>Ga0214473_10007259_pt1 | contig 13162 bp, 8 predicted proteins | sample RVTome_7_FD_203509 | JGI IMG/M metagenome (GOLD analysis project Ga0214473, IMG submission 203509) | Soil microbial communities from uranium-contaminated site in the Upper Colorado River Basin, Wyoming, United States - RVT98D197 | ecosystem: Environmental > Terrestrial > Soil > Contaminated >...
AGGCCGGCCTCCCGGCCACGCCGGAAGATGTCGGAAGGCGGCTCGAGCGTCTGCCGGCGGCCGATCGCCTTATTCTGGCGGTGGAAGGCGATCAGCTCATCGGCTATGCGCATCTGCGCATCGGAAACGACCTGGTCTACGAAGAGACGGCCGAATTGATGAGCATCATCGTGCGCGCTTCGCATCGCCGCCGCGGCATTGGCCGACGCCTGGTAACAGCCGCCGAAACTTGGGCCGCCCAATCCGGCCGTGCGCGACTGCTCATGCGCACCGAGGTGGTGCGCACCGCCGCTCACGCCTTCTTCGTGGCGCTCGGCTTTCGCGAGACCAGCACCAACCTCGAGTTCGTGCGGGATCTGGAGGCCGCCCGCCGCTCCGAATCTCCCACCGTGCCCAGCCCGTAATCCGGCCATCCCAGCCAGTGCACCAACCCTCCCCGGAACAGACCGTACTGCTCGAGGGGCGCATCTTCCCTTCCGCCGACCAAGCCTCACCGGTGGAGGCTCTGGCCATCCGCTCCGGACGGGTGGATGCCCTGGGCACGGCCGCCGCAGTCGAGGCGGCGGCCGACCGCAAGACCGAACGAGTCCGACTCGGAGGACGCACCGTCCTGCCCGGTCTGATCGACGCGCACGTGCACCTGCACCAGTATGCCCTCGGCCTGGACCAGGTGGATTGCGCCACGCCGACTCTAGAAGAGTGCCTGGGCCGCCTCAAACGGCGGGCCGGAACCGCCCCACCTGGATCATGGGTGCGTGGGCATGGTTGGGACCAGAACCTCTGGGGGCGGTACGGTACGTTGCAGGAGCTGGATGGGGCCGTGCCGCTGAACCCGGCCTTTCTTACGGCCAAGTCGCTGCACTCGGGCTGGATCAACAGCCGGGCGCTGGCCCTGGCGGGGATCAGCGGTTCGACTCCCGATCCTCCCGGCGGCAGGATTGAACGCGACGCCCAGGGCACCCCCACCGGCATCCTGTTCGAGAATGCCCTGCGCCTGGTCAGCCAGGTGATCGGCGAGCAGACTCCCCAGGCCCTGGCCGATCACCTCCAGCGGGCTCAGTCCGCCCTGTGGGCGTTCGGATTGACCGGAGTACATGATTTCGATGGTCCGCAGTGCCTGCGGGCGCTGCAGATCCTGCGCCAATCCGGACGGCTAGGATTGCGGGTGCTGAAGAACCTCCCCGTCACCGAACTGGAGCACGCGCTGGCTTTGGGGTTGCGCAGCGGCTTTGGTGACGATTGGATTCGCCTGGGGAACATCAAGCTGTTCGCCGACGGCGCACTCGGGCCGCGCACCGCGGCCATGTTCGACGCCTACCGGGGCGAGCCCGACAACACCGGCATGCTTCTGATCGACGGGGAAGAGCTGGCCGAGATCGGAATCAGGGCGGCGGAGGGCGGATGGGCATTGTCCGTACATGCCATCGGCGACCGGGCCAATCACGAAGTGCTCGATGCGCTCAGCACCGTGCGGGCCCACGAACGCGGCCGCGGGGCTCCCCTGCTGCGGCACCGGATCGAGCACCTGCAGGTAATGCATCCGGACGACCTGACCCGACCGGCCGAACTGGGGGTCGTCGCCTCCATGCAGCCCATCCATGCGCTCTCGGATATGGCGATGGCCGAGCGATTCTGGGGAGAACGGACCCGGCATGCCTACGCCTGGCGGGCGCAGCTGGAGGCCGGCGCCAGGTTGGCCTTCGGCTCCGATGCGCCGGTGGAGAGTCCCAATCCGTTTTGGGGGCTGCACGCGGCCGTCGGCCGCCGGAGGTTGGATGGTTCGCCGGGGCCGGACGGATGGCACCCGCAGCAGAAGTTGCAGCTCCGGGAAGCGCTTTCCGCCTACACCCTTGGCCCCGCCTACGCGGCTGGATGGGAGGGAGTGCAGGGGCAGCTGCGGCCCGGAGGCTGGGCCGACCTGATCGTGCTCGATCGCGATCCCTTCGAATGCGAGGTCGAGGAGCTGGCTGCCCTCAAACCGGTGGGGACCATGGTCGGTGGTGAGTGGAGGTTAAGGAAGTTCTAGACCTTGAGCCGACGGACGTCCCCCTGGCGATAGGTGGTCCCGGTGCGGTCCAGGTGCTCCATGAGAGCCAGGGCATACTTGCGGGAGGTGGCGAACAGGTCGCGCACCTCTGCCACGGTGATCTCGCCCCTGCCCTCCAGCTCGAGCCGTAGCTTGCCCGACATCTCGGCCAGGGCCCCCGGCTCCAGCAAGACCTCCTCCGACAGCCTGATCAACCTCCCCGATTCCAGCAGGTAGGCCACTACCTCCTCTCCGGCCGCCTGCAGACACTCCTTCCAGGAGGGCGTCAGGTAGGGGCTGGCGCGGAAGCGGTTCAGCAGAGTCGTGGCGGCCAGCTGCTGTTCGGAGGTCAGCTGGACCTGGAAGTCCGGCAATCGCACCCGCCCGGCCTGCTCGATCAGCACCCCGGCCAGAGACAGGCGCTCCAACATCGCCCCCTGGATCCGAGCAGGAACCTCCAACCGGCTCTTCAATTCCTCGCGCGGCATTCCAGATCGGGCCGGGTGTGATTGGTGGTAGGCCGAGAGCAACCGGCGAATTCGTTCGACCATCGGATCCCACGCGCGCCGCGCCATCAGCCTCTGGTCCGGGCGCGGTACGGCGCCCTCGCCCGCCAGGAAGAGCAGCGCATCGCGCTCACGGAGCTCACCCAGCGCCCGCTCGGCCGTCTCCGGATCCAAGCCGCTGGCCCGGACGGCCTCGCCCAGCTCGACCACACCCAGGCCTGCCAGGGTCTCTTCCAGCACGTCGGCCGGGCTGCCGCTGAGCAGGCTCTCCAGGTGGTGGAGGACAGCCCGGTCGAATCTCCGGTGACGTTGGGAGGGATGGGCGTCCGCCACCACCCCTCCGCCCAGGGTGGCGCCGGGCGAGGCTCGTCGCAGGATGTAGTGATCGCCGCGCCGGGCGACGACGGGTTCTTCCAGCTCCAGCTGAAGCCATCCCTGGTCACCCGGGCTCAGCTCCTGGGCGCCCAACAAGCGCACCCGCGCCCCGCGCTGTGCCGCGCCCAGGAATAGCTTGGCGGCCTGGTTGTGCCGGATCCGCTGCGGCGCATCGGCCAGCATGCGGAAACGTACGTCCAGGCGGGTGGTCGCCTGCTCGCTGTCGGGCTGCACCAGGACATCGCCACGCCGAACCTGGCGCACTTCGATTCCCGTGAGGTTGGCGGCCACCCGGCTCCCGACGACGGCCGATTGAACCGGGGACTTGTGGGTCTGCAGGCCGCGCACCCGGGCCCGCTGGCCCCCCGGTAGGACCTCCACCTCTTGGCCCACCTCGAGCGCTCCGTCCACCAGGGTGCCGGTGACCACCGTGCCGAAACCGGCCATGCTGAAGGCCCGGTCAACCGGCAATCGCGGCCGTCCGAGATCCGCTCGGGGGGCGGCGGTTGACAGCACTTGCTCCAGGGAATGCTTGAGTTGCTCCAACCCCTCCCCGGTGGCCGAAGAGACCGGCACAATCGGTGACCCCGAGAGCCCGCTGTGCTCCAGCAGCTGCCCGATATCCTCGCGCACCAAATCCAGCCAGTGCGGCTCGTGCACGAGATCGATCTTGGCCAGGGCTACTACGGAACGATGTACCTGCAGCAGATCGAGGATGGCCAGGTGTTCACGGGTCTGGGGCATCACGCCCTCGTCGGCCGCAATGACCAGCAGTGCGGCGTCGATGCCTCCCACTCCGGCCAGCATGTTTTCGATGAAGTCTCGGTGACCCGGGACATCGATGATTCCGACCTCTTCGCCGGCTGGGAGCGTCATCCAGGCGAAGCCCAGGTCGATGGTCATTTGGCGCTCTTGCTCTTCGCGCAGCCGGTCAGGGTTTATCCCGGTCAGGGCCCGCACCAGGGTGGATTTCCCGTGATCCACATGGCCGGCGGTCCCGATTACCCGCATGCCAGGCCTCTGCTTGACACGCTCACCTGCCTCGCCCGGACTACTTGACTTCCTCGATGCGCCGCTCGACCTCCGAAGCCCATTCCCGGATCATCGAGAGCGCGTCCATCAATCGGCGGCGGCTGGACTCGGCCAGCTCCGATGTATTCTGCACCAGGGTGGCCATGGTGGTCTGCTGCTCCTCCAGGCGCGCATCCAGGCGCTCATGCCTCCGCTCGTGGTCCTTCCAACGTTCATCCTCAGCCAACTGCAGCCCGCTCCAGCGTTTCTGGTCGTCGGCTTTGAAGGCGGTCCAATCCTGCTTCTGGCGATCCTCTGCCAGGCGCTGCAGCTCTCCAACCTCGGTGATCCGCCGCTCCAGCCGCTGGATCACCTGCTCTAGTTCGCCCCGGATTTGCAGCAGGCCCCGGTAAGTCTCGTCATAGGCCAACATGCGCTCGTTGACCTGGCCGGCCTGGGTTTCGAAATCCTGGAACTGCTTCTCCCAGTCCTTCCAGCCTCGGCCAAAATCGGCCAGCTGGGCTGCCTGCTGCTCGGACCACAGACGCTGGCCTTCATGCAGCTCTTCCTGGGAGCCCTCCAGCTCTTCGGCCTGGCGGGCCAGCCTGCGATTCGCATCCTCTAGAATATCGGCCCGCCCCTGGAGTGCGCTCACGACTTTGCGCAACTCCGAATGGATGGTCTGCATCTCGATCAGGCGTTTGGCTTCCTGGGTCCGGGCCTCCTCCAGCCCGGCCCAGGCACGGCCGCGCTCCCGGGTCGCTTCCAGCAGTGACTCCACGCGGGCATCCGTCGCATCCTGGTCTTTACGCAAGCGCTGCGCCTCTTCCTGGCGGGCGGCCACCCCCCGGCGCAAGTCCTCCATGACCGACAACTCCCGGCGCAGTTCATCCAGAGATTTGGCCGCCTGCTTCTGGTCCGCCTTCCACAGCGACTCGAGGTCGCGCTGGCGCTCCAGTTGGCGCTTTTGGGCTGTCGACAGCCGCTGAGACACGTCCTTACGGTGCTTGTCCAACGCTTCGTCGAAGCGCTGTACCCGAGAAACCTGGGCTGAGAGCTTGGTCAATTCGCTGGCCAGCTCCTGGTTTTGCTTGCTCTGGGCCGCCAGCGAACTCTCCAGGGCGGCCATTCGTTCGCCCAGGCGGCTGAGCATCTCCGAGTCCTTTCGGCGCTGCTCATCAAGCCACTCGAGCTGTTTGTCCGTTCCTCTTGCCTGGGGAGTCATGCCACCCGCCCTCCGGCGGCCGCCAGGCATCGAAGGGATGCCCTGGCCGCCCCGATTTCGCTGCGAGCGAGGCAGTATAGCACGCGGCACTACCGTGGCCTGCTGCGGGGGGCGGGACGCTAGGGGAGCAGGTTGGTGAGGCCCGACAGAGCGGCCACGACCCAGGGGAAGCTGAGTTGCGGGAACAGGCCCAACATGGAGGACAGCGCCAGGGCCGAGCTCAGAAACGCCCGCTCGCCCGGCGAGATTGAGGGCCGCTCGGCGGACACCGATCCGCCCAGAAAGTAGCGTCCCCATTTCAAGGCGGCTGCACACACCAGTACGGTTCCGCCCAGGACCGCTGCGCCGACCGGGAGCCCCGCGGGGGCCGAGTGCGCCAGCAGAGCCCAGCGGCCGGGGAAGCCGGGCGTCAGCGGGAATCCCCCCAGACCTAGGGCGCCCACGACCACGCAGGCCGTCGCCAGCGGTCGTCGTTGGGCGGCCCCCTGGGCGGAACTGCGGTCGAGCGCACCCGCGTCCCGAGCGATCACCGAGGCGCCCAGCGCCCCCACCGCCAGGCTGACCACCCGGGCCGCCGACATGCCTAGTGCCAACTGGTAGCCGTCGGCGGTCCCCAAACTGACGGCCAACAGAGAAACCCCGAAATCAGCCAGCAGGGCGTAGGCGATCATGCTCGACAGCCGCGGCTGGGCCAACGCCGCCAGCCCTCCGAAGACCAGCATGGCCTCGCCGGCGAGGCGCAGGAACTGAAAGGCTCCGGGCAGAGTCCGCAGCCAGGCGTATGTGTCCATAAAGCGCAGCAGGAAGAAGAGCCCGGAACTCTGCAACGCCAGTGCAACCAGGGCCAGCGCATAGGGATGGGCGCCGCTCGAGCTGGTGGGTAGCCAGAAATGGAACGGCGGGACCAGCATGAGGATGGAGAACCCCAGCCCGAGCAGCAGCAAGGCCCGGCCGGACAGCTCCGCAGTGATGCTGGTGACGCCGGCGTTTTCCAGCAGCCAGCCGGTGAACAGGATGACCAGCATCGCCAGGCTGTACAACACCAGCAACTGCAGGCTGCCCCGCTCCTCGCCGAAACGCGATGAGGCCAATATGACAACCGCAGCCATGGCCGCCAGTTCGAGGAATACCGCCGCAAACAGGAAGGGCTCGATCGAGCTGGCCGCAGCCAGCAGACCGACCATACAGAGCCCGACCGCGTTGAAATAGCGCCCCGGGCGAGCCAGCCAGCCGCCGGCGAACAGGAAACCCGCCACCAGGTAGAGGTAACTCACCATGGGCCGGGTGTGGGCATCCAGGACGAAAGATCTCCCCAGGACCTGCCACTGGGCCTCCAGCTTGAGCGGCAAGCCGAGCAGGTCCTGCGGCTCATCCACCGGGGCATACAGGACCAGGGCGGCCAGCAAGATCGCCCCGAGTGCGGAGAACCAACCGGAGGTGCTCGGCCGACCCCTCAGCGCCGTCGCCCCCACCGCCAGGGCCGCAGTACCGCTGAAAAGCAAGAATGGGAGGCTCACTGTGCTCCATCCGGCCCGAGGGCGGGCGCGCTCGTGAGCAGGAAGCTGATCACCATGGCCAAACCGATATGGATACTGCCTAGCAGGGCCAAGACCGCCAGCGAGGGCTCCACGACACAGTAGGCAATCTCGAATCCAGAGATCAAGGTCATCAGGCCGACGCCGACCCGGAGCCGAGCCTGAGATAGTCCGATCTGCAGCAGTCCGAGCCCCATCAGCAGCGAGGCACCTAGATTCGCCGCCGGCTGGACTTCGGGCACCCCCAGCCAGTCGGTGCGAGCCAGGCCCAGCGCAGCGGAACCCACCAGCAGGATCGCCAGCAGGCGAAACCACCGTCCGGCGGGAACGACTTCTTGGATCGGAGCCTCCCGCGTCCCGGCCAGGCGAGAGAACGTGAGAGCCAGGATGCCGCAGCTCATCAGACCGGCCACCCATTTCACCATGGCAACGTTCAGTGGCAGGGCCAGGGCGCTGAGCAGCGCGACCGCCAGGTATTGGATGGCCAACAGCGCCAGTCGGACCGATCGAGCCTCGACCAGGATCAACAGGCCGGCGACCAGGCCTGCCCCCACTGCCGGCAGGTACGGGATGAGGTTCAAGGGACTACCCGCGCAGTGCCAGCCAGGCGGCCAGCACCACCAGGAACATCCACAACATTCCGGCTCGTCCCTCGAAGAGCGAGGCTACCGCTCCCACCGTCTGCTGGGCGGCGGCCAGGACGGCGCCCGCCGCCCGTTCGCCGCGTCGGGCGAGAGCAAGCGGGCCCAAGCCGGCCAGACGTTCAGAGGTCAGCCACGGCTGGCGCGGGAGCAGCCAGAGGCCGCCGACCGCCAGGAGGAGAATTCCGGCCGAGAGTGGTAGGCTGACCGAATTCCCTAGCCACCCCTGCTGGATGCTGGCGATAGCTCCCGAGAGCAACAGGCCCAGGCAGGCCAGGTCTGTCCCACGCACCCGAGCGGCCGCGGGTTGAGGCGTGGCGATCGGGAGCTCGATTCCACGCTGCCAAAGTCCGGCTGCGGTCATGGCCATGGCCGGCAGCGCGATGGCCCACGTGCTGCCCTCGCCGCGCTCCCGGAGCGCCATGATCACTCCAGCACCGGGCAGTCCGGGCACACCAGCCGCGGCCAGGAGACTGGCGGCCGGCCAGAGCCGCTGCCAGGGCCGCTGGATCCCTTGAGCCGCCGCCAGTCCCCCCACCAGCAGCAGCAGGGCGGCCATGGCCGGCGCAGCCTCTCCGGCCCCCTGGCAACCCAGGAACGTGCCCATGCCGACCACCGACCAGATCAGCCAGGCGCTGTGGTCCCGCCGGCCGGCCGAGCCCAGCCAGCCCAAAGCACCAAACAAGAAAACCAACATGCCGAGCAGACCGCCCCACGCGTCGGCGGGCGCCGGGACCCCGGACAACAGCAACCTCCCCAGTGAGGCCAGGGCAACGCTGGCCGGCAGCAGCCGAAAGCACAAGTGCTCGATCAAGGGCCGGGGCAGTTCCCGGCTGTCCCCTCTCGCGGGCAGAGTCTTGGAGAAGATTGCCAGCAAGAGGATCACAGCGCCCGCCGGAGTGCGCATCGGCGCCGAAAGCGGAGCAGCGGACTGGTCCAGGAAGCCCGCCAGCATGAGCAGCAGTGGGGCAGCGGCCTCTTGGAGGCCTACCCGGGCTAGCACAGCCGGTCGGTATTCCGGATCCTCGGACACGACAATCCACGCCAGCCGGCAGACGCCCATGAGGCTCCAGGTGGCCATCAGGGTGAGCAAGTTGCCTGCCTGCAGTGCCGCCAGACCCAGTCCAGCCATCGCCAGCGCGGCAGTGACTTCAATGCCTTCCAGCGGCTTGTCTCCCATTCGGCTCAGGACGCAAACCATCGGCAGGCCGCAGATGACGAAAGCCACCGGCCACAGCGGGTCGTCCAGGGTCAGCAACAGTCCCTCGCCGAAGAGCGAGACCGGCCTCCAGACCGAAAGCTTCGAGGTGAGCGGCAGGACTCCGATCAGCAGGAGCAAAGCCAGGCTGGAAGCGGCCGACCCGGCGATCGCCGCGGCCGTCCGCCAGACTGCGGATCTGGCCCACAGGAGGGCCGTCAATGCTGAGAACAACAACAGAATGGAGGATGGGAACGCAGCCACTCGCGCCTCGAGGGGAGCCTGGGGCCGCAAAGCATACCATGCGGGCCCGATTGGCGCGGCGTGCTATACTATCCCCGAATTCCGCCCGAGGATGCTCGTGTCCGGACGAATCAGCCACCTCTTCCTGAAGCCTGGCCACGGGCAAGCGATGCTCCCCGTTGAAGCCTGCCAGGCCGTTGAAGGCATGGGATTGGCCCAGGACGCTGCCTTTGGCCGCTCCAAACGCCAGGTCCTGTTGATAGAATCGGAGACCCTGCAGGCCTTCGGAATCCGGCCGGGAGACGTTCGCGAGAACGTCACGGTCGAGGGGCTGGAGCTCTCGCAGCTTGCCCCTTCCACGCAACTCTCCGTGGGGGAGGCGGTGCTGGAAGTCGTCGGGCTGTGCGCCCCGTGCAGTCGAATGGATGAAGTCCGGCCGGGCCTGCAGGAGGAACTGCAGGATCGCCGCGGCATTCTGGCCCATGTGATCAGCGGCGGAACTATGCGGGTGGGTGACCGCATCTCCATCCTGCACGCTGTGCCGGCCGATCCCCAAGGCAGCTCGAGCCAGATCTGATTTCGCACAAGAAATCGGAGATCCCTCTTGGAAGACTGGGCAGGCAAGACGTTATCGAAGGTGCGCATCGACCGCATGATTGGGCGGGGTGGCATGGCCGATGTCTACATCGGCCGACATGTCACTCTCGACCGGCCGATGGCGGTGAAGATCCTGCACGCCCACATGAGCGACGAGCCGGACCTGCGTCGCAGATTTCAGGAAGAAGCCAAGGCGGTCGCTACACTGCGACACCCCAACATTGTGCAGGTGGTCGATTTCGACGTCGTGGACGACCGGCCCTACATCGTGATGGAGTTGCTGGAGGGCATGTCGCTGGCCTCCTATCTGCGGGGAGTCCACGGCCTGGGCACCAGCCTGCCTCTGGAGACGATCTCGAGCCTGATCACCTCCATCGCCTCGGCGCTCGACTACGCCCACGCCCGCCAGATCGTTCATCGCGATGTCAAGCCCGCCAATATCGTGCTGCGCAAAGGCGCCTCACCGTTGAGGCCGGAACTTCCCCTGGCGCCGGACGTGGAGCCGATCCTCACTGACTTTGGAGTGGCCCGGATCGCCACCTCGACCACCCGCACCGCCTCCGGAACCGTGCTGGGAACCCCGGCCTATATGAGCCCCGAGCAGGTGATGGGGCAAGTTGTGGACGCCCGGTCGGACATCTACTCGCTTGGCATCATCCTCTACGAAATGCTGGCCGGGAAGCTCCCCTTCAACCCTGACACTGATACCCCCGCCTCGATCCTCTACAAGCACGTCCATGAGAAGCCCCCCCAATTGGCGGACGTCGGACCGGCGACTCAGGCGGTGGTCCACAAGGCGATGGCCAAGGATCGGGCGGTTCGCTATCAAAAAGCCGGCACCCTGGCGACCGAGCTCCTGGCCGCCATCAAGCCGGGCGCCCGGGTCGCGCTGCGCGAATCATCGGCCACCCAGATCAGCCGACCCAGCGCGCCTGTGCGGCCCGCCTCTCGACCCAAGAAGTCCGCCCTGCCGACCATCGCCATTGCCGGAGGGGTGGGCCTGGCGGTGCTGGTCCTGATTGGAGGGGTGGTGTTGGGGGGTCGGTTATTCGGGGGTGGGACCTCCCCCGAGCCGACCCAGCCGCTGCAGCAGATCATCGTTCCCGGTCCGTCGCAGGCTGTGGAACCCACCCTACCCGCCGAGGCCGCAACCAGCCCCGTGGCGGCTGCACCCCCGGTGGCGGGCCCAACCGCCTCGGCCTTCATCAAGGACAACCACCTGACCCTGCGCCTCCCCGGCCTGGAGCCGCCTCCAACCGGGTCCTCCTATCACGTCTGGCTCCTGGGGGGTGAGGGGATCGCGCCCCTCAACCTGAACCGCGCCGGCCAAATTGAATTGCTGAGCGGCGAACTGCAGGTCGACTTCACCGATCCCGGGGCGGGCAATTTGATGGCCAGCTATCAGACCCTGGTGGTCAGCCTCGAACCGGAAGGAAGCGCGCTACTCGGTCCGAGCCAGGTGCTGTTTACCGGCAGCATTTCGCCGGAGGCGGCCGACCTCTTCGGGTTGGCAGACGAGGTCAACCGAGGCGAACAGATCCAGGCCGGGCTTCTCGGTCTGATGCAGAGGCAGGTGGGGCATTTCTTCAGCCATGCGGGCTTTGCACTGGACGCGTTCGCTGGCGAGAACCTCAGCCTGGGGAAGACCCACTCCGAACACACGTTGAACATCCTGGACGGCAGCGGGGGCGAGTTCTACGGTGATTATGATGGCAATGGGCGGGCAGACAATCCCGGGGACAACGTCGGGCTGCTGCCCTACCTGCGCCTGCTGGAGGCGACCGCGCGCGGTGCAGCGGCGGCCGAGCTGGAACGCGGCGGCACCGGGGAGTTGGGCCAATCCATCGCCGATCGGGCGGCCGCCCTGGCCGATCAGCTCCTGGACGCACGCGACACCCTCCGCCAGATCCTGCTGGCCGATACCACCGCGGATATCCGTCAGTTTGGGCTCGACACCCAGCTGCAGGCGGCCCGGGAGCTGAGGGGTCAGATCGATCAGCTGGCGGCCGATGCCGGAGGCCTGGACCTGACGATTCAACTCCAGATTGCCCAGTCCCCCTAGCCGCGATCGATCTGATCTGCATTTGCAATCCCCCGTAAGCTGATCTAAAATCTCCGGTCGTCGAAAGACTGTTCAGGTCTCCGCTCGCGGAGCCTGCGATCTGAGAATCCGCTCTCCACAAGTAACTGCTCGGCTGCCGAGCAGGAGTTTGGTATGGCCCGGAGAACTGCACTCCTCGTCCTGCATTCCAAGTCCATCGATGACGCCACGGGTAGGCTTCCCAGCCCCGAGGCCGATCTTCCCGCTCTCGCAGCCGCGCTCGGCGATGAAGCGATTGGGGGATTCGAAGTCAGCCAGTTGATAGACGACACGGTCCAGGCCATGCGCGAGGCCATCGTGCGGCTGTTCCGCTCGGTCGGGCCGCAGGACGTGGTGCTGTTCTACTACGCAGGAAATGCGCTGCAGGATCAGTTCGGTGAAGTCTATCTGACCGCCCGCGACACGCGGCCCGAGGCGCTGGAAGCCACGGGGCTGCAAGTCGGATTCCTGCGCGACCTGCTGGACAAGTCACGCTGCAACCAGAAGGTGGTGATCCTGGATTGCCCGGTGACTTCCTGTTTCCAGGGCGGCCGGGAGCTGCTGGGCAGCCAGTCGGCGATCCTGGAGGCGTTGGAGGGCACCGGCCACGGTCGTTTCCTGATCTGCGCGACCGACCTGATCGAAGCCGCCCTGGAAGATGGTGAACTCACCGGAGCGCCCAGCCACAGCCCCCTGGCCGGTTCGCTGGGCCTGGGACTGCGCAGCGGGGAGGCCGATCTGGACGGTGACGGTCAGGTGACCGTGCAGGAGCTCTACGATTACGTCTCCAGGCAGATCCACGACCAGGGGCCGTCCAGACCGCTTCCCCGCCAGTCCGGCAGCCCGGACTTGAGCGAAATCGTCATGGGAAGGAACCCCGGCTCCGGCGGGGCCGTGCTGCCCTCGGAGTTGGAAGTGGCCGTACGCAGCCCGCTGGATTGGATGCGACAGGGCGCGCTGGGCGAACTCGAGCGGCTGCTGACCAACCAGCGCCGGGGCCAGTCGCAGGCGGCCCGCCAGCTGCTCTCCGAGCTGACTAAAGACAAGGCGCCGGACATCGCCCGCTCGGCTACCGCCATCCTTCAAGCCCATCCAGCCGACTCGACTACGGTGCCCGAAGTCCCCATAGCTCGGCCGGCCACGGAGCCGGTGGTTGCGGCGCGGGAACGGCGCCGGATCCCGGCTTGGGGCTGGGTCGGGGGTGGCCTGCTCATGCTCTTCGCGGTCGGACTCGGAGCGGGCGCCATCTTCAACTCGCGCCAGTCTGAGCCTCCGCCGCAGTCGAGCTCCGTCCCGGCTACACCGCGGCCGACCGCGGGCGCCACCGTCGCCGCACCGACTTCCGAACCGCAGGCGGCCGCTGCCGCGGCCGAGAGTTCACTGCCCTCTTCGGTGGGGATGGTGGCCATCCCGGCCGGCACCTATACCATTGCCTCCAACGCGGGGGTCGATCTCGGGGCCTACTGGATCGATCAATTCGAGGTCACCAACGCCGCGTTCGCTGATTTTCTGACGGCCTCCGGCCAGGAGCCGCCAAGCTATTGGGCGCAGGCCGGCGTTCCCGGGGCCATGGGTGATCATCCGGTCCGCATGGTGAGCTGGAGTCAGGCCGACGCCTACTGCCGCTGGGCCGGCAAGCGCCTGCCGGGCGAAGCCGAATGGGAAGTGGCCGCCCGAGGACCGGATGGGCTACTGTATCCCTGGGGTGATGAGGATGGCGCAGTC
>Ga0214473_10007260_pt1 | contig 13162 bp, 10 predicted proteins | sample RVTome_7_FD_203509 | JGI IMG/M metagenome (GOLD analysis project Ga0214473, IMG submission 203509) | Soil microbial communities from uranium-contaminated site in the Upper Colorado River Basin, Wyoming, United States - RVT98D197 | ecosystem: Environmental > Terrestrial > Soil > Contaminated >...
AGCACAACTGGCGCGACGGCGGCCGCGTGCGGGAGAACGACCTCGTGGCGGCCCAGGTGCTGCTGTGGTACTGAGCCTGGCGCTCGGCCTTGCGCTCGGCGCCGCGAGCCAAGGGACGGCCGCGGCGCAGGAGCCGCGGGCGGCGAGCGGGACGATCCGCGGTCGGATCGAGCTGCGACGCGCCCCGGCCGGGGGCGAGCGGCCGGCCGTGGCCGAGCTCGGGATGCCGGGGCCGCGCGAGGCGGTCGACCGCCGCCGCAGCGTCGTGTATCTCGAGACCGCGCCGCAGCCCGCTTTAGAGCCGCCGCCTCCCGGGCGCGCGGTGCTCGACCAGCGCAACGAGACCTTCGTGCCCCCGGTGCTCGCGATCACTGCCGGCAGCACGGTCGATTTCCCGAACAGCGATCGGGTCTATCACAACGTATTCTCGCTCTCCAAGCCGCGACGCTTCGACCTCGGCCGCTACCCGCGCGGCCGGTCGCGATCGGTCGTGTTCGACCGGCCGGGTGTCGTGCGCGTGTTCTGCGAGATCCACTCGCACATGAGCGCCTACATCCTGGTCTTCGCGCATCGCTTCTTCGCGGTCACCGACGCCGAGGGGCGCTATCGGCTGGAGGCCGTCCCGCCGGGCAGCTACACGCTCGCGCTGTGGAACGACGGTGCCGTGCGCGCACGCCGCGAGCTGCGCGTCGAGGCCGACGCCGTGGTCGAGCTGAATCTCACGCTGGAATGATGGCCCGCCCGCTCGCGTCGCTTCGCTCGCGCGTCTTCGCCGCGACCGCCGTGGTGGCGGTGGTGCCGCTCGCGGCGGCGCTGATGTTCGTCACGCGGCGCGTGGCGCAGCAGGCGGAGGTCGAGCTCACGCGCAGCCTGGACGAGGCGGCGCGCCTCGTCGGGCAGTACCACCGCAGCCGGATCGAGACCGCCGCCGAGCGGGCGTATCTGGTGGCGGACCTGCCCAAGCTCAAGGCGGCGGTCGCCACCGGCCACCCGCCAACCGTGGAGCAGGTGGCCCGCGACTACCAGGCCAGCGTTCGCGCGGACGTGTTCGTGGTGGCCGACCGCGACGGGCGGACGCTCGCCTCGCTGGGTGCCAATGCGGCGTCGTGGAAGACCGAGCCGGGTGCGCCGCCTTCGCCCTTCCGTGTCGAGGGCGGCCGGCTGCTGGAGACGGTCGCGGTGCCGATCCTGCTGGGCGAGCCGGCGCCGGAGCTGCTCGGGCAGCTGACATTGGCCTTCGCGCTCGACGACGCGTTCGCGGCGCGACTGCGCGCCCTCAGCGGCAGCCAGGTCGCGGTCGCGAAGAACGGTCGCGTGTTCGCCTCGACACTGCCACGCTCGCTCGACGGCGCGCTCGCCGCGCCGGAAGCGAAGCCCGCGAGCCTCGACCTCGCGGGCGAGGACTACGCCGTCGCGCGCACGGCGCTGGGCCCGGAGGCCGGCGCGCCGTACGTGCTGGTGCTGCGCTCGCGGGCCGAGGCGCTGCGGCCGCTGCGCACGCTGCGCAACGCGCTGGTCGTCGCGGCGCTGGCCGCGGTCGGCGTCAGCCTGCTGCTGAGCTGGGCGGTGGCGCGCACGGTCACGCGCCCGCTGGCCGCTCTCACCCGCGCGATGAAGGAGATCGCCGAGACCGGCGACCTGGCCCGCCGCCTCGGGCCAGGCCGCGCCTGGGACGACGAGGACGCGCGGCTCGTGGCGCGCAGCTTCGGCACGCTCACCGACTCGATCGCGCGCTTCCAGCGCGAGGCCTCGCTGCGCGAGCGGCTCTCGGCGCTGGGACGGCTCTCGACGGTGGTGGCGCACGAGGTGCGCAACCCGCTGATGATCATCAAGGGGTCGCTGCGCGCGCTGCGCCGGGAGGGCGCGGCCCCGGCCGAGGTGCGCGAGGCGGCGGCCGACATCGACACCCAGGTGGCGCGGCTGGACCGCGTGGTGGGCGACGTGCTCGACTTCGCGCGGCCGCTGCGGATCGAGCCGGCGAGCGTCGACGCCACGGCGATCGCCCGGGACGCGGCGCAGGCCGCGCTCGAGGGAGCCGCGGGCGTGAGCGCGCGCTTCAGCTTCGAGCCCGGCGCCACGCTGCTGGTCACCGACGGCGAGCGGCTGCGGGCGGCGCTCGTCAACCTGGTCGCGAACGCACGCGACGCCCTCGAAGCGCGCGCCGCGCGCCCGCCGGCGGAGCCGGCCGCGGTCGAGATCGGCAGCCGGCGGCTCGACTCGGGGCGGGTGCTGCTCTGGATCGAGGACGCGGGCGACGGGATCGCCGCCGCTGACCTGCCGCACGTGTTCGAGCCATACTTCACCACCAAGCGGACCGGGACCGGGCTGGGGCTCGCGATCGCCCGCAAGACGATCGAGGCCCTGGGCGGAACGCTCCACCTGGACAGCCGGGCGGGCGCGGGGACGCGGGTCGAGATCGAGCTGCCCACGAGCGCGCCCGCCGCACCTGCAACGGAGCGCCGATGACGAGACCCGCCCACGGAAGCGTGCTCCTGGCCGACGACGAGGCCGGCATCCTCAAGACCTTGGGGCGGGCGCTGCGCGAGGACGGCCACGAGGTGGTGGCCACGAGCAGCGCGGCAGAGGCCGAGCGGCTGCTGCAGGAGCGCCCGTTCGACGCCTTCGTCGTCGACCACCGCATGCCCGGCAAGACCGGGCTCGAGCTCTTGCGTCAGCTCGCGGCGACGGTCGGGGAGGCCGAGCGGCCGCAGACGATCATGATGACCGCCCACGCCACGATCGACAGCGCGATCGAGGCGATGAAGCTCGGGGCGTTCGACTACCTGCAGAAGCCCTTCGAGGTGGAGGAGCTGCTGGTCGCGGTGCGGCGGGCGCTCGAGCACCAGAGCCTAAGGCGTCAGCACCGCTACCTGCTCTCCGAGCGCGAGGAGGAGTTCGGCCACTACGGGATCATCGGCAAGAGCCGCGTGATCCAGGACGTGCTCCACCAGCTCGAGCTGGTGGCGCGCTCGAAGAGCACCGTCCTGATCACGGGCGAGACGGGCACCGGCAAGGAGCTCGCCGCGCGTGCGATCCACGCCAGGAGCGCGCAGCGCGAGATGCCTCTCATCAAGGTCAACTGCGCGGCGATCCCGGAGGCGCTGATCGAGTCGGAGCTGTTCGGCCACGTCAAGGGCGCCTTCACCGGGGCCACCGCCAATCGCCGCGGGCGCTTCGCGCTCGCCGACGGCGGCACGCTGTTCCTCGACGAGATCGGCACGCTCGGCGGGGCGGTGCAGGCACGCCTGCTGCGCGTGCTGCAGGAGCGCGAATTCGAGCCGGTGGGCTCCGAGCGCACCACCTCGGTGGACGTGCGCGTGATCGCGGCCACCAACCGCAACCTGCGGGCGATGGTGACGGAGGGCCGCTTCCTGGAGGATCTCTTCTACCGTCTGAGCGTGATCCCGATCGCGCTGCCGCCGCTCCGCGAGCGACCCGACGACATCCCGCTGCTGGTCGACCATTTCGTCCGCAAGCACGCGCAGCGAACCGGGCAACGCATCGAGGGTGTGGCGCCCGCCGCGCGCGAGTGGCTCCTGGCCTACCACTGGCCCGGCAACGTGCGCGAGCTCGAGAACACGATCGAGCGCGCGGTGGTGCTGGCGACGGGGCCGGTGATCGAAGCCGACGCGGTACAGGTCGCGGAGCCGCCCATGGGCGCCGCCTCCCAGGGCCTGCCCTCCGCGCGGCTGCACGACAACGTCGAGTGGGCCGAGCGGGAGTCGGTGCAGCGCGCCCTGCGCCAGGCGCAGGGCGTCAAGAAGGACGCGGCGGAGCTGCTCGGGATCAGCCAGCGCGCGCTCAGCTACTACCTCGGGAAGTACAAGTTCGAGTAACCCGCCCACGCTCAGCGGAGCCCGGCGAGCGTCTCTCGCGCGCGTTCGCCGAAGTAGGCGTCCTCCACGGCGTAGGCCGCGCTCGGCACGGCGCTCGCCAGCCGGCGCAGGAGTGCTTGCGCCTCTTCGCGGTGCTTGGGCTCGTGACGCAGGATCGCCTCGGCCAGGAACAGCTGGTTCACGCTGTTGTCGGGTGCCAAGGCGTTCGCGCGCCGCAGGTTCTCGAGGGCCGCTTGACGCGAGACCCAGCCGGTCAGGAGCGGGAGGCGCGGGCTCAGGTCGTGGAGGCGTCCGAGGATCCGATAGCCGCCGCCTTCCTCGAGCTCGGGGTCCAGGTCGATCACGGTCTGGGCGAGGTCGCGGACGCGGGCCGCGGCTCCCTGGCTCGCCGCGCTCAACCGGCTGTGCCGCTGCGCCCACTCGCCCCAGGAAGCCGCGGCCCAGAAGAAGAGACGCGTGGCGTCCGGGACCTCACGCAACGCCCCGAGCCGGGCCGCGGCCGTCACCGGCCCCACGTCATGGAGCAGGCGCGCGACGCCTTCCTCGGAGACACGCTTGGCCTCGTCGAAGAGGCGCCGCTGCTCCTCATGCCCCGCTCCGCAGAACGTGGCGCGAAAGAAGAACGCCCGCAGCAGGCGGTAGCGGGCCCCGATCGACCCGGGCTCGAGGCGGAGCGCCCGGCGATACTCGAGGATCGCCTGCTCGACGCGGCGAGGGTCGGCCCGGGCCCCCGCGGCCCCCTGGTCGCGCCGGGCGTAGTGCGCGTCGCCGCGGGCGACGGCATCCGCGGAGCTCGAGGCCTCGGGGGCGGCGACGCCGAGCCACAGCACGAGCGCGAGCATCATCCCCGGACCGGTCGCTTCCTGCTTGACAGGACCGCCGTCGCCGTGGCTACCATCGCGGTAGCACCAGCGATACGCCAAGCACCTCCGACACGGCAAGAGGAGACATGCGCGTCCTGCTCCTGTCGATGCCCGACTCGTTCGAGCACATGCCGAGCCTCGCCATCCGCATGCCTTGCGGGGCCCTGACGTCGCTCGCGGGAAACGTCGATTCCCACCACGAGGTGGCGGTGGCCGACCTGGTGCTCGTCCAGGACCGCGTGCGCGAGACCGTGCTCCGCCTTCTGGCCGAGCGCGAGCCGGAGCTCGTCGGCCTCTCGGTGATGAGCTTCCAGCGCCCGACTGCCCGCAAGATCATCGCCCTCGTGCGCGAGGCGAGGCCGCAGGCGCGCATCGTGGTCGGCGGCTACGACCCAAGCCTCGCTCCCGAAGCGTACACCGAGCTTTCGGACTTCATCGTGCGCGGAGAGGGCGAGCTGAGCTTCCGCGACCTGCTTCGGGCCCTCGAGCGCGAAGGCGGCCACGAGGGGATCGCGGGCCTGTCCTGGCGCGGCGCAAGCGGCTGGCAGCACAACCCTCCGCGGCGCGTTTCGCGGCTCGAGGACGGGGAGATCCGGCTGCCGCGACGCGACGCGCGCGTGCTCAGCGGCTACACCTTGCTCGGGCGGCCGGTCGACGTGGTCGAGACCTCGCGCGGCTGCACCTTCGACTGCAGCTTCTGCTCGATCATCGCCATGCGGGGACGCAACTTCCACGGCTACTCCTTCGAGCGGGTGCTCGCCGACGTGGGCGACGCCCGCGCCCGCGGCGCACGCGCGATCTTCCTCGTCGACGACAACCTCACCCTCGACGTGAAGCGCTTCGAGGCGCTGTGCCAGGCGCTCGTCGACGCTGGGCTGAACGACGTGGAATACCTGGTCCAGGCCATGACCTCCGCGATCGCCCAGGCGGGAGAGACGCTCGCTCCGCTGATGCGCCGGGCCGGCTTCCGCTACGTGTTCCTGGGCATCGAGAACGTGCTCGACGCGGACCTCGGCTTCCTGCGCGCGGCGGCCAAGAACCGGCGGCGCGAGAACGGCCGTCCCGCCGGCAACGCCACGCTCGCCGCGGTCGAGCACCTGCACCGGAACGGGATGTGGGTGGTCGGGGGGATGATCGTGGGAAACCCCGGCGACAGCCGGGACGCGATCGAGGCGAACCTCGAGTTCGCCCGCCGGCACGTGGACTGGCCGTACATCCAGCACCCCACGCCCTACCCGGCGACGCCGATGACTGCCGAGCTGCGTGCGCGGGGCCTCGTCACCACCGAGGACCTGGCCGAGTATGACGGGACCACCGCGGTCGTGCGCAGCGAGCACCTCGCCGCCCACGAGATCGAGTTCCTGCGCTGGCGCGCCGAGCGCTGGATGAAGCTGCGCCACTTCCCGAATGCCCTTGTCCACAACCCGCTGTTCGTGCTCCGTCACGGGCTCGGGATGCTCGCCCACACCTTCCGCGGCTGCAACCTGCGCACGCTTCTGGGACTCGAGGACGAGCACGCGGCCTTCGAGCGCTACCGGGCGCTGCGCCGGAGAGAGCGCGCGTACATTTGAAGAATCTGCCCTTACAGGCCTGGTACGGCGTTACCGGTTACGTAAGCCGCTCGGCTCGCCAGGCCTCCTGATGTCGTTGTGCGGCAATGCGCGGGCCTGTGGCACGCGACTTGCCCTTCAGACTCCCATCCGGGGGCGCGGATGGAGGGTTAATGAAGGAGCCAGAGTCACTCGACCGGCGTGAGTTCACGCTGGCGGCCGTCCTGGCGATGCTGAGCGGCGTGACGATCACGATCTCTGCGTGCGGCGGCGGAGGCGGCTCCCCGTCGTCCCCGTCGACGCCCGCGCCCACGCCCACGCCGAACCCGACGAGCGGCGACAAGATGGCTACGATCAGCGCGAACCACGGCCACACCGCCACCATCACGGGCGCACAGCTCACGGCCGGTGCCGCGGTCAACGTGGTGCTCACGGTGGGCGACGGCCACACCCACACGGTGAACCTCAGCGCGGCCGAGGTCACGCAGATCGCAGGCGGCACGCGTGTGTCGAAGGAGTCGACGAGCGAGGCCGGTCACAGCCACACCGTGACCTTCAACTGATCCACGCCTTCATCAGCTTGCCGGAGGGGGCTCCCCCCGGCTGCGCCGGTCCGGGGTCAGCCGGCGCGGCCGGGCCCCTCCGGAGACGTTCCTTCGCCGGCTCGCCTGCTTGGACAATGTCGGCAACTGTGCTACACGAGGTGGCAGGGAGCGTGCCGATTGGCCGATAGGATCCAGCGTTCGTCGCCGCGGGCCTACAACGTCGTCGAGGTCGACTGCTACACGCTGGACGAGACGGCGACACCGGTGGCCGCGCGCATGAGCGACCTGTCGCTCACGGGCGCATTCCTCGACTGCATGGGCGGCCTGCGGCCGGGAACGCGCCTCGCCCTGGGGTTCAAAGTAGGCGAGCAGCAGGTGCAGGCCAAGGCCGAGGTGGTCCACCAGATGCCGCAGTTCGGGATGGGCGTCCGCTTCCTGGAGGTCTCGCCGGGAGGACGCGCGGCGATCGAGCACCTGCTCAAGGAGCAGGCGTAGCAGGACGGACGATTCGCACCTCGAAGACGGCCCCGGTCGACTGGCCCGGTCCGGTGCGCAAGCCGACGCGCACGCGCTCGCGCCCGCGCGTGAGCCGCGCGGGCAGCGGGTACTCGACCTCGTAGAGCTCGCCGGGCCGGTCGTCGAAGAGCGATTGGGTCGCGAGCGTCTCGCCCTCGGCCGTCACGTCGAAAAAGTGCCTCCGCGTCTCGCCGCCCCAGTAGGTGACGCGCACCGCCGCGGGGCCGCTCGCGGGCAGGCGCAGCGCGTAGCTCCACGAGCCGCCGTAGCGCGTGCTGCGGCAGCTCTTGCCCTCGAGCGACCAGGCCGAGGCGCGCTCCTGCTCGAGGCCGTGCGCCTCTTCCTCGTGGAGCGCACCCGCTGTGACCGAGTCGATCGTGCGCGCCTCGACGGCACGCCGTGCGTCTCGCGCCGCCTGCTCGCGCGCCTCGCGCGCAGCGCGGGCCGCTTCGGTCTCGACCCGCAGGTAGACCGAGTGCCGCCGGTCGTAGAGGCTGTAGAAGGGCCGCAGCACGACGTCGTCCGGCCGACCGATCCCCTCGGAGCGGAACGTCAGCGGCTCGCCCGTCGCTCTGAGCTGCCTGAGCGCCTCGCTCGTCGTGGCGGCCAGCAGCGTCGGCGTCTTGCTCGCCTCGTTCTCGTAGAACTCGGGCGCCGACGGACCGATCCGCCTCGCGGCTTCGAGTCCGCTTGCGCCGAGATCGGCGGCGAGCACGATCGGCCCCTGCAGGAAGGCCACGACCGACGCGTCGTCGGGCATCGGCTCGGCGCGCAGGCTCATCGGGACGCGCACGTCCACGACGTCGCCATCCTTCCATTCGCGCCGGAGGGTCGCGTAGCCGGCGTACGCGTCTGCGGTCGGGTAGGGGCGGCCGTTGACGCTCACCTCGAACCCTGCCCTGGCCCAGGCCGGGTGGCGCACGCGTAGCGCGAAGCGCGTCGGCTGGTCCAGCTTCAGCCGGATGCGGCTCGCGTCTTCGAGAGGAAAGCGCGTCTCCTGCCGCAGGCGGAGCCCCTTCTCGCGCCAGGCAAGCTCGGAAGCGAGGAATAGGTTCACGTAGAGCGCATCCGCCGTACGCGCGTAGATCGCCTCGCCGAAGCGGGCCGGGTTCTCGAGCCCGGTGCCGACGCAGCACCAGAACGAGTCCTGCGGGGTCGAGTACGTGCGCCAGGCCCCGGGCTTCATCGAGACGTAGTAGCTGACGAGGCCGGTCGCCGGATCGTTCGAGGCGAGGATGTGGTTGAAGAGCCCGCGCTCGTAGAACTCGATCCGCGACGGCAGGCCGTCCCTGAGGAAAAGGCCGCGTGAGAGCTTGAGCATGTTGTAGGTGTTGCAGGTCTCGGCCGTCGACTCTCCGAGGTGCCGCGAGAAGTGCGCGACGGGGAAGAAGTGCTCGTCTTCGCTGTGGCCGCCGATCGCGTACGAGCGCTCGAGCGCCACCCGGCTCCAGAACGTCTCCGCGACGCGGCAGTAGCGCGGGTCGCCGGTGAGCTCGCAGTCGCGCTCGGCCCCGATCGCCTTGGGGATCTGCGTGTTCGCGTGCAGGCCGTCGAGCGCGTCCTCGCCGCGCGCGAGCGGATCGAAGACGAGCTTGTGGTCGAAGAGGCGGGCGAGCCGCAGGTGCTCGGGATCCCGGGTCACGGCGTGAAGCTCCGTGAGCGACTCCTGCATCCCGCCGAACTCGGTCTGCAGCATCTCCTGCCACTCGGCGGTGGAGAGACCCTTCGCGCGCTCGCCCACCCAGCCAGCCATGGCCTTCGCCGTCTCGAGCGCTATCGGGTTGCCGAAGACGCGGTTCACGTCGAGGAGGCCCGCCAGGATCTTGTGGAGCGTGTAGTAGGGGGCCCACACGCCCTTCCTGGCTTCGACCCGTTCGAAGAACTCCTCGGGAAAAGCCGACAGGTACCCGGGCGTCGCCCCGCGCGCCGCGAGCGCGAGCTGCACTTTCCTGAGCTCGGCCGTAATCGCGAGCGCGCGCTCCCTGAGTCGCTCGTCGCCGGTCGCCTGCCAGGCGAGAGCGCACGCCGTCAGGTAGTGACCCAGGCTGTGCCCGCGCAGCTCGACCTTGGGCGCTTCCCAGCCCCCGTAGGGCCTGGCGTCCGTCGGCAGGCCCGCGTTGATGCGGAACGTGTGGAGCAGCCGGTCGGGGTCGAGGCTCAGCAAGTAGGCGAGCCCGCGCCGCTGCATCTCCAGGAACGGCCCGTCGAGCAGCCGCACGTCGCGCAGCGAGAAAGCCTCGAAGCGTGGGCCTGCGGAAGCCGCCGTCGCGGCGACGGGCGCGACGGAGCTGGCGGCGGGCGCGGTCAGCGTGGCGGCGAGCAGGACGATGGCGAGGCGCATCTCGTCATTATCGTCCCCTGCGCGCGGCCCGTACCGAGGCCGGCGGCACCGCGCTGCCGCTCCGGCTCGCGGCGCGCCGCGACGGGCCGAAGTGGTACGAGAACGAGAGCCACGGGACCGGGAAGCCCTCGTCGAGGACCTCCGCCACCAGCACCACGCCGACGTCGGCCGAGAGCCGGCCGTTGAAGAAGCGCAGCGCGAGACCGAAGGGCTGCTGTGAGAGCTCGAAATCCTTTCCCGGGAAGAGCCAGCTCTCGCTGATCAGCGAGAGGTTGCGTGCCACGCGGACGCTGCCGCCCAGCATCACGACCGGTGCGTCGCGGAAGCGCCACTGCGTGTCGCTGCTCAGGTACTCGCCGTGCGGGCCGTACACTTCCTCCTCTTCCCGCAAAGCCAGAAACGCCAGCCCGACGCTGAGCGATCGGTCGGAATGTCCGACGGTGCCTACGCCGAAAAGCGCCGCGCCACCGAAATCCGCGAGATCGTCGGACGCACCGCCCGCGAGGAGCCCCCCGACCGCGATGGCCGCCCTGTCGCCGAGCTTCCATCCGGCGGACGTCGAAACGTAGAAGAGCTGCTCGGAGAGGCCCAGTGCGGGAATCGTGGAAACGCCGCCCGAGAGGCTCAGGTTGTTCGTGAGACCCACGGCGAACCCCGGGAACACGACGTAGTGGTCGGAGAAGTAGCCATTCCCCTTCCCGAGCGGGCGCCCGGTGGGCGCGAACATCAGCCGGCTTTCGTTGGGATCGCTGAGCGGGCTGGCCGGCCGCACCTCGTTCCTCGCCTGCGGAGTTCCGCGCGAGGCGATCGCCTGCTTCGGCAGCTTCAGCTCCACGCCCGAGCTGGTTCTGAGCGTGACGGCACTCTCGTCCTCGGCCACGATCGTTCCCACCAGCGTGCCGCCGTCCTTCAGCGTGATCGTGACGACACCCGTCGCGGCCTCGTCCGCCGCCGCACCCAGGCCGGGTGCGACGAGCACCGCCGCCAGCGCCAAGAGCCCTATGACTCGCGTTCCCATGACCACCCCCTTGCCGTCCATAGGCGTATGAAGGAAAGGGCGTGGCGCGTTTCAGCCTTTTGGCTGCTGGCTACTTCCAGAACGGATTCCGACAACTCCTGGTCTCCAAGTGCCGCAGGAAAGGCGCAGCGACCTGCCTGCTGCGCGGCCCACGTGCTTGACCGAGTTGGGGCGGGGCCCTAGCCTGTGGCGGCTCAGGAGGCCACTTGAGGAAGCTCGTCGAGTGCGTGCCCAACTTCTCGGAGGGTCGCGACCGGGACGCGATCGACCAGATCGCCGAGGCGATCCGGAAGACGGCCGGCTGCACGCTGCTCGACGTGGACCCGGGAGCCTCCACGAACCGGACGGTCTACACATTCGTCGGGGCGCCCGAAGCGGTCGTCGAGGGGGCGCTCGCGGGTGCACGTGTGGCCCGGGGGCGCATCGACATGCGCTCGCAGAAGGGCGAGCACCCGCGCGTCGGTGCGCTCGACGTGTGCCCGTTCGTGCCCGTCTCGGGCGTGACGATGGACGATTGCGTGGCGCTCGCGAACGAGTTCGGCCGGCGAGTGGCCGAGGAACTCGCTGTCCCGGTGTTTCTGTACGGATACGCCGCGCGTGCCGACCACCGGCGGACGCTGCAGCAGATCCGCGCCGGGGAGTACGAGGGGCTGGCCGAGCGTCTCCAAAAACCGGAGTGGAAGCCCGACTACGGCCCCGCCGCCTTCGTGCCCGAATGGGGCGCGAGCTGCGCGGGCGCGCGTGATTTCCTGATCGCCTACAACGTCAACGTCCTGGGGACCAAGGAGCAGGCCCACCGCATCGCTCTCGAAGTCCGCGAAGCCGGGCGCGGCCCAGGGCAGCCCGGCAAGCTGAAAGCGGTTCGCGCGATCGGCTGGTGGGTCGAGGAGTACGCCCTGGCCCAGGTCTCGATCAACCTCGAGGACTACCGAAAGACGCCGCCGCACGTCGCATTCGAGGCGTGTGTCGCGGAAGCGCGGGCCCTCGGGCTCGCGGTGGCGGGCTCCGAGCTCGTCGGGCTGATCCCGCTCCAGGCGTTGCTGATGGCCGCCGATCACTACATCGCGCGCGAAGGCCTCTTCATCCTCGACGAGCGGCAGAAGATTCGCCTCGCAGCCGAGCGGCTGGGCCTGAGCTCGGTTTCGCCTTTCGTCCCCGCCAAGCGCATCATCGAGCACATGGTACCGAAAGAAGAGGACGAGCCGCTCGCCTCGATGAGCGTGCGGGCGTTCGTCGAGGAGCTGGGCGCGCGCTCGCCGGCCCCCGGCGGCGGCTCGGCCTCGGCGCTGGTCGCGGCCATGGGCGCGGCGCTCGGCGCGATGGTCGGCTGGATGACCTACGGCAAGCGCAAGTTCGAGGCGAAGGACGCGGTGATGCGCCGGCTGATCCCGCCGCTCGACGAAGCGATGAAGGCGCTCTTGCCGCTGATCGACCAGGACTCGCGGGCCTTCGACGCGTACCTCGCCGCAGCCTCCATGCCCAAGGAAACGCCGGCAGAGCAGAAGGCCCGTCACGACGCGATGCAGGCGGGGCTGAAGGCCGCCGTGCTCGTGCCGCTCGAGGTGATGCGCACGGCCGACCGCTGCTGGGAGGCGATGCTCGAGATGGCGCGCGAGGGCAACTTCGCCTCGCGCTCCGACCTCGAGGTGGGGGCCAAGGCGCTCGAGTCCGGAATCTGGGGTGCCTCGCGCAACGTCGCGATCAACCTGCCCGGCATCGAGCACGACGCATTCCGGCGCGCGACCGGAGAGGAAGCCGAACGCCTCGCGGCGCGCGCGGCGGCGATGCGCGACGGCGTGCTCGCGACGCTCGCCGGCCGCAAGGACTGAATCTTCGCGAGGCGCTCGCCTTGGACCTGGCCGCGCTCGTCGCCCTGGTCGGCAGGCTCCGCGCCACGACGAAGAAGACGGAGAAGGCCGCGCTCATCGCCGACCTGCTCCGCCAGGCTCGGGACCGCGAGATCGAGATCCTCGCGCTCTACCTGACCGGCTCGCTCAGGCAGGGCCGGATCGGGATCGGCTGGCGGAGCCTGCAGGCCGCCATGCCCGCAGGGCCGCGGGTGGGGGAGCCGCTGACGCTCGTGGGCCTCGACGCGGCGCTCGCCCAGCTCGCGAGCGAGAAGGGCGCCGGATCGGCCGAGCGTCGGACCCGCGGCTTGCAAGCGCTCCTCGAACGCGCCGACGATGCGGGGCGGCGCTTCCTGTTCGAGCTGCTGACGGGCGAGGTGCGCCAGGGCGCCCTCGAGGGCCTGGTGCTGGAGGCGATCGCGAAGGCGGCCGAGCTGCCGGCCGCCGCCGTGCGGCAGGCGGCCATGTTCGCGGGGAGCGTCGGAGAGCTCGCCCGCGCCGCGCTCGAGGAGGGTGCTATCGGCCTCGGCCGCTTCTCGCTGCGACTGCTGTCGCCGATAGCACCGATGCTCGCGAACCCGGCGGGCGACGCCGAGGAGGCGCTCGAGCGCCTCGGCGAGGCGGCGTTCGAGTACAAGCTGGACGG
>Ga0214473_10007261_pt1 | contig 13160 bp, 13 predicted proteins | sample RVTome_7_FD_203509 | JGI IMG/M metagenome (GOLD analysis project Ga0214473, IMG submission 203509) | Soil microbial communities from uranium-contaminated site in the Upper Colorado River Basin, Wyoming, United States - RVT98D197 | ecosystem: Environmental > Terrestrial > Soil > Contaminated >...
AGGGCGGCGAGGATTCCGCGCGCTACCGGCGCGAGCCCAACGGCGACTCGCGCCGCAGCGCGATCAAGCAGATCGCCTCCGGTCGCTTCGGGGTGACGAGCGAGTACCTGGTCAACGCGGAAGACCTGCAGATCAAGATGGCCCAGGGCGCCAAGCCGGGCGAGGGCGGCCAGCTGCCCGGCCACAAGGTCTACCCGTGGATCGCCAAGGTCCGGAACTCGACGCCGGGCGTGGGGCTCATCTCCCCGCCCCCGCACCACGACATCTACTCGATCGAGGACCTGGCCCAGCTCATCCACGATCTCAAGAACGGCAACCCGAAGGCGCGCATCAGCGTCAAGCTGGTGTCCGAGGTGGGGGTGGGCACGGTGGCGGCGGGCGTGGCCAAGGCCCACTCGGACGTGGTGCTCATCTCCGGGCACGACGGCGGCACCGGCGCCGCGCCGCTCACGTCGATCAAGCACGGCGGCACCCCGTGGGAGCTGGGGCTCGCGGAGACGCAGCAGGTGCTGGTGATGAACAAGCTCCGCGACCGGATCATCGTGCAGGTCGACGGGCAGATGAAGACCGGCCGCGACGTGGTGATCGGCGCCCTGATGGGGGCGGAGGAGTTCGGCTTCTCCACCGCGCCCCTCGTGGTCATGGGCTGCATCATGATGCGGGTCTGCCATCTCAACACGTGCCCGGTCGGCATCGCCACGCAGGACCCGCGGCTCCGGGCCAAGTTCAACGGGCGGCCCGAGTTCGTCGAGAACTTCTTCCGCTACATCGCGGAGGAAGTGCGCGAGTACATGGCGCGGCTCGGCTTCCGCGCCATGGACGAGATGATCGGCCGCGTCGACCGGCTCGACGTGGCCCCGGCGGTGGACCACTGGAAGGCGCGGGGGCTCGACTTCTCCGCCATCCTCCACCGTCCGGCGGCGGGCCCTGAGGTGGCGGTTCGACGGATCGTCGAGCAGGACCACGGCCTCGAGCGGTCGCTCGACATGACCACGCTGCTGCCGATGTGCCGGTCCGCCCTGGAGCGGCGGGAGCCGGTGGACATCCGGCTGCCCATCCAGAACGTCAACCGCACGGTCGGCACGATCCTCGGCTCGGAGATCACCGCGCGCTACGGCGCCGACGGGCTACCCGACGACACCATCCGCATTCACTTCTCGGGGTCGGCCGGGCAGAGCTTCGGCGCGTTCCTGCCCCGCGGGGTGACCCTCACGCTCGAGGGCGACGCCAACGACTACATCGGCAAGGGCCTCTCGGGGGGCAAGCTCATCGTCTACCCGCCCCGCGAGGCCACCTTCGTGGCCGAGGAGAACATCCTGGTCGGCAACGTCGTGCTCTACGGCGCCACCTCGGGCGAGGCCTACTTCCGCGGGGTGGCGGGTGAGCGGTTTGCCGTCCGCAACAGCGGGGCCCTCACCGTGGTCGAGGGGGTGGGCGACCACGGCTGCGAGTACATGACGGGCGGGCGCGTGGTGGTCATCGGCGGGACCGGCCGGAACTTCGCGGCCGGGATGTCGGGCGGTCTCGCGTTCGTCCTGGACGAAGCGGGCGACTTCAAGCGGCGCTGCAACCTCGGCATGGTCGACCTCGAGGCGCTCGTGGATACCGACGACGTGGAGCTGGTCAAGGACCTGCTCGCCCGTCACATCCGCTACACGCAGAGCCCGGTGGCGGCCCGCCTGCTGGTGGACTGGGAGCGCACCCAGCAGAGGTTCGTCAAGGTGATCCCGCAGGACTACAAGCGGGTGATGGCCGCGATCAAGAAGGCGCAGGAGACCGGCATGTCGGTCGACGACGCCGTCATGGCCAGCGCGCACAACTAATTCGGAGGGGGGCTGCGCCCCCCTTCCGATGCCTCCCCCCGGAAACGGATTGCGCCGGCAAAGCCGGCGCTCGAATGGGGCGAGGAAATTTCGAGCGGTTTCTCACTTCTGGGGGAGGCTCGGAGGGGGCCGTCGAGGCCCCCTTCGATGACGGGATGGGGAAGGTCACGGGGTTCATCGAGTTCAAGCGGGACAAGCAGGCGTACCGCCCCGTCGCGGAGCGGACGCGCGACTGGAAGCAGGTCATGCTGCCGTGGCCCGGGGACACCCTGCGCAAGCAGGGCGCGCGCTGCATGGACTGCGGGATCCCCTTCTGCCACCAGGGCTGCCCGCTCGGCAATCTCATCCCGGACTGGAACGACCTCGTCTACCGCGACAAGTGGCGCGAGGCCATCGATCGCCTGCACGCCACCAACAACTTCCCGGAGTTCACCGGCACGCTCTGTCCGGCGCCCTGCGAGGGCTCGTGCGTGCTCGGCATCAACGACGACCCGGTCACCATCAAGGGGATCGAGCTCTCGATCATCGACCGCGCCTTCGCCGAGGGCTGGGTCCTCCCCGAGCCGCCCGCGGTCCGTACCGGCAAGTCGGTGGCGGTCGTGGGCTCGGGACCGGCCGGTCTCGCGGTCGCCCAGCAGCTCGCCCGGGCCGGGCACGAGGTGACCGTCTTCGAGCGGGCGGACCGGATCGGCGGGCTCCTCCGCTACGGCATCCCCGAGTTCAAGATGGAGAAGCGGGTGCTGGACCGCCGGCTCGCCCAGATGGAGGCCGAGGGCGTGCGCTTCGTGGTCAACGCCCACGTGGGCGTGGATCAGCCGGTGGAGACGCTCCGGCGCGAGTTCGATGCCCTCGTGCTCTGCGGCGGTGCCTGCGCGCCCCGCGACCTGCCGATCCCCGGGCGGGAGCTGGGCGGCGTTCACTTCGCGATGGACTACCTCACGCCGCAGAACCGACGCTGCGAGGGGGATCCGGTGCCCGACGAGGCCTTCATCAGCGCCGAGGGCAAGCGGGTGGTCATCATCGGCGGTGGCGACACCGGCGCCGACTGCCTGGGCACCGTGCACCGGCAAGGCGCGCTCGCGGTGCACCAGCTCGAGATCCTGCCGCGGCCGCCCGAAGAGCGGGCCGCCGACAACCCGTGGCCGCAGTGGCCCAATGTCTATCGCGTCTCCTCGGCACACGCGGAGGGCGGCGAGCGTCTCTACTCCGTCTCCACCGTCCGCTTCGTCGGGGACGAGCGGGGCCGGGTGAAGGCGCTCGAGGTCGCCCGGGTGGAGCCGATGCGCGAAGGGGGCCGCCTGGTCTTCCGGGAGATCCCCGATTCCGGCTTCATCCTGCCCTGCGAGCTCGTGCTGCTCGCCATGGGCTTCGTCGGACCGGAGCGCCCCGGCCTGCTGCAGGAGCTGGGCGTCGCGCTGACCGAGCGTGGCAACGTGCGCCGGGACGAGAACTGGATGACGAGCGTGCCCGGCGTCTTCACGGCGGGCGACATGCAGCGCGGGCAATCGCTGATCGTGTGGGCCCTCGCGGAGGGCCGGAGCGCCGCCCACGCGGTCGACCGCTACCTCATGGGCCGCTCCGACCTCCCCGCCCCCCTCCCCTGAGGCGGCCCTTCTGAGCCGCCTCGCCGGATGGGGCGAAGTCTGCTACTTCCAGCGGTCGGGGTCCCAGAGGGCTTCGGTCCGCGCCACCGTGGCTGCGAGCTGGGCCAGCTCGGCGCGCAGCCGGTCGGCGGTCAGATCCTGGTTGACGATGGGCTTGTTCAGGAAGAACCAGCGGCGGCTCTCGTTGTAGGAGAAGTGGGTGGGCCCGATGGCGTCGTTCTCCAGCAGCATGCCGAGGATCGCGTTGCCGCTGATCGTCCGGCCCGGCGGCACCTTCTTGAGCCAGGCCACGAGCCAGACCAGGCTCCCGTCCCGGGAGAGGGCCACGCGCGTGGTGATGGCGCGGCCGTCCGGAGGGCGCACCGTGATCTCGAGCTCCAGGCCCGACTCGTTGCGGGACTCACGCGGCTGGTGTCCGAGCGTGGCCAGCAGGGCCTTGAGCCCGGCTGGGTCGACGCGCCCCGGCGCCCGCTCGGGCTGGGCGTGGGCCGCGGGAGCGAGCAGGCCCAGGACGACCACCCCGAGCGCGAGCCGGCAGTGCATGGAGCTGCCCTTGACGGAGAGGATCAACGATGAGCCTCACGCGGTCTGAGCGAGCCCGTCTGATTCAGCAGTACGCCGACGGCCCGGCGCGCCTCGAGAGCGCGCTGGCCCGGGTGCCCGCGGAAGCGCTCCAGTGGCGGCCGGCGCCGCGCGAGTGGTCCGCGCATGAGGTGGTCTGCCACTGCGCGGACTCCGAGACCAACGCCGCCGCGCGCATCCGGTACGTGGTGTGCGAAGCGGAGCCGCTCGTGCTCGGCTATGACGAGGCCGGGTGGGCGACCACGCTCGACTACCATGGTCACCCGCTCGAGCCGGCCCTCGCGACGGTGCGCGCGGTGCGCGCCCACACCACCGCGCTGATCCGCCGGCTGCCCGAGGAGGCCTGGGCACGGGAGGGACGCCACACCGAGTCGGGGCGCTATACCGCGCTCGATTGGCTCCGGATCTACGCCGATCATCTCGACAATCACGCGCGGCAGATCGAGGCCAACCTGGCCGCGTGGCAGTCCGCGGGCCGCCCTAGCTGAGCGGCCTGACGATCGCGTCCCAGTGCCCGAAGTCCTCCTTCAGGAGGATGACACGCTCGCCGCCGCCCTCGAGGTAGTCGAGGGTGCCGCTCCAGATGTAGACGCTGAAGCGCGCGCGCCCGCCTTCCAGCGTGACCTTCCCGTACCGGGTCACCGCGTCCCAGGAGGCCACCAGGGTGCCTTCCGGGTTGATCGTCAGATAGAAGAGCTCGTAGGGACCCCGACTGAAGGCGATCTGGCCGCGCCAGCGCCCCGCGACCATGTTGATGTCGGTGACCGCGCGCGCGGGCGGCAGTGAGGCACAGCCCGCCGGCACGACCGCGGCGATCAGCAGCAGCGCGGCGGCGCCCAAGCGCGCTCGCCCGATCCACCCCGGGCGGGTCATCGGACCGGGCTCTGCCAGAGCACGTGGCCCACGAAGAAGGGCCCCAGGCTCTGGAGATACTGGGAGGTCTGCGCGGTGCGACGCATCGCCTGCACCAGATGAGAGAGCGGGTGCAGCTCCCGCCCGATGAGCCCGATCACGAAGTCGTTGTCGTTCATGTCGAGCCCGTGGCAGGCGAGCCTCACGTCGTGGGCCAGGTCCGCGTCGCCGTAGGCGCGGCCCTGCGTGCCGTGCTCCTTCAGGATCGCGCCCTGCTCCTGGGGGGAGAGGCGGGCGAATGCGCCGGCCCGGCGCAGCGGATACCAGATGCCCCAGGGCCAGGCCGGGTTCAGCACGGTGCGCCGCGGGCGGCCGAGCAGCCAGTCGTCGAGGTCGGACTCGAAGCCCGAGGCATAGGTGCGGCCGAGCATGGTCAGATCGGGCCGGTGGCGGAGCGAGGCGAAGGGCTCGCCGTGGAGCAGCTCGCGGAGGGAGGTCGCGAAGAAGGCCGGATCCTCGTGAAGCGCGAGGAGCGCCACCCCGGCCGGATCGTTGAGGTCGTGGTAGAGCACGCCCTCGATCCGGCTGCGCTCCACCGCCGCCACCAGCGGCTTGCTGTCGGCGCAGCCGCTCCACACCTGGAGCTGCATGAAGAGGCGCCGATCGGAGACCTGCTGGTTGGCGCCTTTCTCTCTCACGTCCACGCCCGGGCCGTCCACCGCCTAGCCTCCCCGCGTATGCATCTCGAGGTGCGGATCCCGCTTGAGCTCGCCGATCTGCACCAGCGGGCGCCGCTCGGGCATCGCCAGCCGCTCCTCGGCGCCGCGATCGCGCCGGCCCTGCCAGGTGGCTCGGATCAGCGCGAGCAGCTCGTCGCGCGAGCCGCCCGCGCGAAGGGCCTGGCGGAGATCCACCCCGCGGGTCGCGTAGAGGCAGAGATACCAGAGGCCGTCGGCGGTGAGCCGGCTGCGGTCGCAGGCCTTGCAGAACGGCCCGGTCGTCGAAGAGATGATGCCGAACACGCGGCCGTCCGGCAGCCGGAAGCGATCGGCGGGCGCGGAGCTCTCCTCCACGATGGGCGCGATCGGCCCGTAGCGCTCGGTGAGCCGGGCCAGCATCTCGCTCCGCGGCACCACACGATCGATGCTCCAGTGGGTGGCGCCGCCCACATCCATGTACTCGATGAACCGCACCTCGGCGGCGACCCGGCCCGCGTACTCGATGAGGTCCGCCAGCTCGTCGTCGTTGACGCCGCGCATGACCACGGTGTCGAGCTTGAGGCCCAGCCACCCCACCCGCCCCACCGCCTCGATACCCTCGAGCACCCGGGCGTGGGTGTCACGGCGGGTGAGCACCTTGAAGCGCTCTTCGCGGAGCGTGTCGAGGCTCACCGTGACCCGATGCAGCCCGGCCGCGCGCAGCGCCTCGGCCTGCTCTCCGAGCAGCACGCCGTTGGTGGTCATGGCCAGATCGCGGATGCGGGGGCTCCCGGCCAACAGCCGGACGAGCCGGTCCAGATCGCGGCGCAGCAACGGCTCACCGCCGGTGAGCCGCACCTTGTCGACTCCCAGATCGGCGAAGACGTCCACGAGGTGGGCCATCTCCTCGAAGCTCAGCATGTCGTCCCGGGGAAGCCACACGTACTCCTCCTCGGGCATGCAGTACTGGCAGCGCAGGTTGCAGCGATCCGTCACCGAGAGGCGCAGGTTGCGGAGCGGGCGCCCGAGGAGGTCGCGGATCACGGCAGCTCCACGTAGACGTCGCCGTCCACGACCGTCGCCGGGAAGCACGCGATCTTGACCGCGGGATTGCTGGCGTTGGCGCCGGTGGTGACGTCCCAGCGCCAGCCGTGCCACGGGCAGATGGCCACCCGCCCCTCGAGATCCCCGTCACCCATCGGCCCCCCCCGGTGCGGACAGGTATTGTCGATGACGTGGTAGGCGCCGTCGACGTTGAAGAGCGCGAGGCTCTTCGCTCCCGCCTGCACCACCCGGCCCTCCCCGGGTGGAACGTCCGCAGCCTTGGCGACCTTCACGGAAGCCATGGAAGGAGCGCCCACCCTAGACCGCGGCCGCCGCGGGGGCGACCGGCTCCCGCGCGCGCTCCCACTCCCGCAGGAGCCCGGCTTTCTTCACGCCCACGTCGAAATGGTCCCACGGCAGGATCTCGTCAGCCCCGCGGGAGCGCCGGGTGAAGAAGGCGGCGTCGCCGTCCCATTCCCGGAGGGCGCGGCGCCAGTCGCCGTGAAGGCGCGCGGCCAGGTCGATGAAGTCGGCCACCCGCCGGTCGCCACGCGCCAGCAGCGCCTGGAGCGCGGCCTCGCGCGGGTTCTCGTGCACGACCCGGATCGTGTCGAGGCGGCGCGCCGCGCGCTTGATGACGTCGAGCTTGTCCTCCAGCGCGCGTGGGTCGTCGAAGGAGGCCCATTGAAACGGCGTCCAGGGCTTCGGGACGAAGGAGGACACCGACAGCGTCAGCTTGCCGAACGGGTGGCCGTCCGGTCCCAGCACCCGCAAGCGCTCGAGCAGCCTCGCGGCCAGGTCCGGAATAGCCTCCACGTCCTCCCGGGTCTCGGTGGGCAGGCCGATCATGAAGTAGCACTTGAGGTTCGGGATGCCGTAGCGGCGCAGCAGGTCGCACGCCTCGTAGAGCTGCGCGTCCGTGATGGCCTTGCGGACCACTCCGCGCAGCCGCTCCGTGCCGGCCTCGGGCGCCATGGTCAGGGTGCGATGGCCTCCGCGCTGAAGCGAGGCGACCAGCTCCTCGGTCAGGCTGTCGGCCCGGAGCGAGGAGATCGATACCTCGACCCCGTACTCCTCCAGCACGCGCATGAGATCTCCGATCCACGGGTAGTCCGAGACGCAGGCGCCCACCAGGCCCACGCGCTTGGACTCCTTCGCGATGCGGGCCACCGATTCGCGGAGTGAATCGAGGCTCCGGTGCCGCACCGGACGGTAGACCTGGCCTTCGAGACAGAACCGGCAGCCGCGCCCGCAGCCCTTCCCCACCTCCAGGAGCTCCATGTGGCCGTACTCGGCCTTGGGCGTCTTGAGGACCGAGCGCGTCTCGAACCGGTTCACGTCTTTCAGGCGGCGTTTCACGACGATGCGCGGCACGTCCGGCGCGAGCGGAGCGACCTCGGCGATCACACCGCCGGGACCATAGCCGACCCGGTAGGCGTCGGGGACGTAGATGCCCGAGAGCGGCTTGAGCCGGTCGATGAAGCTCCGCCGGCGTCCCCCGTCGGCGGCGGGATCGCTCCCGGTCCAGGCGTCGACGATCTCGCTCACCACCTCTTCGCCTTCACCCACCACCAGGAAGTCCATGAAGGCGGCCACCGGCTCGGGGTTGGAGAAGGCGCAGACGCCGCCCATCATCACGACCGGGTCGGCGGGACCCCGCTCCGCGGCGCGGACCGGGATGCCGGCCATCCGCAGCAGGCGAACGGTGTTGATGTAGTCGCCCTCGTAGGTGATCGAGAAGCCGATCAGGTCGAAGTCGGCCAGGGGGCGCTGGGACTCGAGCGAGAAGGGCGGGGTCGCGGTGCGGCCGTGCTCGTCCAGGTCCTCGGAATCCGGAAAGAAGACCCGCTCGCAGACCACGTGCGGCAGGGCGTTGAGATGGTCGTAGATGGTCTGGAAGCCGAGGTTGGACATGCCGACCGCGTACGTGTTCGGGTACACGAGCGCGATCGAGACCCGCCCGCCCCATTCCTTGCGCACCACCCCCTCTTCCGAGGAGACGAGCGACTGCGCCTTCTTCTTGAGTTTCCAGGACATACCGCGTCAGTCTACCACGGCGGAAAGAAGCCAAGCCGGCGGGCGATTCAGGAAGGCACGCAGAGCTCTAAAGGCACGCAGAGCTCTAAACGAGCGTCCGCGGACTGGGGGAGTGCGGGGGCCATTTCTGGGCCCCCGCATAAGACAGAGCTTAAGGATTTAGACCGTGAGGCGGGCGCACGGTTGGACGGGCGCTCGGTCAATCGGGCGCCAAGCGGCTTGGATCAGCTCCCGGCGGCCGGCCCGACCCCCATGATCTGGATGTCGATGCTCCGCGGGCGCGGACCATCCAGCTCGGCGAACAGAATGGACTGGAAGCGTCCGAGCGAGAGCTCACCGCCGCTGATCCCCACCGCCACGCTCCGGCCGAGCAGGGCGGCCCGGAGGTGGGACGAGGCATTGCCGCGCTCGCAGTCGGAGAACCGCGGATCGTCGTGCTTGTAGCCCGCCCCGTCGGCGACCAGGCGCTCCATCATGGTCTTGAGATCCTCGACGAGAGCTCCCTGGAACTCGTTGACGAACAGGGCGCAGGTGGTATGGAGGGAGTTGACCAGAATGATGCCCTCCTTGATGTCGGCGCCCAGCACGATGTCCCGGATCTGCTTGGTGATGTCCAGGACCTGTGTCCGCTTCTCGCTCAACATCGTGAAGGTCTTCCGGACTACCTTCAAGGTCTCCACCTTGTATGCCTCCCCAGATTGGGTTCCTTTTCAGCTCTGGTGCCGAGGGAGGGAATCGAACCCCCACGGCCCTTACGGACCAGCGGATTTTAAGTCCGCTGCGTCTCCCAGTTCCGCCACCCCGGCCCACCCAACCGCTGGACCGCCCCCGCTGTATTGGAGGCGGCGAGCGGATTCGAACCGCTGAATAGAGGTTTTGCAGACCTCCGCCTTAACCACTTGGCTACGCCGCCCTCGCACCTGTCACATATTTGGAGCGGGAAACGGGATTCGAACCCGCGACCCCAACCTTGGCAAGGTTGTGCTCTACCACTGAGCTATTCCCGCAAGACCCCGTGTCACAGAGCCGCGACGGAGTGTAACAAACGCCTTAGGTGGTGTCAACTTAGGGCCGATCCGGGGGTCTCGCCGCGCAGATATTTCGCCGCCTCCTCCGGAGGGGTCGGGTTGATGAAGAACCCCGTCCCCCACTCGAAGCCGGCCACCCGGGTGAGCTTCGGGATGATCTCGAGGTGCCAGTGGAAGTGGTCGAGGGCCTTCGCTCGGAGGGGCGCGCTGTGGAGCATGAAGTTGTACGGCGGATCATCGAGGAACTCGCGCATCCGGCCGAGCACCTGCCGCACCACCGCGGCCAGCCCCGCGAACTCCCCGGCGGGCGTCTCCTCGTAGCGTGACCGGTGCGCCGCGGGCAGGATCCAGGTCTCGAAGGGGAAGCGCGGCGCGAAGGGGGCGAGCGCGACGAACCCGTCCCGGTCGTGGATGATCCGTTCCCCGCCCTGCCGCTCCTGCCGCACGATGTCGCACCAGATACAGCGCTTCTTGATCCGCAGGTGCTGCAGCGCGCCGGCCAGCTCCTCCTCCACCATCATCGGCACCACCGGCGTGGCGATGAGCTGCGAGTGGGTGTGCTCGAGGGAGGCGCCGGCCGGATCGCCGTGGTTCTTGAACACCATGACGTATTCGAGACGAGGATCCTTGGCCAGGTCCACGATGCGGTCGCGGTAGGCCCGGAACACCTCACCGAGATGCGCGACGGTGAGCTGCTCGATGACGGCCTCGTGGTCGGGGGATTCGATCACGACCTCGTGGGCGCCCACCCCGTTCATGCGATCGTAGAGGCCCTCCCCGGCCGGCTCCAGCTCGCCCTCGATCCGGAGTGCGGGGAACTTGTTGGGCACGACGCGCAGCAGCCAGCCGGGGGTGTTGGGCTCGCCCCGTCCGGGCCGCAGCGCCCAGACCTCGTCGGGCGTGCGATGCTCCTGGCCACCGCAGAACACGCAGGGCCCGCCCTTGCGGCGCCGCGGCGCCGGCGCAAAGTCGGACGGCCGCCGCGCCCGCTCGGTGGAGATGATCACCCAGCGGCCCACGACCGGATCGCGGCGCAGCTCAGGCATGCGGGACCCGCTCCTCTTCCGGCCGGGGCTCGCGGGCCAGCAGCGAGGCGAGCGCCTCCGCCACCGGCTTGCCCTCGAAGAGCACCGCCGCCACCTCCTCGCAGATCGGCATCGCCACGCCCGCCTCTCGCGCCATCCGCAGCGCGGAAGACACCGTACGCACGCCTTCCGCCACCATCGGAGTGCCCGCCTCGACCTGGCCGAGGGCCCGGCCCCGGGCGATCTCACGCCCGAGCGCGTGGTTGCGGCTCTGGGAGCCGGTGCAGGTCAGCACCAGATCGCCGAGGCCGGCCAGTCCCGAGAAGGTCGCCGGCTGCGCGCCGGCGGCCACGCCCAGGCGAACGATCTCAGCCAGGCCGCGGGTGATCAGGGCCGCGCGCGCGTTCTCGCCCAGGCCGAGGCCGTCCAGGAGCCCGGTGGCGATCGCCATCACGTTCTTGAGCGCGCCGCCCAGCTCCACGCCCACCACGTCGCGGTTCGTGTAGAGGCGGAGGGCGGGCCCCGCGAGCCGTCGCTGGAGATCCGCGGCGACCGCGCTGTCCGCGCACGCGACCACCAGCGCGGTGGGCCGGGCCTGCGCGACCTCGCGGGCGAACGAAGGGCCGGACAGCACGGCGACCGGCCGGCCGGGCAGCCGGCGGGCCAGCAGCTCGGACATGCGCAACCCCCGCCGGGGCTCGAGACCTTTCGTGGCGGACACGAGCACCGCACCCGGCGCGACGCGCGGCCCCACCGACTCGAGCACGGCCTCGACGAAGTGCGACGGCACCGCGACCACGACGGTGCCGCAGCCGCCGAGGACTTCCTCGGCGTCGCCGCTCACCGCCACCCCATCCGGCAGGGAGAGCCCGGGGAGATAGCGCGCGTTCTCTCGCGCGGCGCGGATGGACGCGGCCAACCCGGGATCGCGCGCCCACATCCTCACCGGCACGCCGGTGCGGCCCAGGTGCATCGCCAGCGCGGTGCCCCAGCTCCCGGCACCGAGCACGGCCACCGGGGCGCGCGGGGCGTCGCGTCCGTCCGCCCGGTCGCTCATGCGGTACCGGTCCGCTCGCCGAGGCGGTGCTCGGTGCCGCGGGCCAGGCGCGCGAGATTCACCCGGTGCCGCCACAGGATGATCACCGCCGCGGCCGCCGCGGCGACCACCGAGTGACGCGAGTATCCGAGCAGCGCGGCGCCCACCGGCAGGCTGAAGCAGGCCACGATCGAGGCCAGGGAGACGAAGCGGGAGAGCGCGGTCACCACGAGCCACAGCACGGCCGCGGGCGCGACCGCCCACGGGATCAGGGCCAGGAAAGCGCCGAGCCCGGTGGCGACACCCTTCCCGCCCCGGAAGCCCAGGAACATGGGCCAGCAGTTGCCCACGATGGCCGCCACCGCTCCGCCCGCGGCGGCCCAGGGCTCCGTTCCGATGGCCCGCGCCGCGCTCACCGCCAGGTAGCCTTTGACGATGTCGCCGAGCAGGGTGAGGATCGCCGGCCCCTTGCCCAGCGTCCGCAACACGTTGGTGGCGCCGATATTGCCGCTGCCCGACCGGCGGATGTCCGTTCCCCCGGTGGCGCGCGCCACCAGGAACCCGACCGGGATCGCTCCGATCAGGTAGGCGGCCAGGAGGCCGAGGCCGGTCAGGGCCACCGCTCGCGGTCCCGGACGAGGTCCTTCGGGTTGGTGTGCAGGAAGAAGCGGTAGAAATAGTCGGCGCCCGAGATCACGGTGAGCGCCAGCGCGCTCCAGAGGGCCGCCCGCGAGACCAGATGGAAGGCGGCCAGATCCGGAGAGACCCCCTTCTCTAGAATCAGCAGCGTGATGGCCACGTACTGGGAGACGGTCTTGGCCTTGCCCAGCGAAGAGGCGGGCACCACCGTGCCCATGGAGAGCGACACGCCCCGCAATCCGGTCACCGCGAGCTCGCGGCCGATGATCACCACCGCCATCCAGGCCGCGATCATGTCCACGTGCACGAGCGAGACCAGCGCGGCCGCCACCAGCAGCTTGTCCGCTACCGGATCCAGCAGCGTGCCCAGCTTGGTGACCTGATTCCAGCGCCGCGCCATGCGGCCGTCGAGCCAGTCCGTGAAGGAGGCGGCCATGAAGATGACCGCGGCGATCAGCACGCTCACCCGCGAGGAGGAGATGAGGAACACCATGATCGGCGGGACCAGCACGATGCGGAACAGGGTCAGGGCGATCGGAAGATTCACGCGTCCGACTCCGCGCCGCGGGCGCCGGGCCGGGCCGGCACCGCCGCCCCGACCCCGGTCGCGTCGGGTCGGTGGGCGACGAACCCGCCCGCCGCGAACGCGGGCACCACCAGGCTCACGTCCGCCCGCAGGCAGGCGGCCACGTCCGCCGCGCGGCCGAGACGCCGGAGCTTGCGGGCCCAGGGCGAGTCCTCCGCGAGCCGTCCCAGACGGCTGGCGTAGTAGCGGCCGAGAGCCAGCGCCGC
>Ga0214473_10007262_pt1 | contig 13160 bp, 11 predicted proteins | sample RVTome_7_FD_203509 | JGI IMG/M metagenome (GOLD analysis project Ga0214473, IMG submission 203509) | Soil microbial communities from uranium-contaminated site in the Upper Colorado River Basin, Wyoming, United States - RVT98D197 | ecosystem: Environmental > Terrestrial > Soil > Contaminated >...
ATTGCGACGGTAGTTAACCATTCGATAATTATTATATCACAGATCCCGGCAACGCTCCGGTTGATTTTGGGAAGCTTGGCAGTGTGATGCGGTCGCGATGCCGGGCTACGAAAAAGATCATTGGTTCCGGTCCGTCCCGGCAACGCTCCGGTAGATTTTGGGAAGCTTGGCAGTGTGATGCGGTCGCGATGCCGGGCTACGAAGCTAATGGCACGGGGACGACGAAAATGCAATCCATATATTGTATGTTTATGAACTTCGCATGTAGAATCGAGCGTTCAGCCAGATTCCGGCTGCGAGGAACAGCGCGTTCGGGAGCCAGGCAGCGACGATGGGGTTGAGCAACCCGCTTTCGCCGATCTTCACCGAGAATGTCATGAGAAGGTAGTATCCGAAAACGAGGAGCATCGAAAGCCCGATGCCAAGCGTGCTTGTGGACCTCTGCGGCGCCATTCCGAGCGGCGCGGCGATGAGGATAAAAACAATACTCATAAATGGAGCGGCGATTTTCAGGTGATACGTTCCCTCGAGCTTTCTGAGATACTGCTCGGTCCTCATATGCGCGGACGGAGATCTCATCCACACATATAATTCCTGCAGGCTCATCTCCTCGGGATCGCGGTTCACGTCGGTGAGGAGATCCGACGGCGTACGGGCGATTTTCATCTCGAGTTTGGGACTTACAAGCACATGGACAACTTCGCCGTTGCCGGTGAAGTCGATATCTCCGTTAGCGCCTTTTTCCAATATATCGTTGACGGCCTCGTCGCCGTCTATCGCCATGGTGATCGCCCTGAGATTCCGGAAAACCCATTCATCGGATTCCCATGTGCCTTCCTCCGCGATATAAATCGTCATCTCGCCCGGAACGGCGAAGTCCAACCATTTGACTTCATAGAAAACATTTCCCTCAGCCCTCGCGGCGGCGAAAAGCCACCCGGCTTTTTTATCCATATATGAAATATCTTCTTCCGCAAGCGTAATGCCCTTTGAGATCAGCGCGTTACGTATATATTGTTTTGCGGCGATTGTCGATTGCGGGGCGACTTTTTCACTCAGGATAAAAGTCGCGAGCACAATAAGCCATGAGAAAACGAGCGCTGGAAGAACAATCCGGAAGAACCCGACTCCCCCCGCCCTGATCGCGGTGATCTGACTCGTGTCGCTGAGACGTCCGAAACACAACAGCCCCGCGAATAAAATTGCCATCGGAAATGTGTAGGCGATCGTCTGGGGCAGCGCCATGATGAAGAAAGTCCCGACCTGATTGAGCGAAAGCCCATAGTCGGTGATGTACTTCATCATTTCGCGGAACAGTGTCGCCGCGACCATCAGCAGCGTGAAGGCAGCCATGCCCATGAGGAAAAAGGGGATGAATTCCAGTAGGACCAGGCGGTCGAGTTTTCTTAGTGGAAGGCCGGGCATGAGCGGTGATTTTGTCCTGGATTATCTTTCGGGCGCCGGACTCGCGACGATCATGATCATCCATGTCACGAATGAGATCAATTTCCCGCCCTGTTCGACAACTCGAAAATGGCGTTTGACGCGGTCACCGGCGTTCTGGAGAGTTCGGGCAAGCATCCGGACGTTTTCGTTGGACGCTCCCAGACGTTTGGCCCAACTCTCAAAATCATAAGCCATCGGATATATTTCGATCACATCGATATCGAATTTTTCGCGTTCGAAGATAATTTCAAACTCCGAAATTGCATAACTTTGAACGTGCGACGGGTCCCTAAGTTCCATGAGATTTGCCTGGAAATCTGCCAGATCGGATTGCGACGGCGCGAGGGTGTCGGATAATACAAGCCTGCCTGATGGTTTCAGGATCCTGAAAGCCTGCTTCAAAAGACCGGACGCGTCAAGCAGGTGCCTGATTGCCAGCCTGGCGGTGATGATGTCATACGATTTGTCCGGCAGCTTCAGGTCGATCAGTGTTCCATTGACAAACGTGATATTTTTCAGGTTTGACGCTTCGGTCAGTTTCTCGGCTTCCTTAAGAAGCTCGGCATCGGGATCATACGCGTGGACTTTGTCCACATGAGGCGCGATTGCGCGGGCTACATGTCCGAGTCCGGTCACAAAATCGAATACGATATCGTCCCCATGAGGTTCAACCAGCTCGACGAGCCTGTCGATATCCGGTTCTCCCGCATGATCGTGGACCGTATCCAGCCTCGATGCCCGAATGACTTCGTCGCTCCAGGCAATTCCCCTTTCAGGCGTTGTCATTGATCAACCCCTTCTCCACCCTCGGATTCGCCGATATCGTCCAGAATGCTGAACAGGCTGGCATCGGCCTGAAACCGTTCGCCGAGGTAGTATTTCTTGGCAATATCGCTTTTGGAGATCTCCGGCGCAGTACCGGACTGCAAAATTTTTCCCTGGTGCATAATATAAACCCAGTCTGAAACCGCAAGGATGTCCCGTACGGAGTGGTCGGTGATAAGAATCCCTATACCCTTCTTTTTCAGCATCGTTATAATATGCTGGATATCCTGGATGGCGATCGGGTCGACTCCCGTGAACGGCTCATCGAGCAGCAGAAAAGCCGGGTCGCCTGCGAGGGCGCGGGCGATCTCGCATCGACGACGCTCGCCTCCCGAAAGCGTGTTTCCAACGGCCCTGCGAAGGTGCATCAGATCGAGCTCGGTCAGAATATTCTCGGTCCGCTCCATCCTGTCGCGATACGGCTTCCCGAGTGCCTCAAGTATCAGAAGGACATTCTCCTCGACCGTCAGTCTGCGGAAGATGGACGGTTCCTGGGCGAGGTACCCAAGTCCGAGGCGCGCGCGCTGATAGATTGGGAGTTTTGTGATCTCTTTTCCGTTTAGATATATACGACCGTTGTTGGGACGTATCAGCCCGACCATCATATAGAAGCTAGTGGTTTTTCCCGCGCCGTTCGGACCGAGCAGTCCGACGATTTTTCCCTCAGTTACCCTGAGGTCGACATCGTCAACGACACGGCGTCGGCGGTAAATCTTGACAAGGTTTGTCGCTTCCAGCACCTTCATGCCCGGCTGAGCGTCGATGTGCTTGATCAGGTGCTCGTGGGAATCGGACACCGCGGTCGCGGTTTCGTCCGGAGCATTAACATCGCCTGAAACTCCGCTTTCAACTTTTTCGGGATCGGTCATCTCTATTGATAATTTCCTGCCTTAAGCCCTTTTTAATTCCCGATAAATATATAATTAAGGACTCTATCCGCTCCATGACTGTCGCGGTTCTGTAGAAAGGACGTTATTTACAACAGAACCGCGACAGTTATGGAGCGGATTCTTAAGTTCACTCTCATGGTTGAGTAGTTACGTCGGATAATAAACCGTTTTACACGACAAATAAAGCCCAAACGGATTATTCACCACCGTTGGTTGGTTCGTTTATCTCGCCGCCGACACTTCCGCCAAGTAGTCTGATTGTCCAGTGCTCCTTAAAGTTCACCTCGATAGATTCCGCCGTGCCGTTCTGCCCCATGATCGAAAATTCCACCAGACCGTCGCCACCATCGGCATGGATAAGCCCCTCGGACGTATCGACTGAAATTGTTTCAGCCTGAAGGTGTCTGTTCGGACCGTCCAACACCACGTCACCATTCGCGGTAATCTTCGTCAGGTCCGATTCACCGCCCTCGAATGTAAGCTTATCAGCCGCGAGTGTGAAACTCCCCGCGGTTATGGTCGTTCTGGCCGCGTTTGGACCATCCGGAGTTTTCGCGACCATGTCTTTGACCGAAATAAACAGCGATTCCGACCGCATCACGATCTCATCGACAATTTCATCACTAAGGATTTTCGCGCCGTACTCGTAGCGGATCTCAACATTGCCGGAGAGGTTGCCGGTCTTATCGTTCAGATTGTACGAAGCGGAGCCGGCAGACGCCATTATCGGGCTTTCGGTGATAGTACAACCTCCCGACAGATTGATGAGTCGGGAATTTATGATGTATTCCAGATTTCCGGCGGTAACCGTGAGATTTGCCTGTTTGAAAGCGGGTTGTCCTGTTACAACAAGGCGGCTTTCCTGCGCGAAATAGGTCGCCCGACCTCCGGTCGCGGACGCTCCGCCGTCGCCTGAATAGGTCACATTACCGGTAAGCTCTACCGATTGGAGTGCGTTATCTAGCGAGGAGAGGTCGCTTGCCAGTTTTACAATTCCGGAATCGGCGGTGAGCGTGTCGCCCGCGAAAATGACCTCGACCGGACCTTCGAGGGTAATGGTGATGCCGTCAGCGGTCTCTTCGAGGTGCAGGCTCGTACCGGTTATTTTGGCATTTTCCTGCGCACTCGCGATAGTCGCAATGAACAGGGCTGTCAGAACAATGGACATTTTCAGTAAGTTTGACATTCTTAAGATTTCATGGACCTTTACTAAGCTGTAACGCTGACCTCCTGGTCGGCTGTAACGCTGACGTCCCCGTCGGCTTATTCCGGACTGCTGCGCTGATTTTACTTTCGCGGACGGGACGTCCCCGCTCCAGCCGACCAGGAGGTCAGCGCTACGGTAAGAACTGAAATGATTCATCACATTGGGTCCTATTAATTTACACTTTTATGCCCACTCTCCACTCGGAAGCCCGTTCATTATTTTACTTACTGAACAAGGAAACTTTTGCCCGCGATGTCGCAGTCGAGGTTGAAATAGTGGGCTATCGTTTTGCCGACATCCGCAAATGTCTCCCGAATTCCCAAATCGCGACCACGCAAAAATGTCGGATGGTACGCGAGAAGCGGGACATACTCGCGCGCGTGGTCGGTTGACTGCGTCGTCGGATCGTTGCCGTGATCAGCGGTGATTATGACCATGTCGGATTGATTCAGCATCGGGAGAAAATCGACAAGCCATTCGTCGAACTCCTCCAGCCCATGATAAAAACCTTCCGGATTATTTCTATGGCCCCATGTCTGGTCGAAGTCGATCAAATTCATGAACATGAGTCCGGTCCAGTCCTCCTCGACCAGTTTCAGCGCTTTCTCCAGACCCTCCGTGTTCCCGGCGTAATGCTCAACCCGGGTAAATCCGCGTTCATTGAACAATGTATCGACCTTCCCGAGCGAAATGACCGCGCGTCCCGACTCGGAGAGGTAATCGAGAAGCGTTTTCGCGGGCGGATCGACATTGTAATCTTTTCTGTCGTAGGTCCGTGTAAAATTACCCGGCTCACCAATGAACGGACGCGCGATGACCCGTCCCACGGTCGGGCCGGGGGGCATCAATATCTCGCGGGCTTTCTTGCACCACTCATAGAGAGTTTGAAGAGGGACAACTTTTTCGACATGCACAGCGACCTGAAAGACACTGTCGGCGGAGGTGTAGACAATCGGCTTTCCGGTACGGATGTGCTCTACGCCCAATCGCTCGATTATTTCGGTGCCGCTCGCGGGGATATTCCCTAGTATGCCCCTGCCGATTGCGCTGGTGAATTTCCGTATAACATCATCCGGGAATCCGTTCGGGTATGTCGGGAAGGCGAAATCGGGGATTAGACCGGTCATCTCCCAGTGACCGACAGTCGAATCTTTTCCCTTGGATTTTTCCATCATCTTGCCGTAGCAGAACATCGGATTTTCGACCGGGTCCATGCCGTCGAGAGGGGCGATATTACCGAGCCCAAGTCCACGCAGGGTCGGGAGGTTGAATCCCCCGACAGCTTTCGCGAGGTTGCCGAGGGTGTTCGCGCCCTTGTCGCCATAGTCGGCGGCATCGGGAAGCTCGCCGATACCGACGCCGTCGAGTATGATAAGAAAAACCCGTAGCGATTCCTGGATTGGTTTTGTCATTGTTGGAAATTATAGCGCGTACTGACACTGACTGTTGAAAAATGTGCTTTGAAAATAAAAAATTAAACTGTAGGCGCGCACGGCAGTGCGTCTTGGTAATGGGTATTCAATGAATACGCACTGCCGTGCGAGCCTACGGTTTTGACGCACTGCCGTGCGAGCCTGCGGTTTAGACGCACTGCCGTGCGAGCCTACATTCTTGGTCCGATTTCTTCAACAGCCTCGTAAAATACCTGCGACACGCTATTATTTCCCCTCTCTGGCTTTCTGAACCTCCGTCTCGATTATCGACCTCAGATGCGCCAGATTCTCCTCGGTGTCGGCCTCGAAACGCATCACGAGAACAGCCTGAGTGTTGGACGCTCTCACAAGTCCCCAGCCGTGATCATTTTGAATCCTGGCGCCGTCGATGTCGATAAGCTCGATGTCGGTTCTATTGCGGCACGCGTCCTGGACCTTTTTTACTACCTCGAATTTTATCTCCTCGGGAATATCGACCCGAATTTCCGGGGTGTTAAGAAGACGCGGGATATCGGAGGCGAGGTCCTTCAACGGTTTCCCCGCCTGGAAACAAAGCTCGCAGAGGCGAAGAGCGGCATAATTGGCGTCATCGAAGCCCATCCAGCGGTCCTGGAAAAATAAATGACCGCTCATTTCCCCCGCGAGGGCGGCGCCCGTCTCCTTCATGCGTTTCTTTATCAGGCTGTGTCCGGTCTTGAACATCTCCGGGACACCGCCGGCCTTCGCGATTTCATCGTAAAGGACCTTGGAACATTTCACTTCGCCGACAATTGTCGCGCCGGGACGACGTTCGAGTATGTCCCGTGAGAACAAGACCATGAGCTGGTCGCCCCAGAGAATTTCGCCGTCGCCGTCGACAGCCCCGATCCTGTCGGAGTCGCCGTCGAACGCGATCCCGAGCCATGCTTTCTTCTCCCCGACCTCTTTGATCAGGTCGGCGAGGTTTTTTACGACAGTCGGGTCGGCATGATGGTGCGGGAAAGTGCCGTCCGGGTCGGGATAAAGCACGGTGGCGGTGATTCCAAGCCTCTGGAGCGCCGGGACAATCGCAGGACCGCTGGTGCCGTTACCGCAGTCGACAACCACTTTCAATCCCGGCATCATTTCGAATCCTGCGACAAGGCGGTCGATATATCTTGGGAAAAAATCGAGCGAGTAATCATTTCCGTTGCCCGATGAAAAATCGCCGGGTTCCATGACCTTGCGGATTTCCTGAATCTGATCGCCGTAGAGAGCAGCGCCGCCGATTAGCATTTTGAAGCCGTTCATCTCGACCGGATTATGGCTGCCCGTAACCTGAACCGCGCCGTCGACATCCAACACTTGCTCAGCATAGTAAGTGCACGGTGTCGGGACCATCCCGATTTCGATCACATCGACACCCGATTTTTTCAGTCCGGCAGTGAGCGACCCTGAAAGACGAACACCGCTCTCGCGGGCGTCACGGCCGACAACTACCCTCGGTCTGCCCTTCAGGCGTTTTTTTCGGAGGATGGTCCCGAACGCGCGTCCGAGGGTCTCGGTAAATTCATCCGTCAGTTCGACAACCTTACCGTAACCGTCGAGCGCGGTTCCGCGGATGTCATATTCCCTGAAAACATAAGATGGAATATTTGTCTGGTGTGTCTCTGTCATGGCGTGTCGATTTTATCACAGGCGATGAAATTAGGCACTTATCAATTCTGTTTGGGATTCATTCAGGGGCGGGAATTTTTGTCTTCAGTCGGACATTATGACCTCAACCTGTATAGGTCTTAATTAACTATAATTACTCCTGAGAACGGCAAAAACGGCTCTGTGGGTGGTTTTTGGGGTGAATCCGGGACCCAAATAACGTTTTTACCCATGTTAAATGGCATTTGGACCGGGAATTGTATAAACATTTGTTAACCAGGAAGGTTTTCGAAAATGTCATTACTTTTACCGGACGATAATTACGGGCGAAAAGGCTTTAAAAGGCCGAAGAAAAGCCATAAAGAGCCTATGGGGATAGTCAGCAAGCTGAAGGCGCTCTCGAACCATCCCCTTTTCGTGATGGTGGAAAAGGACGCAAGAAAGGATCAACTCGAAGTCCCGACCGGCAAGATCAGGCTCGTCACGAACAGTTGGGTCGACAGGCATAGTACAAAAAAATAGGCCTGGCGATAACCCGAATCCCCCAATTTTTACATTTCTTATCTAAAAGGTACCACCTGAATAAAAAATTTTAGGCGCTTTGAGCCGATATATTAATAGACGGCTTTCGAGAGACTGACGTACGGTTGGTCGCGTCTGAACCGGGAAATGCTGAAAATCGGTTTATTACCCCCGGTCGACCGATCCAACGGGCGTGTAACCGTGTCTGAAATGCTGTTGCCTGGCACCCCAAATGTCGTTTAGTTGATTTTCACACGTCACGGTGATAGGCTTTTTAACTCTGGTGGGTTGGAAATACCCGTTGCGGGACCTTTCCGTCGCGGTAGAGGGACATACGCGATTCATGACAAGACTATACTCAAGAGGATCCGTTCTGAACATTATTAAGGTCACACTTGGCGCGCTTCTATGGCTTGCGCTGGTTTTGCCGGTAAAAGCCGACATAATCTACACAATAGAGGATGGAGACAGCGCCTGGTCGGTCGCGATACGGTTCGGGGTAAGTCTCGAAGCCCTTTATGCCGCCAACGGGTGGGCATCGGATGAGAATCCCGTCCTCCAGATTGGCCAGGAAATAGCCATCCCAACGGACCGCGAGCCTTCGGAGTCCTCATCGAGCGATGACAATACGGAATCCCAGTCCGGCGAAACAACGTACATAGTCCAAAGCGGGGACACATTCTCGACCATAGCCGAGCAGTATGATGTTAGCACCTTGGCGTTGACCCAATACAACGACCTTGCCGTGGACGATGTCATTCGTCCGGGACAGCTCCTGAGCATCCCGCCGTCCGATTTCGAAGCGGAAAATGCGGGGACATCCGAAGAAACCGAGACATCGCCTCCTCCTGCGCCCGAACCGCTGCACTACAGGGTCCAATCGGGCGACTCGCCATGGGGGATCGCCCGTCAGTTCGGGATTAGTTTACAGACACTGCTCTCGTATAACGACCTTGCTGACGACGCTGTGCTCCAGATCGGCGACGAGCTTCTGGTTCCTGTCGAAGCCGGCGGTTTGACTGCGCGGTCGAACAGTTCGCAGAGGCACACCGTTGCCGCCGGCGATACTTTGGGTGGAATCGCGTCCGGTTACGGCACCTCGGCGGAAGCGATCGCGGTCGCGAACAACATTACGACAACAACCATGCTTCGCATTGGGCAGGAACTGATCATCCCGGTCTACAGAACAACGCCGACCCCTGAAAGCACTACTGAATCGACTCCCGCACCGGCTGCGGAACCGGTTCCGATCGCTGACCTGTCGACTGAATTGACTCCTCTTCCTGACATAAACGACATACCTTCCGAGGGCAGCTCAGCAGCGGACATCGCCGGCTGGCATTCCGAGCTTTTCGATTTTACCCAGATTGAGGACCCGGTCCCGTCATCCGAAGACCCGGCGCCAGTATCGGAAGGTGGGTTCAGCATAGACGGGTACTTTAGCGACGGTGTGCCGTATCATCTATACACAATAAGGCGCGGGGACACGCTCGGCGATGTCGCACATGAGTTCGGTATCACACAATCCGAGCTTCTGGAAGCGAACGCCCTCGACACAAGGAGCACACTGAGGATCGGGCGCGACCTGAAAATCCCGCTTCCAAAACCGGAGACACCCAATGTCGGCGGCGGCTCATCGGGTTCATCGGGATCCATAACATGGGGCGCCCCTGATTCCCCCATCGGGAATTATGAGGGGACTCCGACCGGGCTTGCTGTTGTCGAGGAAGCGTCCAAATACCTCGGCACTCCGTATGTATACGGCGGCAACAGCCTGACGGGCGGGATCGACTGTTCGGGATTCACAAGCGCGATATACCGGATGTTCGGAATCGAGCTTCATCGCAGCGCCGCCGATCAGGTCCTGGATGGACGTGAGGTTTCGTACTCGGAGCTCCAGCCCGGCGACATTGTTCTCTTCCACACGACGCGCCCCGGCATCAGCCATGCGGGTCTATATATCGGCAACGGTGATTTTATACATTCATCAAGTTATCGCGGCGGGGTTGTGATCAGCCCCCTCGACGAAGGGTACTACAACGAAAGGTTCGTATGTGCCCGACGTGTCCTTGATTGATTCCTTCATCAATGGCCGTGCATCCTTTCCTTAATCGAAATTGGACATAACCGCGGAGTCGATCTCCCGGAACGACTGTAATCATGCGTGTTGCGGACAATAACTGCAGCCAGGGCAGGCTGGATAAGGGAAGCGGGACGGTTTGCGCATACACAGGCACAACGGATTAGCGCGGTAAATAACTTAGGTATAAATAGTTAAGAAATATGTATTAATTTCGATTTTTATACTGACAGTAAATCAATTTCATGCTATATTGACGGTGATTTTCTAGGTAGATTGTAACTCCTTCGGTTAAAATGCTGTTATTTATGAGCTTATTCCATTTCCGCGTCGCACGGTGCCGGGAAGGTCCGAATGATGCGGAAGGGTTACTCTGAGAACCAGAGAGAAGAGAGAGAAAAATGGACGACAAAATCATCTTAACGATCTTCAAGCTCGACAACATGCTCAGGCGCATGGGCAACCGGATTGCCGGTGTGCTCGGGGCGACCCAGCAGCAATGGGCGGTGCTGGATATTCTGAACGACGCGGGTCCCGGCGGGATGCCGTTGAGCGAACTTGGGAAGCAGCTCGATGTCACAAAGGGCAATATCACAGGCCTTGTCGACCGCATGGAGCGGGACGGGCTTGCGAAGCGTAAGGATGATCCCCGCGACAGGCGCGTTATCCGAGCGAACATTACCGCGAAAGGCAAGAAGGTCCTAAGGGACATACAGCCCGTCAAGGACCAGTGGGGAGAGAGGCTTTTCGCGGGATTCACCTCCAAAGAGAAGAAAGACATCAACGATCTGCTTTCACGTCTGATGGACAGGGTCAACGAACTCGAAAGCTGAGTCGATTTCTCAACCAAGTCACTGCGGTAAATCACAAGTCAAGCTTTAACCACTATTACCGGCCGACAGCCGGTTTTTTTTTACCCGCACTGGTAAAAAGTTCAGTGGTTGATAATAAACACGCAAGGGTGGTTGATTAGGGGGAAGTGTTCTGGTATATTACGAAGGTTCACGCCGCGGGGTAGAGCAGCTGGTAGCTCGTCGGGCTCATAACCCGGAGGTCGGGGGTTCGAATCCCCCCCCCGCTAAATCTGAATGCACAAACTGCCCCGGTATGAAGAAGGTCGCCTGGACCTCCAGATCATCCGGGGCAAGTTGTATTTTAGAGACCGTATTGCGCAGGAATTCCTTTTTCTCACGGTTATTCCCATATTCCAGAACAGACTCGAGCTGCTCAACCTGTGTTTGAGCCAGCCTGGAGTCTATTCTTGGAGGTTCGCCGGTCATGAGCCTGCTCTGCTCCAGCAGTGATCGTTCTCTCTTAAGAATCGCCAACCGACTATTTGCCCAATCGACATCATCAAGGCCCCTGCCAACTGCATCCCGTATATTTCTTAACTCTTTGTCAATTGCGGCGATCTTTCGATCAACATCAGGATAAATGTCGTTCTCCTCCATCCATAGTTTTTCAATCTCCCGATTTACCCTTCTGACCAGATCTTTCTCCCCGGCAATAGTCCCCAGAAAACCCTTCAGTTCCCCGATAACTCTAGGTTCGATGAAATCTACAGGTACCAGAACCCCAGGACCGCATCCCCTTCCCTTCCGATGAGGTTGGCTTCCGCAGACGTAATAGCCATAACCCTTTTTCTTTGTCCCCTGAAGATTTGTGCCACATCTTCCGCATTTGAATAATCCCCCGCTGAATAGATATGGTGAATCCATGCTGCGATGGAACCCCTTGTCGAAGGAGTATTTCTCCTTCTTCAGCTTCCGAGCCTCGATAATCGCTCTCGCAACGTCTTCAGAAATCAATGGTTCGTGAGCGTTCTCGACAATGACCCATTCCTCGACAGGCTTCTTCTTGCCGTTCTTTCGATGGACATTCCAAACCCCATAACCACTGTATACCAGTAGGACATAGTCTTGAAGCAGAGTATTCCATGTTGAGGCTCCCCAATATTCGCGCCTTGGAGCAGGGATGCCATTGTCGTTGAGAAAATCAGCGACCTTCCCAGGCGATACTCCCTTTGCCAGCAACTCAACCAGGCAGTATTGTGCCCATTCGTAGACAGGTTTCCCATTGATGATTCGGTCATCAGGCACAATAATGCTTTTGATAATGGGCTTCCCGCTCCGGTCCTTGCCACGATCGAGATGCTTGATTTTGTACCCCCAGATCGGTTGTCCTCCATTCCAGTAAGCCCATCCCGTTTCAGGATCTCTGGTCTGCGCATTGGCTCGACAACCCTTCCGTGTATGGAAAGCAACCTCGCGGCTATAGGCTTCATTTTTAGCGTAGGTGATTGCCTCCATGTAGACACCCGCGACACTTTCCGGGTCAAACTCGGGGTCATTGAGAGAAACTACCTTGATATCCGCATCCCTGAGTTCGCGAACCAACCCTTTCGCATTATAACTGTCTCTGGAGAATCGAGACATGTCGTGGACAAGGATTATGTTAATCGCAGGATCGGATTTGGCCCTCTCGATCATTTTATGGAACTCGATTCGTTTCGCTTCTCTCTGAAATGCGCTTGCAACTTCATGGTAGCTGCCAACGATCTCGATTCCATGTTTTTCGGCATATTTCGTAATTTCCCGAAGTTGTTCTTCGATGGAAGTCCCCCGGTCCTCCTGCATGTCGGTTGAGACTCGTGCCCAGGCAAGGGCTTTGAGTGGTCGATCAGAGGCAGTTTGACCGTTAACACTGGAAGATTCCAGTAGTATATCTATCAATGATTTTGTTTCTGTCATAGTTTTTCTCCAATATTGACCTAGTTTTATCCAATCGCCATACTCAAGATAGAATACCTTATAACTAATCTTTTGTATAGCATATCGGTTATAATACCCCCTTTTTCATGCAGCTTCAAGATCTTCTTTAAAGAAATTGGGACCTTCTGAAGAATTAGCTTTTACAGGAATATTTTCGACTGCATGGCGTTTACCAAATTCTTCAGGATGCTCTGCTTTGTACTTCCTGGCGATCAAAACTGCCAGTATATCCATTGCGTTGTCTAAGAAACTCTAACAAAATGAGCAACAACTAACGATGCTGTAAGGACATTATATATGAAGGGTGGTTTTCGGGGGAGTGTATTAATGGCAAAAGAGCTTGTCTCCGACGAACTGTGGGAAATCATCGAA
>Ga0214473_10007263_pt1 | contig 13160 bp, 12 predicted proteins | sample RVTome_7_FD_203509 | JGI IMG/M metagenome (GOLD analysis project Ga0214473, IMG submission 203509) | Soil microbial communities from uranium-contaminated site in the Upper Colorado River Basin, Wyoming, United States - RVT98D197 | ecosystem: Environmental > Terrestrial > Soil > Contaminated >...
AGGCGTCCGAGAGCTTCGAGATCGTCTTCAACAAGACGAAGTACGAGTCGCTGCCGAAGGACCTGCAGGCGATCCTGCGGTACGGCGTCGAGGCGGCGAACTCGGCGAACTTCTGGCTCGCGATGGAGAACTACTCGCGCGATCTCCAGGTACTGAAAAACAAGCACAAGGTCAACGTGATCAAAACGCCGAACAGCATCATGCTCGAGCAGCTCAAGGCCTGGGACAAGCTGATGGCGGAGCTGGGCAAAGACCCGATCATCAAGAAGATCTACGATTCGCAGAAAGCGTGGTACCAGCGCGTCGTGTACTACGAGCAGTACAACTCGGCCAACTACCGGCTTGCCTTCGAGCACGTGTACAAGACTAAGATCGTGTGAGCGTGCCCGAGGTATTGAGCGTAACGACCGGGGCGGCGCGGCGAGCGCCGCCCCATTTTTTGTTTGGCGCGGGTGAACACGTCGGGGGACGGGCATGATCAACCGCTATATCTACGGCATGGACCTGCTGAGCCGAACGGTCGGGCACGCCTTCGCGTGGTGCCTCGTGATCCTCACCTTCGGCACCTCGTACGAGGTGTTCGTGCGCTACGTCCTGAACGAGCCCACGAGCTGGGCGTTCGACTTCAGCTACACGATGTACGGAGCGATGTTCTTCATGGCCGGCGCCTACACGCTCTCGCGCGGCGGTCACGTCCGGGCCGACATGTTCTACCGGCTGTGGCAGCCGCGGACGCAGGCGCGCGTGGAGCTCGTGCTCTACATCCTGTTCTTCTTTCCCGGCATCCTGGCGCTGGTCATCTCGGGCTGGAGCTACGGATTCGAGTCGATGAGGATCCGTGAGGTGAGCGTGAACAGCCCGGCTGGCGTGCCGATCTGGCCGCTGAAGATGCTGATTCCGTTTGGCGCGGGGCTGCTCGCGCTGCAGGGTGTGGCCGAGGTCCTGCGCTGCATCCAATGCATCGCGAATAATCAATGGCCGCAGCGGCTGCATGACGTCGAGGAGCTCGAGAAGCAGATCCTGGAGGAGCACGCGAAGAAGGCCGCGCAGGAAAGCGCGCAAGGAGCCGCGCGATGATCGATCCCCACGTCGTCGCCCTGGTGATGCTCGCGATCCTGGTCTTCGCGATCATGATCGGGTTCCCGGTCGCGTTCACGTTGATGGCGCTGGGCGTGGGATTCGGCTACTACGCGTATTTCCAGTCCGGGCAGGCGTTCTTCGACAACCGCGTGTTCTATCTCCTCACGCAGAACACCTTCACCGTCATGAACAACGACGTGCTGGTGGCGGTGCCGCTGTTCCTGCTGATGGGCTACCTGGTCGAGCGCTCCAACCTGCTGGATAACCTGTTCCACAGCATCCAGCTCGCGCTCAGGCGCGTGCCCGCATCGCTCGCCGTGGCGACGCTGATCACCTGCGCGCTGTTCGCCACCGCGACCGGCATCGTCGGAGCGGTCGTGACGCTGATGGGCCTGCTCGCCTTTCCGCAGATGCTCAAGGCCGGCTACGACGTGCGGCTCGCCTCGGGGGTGGTGTGCGCCGGCGGCTGCCTCGGCATCCTGATACCGCCTTCGATCATGTTGATCGTTTACGCCGCGATGGCCGGCATGTCGGTGGTCCAGCTCTACGCCGCCGCGATCATACCGGGCTTCATGCTCGCTGGAATGTACTGTGTGTATGTCATGACCCTGGCGACGTTCAAGCCTCACCTCGCGCCGCCTCTGCCGAAGGAGCAGAGCAAACTGCCGGTGGCCGAGGTGCTGCTGCTGTTGCTCAAGTCGTTCGTCCCGCTCGCGGTCATGATCCTGTGCGTGCTCGGAGCGATCATGTTCGGCCTGGCGACGCCGACCGAGGCGGCGGCGGTCGGCGCGTTCGGCGCGATGGTGCTGTCGGTCGCCTACCGCGCGTTCACCTGGGGCCGGCTCAAGGAATCGGTGTACCTGACCGCGCGCACTTCGGCGATGGTGTGTTTCCTGTTCGTGGGCTCGGCGACCTTCGCCGGCGTCTTCGGCTACCTCGGCGGTCAAGCCATCATCGAGAAATTCGTGCTCGGCCTCGACATGAACCCGATCACCTTCCTCATCGTGGCGCAGTTCATCATCTTTCTCCTCGGCTGGCCGCTCGAGTGGACCGAGATCATCATCATCTTCGTGCCGATCTTCCTGCCGCTGCTGCCGCATTTCAAGATCGATCCGCTGCTGTTCGGCCTGCTGGTGGCCTTGAACCTACAGACGGCGTTTCTCTCTCCGCCGATGGCGATGGCCGCGTACTACCTCAAGGGCATCGCGCCGAAGCACGTGCTGCTGACGCAGATCTTCAGCGGCTGCATGCCGTTCCTGTACATCGTGCTCCTGTCCATGCTGATCGTGTACGTGTTCCCCGGCGTCGTGTTTTGGCTGCCGCGGCTGATCTACGGTTCGTGACCGCATGGAACCGTCGCGGCTCAACTGGTTTTCTGCGGCGGACGCGGCACGCGCGATTCGCGACGGCGCATTCAGTTCTGTGGAGCTGGTCGAAGCCTGCCTCGCGCGCGTGCGCGAAGTCGATCCCAAGGTGCAGGCGTGGGCGTACTTCGACCCGGAGCATGCGCTCGCCCAGGCGCGCGCGCTGGACGAGCGACGCAAGGAGGGTGCGCCGGTCGGGCCGCTGCACGGCGTACCGGTCGGGATCAAGGACATCTTCGATACGGCCGACATGCCGACCGAGGACGGCACCGTGCTGCACGCCGGGCGCACGCCCGCAACGGACGCCGCCGCCGTCGCGCGGCTGCGCGCCGCCGGCGCGGTGATCATGGGCAAAACGGTCACCACCGAGCTCGCCACCTACGCCCCGGGCAAGACCCGCAATCCGCACAACGCCGAGCACACGCCGGGCGGCTCCTCGAGCGGCTCGGCGGCCGCCGTCGCGTGCGGAATGGTGCCGGTGGCGCTGGGCTCGCAGACGAATGGCTCGGTGATCCGTCCCGCCGCCTACTGCGGCGTCTACGGCTTCAAGCCGACCCACGGCCTGATTTCCCGTCACGGGGTTCTCAAGCTCTCGCGCGCGCTTGACCACGCCGGCGTGTTCGCACGCACTATCGAGGACATCGCGCTCGCCTGCGAAGAGCTCGCGGGATTCGACGAACGGGATCCGGATACGCGCATGCGCGCGCGGATCCCGTTTCTGCGGATCGCCGCGGAGGAGCCGCCCTTTCCGCCGCGGCTTGCGTTTGTGAAGACGCCGCTTTGGGACCGAACCGAGCCGGACACGCGCGAGGCGTTTGGTGAGCTCGTCGCGCAACTCGGCGACCGCGTCGAGGAGTTCGCGCTGCCAGAAAGCGCCCAGGAGGCGCTCGAGTGGCATCGCACGATCATGGAAGCCGAGATGGCGGCGAGCCTCGTGGTCGAATACGAAAAGGGACGCGACCGGCTGAGCGACTCGCTGCGCGCGCAGCTCGAACGCGGCCGCAAGTACACCGCCTTCGATTACCAGGCGGCGCTCGCTCGCGTCCCGCTGCTGAACGAGGGATTCTCGGAGCTGTTTGAGCGCTACGACGCGATCGTGACCCCGGCCACGGCCGGCACGGCCCCGAAGGGCCTTGCCTCCACGGGCGATCCCGCGTTCTGCACGCTCTGGACTCTGTGCGGCATGCCGGCGCTCAGCCTGCCGCTCATGCAGGGCGCAAACGGCCTGCCGCTCGGTCTTCAGCTCATCGGCCCGCGCCACGACGACGCGCGCCTGCTGCGCACCGCGCGCTGGCTTGCCGCCACGGTCGAAACGGACTGAATTGGGAACGCGGAGGAAGACGACATGATATTCAAGGTCCTGGCGGGGCTCGCCGCGGTGATACTCCTACTCGGTTTCCTCGTGCCGTACGTGCTGAAGATGCAGGACATCGCGCTCGGAATCGTGGCGCTGATCGGCGTCGTGATGATGGCGCGGGATCTCTGGGATACATTCCAGGAGAAGGACGAGTGAGGTCGCCGGCGGATCGTGCCCGGCGTGATGGTTCCTGACCTGCGCCGCTGAGCGCTGCGCGACATCCGTGCTTTCCATGAACGCTCCCGGGCGCGCTGCCGCCGGGAATGGGAATCGTATGTCCCCTGATTGACAACCCGACCTTCGCAGGACGAAATGCTCAAGAATTTCCTGAGGAGCAAGTCCCCCTCGTCTGAAAGACCGCGCACCGCCCGCCGTCATTTCCTGACCGGCACGGTGACGGCCGCCACCGGCGCGGCCATCGCCGGCTTCCCGATGATAGCGGCAGCGCAGACGCCGGTGAGCTTTCGCTGGCAGGGCGCGTGGTCGCCCAAGGACATCTTCCACGAGTACGCGCTCGATTACGCGAAGAAGGTGCACGTGATGTCCGGCGGGCGCTTGAGGATCGAGGTGCTGCCCGCGGGCGCGATGGTGAAACCGCGCGAGCTGCTCGACGCGGTGGAAAAGGGCGTGCTCGACGGCTGCCACGCGGTCCCCGGCTACTGGGGCGGCAAGGACTCGGCATTCTCGTTGTTCGGCTCCGGGCCCGCCCTGGGCATGGACGCCAACTTCATCCTGTCGTGGATGGAATACGGCGGCGGAAAGGCGCTGTACGACGAACTCTATGCCCGCGTGTTGCACTTGAACGTGACGGGATTTCTCTACGGGCCGATGCCGACGCAGCCGCTCGGGTGGTTCAGGAAGCCGCTGGTTACCGCTGCCCAGCTGAAGGGCCTGCGCATGCACGCGCGCGGGATGCCGGCTCAGCTGTTCCGGCAGATGGGGGCGGTGGTTCAGGATCTGCCCGACGACGAGATCGTCCCGGCCGCGCGCGGCGGCCGGCTCGATGCCGTGGCGTTCAACAATGCCACGTCGGACCGGCAGCTGGGGCTGGCAGAGGTGTTCCCCGTCTGCATGCTGCGCAGCCACCATCAGCCGGCCCAGGTATTCGAGGTCCTGCTCAACAAGAAGCGGTTTGACTCGCTTGCGGCCGATCTCAGGGGGATCGTGCGATACGCCGCGCAGGCCGCGAGCGCGGACCTGTCGTGGAAGGCCGCTCATCGCTACTCCACAGATTACGCAGAGTTGCGTACCAAGCCGGGGACCCGATTTCTGAAGACGCCGCCGGAGGTGCTGCGCGGCCAGTTGAAAGCATGGAATGCCCTGGTGGCGCGTGGTTCCCGGGACAATCCTTTTTTCGAGCAGGTTTTCAAGTCGCAACAGGCGTGGGCGCGGCGCACCGTCGGCTGGGCCCTCGACACGATCGTCGATCCGCGTATCGCCTACGATCACTGGTTCGCGCGGCCCGCCGCCGGCGGCCCAGGCACGTCCTAGTCTAATCGCGCAGCCGGGTATGAATCGAAATGCCGGAGGGCAGGGCGACACACCGGCCGTGGAGGGCGCGCAGGCGCGGCGCTTGCGCTGGGTAGTATTCGGGCTCGCGGCTGCCGCGTTCTGGCTTTCCTTCTTCCATCGTATCGCGCCGGCGGCGATCGCCGGGGATCTGCAAAGCGCATTTGGCATCGGCGGGGCGATGCTCGGCACGCTCGCCGCGACGTACTTCGTAATCTATACGGTCATGCAGGTGCCGACGGGGGTGCTGAACGACACGCTGGGGCCGCGCCGCGTGCTGGCCGCGGGCTGCGTGATCGCGGGAATCGGCTCGCTCGCGTTCGCAGCGGCGGAATCGGTGACGGCGGCGGTGCTGGGCAGGGCCCTGGCCGGCCTGGGCGTTTCGGTCGCCTTCGTGTCCATGTTGAAGCTCAACGCCAACTGGTTCGAGGAGCGCCGTTTCGCCACCGTCACGGGTCTTGGCGCCATGATCGGCCTCACGGGCGCGCTCGCCGCCGCCGCGCCGCTCGCCTGGATCGTGACGCTGGTGCCCTGGCGCGTGGTGTTCGTCGCCGCTGGCGTCGCGTCGCTGCTGCTCGCGGCGGCGATCTGGCTCGTCGTGAGCGACCGTCCGGCGGGAGCAGCCTCCGCGGTGCCCGACGCGCCCTGCGCGCGGGAACGGACAGGCTGGCGGCTGGGCCTCATGCAAGTCGCGCGCAACCCGGCGACCTGGCCCTGTTTCTGGGTCGGTTTCGGCATGTCCGGCAGCTACATGACCTTCGTCGGACTGTGGGCCGTGCCCTATTTCGTGCACGGTTACGGCCTGACGGTGGTGGAGGCCACTCAGCTCACCAGTCTCATGCTGGTTTCCTTCGCTATTGCCCAGGCGGGCATCGGCGCGTACTCCGACCGCATCGGGCGCCGCCGGCCGTTGATCGTTGCATCCGCGCTGATCTACCTTGGCTGCTGGATCGCGTGGCTTTCCGGCATTGCGGCAATTCCCGGTGCGAGCTACGTGGTCAGCACAGTGATGGGCGCCAGCGTGTGCGGCATGACCCTGTCGTGGGCCTGCGCCAAGGAAGTGAATCCTCCGAACTACTCGGGCATCGCGATCAGCCTGGTCAACACCAGCGCGTTCCTCGCCGTCGGGCTGCTGCAGCCGATGGTGGGGTGGCTGCTCGATCGCAGCGCCGCGGGTGCCGCCTATACTGGCGCGCACTACGCACCCGGGATCGCGCTGCTCACGGCGTGCGCGGGCATCGGGCTGGCGGGCGCGCTGTTTGTCAGGGAGACGCACTGCCGTAATATCTGGGCTGATCGGAATCAGCAGGGGGCAACATGAAGCCGAGAGTCCTGGTGACCCGCGAGGTGTTCGACGAGACGCTCGCATTCCTCGCGCAGCATTGCGAGGTGGAGTCCAATCAGGAGGACCGCGCTTTCGAGCCGGAGGCGCTCGCGCACCACCTCGCGGACAAGGACGGCGTCATGTGCGCGCTCACCGACCGCATCGACGACAAGCTCCTCGCGCGCTGCCCGAAGTTGAAGGCCGTGGCGAACATCGCGGTCGGCTATAACAACATCGACCTCCCCGCCTGCACCGCGCGCGGCGTGATGGCGACGAATACCCCTGGCGTGCTGGACGACTCCACGGCCGACCTCGCCTGGGCGCTGATACTCGGCGCGGCGCGGCGCCTGACGGAGCTCGAGCGCCGCGTGCGAGCCGGGGAATGGACAGGCTGGCGGTTGAAGCAGTGGCTGGGCATAGACGTTCATCATGCGACGCTCGGCATCTTCGGCATGGGCCGCATCGGGCAGGCGATTGCGCGCCGGGCCGCCGGCTTCGAGATGAAGGTGCTCTATCACAATCGGAATCGAGTAGCCGCCGCTCTGGAGCGGCGGCTGAATGCCACTTAAGTTTCAAAAGAGGAACTCCTCAAGCAGTCTGATTTTGTGGTGCTACAGGTGCCCTATTCCCCGGAGACGCACCACATGATCGGCGCGCGGGAATTGAAGCTCATGAAGCCGACCGCGATCCTCATCAACTCGACTCGCGGCGGGGTGGTGGACGATGCAGCCCTCATCGCGGCGTTGGGAAGCGGAGTCATCCGCGCGGCGGGCCTGGACGTTTTCGAGAACGAGCCCCGGCTCAACCCGGAATTCCTGCGACTCGACAACGTGGTGCTGATGCCGCACATCGGCAGCTCCACCGAGGCGACCCGCCGCGCCATGGCGATCACCGCGGCGCGGAACCTGGTCGCGGCATTAACGGGCGGCAAGCCGCCCAACCTGCTGAATCCCGAAGCGAATAAAACCTAGACGCAAAGGCGCAAAGACGCAAAGGAAATCGTGTAAGAATGTTTCCTGCATCAATTCCCGCGCGACAGCGGGCACGACCGGAATAGCCTACGGACAGGGCCATGGCCGAACAGGTGACGGGCGATCGGGTTTACGCCGAACAGGTGCGCCAGCTGTACCGGCTGTCACGACCCGCGTACCTCGGCACTCTGATCAATTCCAGCATCCTCGTCTTCGCTCTGTGGGGGATCGTCTCGAGCACCCTGCTGGGGGCGTGGCTCAGCGCCATGTTCGTGGTGACCGCGGCGCGCTACCTGCTGTACCGCGAGCACCGGGGCACGAATCCCCCCGACGAAGAGGCGCACCGGTGGGCTCGGCGCTTCGTGATCGGAACGGGCGCCGCCGGCTTGTTGTGGGGGCTCGCCGGCTCGGTTCTCTATCCGGTGTCCTCGCTGCCGCACCAGTTCCTCGTGATCTTCCTGGTCGGCGGCATGATGGTGGCCGCCATGGTGGTCCTGGGGCCGGTGCGGCAGGCCTTTCTTGCCTACGTGCTGCCGGCCATTATCCCGCTCATTGCCATGGTGTTCGCGCAAGACACCACGCTGCACATCTTCATGGGCGTCTTGATCGTCGTTCTGCTGGGGGTGGTGCTCGGGACCAGCCCGGTCCTGGCGCAGATCATGCGCGAGTCGCTGCGCGTGAAATTCGAGAACTCCGTGCTGGTGGAGCAACTGTCGCAGGCCAACCGCGAGCTCTCCGAGCGCATCAGCGCCCAGCAGAGCGCCGAGGACGTGCTGCGGCAGACCTCGCAGAAGTTCGAGGCCCTGATCGACGCGTCCCCGGTCGCGATCATGGCGCGCGACCGCAATCTGCGCATCGTCAAGTGGAACGCTGCTGCTGAACGCATGTTCGGCTGGAAAGAGCATGAGGTGCTGGGCGGGCCGGTGCCTTTCGTTCCCCCCGAACTCGAGGACGAGGCGGTGGCTCTGCGCAAGCAACTGCTGCGGGGCGAGTCATTCACCGACCTGGAAACGGTGCGCATGCGCAAGGACGGCACGCGCATCAATATCAGCGTCTCGACAACGGTCGTGCGGGATGCCTCCGGGCACCCGTCCGGTTTCATCAGCCTCGCCACCGACATCACCGAGCGCAAGCGCGGCGAGCGGCGGCTGCAGATGGAGCATGCCGTCACCCGGATACTGGAGGAATCGCGCACGGTGGAGGACGCGCTCCCGCAGGTGATACGCACCCTGGCTGAAGGGAGCGGCTGGGTTTATGGGGCACGCTGGGAGCTCGACAAGGCCGCGAACCTGCTGCGTTGCATGGAAACGTGGTGCATGGACGCGCCCGAGGTGCGCGAGTTCATGGCGTTCAGCCGCTTGCGCAAGCAGACACCTGGCGCGAGCACAGGCCCGATACACCAGGTGTGGGCCAGCAACGCCCCGGCGTGGATCGCGGACGTGGCTCTCGATACCAATATGCGGCGGGGGCCGACGGCGCTCAAGGCCGGGCTGCATTCGGTTTTCGCTTTTCCGATCCTGGTCGGCGAGGAGTTCTACGGCGTCATTGAATTGTTCGCGCGCGAAGCGCGGCAGCCCGATCCCGGGCTGGTGGGGGTGGTGCACACGATAGGCAGCCAGCTCGGGCAGTTCATGGCGCGCAAGGCCGCCGAGCTAAACCTGCGCTTTGTCGCCAGTCACGATCCGCTCACCGGATTGTTCAACCGCAACATATTCAACGAGCGGCTGCAGCAGGCGCTGGCGCAGGCGGCGCGCTTCGAGAGAAGCCTGTCGCTGCTGTTCATCGACCTCGACGGCTTCAAGCTCATCAACGACACGCACGGACACGACGCCGGCGATGCGCTGCTCGCCGAGCTGGCGGCGCGGCTGCGCGCCACCCTGCGCGAAGGCGACGTGATCGGGCGCATGGGGGGCGACGAGTTCGTGGTGCTGATCGAGGAGTTCGCGGAGGTGAGCCAGGTCGCCGAGGTCGCCAAGAAGCTGCTCGAGACCGTGACCCGGCCGTTCGTGCTGCATGGCCAGAACTGCCAGGTGACGGCAAGCCTCGGCATCAGCATCTATCCCGATGACGGCAAGGATGCGGAAACGCTGATCAAGAACGCCGACACGGCGATGTACCGGGTGAAGCAGCAGGGCAAGAACAGCTTCCGCTTTTTCTCGCCGCAGATGAATGTGCACCTGATGGAGCGGCTCTCGCTGGAATCCAGCCTGCGGCGGGCGATCGAGCGCGGCGAGCTGCTGCTGCTCTACCAGCCGCGGGTCGGCGTCCGCGACGGCCAGGTGACCGCGGTGGAGGCGCTGATGCGGTGGCAGCACCCGACGCAGGGCATGATCGGCCCCAATGAATTCGTCCCGGTGGCGGAAGACGCGGGGCTGATTGCCGCAATCGGGGAATGGGCGATGCACTCGGCCTGCCGCCAGGCGCGCACCTGGCGCGATCAGGGCCTGCCGCTGCTGCGCGTCGCGGTCAACCTGTCCCCAAAACAGTTCCAGCTGGAGAGCCTGATCCAGGTGGTGCGCGAGGCGCTGCACCATACGGCGCTGGATCCGGCGCGCCTCGAGCTCGAGATCACCGAGGAGATGGTCATCCGCAACCCTGAGCGGGCGGTGCGGCTGCTCGGGCAATTGAAGGAGATCGGCGTGCGGGTGGTGGTCGACGGCTTCGGCACCGGCTATTCATCCCTGAGCTTCCTCAGGCGACTGCCGATCGACAGCGTCAAGATCGACCGCTCGCTCATCGTCGACCTGCCGCGCAACAACGATGCCGCGGCGCTGACCCGCGCGGTGGTCGCGATGGCGCACAGCCTCGGCCTCACGGTCATCGCCGAGGGGGTCGAAGCGCGCGAGCAGTGGGAGTTCCTGCACCAGCAGGGCTGCGAAGAAATGCAGGGCAACTACTTCAGCGCGCCGGTCGCGGCTGACCTCGTGCCGGGCATCGTGCGACAGCCGGCGGCGGCGGGCGGGCGCGCGAGCGTGCAGACGCTGCGGTCGCGGCGTGCCGACGGCGACACCGACTCTCGAAAGTGAACTTGACCGGGTCCCGCCCGGGCTAACGTGCGGGCGCCCGACCGGGTCCCGTCCTTTATCGCCAGCTTAATATTGGCTACACTGAGGCAGGAATCCGCGGCATCGCCGGCCGGAGGGAGTTTGCGATGAAGACTTTGAAGCAGTTGCTGGAGGCGAAGGGCAGGGAAGTGTATTCGATCGCCCCCGACGCGCCGGTGTTCGACGCGCTCAGGCTGATGGCGGACAAGAGCGTGGGGGCGCTGATCGTGATGGAAGGCGGCAGGATCGCCGGCATCCTCTCGGAGCGCGACTACGCGCGCAAGGTGATCCTGCACGGCAAGTCCTCCCGCGATATCCAGGTGCGCGACATCATGACCGGCAAGGTCATCACGGTGCATCCCGGCCAGACGGTCGAGGAGTGCATGGCGCTGATGACCGATAAGCGCATCCGGCACCTGCCCGTGACCGAGGGCGAGCGGCTGATCGGGGTGCTTTCGATCGGTGACTTGGTGAAGGAAGTAATCGCCGAGCAGCAGCAGACCATCCAGCAGCTCGAAAGCTACATTCACAGATAGCCGCCAAGACGCCAAGGCCGCCAAGAAAGACCAGATCACAATTAGGAAGAAAATCTGATCTGCGGCGTGCCGCGGCCTGGTCGCGGTGCCCTTCATCTCCCGGTTTTTTGTATGATTGCAGTTCTTCGTTTTTCTTGGCGTTCTTGGCGCCTTGGCGGCTAATTAAGCGTCTATGAAATTCGGCGCGATCATCATCGGCGACGAGATCCTCAGCGGCAAGCGCAAGGACGGGCACCTCGCCAGGACCATAGAAACGCTGGAAACGCGCGGCCTCCAGCTCGCCTGGTGCCACTATCTGGGAGATGATCCGGAGCTCATCACGGCCACCTACAGGCGCACGTTCGGTTCTGGCGACGTGGTGTTCAGCTTCGGTGGCATCGGCGCCACGCCCGACGATCACACGCGGGCGGCGGCGGCGCGGGCGGCGGGCGTCACCCTCAAGCTCCATCCCGATGCGGAAACCGAGATCCGCGCGCGTTTCGTGAACGACCCCAACGGAGTCACGCCGCAGCGGCTCATGATGGGCGAGTTCCCGGAAGGGTCCGAGATCATTCCCAATCCCTACAATCGCATCCCCGGCTTCAGCTTCATGCGCCATCATTTCCTGCCGGGATTTCCGCAGATGGCGTGGCCGATGCTGGAATGGGTGCTCGACACGCATTACCGCGATGCATTTGCGCCGGGCAGTATCGCCGAGTCCTCGATCATCGTGCGCGAGGCGGGAGAAAGCCAGCTGATCGAGCTCATGAACGTCTGCCAGGCCCGTTATCCCCTGATCAAGGTCTTCAGCTTGCCGCGCCTGGGGCCGAACCGCCACATCGAGCTGGGGGTGCGCGGCGAGCCCGGGGAAGTGCAGGGCGCCATCGCCGCGCTCAAGCAAGGCGTGAGTTCCCTCGGCTTTCCGTGGACTGATCCGGCCTGACTGCGTAGGCAGTGCTGAATTTTGAGTGCTTAGTGATGAGTTGCGAGCACACCGCCGGCAGGAAACTCAACACTCAACATTCAACACTTAACATTGCTGCCAGCTTGTACGTAAAAAAACCCTTGGCCGTGGCCAAGGGTTTTTCATTGAAGCTGGCAGCTGATTAAGCGGCCTTCTTTGCCTTCTTCGCGCCGTTGGCCGCCTGCGTGACGACGGCTTCGAAGTTCGACTGGGTCGCCTCCGTGAACTGCTTGGCAACCTTCGACACGTTGTCATACGCGCTGTTGACCGCGGCGATGCCTGACTTGAGCGCGGCGATGCCGACTTCGGAGCCGGCCGGGGCGGTCTTCACGATCTTGTCGAGCGCCGTCACGACCTGCTTGTTGAACTCGGAGACCTGCTCCTCGACGAGCTTGCCGAATTCGGCCTGGGTGGCCGTGGTGACGTCGTACACGCTCTTCGCATAGGCGGTCGCCTTCTCGATGGTCGGCTGCGCCATGCTGTCCTTCAGCGCGGCCAGTTGCTGCAGGTCCTTGACCGCGGCGATCGTCTTGGCATTCTCGACGGAATCGGCGAACGCGGTCCTGGCAGCCTTGAGTTGCAGATCCAGAATGCGCTCGGCGCCTTGCAACGCCACGCCGGCGAACTTCATTGCGACTTCCAGGTTGGCCTTGTTGATGGCCACCAACTGCTCGGGGGTCTGATACATTGAGATACTCCTTCTAAAACATCATGTTAAACAGCGACTGGGTGAATAATGCTGCGCTGCACAATACGAATTATATGCCTTAAAACCGTGGCGTCAATGGGTCAAGAAAAAATATTTGTCGCATCGCAATATATCGTCCACCTAAACCGTAGGTGCGACTTTGATAGGCGTCAACGCTTCGTTTAAAACCTCTTTATAATCAGTAAAGTATACCTATATCTGTGGGCCCCCTCAGGTTGCGCATCGGGCCCGGGCAGGGGATAGTCCCCCGACCATGGACTCGAGGGAGTAACCCATAGCAGGGAGGAAGACATGACGACCCTCTTCGGCAAGATCATCCGGCG
>Ga0214473_10007264_pt1 | contig 13160 bp, 11 predicted proteins | sample RVTome_7_FD_203509 | JGI IMG/M metagenome (GOLD analysis project Ga0214473, IMG submission 203509) | Soil microbial communities from uranium-contaminated site in the Upper Colorado River Basin, Wyoming, United States - RVT98D197 | ecosystem: Environmental > Terrestrial > Soil > Contaminated >...
CAACCGACCTAAACAATTCTGGGAGTACCATAACTGTAACCAGCTCGACAACTATTCGAGGAGCAGTTACGACTAGAACAGTTACCATTTCCAATACTACCGCAAATACAGTTACTCGACAGATGATTCTCGAATCACCGATTAAGGCAGTGGTTAGGCAAAATGATTTCCTCTTTCAGGTTTACCTGGAGAAGACTGTGTATAAAGTAGATGAGCATATCACTGTCCGGTTTAACCTCACTTACCTAGGGGAATCGGCTATAACGGTAAGAAGTCCAAACATCAACGATGTATTCCATCTTAGAATCTGGAACGAAACCCACAGTATTGACAAAGGTCAAACTAAACTACCTGCTTTTCAATCATACACACTTACTCGATTCAGTCCAATTCTAGGCCGGGCAGAAATAGGTGGGGACAATATCGTGTTCTACCTTGGAAATTCTGGGCCTGGTGGAGGTATCATCCCATTCTCTTCAGGCAGCACATACTACTTGGAAGGGTCTGTATCCCTATCTCTGGAAAAAGATGGGGAAGGCCTCTATATGACTGCACCTCAGCTCACTATCATGGTAACCGACGAGCTTCAGTAATAAAAGAATGTGACATCAGGGTGTACCAAAAATGATATTCAAAATTCGATAAAACATAATTCGTTTAACAAATGACAATTTGACTCACCAAATAAGAAAATGAAATTCATTTCACAGACCTACCTAGGTGTTAATCCCTCCGAGCCCTCAACTATTTGTAAAAAGCTTATCTAGACGAAAAAGGATAGAGATATACATCTTCGTTGCTAGTTTCAAACGAAAGACTTTCTAATTCTTAACTCCTTATTCGGATTTACCCTTAAAAGATTAACCGTCAGCATCTGGCTCACATTCTGAATCATTGTCTACGTTTGTCATTTACTTTACTTTGTTTTGTAGGCTAATTTCATTAGAATTGGAGACATAATAGTAGTTGCGATTACTGTTCCGATTAGGGCTGCATAGATGTCTTGACCTATTACTCCAGATGTAAGACCTAAACCAGCTATCACTAGTCCCACTTCGCCTCTAGAGGTCATGCCTAATCCTATCTTCCATCCTGATTTTCCACTCTTCCTCAGAAATACCGCTGGTAGACCACAACCAACTAGTTTGCTTAATACCGCAATTACAAGAAGTATACCTAGCAGACCCAAAACTGTTAGATTGAAACTTCCAATGTTTAGCGAAGCACCTATCACAGCAAAGAAAATGGGGGCAAATATCAAGTTAATCTTCTCTACGTATTTTCTTATGGCTGTCAATGAATTCGAACCTGCAAGAGCCATTCCAGCTGCATAGGCACCAACAATAGGTGATAACCCGAGCACTACCGCTAGAGATGCTGAGCCAAAGCAGGTTGCGGTTGCAGCTGCCTCTTCTGTACCTTCGACTTTCCATCGGGGCAGAAGTTTCACGAAACGAGGAATTGTGAATACTACTCCAACAAGAAGCGCGAACCACAATATAAGTATCGTCGCTAGTTTCACTATTACTTCTGATACGTCTGGCATCACTCCATTGTTTATTATCGATAATACGACTGCGAGGATGGCGAGGCCGAGGACGTCATCGACCACCGCAGCATTCACCATGATCTTGGCATCAGGATCATTTATCTTCCCCAGCTCTTCAAGAACCTTAACCGTTATGGCGATGCTGGTGGCTGTTAGGGCTGCTCCAACAATTAATGCTGCCGCGAAAGGATATCCTAATGAAAGTGTAAGATAATATCCAGAGAAGAATGGAACAACTACACCCAGCCCGCCTATAATGAAAGAACCTAAGCCAGCGGCTTTAAACTCTGAAAAAGTCATCTCTAGACCTGCTGCAAACAGAATCAAGATGGCGCCAATCTGAGCGAAGACAAGGACAATTTCGTTAATCTCTATTATTTTATGTCCCGCAATTTGTATTAGTGCACCTAACGCGTATGGCCCAAAGATTATGCCTGCAAATACTTCTCCAAGCACCGCTGGAATCCCGATGCGTGAGAAAACGCCTCCTAGGATCTTGGCAAGAAATACTAGAAGACTTACACTTAGTACTCCGCTTAGCACTAACTCTTCTGATACCATTTCAAATGAACTACCTGCTGTGTATTCAACGTGATTATCTTAAGATATACGTATCTTATCGCGATTATTATCGGGATGATCTCGACTCTCCCAACTATCATTTCAAATACAAGTACTATCTTTACAAAATTAGGCATTGTCATACTCGTAATTCCCGTGCTTAACCCAGTGTTGGAAAAAGCAGAGATTGTTTCAAAGAAGGCGTTTAGAAAAGATGAACCGGTCATTGTCAAGACGGCGCTTCCCACAATAATGAAGGCTGCACCTGTAAAGATCATGATTAACACTTGGGCGATTTCTTTTTCAAAAAACACGGTTTTACCAATCTTCACAAGCGTGACGGCTGAAGATGGTAAAACGTTGTTTTTAACTATCCAAGGAATTGATTTGATAGCCACTAACATCTTGATGATTTTGATTCCTCCTGCTGTAGAGAATGAGCAGCCGCCAACAAACATAACCAGCGCAATAATTAGTCTTGTAACAGGGTTTAAGGTTGTTAGCGGTCCTAATTGAAAGCCGGTTGTGCTGGCTGCAGATACTATGTGAAAGCCTACTTCTCTCAAGTCTAATATGTTTTGAGAATTTGCGAGTAATATTGTGAGTATTGAGATACCGGCAATGTAAATCAAAAACGTTTTGAACTCTGTTTGGAATGTTCCACCAACCTTTCTACCCCATAATCTTTCATGGATCGGAAAGCTTGTTGCGCCTACAATCATTAGAATAATGACAATCCAAAAGCCTATAGGCGTCAGATCATTACCGAGATTAGCTGTATGAGACATTCCACCTGTTGATATTCCTGACAGCGAAATCATCACTGCTGCAAAAGGATCTATAAAGCCAAGAGTGGCAAGAAGGAGAATGAATAGACCCGTGTACAGAGCGTATATTCTCATTATGTGTAGAAAAGTGCCTCTTGATGAAGAAGCAAGTCTGCTGAATCCTCCAAACGCATCTAGTGCTCTTGAGTATCTACTCGGTGCGTTAAGAAATAGCAGGATAAAGAAGACTATTCCTATACCACCAAACCACTGTGTTACTGCACGATAAAATATAATGGATCTAGGAAGCGTGGCAGGATCATTGAAAACCGTCAAACCTGTAGTAGTTATCGCTGAGATGCTTTCGAAGTAGCTTGAAACTATCTTCGTTAAGAGATCTTGACCTGAAAAGAGCTGCTGATGTAGGTACAAGTAAGAAATCGAGCCAACGGCACCTAGCATAATGAAAGATACGACAACTAGAATGGAAAGACTTCCGTAATCCATCTTTTCTTCACCCTTAACGTTTGAGAATATGAATCCAAGTCCCAATGAGGTGAAAGCACCAAGGAGGATAGCAACTGCTTCAGGCTCTTCCCCCGATAAGATTGCGAATGCTGCCGGAACAGTATATAGCAGTCCATTAAACTGTAGAATTAGCCCTAAATTCCTGAAGATTGAAGCCTGCTCCAGTCTCAATTCTTAGCCCCAATTAATTCCTTAGCCCACTTCATCTCTTCCTTATCCCTAACAAGGGCGAAAAGCGCATCACCCTCTCTTAGCAAGAGTGACTCGTCTTTAAGCAGAAGTTTATCACCTCTACTAACTGCAAATATATTTCTCTTTAATGTCAAGTCACCAACGCTCTTGCCGACTGCAGGTGAGTTCTCTTGAATCAAAAGTCTAACTATCTGCCCCCCTTCATTAGCAATAGACGCTATTTGCGGCACTTCTCCTAGATGCTTTATAGCCTCCTCTATAGCTGAAACTGTCGCTAGAGTTGTATTTATCGCCGTAATACCCATATCTAAAAAAAGAATAAAATCCTCAGGGTCATTAACACGAGCGAGAATCTTCTTCGCCCCCATTTTCGCAGCGAGTTGGCAAGCGAAAAGATTTGTTTTATCATCGCCTGTAACCGCGATAAATACATCTGCCTCATTAACCTTTGCATCCGCAAGGCAACTCCGATCTGCACCATCTTCATTTAAGACAATTGAGTCAAGCTCAGCTGCTAGAACGCGTGCAGTTGCACTGTCCTTTTCAATCAGAGTAACTTGGTGCTTTGAATTAGTAAGTTGTTTCGTGAGTTTTTCTCCAACATTCCCCCCACCCAATATCAAGATGTTCATTTCAAAACGAGTTTAGACACGAAATAAATAACCTAATAAACAGTTCTGTTAAGTCTACGGTTATTGACAACTCATTGTAATGTGCCAAATATTTATTGGTGGATTACCATTGTGGTGGTATAAGCTATTAAAGTACTGGTCCGTTAAGGATTATGTTACTTATTTTATTACCACAGGTCCCATATTTTTTGGTTTATCAGTACTTCGTCTTACTCAGGGGAAGACTATCGATCTACTATACGTGGCTGTACTGGTAATTGTGATGCCACTTCCACTTTTAGCTTTGGCAACTATCCAGAAGTATAGTGCAAATATAGATGAAATATCTGACTATCCTACCGTTTTACCTGCTGACTTTGATGGAAGCAAGATGTTAAAAGATGGAAGAGTTCTAGTGTTCTTCTACGCTGAATGGTGTCCATTCTGCCGAAGGTCTTTTCCACATTTGAAAAACCTAAAGTCAACCGTTAAACACAACGTCTTTCGAGCCGATATTTCCGACGTGAGAAATATCTTATGGAATACCTTTGAGGTGAAAGTAATTCCAACACTAATCATATTTGAAAACGGCTCAGAGGTTTGGCGAAGAAACGGGCGATATATAGAGGGGCTGGGAAAAGCAGACTTTAAAGAGGCAATTGACGTGCTTCACACAAGCCCATGAATCATAATGCGGGAAAATGATGTTGACTAAATTTTAATCTTGAAGAACAACACCGCCCGGTTTCTCAGCATAAACCTCTTGGAAATAATGTCAATTAAGAGATATTTGCTTCTGTATGCTTTGTAAAGCATCTTAATGGTTTTATCATCTTCGACTTTCTCCGTCTCTGCCGAGAACTTTAGACCACCAAGCTCAGCCTGAACAGTATGGTTCACCTTCAGGTTCTTGCCCCAATTAGTCTTATCAGATGTGCGGACGAAGATATTGCCATCAAGTTGGATGAACATTACCCTTACAGGCCTAGGTAGACCCGTTTTTCTCCCAATCGTCACTAGTTTAATGGTCAAATTAGATTTGAGCTTCTCAAGCTTGCCACGAATCTCAGATCCTGAACTCTCCAAAGTAACCTAGATACCATCCAAAAGCCCCATAAAAGACTTGTCATATTATGAAGTTCCACTCGATTCTTCTAAATATGGCGCTGAGATAAACACTATTCCATTGAGGGATAATCTAATATCTTAACAAGATTACAGACGTGTCCTGGTTCAAGCAGCGGGAGTATTCTAAAGCATCTTGTATATGAAGCGCATCGCTTGGATGTCACCATTCATTGAGGCTAGGAAGATAGAGTTCATACCGCAGCCGCAGCGGGTGCAAAGTGTTCCTCCACCCATGGCGCAGGGGTGTTTGACTTTTCCATCTGACCCGTAGGCGATTCCATATAGGGCGACGGGGCAGCGTGAAGGATGGTTCCAGTTATTTAGCCCGCTAAGTGGGTTATGGTAAAATCCCATCTTTGGCGTGAAGAAGATAAAGTCAGGGTATTCTTTTCTGATCTTGAGTATTCGCCGTATCAGATCATTTCGTTTAGAGTCGGATAGCTGGAGGCTTTCACCGCTTTTCTTAATCTGGGTGTAGAAGCTGAATATTATGCCGTCGATGCCGGTCTTCGCAATCGAGTTAGCCATCTCCTCTACGCATTCACAGTTGAAGGTGTAGAGTGTAGTGTTTGCAACGATTGTTGATGACGTCTCAGGAATGGCTTCAACCACTTTCTTGTAAGCACCCTTTCCCTTAATCTTGTCGTGTAACTGCTCAGGGCCGTCAAGAGAAACCAGCCAAGCTGATGGTTTCACCTCCGGCGGGAATCCGTTTAAACCATTTGTGTTCACCCACGTCTGAGGAAACATGCGCACTCCCTCCTTAAGAACTGGGATGCGCAGCGTTGGCTCACCACCGATGAACGTCGCGTGAAAGAAGTTATGGCTTCTAGATGCTTCTCGAATAAGCGACAGCATATCGTCATCCGAAAGCTCAGATGGGTGTTGCTCTGAGTAAAAGTAGCAGTATGGACACCGGATATTGCATCTATTAGTAACATCAAAACTGATGCTAAACGGAGCCTTCTGCGCAAACCTTAGCATTACTCGGGGGATTACCCTAGCGTACATCCTCGGCTTGAAATGCTTAGGCAAACGCATATCTTTATACTAATTAATATTATATGTACTTATATTAATAAGATTGTTCTTCATAAAATAGAATCACCCATTCTATGGTGTCTGTCAAATCAACAGTCAGTTATCCATTGTAAGAAAGTGCTATTCGATTAGTTGAAAAATTCTAAACATTAGAACTGTGGTAAATATCTGGATATTTCTCGGAGTGAATATTTAGCCATAAGATAAGGAATAACGCAACACTTAGGCGTTGCGTTATGTGTTGCGAAATGGAAAACAGAGTTTTTTAGGTGTTTACTCCCAATTTGACGCCCAATTAAAGTGCGTATGTTGCGCATGGTTACGCCCAAGTTTATACACCGTTGCGTTGCGATATAGAGTAATCTAGACTTATGCTTATATGCCTAAATAGGCTATAACGCAACAAAAATATGTTGCATAACCTTAAAATTGGGCGTTATAACATAACTCTAGAAAAGACAATATCGCAACAAAACAACAACAAAAGATCAAAACAATGAGAGACCATGTAACCTACTTCAGTATAAGACGACAACATAGCGAAGAATCATTGAACGAGCTTAAGCAAAGAGGCAAAATAAAAACCATCTTTAGAAGCTCAAGCAACAGGAATAAACATAAAGGATATACTTCAGAAAAGACACTAAACAAAAAAACGACCGATGAAATATCAGAAAAACACCTAGAAAAGACTATTTGAAAAGCAAAACTGGGAAAAAGAGTATATAGTAACATCTTACCCTAAACACGCGATCTTTCAGTGATCAACAGCTAGAAGAAATAATGCCATGTGATATCATATACCCTAAAACACTTTAGTTTACTAGTGATCAAGATGTTAAAAACACTAAAGAACCAGATATATGAATACCTGAAGAAAAAGAAAAGGAAATCGAAATACCTTTAAACTGCGTAGATAAACTGCAAAAACTCTAGAATTTAGGTTTTATTGGTTAATCAGCTACCTCACGGTATTTTATTGCATAACTTACGTATTCATAATCAAATACCCTCTTAAGTTATTAAGACATTATCGAAATAGTACAGGTTTACAACAATATTGTTGGGTGTGCTTAAACACGCCTTTGACAGTATATCATTACATAAAGAAGACATTAACGATGAAGAACTGTGATCTTACTCGACAGTTTTCTTATTGGGCGATGTCAACGTTTCCTGTCACAAGTAGTAAGTGATCTAAAGATTGTTGCCTATTCGCAATTCTTTTAGGTTATAGGTATTGTTTCATAGATTATCTCGTTTTTTATTTCTCTGTTTCTACAATATTCACATTCGTATGTATTTCTTAAAGTAATTTCTCTTTTTATTTCTATCTTAGTTTTATATAGCTCTTTTTGGTCAACTTGTTTAGAATCAACTACTCTTATGCCGAAGAACTTGTTACAGTTTTTGCATTTTGTAGATATCATTAATTCTGCTGTTCCAAATGATAAAACCGCTGGAATTATTAATATAAAAAAATATATTTCAGATGAGGTAACCATTATTCGTTGTGATATCTTCCATACATCATAAAATATTGGTAATAAAAATATTATACCAATTAATATTAGACCAGCAATCTCCCTCTTTGCGGTCACGTCATATCTACCGTATCGCCAATTAAGATATTTGCGTCCATATATTATTGCTATTTTTCTTACAAGGCTTTCAGGCTCTAAATCTATTCCTTCTTTTTCAACAATTTCTTTTATCGATTCTTGTTCCTTACTAACTTCTCCAATAATCAACCTTCTTTTATATGACTCACACGCTTTCTGTGTAATTTTCTTTTTGTCTGCCATCGCTGCATGATTAGGACAGAGAACCAAAATATTATTGTCTCTATTATCTGAAGGATCAAAATTAATGTGATGGAACATCCAATCTTCTTTCACGTTGCAACCCGAAATACTGCATTTATGACCAGTTTCAACCAGCAATCTTCTTTTTTGTTCCTCTGATAGTTTGATTCTTTGCTTTCCCATTAAGCATTCAAAATGTGATTGTCTTAAGTTCTAAAAAAGTTTTCTAAAACAATTTGAAATAAGATGTGGTTAAGTCTAGGTATTTATTCTACTGGCTAAGAATCTGGTCATATCATGAAACTCAATAGGAACCTTATCTTGTGTTATTAGCTCTAGCACTCGATCTAAATCTTTCAGTGGTTTATTCCTTTTTTCGGTTTTAGGAGTTAGCATCTGACCTTCCAGATCCGTAGAGAAAACGAATACGCCTTGTTTCAAAGATAAATCCCGTAGACTAGGAAACAATGTAGGGGGGTACCAAGCATCAATATAATCTTCCCCCGGCACCATTTTATTAATGTCTATCAGTTCTTGCTCTGATAATTTATTGTTACGGAAGAGTGCAAACAGACTTGATGATGTATATAGTGCGGTATCACCTACCTTATGCTCCTTGTGCATCAACGCGTCATAATCCATAATGCATAAACTCGGGACATCAAGTAGATCTGACAGCTTCAGAAATGTACTAAGACTCTTCTTACCCCCTATATCGATGACTGACCATTCATTCGCAGCCAAGTTTGTACCCTCGCCTTTCTTAGACAGATAGGCATCAATTTGCTCAATCACTATTCTGTCAGATGGCCCTTCAACGAAGATTACTCCTCTAGCAAATAGCAGAGCGCGAATATCAGAATTAGTCAACGATATGTCAAGCTTTTTAATTTCCTGTTCATCAATCTTCTTAAGTACAGCTAGTAAATTGTGAACCTTTGTTCCTTCGTTTGTTCTAGTGAAACGCCAAGTAGTATCTTTTAACTCATTAGTAATGAAGTAGGGTGAATGCGTTATAGTAATAACTTGGTTGTTATCGCAGCTTATTGAATCGGATATATGTTTCAGCAGCCTCTTCTGCATGTTTGGGTGCAAGTGAAGTTCAGGTTCATCCAGCAACAGAATTCTGTCAGTTTCACCTATTATTGTTGTTAACATGTAAAGTATTTCAAATACTCCACTGGCTGCCTGTTCAATGTTTACTGGAAAATTTTCTTTTATGATCTGGACATAGGCCTCGCTAATTATATGCTTCCTACTTTCTTTTCCTATTCCAAGTGGTTGAAACTGAGTATTGGATGAAGGAAAAGATTCTACAAATGGATTAGACATAACTCCGAGACTTTCATCTGAAAGATCGTTGATTTGCCGTCCCTTCACTGCAATATCAAACTCTGAACCAGTTAGACTCTTGAACTCCCTTTGGATTTTATTGTATTTCTCACGTTCTCTGCGGATTCCTGAGTTCTTCAGGTTAAACAGCGTAAGAGACAGATCATTCCCAGTAATTGGTGCCATGGGGTGATATCGAGCTTCTTTCTTCTCTATAGGGAATATCGGTGGTCGAAGAATTGTTCTCAACTCTTGTGCTACAATGAAAGCATCTTTGTAAAATTTATTTAAGATAAGCCATACATCGAGACGCTGTTGATCTGCACCAAATTTTACTGAAAGATTGAATAGCTTAGCAGTCATAGGTTGTATTTGAAGAAGATTCTTGTACTCCTCTAGAGAATATCCGCCAAGCTGGATCGCTTTGGGTGTCGACCCCTCCATCTTTTCAGTTATCAGCTTCGCGAGAGTGGGGCTCTCTTGAACAAGTCTATCCTGATCCTTGAGCACTTCGGTCTGCTGCGCCTCGTCCATCTTGAACCTCGAAGCGAAATCTTTCACAATTGTCTCCGCGAGAAAAATGTTGACGAAAGTCCCATATCTTTTGATAGATGTTGTGATGTGACGGTCTACACCTATGTAAAGTGTTCTTTCATTATCCGACATTTGCACTATCAATCGTGCTTCAGAAAGACTAAGATCATCCTTTAACAAAATTAACGAAATATTTCTGAAGGATTTTGACAGTATTGCATAGCCATACTCAATCAAGATATCACTCCATATGTTACTCTTTAGAACTTCTTGTTTCCGAGCATCAATTTGCATAATTTGGGCTATCTCATGACAGATAATCTGGGATGCGAGCAGAGCACACTCCGACTCGTTTAGTTCCAATCCCACTTCTAGCCGTACTGGTCTATTAATATCGCCTTGGAATAGCGCTGCTGTAAGCTCTGGTATCGTATAACCAAAGGCATTTTCGAATAAGCGTAACGCTCTAAAAAGATTAGTCTTGCCAGCGTCATTTGGTCCAGCAATTATATTGTTACTACCAAAGTTTATGGTCATCTCTTCATCCCCAAATGAGAGAACGTTTCTTGCTTTTAGGTATCTTATCTTCAATTCTCTAACCCCAATTTCTCACTGCCAAATACGATGTATTCTATTAGTATCACTAATAAGCCTAATGTCTTCACAATGATTGCAAAATCAATAATTGACTAAAGACGTTCTAGGTAATCACAATTTGCTAACTTCAGATCTCAGGTTATAATACTACAAAATACGCAAGAAGTTCTGTTCAATTTCAAGAAGTTCTATCATGCATTGACTTCCTTATTCGCCTAGAGAAAGTGATAGGGTTGCCAATTGAGACATAAACGAATACAACCATTAGTATAATAATAATCACCAGATTGTAAGGATAAGGTGTTATTAACCCAAAGAAGATTGCGACCGCTGGTATTGTCGCGATCGCTGCAAGTTCAATCCAGAACCGGTAACCTCCTTTGGTTATTGATTCATCTCTAGCTTTGGGAATTTCTGCGGCAGGATAGATTTTCTTTACAGTTGATGTAAGCCATTGATACGCACGGTCTCTGATAATCAAAATTGCGGCTATGGCTATCCATGTTACTATTATACTTAAGAAAGTAATTGCGCTTATTGCAAACAATGGATTCATCGAGCTCCAAGGAATATATCCAAAACTAGTCCATACTGGCAATCCTCCACAAACAACCCCTATATTGAGAAACAAAGTTCGCCATGCTTGCATTCTTTCATTTAACGAGTTCTTTATCACTGCTTTGACTTGTTGAAAAGCTCCTAAAATGAATGCAGTCAATATGAAAATAATGAGTAGGCTAGAACGAAGGTCATTAATGTTAAACCAAGAAATACCGATTCCAATAATATTAGTAAACCCGATTATGAAGTAGTAAGCTGAATCTAATGAAGATACATAAAACTCCATTGAAAAATTACGAGACTTCGCCATACACTTCAGTTTCTATCCAATAACCCATTATTATGAAGTTTGCTCTCAAAGTGACTACTATTTACTGAGGTGCTGTTTATCTTCGATCAACTAAGATCTTTACAGGTGTCAGATTCATCATTCATCCTCTTCTAGCCATTTATCTAAATTTATTTGTCTATTCGGCCCAACTTTGTTTCTCAACTCCCCATAGATTAAAGATATTGCGAATAGAAAGATAATTCCCAAACTACCCGCGCTTAAGGGATCATTGGATATGCTCGTGAAAGTGAAATATATAGTGCCAACTAATCCACTTGATAGAAATATATCCATAATCAATACATCTTTCCATTTTCTGTAGAACCCTATCTTCGATGCAATCATATGAATTAATTCTTGATGATGCAGGAAATAAGATTCGAATTACCAGCGGAGATATCTGGTCCTATTTCAGGGAGCTAAATACGGTAACTACATTATACGACAAGAAGGAGTTCCAGATTACAGGAATAGTTGGAGATGCAATTCTGGGTATCCCTGAAGATAGCTACCAAAAGCGGTCAATCAAATACGGTGATTTCCTTGAAGTATGGCAAAGATGGCTTGAAATAAGGTCAAACAAGATTGGAGATTATCAAGACATCTCTAGAAATGCATCATATGTTATTGCAGTAATTGAGACCTATTTGAAAACAATACAAAGCAAATATGGTAAAGATTGATTTTCTCACACCATATATCTATTAAATTGTTAAAACATGATTTGGGATAAAAACGGCGGACTATTAAGTTTGTGAGGTTGGAGTGCTTTTCTATTATTGATTTATATAGAAGATATTCGAACACACTAAATAATAATATTGTTTTTGTCATATATTTCTCGCAGAAAATTAACTCCTAGCTCTCCAAATTTATTACAAACTTTGTTTGCTGTTTCCTTTTCTCCTTTTTGATACAATGTATTAACAATGTAAATAATATCATCTTTTTTATAGTCTGACACATGTTTTGCATCTTTAATCAATGTCCAAAACAAATCTCCAGTTTTTTTTGGTTCTTTTTCAGCAAATTTAGTTAGATTTTCTATAAATCGATAAGTTTCCCAATACGGTTTGATGTTCGAAGCACCTTCTTTCGACCAAAGATATAATTCATCATCTAATTCACCAAATATTCCAAGCCAATCTGTGAGTTTTCCAATGATTGATTTGTCCGTTTCCTTATTTATGTCGAATAAAGTACTCCAAAGTAATTTTAATTTAGGTTTATATTTTGCTTTGAGAATTTTTAACTTGGCAAAGAAATTGATAATCTCTGCATAGGTTTCATTCTTTTTTAAGAGTATATTGATTAAGCTGTTCTCAGCCTTAATTGATTCCCATCCTTCCGCATATGCAAGACAGATTTGAGCAACAATTTCTTCTCTAATCCGTTTAGAATTTTCACTCCATTTTTCCAATAAGGCAGAATATATTCCTGCATTCTTAAGCATCTGATAGGAATCATTGTAAACGATTGTATTGAAGAAGTACCCATCTAGTGCTGCTTGTAAGTATTTTGGCTTGTCTTTTGGGAAAATAAGATAAATATTATCCTTGATCCAATTCTCATTCAGATATAGAAAATTTTGAATATATTGACCTAATAATGTGTGCAATTCCA
>Ga0214473_10007265_pt1 | contig 13159 bp, 8 predicted proteins | sample RVTome_7_FD_203509 | JGI IMG/M metagenome (GOLD analysis project Ga0214473, IMG submission 203509) | Soil microbial communities from uranium-contaminated site in the Upper Colorado River Basin, Wyoming, United States - RVT98D197 | ecosystem: Environmental > Terrestrial > Soil > Contaminated >...
AATGAGCAGATTCTGGGCTTGGGCAAACAAATCATCCCTGCCGCGATAATCAGGGGTGGGAGTCAGGGTGGGAGATGGCATAATGGTGGGGGAGGCAGTAATGCGTTGCTGCGTCAGGACGAAGGCGAGTTGTTCAGAGGCATTGGGATAATTGGGGTCAATCTGGATGAGGTATTCGAGGCGCTGGCGGGCGCGATCAAAATTACCCAGGGCAATATCTTGTTGTGCTAGGATATATTGATTGGATGCCTCACCAGCCACCATGGTAGACTGGAAGCGTGTACGCTGATCGATGGCTGAGTTATATCCCGCAAACGCGCTCCCACCCGCAATCAATGCCAGAAGTAAGACACCCAAGAAAGCCCACAAGATCCACCGGCTCCGTCTGCCCCGGGGTGCATGCGGGGACAGGTCAGGGGATTCTGGAGGGATGCCCAAATCTTCCTCACTGATCTTTGAAGGCTGAGTAGCCTCGATGGAAGGCTCTTCAGGGACAGGATTCTCTGATGGACTCTCGGGAGGATCATGCGATGTCAGCTCGATACGCTCTTCTGCTGGAGTGACGGACATTGGCTGGGTGACATCTGCTTCCGCAACCTGGCCAGAGGCAGACGTAATCGTCGCCGGTGGAACCCCAGTCTCAGGTAGAGGGGATGCATCGGAGCTCACCGAAGTCGGATGAGTTTCGTCTAATTTGGGAGTTTCCATTCCGCCTATTATACCTCAGTGAATTTCCCTTTCTGGGATGGCGAAGGTTCCCAGCAACCTCTCGATTCTATATGAACCTCATTCATGGGGTCCTAATAGCTCCGCTAATTTCACCACCTGTGTGGCATGCACCAGGGCAATGATCTCATCCACCGGGGCGAGCTCGGTACTGCCATTGGGCACAATCAGCTGCCCCTTGCGGATGACTGCCGCAAATACACATTGCGGAGGCAGGTTGATATCCCGCAGCATCTTGCCAACCACGACCGCCGTTGGATGCACTTTCTCTTCCACGATCGAATACTCACCTTTGCGAAGTTTAAGCAGGGTCATCATATCCCCGAGTGACATCTCCTCGGCGATTAATTTTGCCAGAATATCCGATTGGCAAAGGGCGACATCTACCCCCATTTCTGGGGTGAATAACCAGGTATTCTTTGGGTTATTAACCCGTGCAATGATGCGTGGTACCCCAAACTCAAACCGACCCAGCGTGGTGACCACCAGGTTATCCTCATCTTCCCCGGTAACAGCCGCAAGCACTTGAGCATGCTCAATCCCGGCGCTTTCCAGCACGCTGGGGGAGCTGCCATCGCCTGCTACGATGACTTCATTCGACAATTCCTCGCGCAACCGCACCAACACAACCGCGCGATCTTCGATCAGCTTGACCTGATGACCTCCGCTGAGCAGCTGGGAGGCAAGCTGTGAGCCAGTTTTACCACCACCAACAATAATGACAAACATCTCAGCCTCCTTCCGACAGCCCTAACAGGGTTTTAAAGCGTTCCAATGCCGATGCCAGGATCGCCACATGGATGATATCGCCATCCTTGAATTGGCTGCCCAGGGTAGGGACGAATGCAGCTCCCTGGCGGGTAATTGCGACAATGCTTATCTCGCTGGTCACCGTCAGGTCTTTCACCATCCGCCCAACTAATTGAGGGGGAACTTCGATATTAACCAGACTCACTTCACCGCTCCCAAAACTGAGGATCGGGTCGATTTCCGCCGAAGTAAGCAGCTCGCGGATGCGTTCAGCGCCCCACGTCGTCGAGGAAATCGTCAACATCCCCAGCCGGCGATAGACCTCCGCTCGTTGCGGGTCAAACAGGCGTGCAACCACACGCGGGACATGGAATATGTTGTGGGCGATGCGCGCTGCCACGATATTGGCATTATCCGACGAGCTGGCGGCCGCGAAAGCATCGGCTTGCTCAATACCTGCCTTGACTAATACGTCCCGATCGAATCCCACCCCGGTAATCCTCTGACCTTTAAAATTAGGTCCCAGGCGGTTCAAGGCATTGGCATCATAATCGATCACAGAAACCTGGTGGCCTTCTTCGACGAGCAGCCAGGCGAGCTGCACTCCGACACGACCACACCCCATTATGATTACTTTCATATTTCCTCCTTACTTACAGAACTATTGATCACTTGCTGCATGAAACGCTCACGCCAGCGGACGAGCCACTTGCGGATCCAGTCCAGGCTATAGATGATCAGCGGAAAGGAGATCAGCCCAATCCACAATACCGGCGGAATGGCTGTATGACCAAATAAATTTGCCAACGGTTGAAAATAGACCAGTCCCAGCAGGATGGCCAGCTCAATTGCAATCCCGCGTAATAGCGCAGGGTTGCTTATCCACCCCAAAAAACGCCCCCGGTTACGCTCGGTACGACAGGCAAAAGCATTACCGACCTGAGTCATGATCACCCCCGCATAATAGACCGTGATTGCCAGGTCGTGCTGGCTGGCGTGTGGAATGGTGGAGAATACCAAAGCATGCAAGGACTTAAAGCTGGGAATATCAATCCAGTTGTTAATGAAGTTGAACGCGAGGAAGCACAGCCCGGCTTCGATCAGCCCCAGCCATAGAAATGCACGCCTCAGCAGGCGACCATCCACCAATGATTGCGACTTGCGCCGCGGTGGGCGCGACATAACATCCGGCTCAGGGTTTTCGCTCCCAAGCGCCAGGGCTGGGAACAAGTCCGTCCCCAGGTCAATCGCCAGGATCTGTTTGACACCCAAGGCAAGTGGCATTACCTGCGGAGTGAGCAGGGCGGTCAGGATGAATGGCAATATCTCGGGCACATTGCTTGAAAAGATATAAGTGCTGAACTTGCGTAGATTATCATAAACCGTCCGGCCTTCTTCAATGGCACGCGCGATGGTGGAGAAGTTATCGTTAGTGAGGATGACATCCGCGGCTTCTTTGGCTACATCTGTCCCAACCAGACCCATCGCCACACCCACATCCGCTTTGCGCAGGGCGGGGGCATCATTGACCCCGTCACCGGTCACTGCCACGACCTCACCCTGTGCCTGATAGGCAGCCACCAGGCGTAGCTTATGCTCTGGAGCCATGCGGGCAAAGATCACCTCTTTTTCCAGCATTCTCTGCAGCTCAATATCATTAAGCGTCTCCAGCTCCGCACCAGTCAGGATCAAGGGGTTCGGTGTGGTAAGCATGCCAATGCGGCGGGCTAGTGATTCTGCGGTCAGCCCGTAATCACCGGTGATCATGGTCATGCGCACGCCTGCCCGGTGGCAGGTTTTGACAGCTTCCATCACCTCCGGGCGCGGTGGATCCATCATGGCGGTTAATCCAAGAAAAACCAGGTTCACCTCCACCCGCTCAGCCGTATAACTCCCCGCGCGTGGGGGTAGCGCATGATATGCCAACGCCAGAACGCGCAGGGCGTTCCGGGCGTAGTCATCGTTAGCAGATAAGACCCGGCCACGCCAGCTATCATCCAGTGGGAGCACTTCACCATGTATGCGGATGTGAGTGCAAAGCTGTAGCACCTCACGCGGCGCACCTTTTATGAAAGCAACCTGCCCGCCGGTGGAAATTTCAGGTAAGGAACCATTTTGACGGTTCACCTGGTGGATAGTGCTCATTCTTTTACGCCGGGCATCAAACGGGATTTCATGGATGCGGGGGAGCGAGTGCTTAAGTGTTTCTTCCGCCACACCGTTCTTTAACGCCACCACGCGCAGGGCGGCCTCAGTTTGGTCTCCCAAAACCGTCCATTGAGGGTGGTCGGGGGTGGGGGGGTTCAGGCGCGAGTTATTGCACAGCATGGCAGCCGTCAGCAGGGCATTTAAATCCTTTTCGGCTGCCTCGTTGCCCGGGTAGGGCACAAATTCGCCTTCCGGCTCATATCCTGCGCCAGTCACGACCAGTGGTTTCCCGCCCACCCACACCTGGCGGACCGTCATTTGGTTCTGGGTAAGGGTACCGCTTTTGTCGGTACAAATGACTGAAACATGTTCCAATGTTTCCAGGATGGAAAGTTTTTTAACCAAAACCCCCTTCTGCGCCAGACGCTGCACCGAGTTTGCCAGGGACAGGGTGACCGTGGCTGGGAGACCCTCGGGTATTGCCGCTACAATGATCCCTAAAGCCAGCAAGAAGGCTTCGTTAATACCCAGATCAACATCCACAATTCCAACCGTGAAAACGATCGCACCCAATCCCAGGGCAATCAAGGAAATGGTGCGCGTCAGGCGTGACATCTCCTGTTGTAGCCGGCTGGGTTCCTCGCGCACCGCCTGGGTGAGACGCACGATGCGACCAAATTGGGTGAGCATACCGGTGGCATACACAATCGCCCGACCCGTCCCTGAGACGACTGAGGTGCCGGCAAAGACTAGGTTTGGTTGCTCCACCTCGCTGATGCCATCGCGCAGCGAGGCATCCGCGGTTTTACGCGCTGGTACGGCCTCACCGGTGAGCACGGCATTATTGGCTCGCAAGCCATATTCCTCGATCACCCGCGCATCTGCCGGGATATTATCCCCTTCAGCCAAAACAAGCAGGTCACCCGCCACCAGATTACTGGCAGCCACTTTGATCTCCATGCCATCGCGGATTACCCGTGCGTAGCTGGGTAGCAAGTGCTGGAGGGCGGCTGTAGCTTGCTCGGCGCGATGTTCTCGCCAGTAGGAGAACGCTGCGTTCACCAGGACCACAATCCAGATGATCACCCCCAGGGTGGGTTCACGCAGCCACATTGCTATTGCCCCGGCTACCCACAGCAGGAGCGCCATGGGGTGGGCGGTGAAACCCACCACTTTCCGCCAGGTGGGCTCCCGCGGTGGCTCGGACAGCTGGTTGCTCCCATATAGCGAGCGGCGGGCTTCAACATCGCAGCTATCCAGACCATTGGGTGAAGTTTCCAGGGCGCGAAAAGCTTCAGGGACGGGCAGGGAATAAATCGGTTCAGAAACCATAAACAATCATTTTGCGTTCAAAACGCAAAATGATTGTATCATAACGCTTTGATTTGCTAATCTGCCTAGTTTTCCACCTCAGGGCAGGTGGCTTTCATTCACCGGGGCGGTTTCCTTAGGTTTACCCCCCAGACGCGGCGGTTCTTTCTTCTCCAGATATTGCGCCAGGAAAGAAGGAGCTTCGGGATGGTCGGTATGTAGGGCATGGTCATAGTCACCAGCCGCGGCAGGAGGGTCGTATCGCACCGGTCGATGCACGCCGAGTAATTCAAAGAAATGGGTGATGGTCATAAGCACAGCATAGCGATATTCCTGCATCTTCAAGGACTGCCATTCCACAATGGAAGCCATCGAGCCCTGCACGCGCGCTTTCTCGCGCACAATCCGGTGGATTTGCTTTGGTGTGCGCACGCCTATCGGAGAAATCAGCAATATATTGGACGCCAGGATCAGCAAGCTAAATGAGATTAATACAACCCAACCACCTTCCTGCCACTTGCCCGCAATTTGCCCGACAAAGACAATCCCTGATAAGACTCCCGCAATCCCGGCTCCCAGGCTGCCCCAACGGCGGACGCGCCCGGTGAAGTGTTGCAGGATGTGTTTGCGGATCGAGAATCCCATCACCGTGATGGGCATGAATACACCCACGCCGTAATAAGGAATCGCGGCTGATGTATTACCCTTGACCACGAACATGATGATCATCGTGATGATATAGCTGATCGTCACAGAACGTGTAAAAGTACCTCGCCGGTCCCGGTAAACAATGATTTCAGGGATTTCACCAATCGCGACATCCCGCCATTCGGTGGCTTGTAAATCCTGAAAAGCAGTCATGGAAGCCGCGGTTAATAACAGCACAGCCAGGATTTGGTATGCCCAGAAGAGAATCATCCCGCCGGGGACTTGTGAAAATCCAATAAATGACAGGTTTCCAACCAATGTGCGCCCCAACGTGCCGTCAAAAACGTCGAAGCGGATTGAAAACGCTGACAACAACAGGGTTGTGACCCCACCATAGAACAGGAAGGAGGTCTGGACGATCCGCCCAATGCCCGATTTTCCACTATAGAATTCCCAAACCTTCTTCCACCGTGGCAGGCGCTTCTTTGCCCAGGCAACGATACCGGCATCTTCATTCTTGACGAACTGGATGCCGTTCGACATGGCTTCCAAACCTGTCAGAGCAACCAGGCCTTTCATCGATGCAGTCAGCAAGTGATAGAGTGCCTGCCCCAGGGGTACTGCTCTCGCGGTTTCTGTAGCTGGCACAGCCGGCACGCCATTGAAATGAGCCATGAACAACCCCGCCGCCATGGCAATGGTCAACAGGATAAAGACACCCAACAAGGTGAATACCACCCTGCCGGACTCTCCCCGTCCCCGGATGGTGAGGAACCAATTTACGGTTACCAGGACTGCCCCGATGAGGAAATGCCAAATCCAGGGAATCCCCGTGGCGCCGCGCAGGGAGAGTGCCTGGTCGACCCCAGACAGGGTGGACACGACGATGGTGAAAATATAGTCCTGGATCAGCACGACGGCAACGACCAGGCTGATCCCTGCAGACAAATAACGCATCGATGCAGTATAAGACCCACCCCCCTCATTGAAAACACCCAGTGAATACATATACAGAAAACCAAAGACCGCATTGGCGACGGCGATAACCCCCACCGCAATAAATCCCCATTTCTGTAGCCCGTAGGGGTGCAGCGCACTCATCATCTCACCTGTGGCATAATAGAATGAGGTGAAATAATCCACACCGAATAGTGCGATGGCTGCCAGCAGGCCAACCTGCCCGGCACCGTGGACGTGCGCGTCTTCAGCCCGCTCGCGCGGCGCAGCGCGGTATGCCAGATAGCCAACTACAATCAATAACCCAATTGAAAACAACATTTGATTACCTCAAAAATGCCTGTTCCAGTCTGCTAAGCTGTGACAACAGATGCCTGCGCGTGGAACGGCTAAAACGTGTGTCTTGTGCGACTTTCGCTCCCTGTTGCTGCACCGCCAGTACCACAAATGCCGGCACAAACATGATCCGCCCCGCCGGGATCACCGCGAAGCTGTAATTTTCCATCACCAGCATCTGGTCATTGAAATATGGCAGGCTCAGGCTCAACCCGCGGTCCAGTCTATGCTCAGCCACCCGGCGTTGGATCGTCTGGATTATTTCTAGTGATTGGTAATTAGCGAAAGCCCGACCCTGGTTGACCAATTGCCCAAGCATGCCGTAACGCTTCTGTTGGCAAAGTTCATCGGCAATCATATAGGGTGCGATTACGATCGCCGAATGCAGGATGGACAAATAGCGTTGCATCGAAGCGATGTGGGCTTCAGCCTCCCTTACCGAGCCTAACAGCAGGTTGCCTTGATCATCAAAAGCAATCCACTGCGGCAGGTAGAAACGGCGCGCAGCTTCCACATAGGGTACCTGTAACTCCCCGCGCACTTTTTCAGCCTGGCTTACTATGCCTTGCCCATCTGTGCTGAAATTGATTGCAGAACCCAGATTAAAATCCCTCTCCACAGGCTGGTTGGGGATGTCATCACCATCCACGTTGGTGTAAACCACCGCTCTTCCATCTGGCAGCATGTTATAAACCATGTGGATGGCAATTGCGTACCGGAGCAGCCCTGCGCTGACCGACACTGCCCGGTTCGCGGATCGCTCCAGCTCCGCCAGACGTTGGCACAGAATTGTGCTCAGGTCTGGATGAGTCAATAGAACCAACGACCCACCCACGACTTGTGGGCGACTATCCACGGGCACATTTTCATTCTCTACAGTGCCCTCCGCCATTGGAGCACAAGCCACTACATCCGGGAGAGCAAAGTGGACCTTCGATGAACCTCGAATAACAGCTTCAGCTAATGCCGCAGCTTGAATGCCCAGATATTGCTGCACCATCACGGTTTGTGCCTGGAACAGTCTCTGATATGCCTGGTATTCTTGTCGCAACCGGCTCGACGCGTTGTCGGCAATCCCTGGAGAGGCTTGTTTTAATAAAAGTGACTGCCCTATCATAGTTTTCTCCTGGCATTTTGGTCCGAAATAAAATTTGCTTGAATTTCATTGTACCGACCCAAAATAAAATGGAGACAAAAGTTTTGAGCAAAGGTGTTAAAAAATAATAAAGACCTTCTCTCATGAAAGAAGGTCTTTTGGTTATGCGATAGTGTTAATTTTATGGCATTGGGGGTTCGTCATCTCCCGGACCGGTCTCTTTGGGTTTACCTCCCAGGCGCGGTTCCTCCGGGTTATCTTTCAGATATTGTTCCAGGAGTGAGGGAGTCTCAGGGTGATCGGAGGATAGGACCTCATCATAATCACCCGCCGGAGCGGGGGGCTCGAAGCGCGTCGGTCTGCGCACGCCGAACAGCTCGGCAAAACGGGTAATGCCGATCAGCAAACGGTAACGGTATTCTTGAGTGCGTAAGGATTGCCACTCTACAATGTTACCCATGGGTCCCTCGACGCGCGATTTTTCACGAATGATGCGGTGGATTTGTCGAGGGTCCCGGTAGCCAGCTGGAGAGAGCAATATCGCATGGGCGATCAAGACCAGCACACTGAGAGATATCAAGACCACCCAGCCGCCCTCGGTCCATTTGCCAACGATTTGTCCAACAAAGACAAGACCTGCCAGCACAGACGCTACCGTCGCACCGAAGCTGCCCCACGTACGGGCGTGGCCAGTGGTGGTCTTCAGGATGTGCTGGCGGATCGCCAGCCCCATCGCCATGATAGGCATGAACACACCCACCCCATAAAACGGGATGGCCAGGCTGACATTCCCGCGCACCAGGAATTGGATCAATATGGCTGCCAGCAAGGCCGCCGTGACCGGACGCGTGAAAGTCCCTTTTGGATTGCGGTATACCACGATCTCCGGTATCTCTCCGATAGCCACATTGCGCCATGCCATGGCTTGCAAGTCTTGATAAGCCGTCATGGAGGCGGCAGCCAATAAAACAACTGCCAGGATTTGATAAGCCCAGAATAGAATCGTCCCGCCCGGGAGCTCGCCAAATCCAATGAAGGATAGGTTGCCCACCAGGGAGCGCCCATTGGTCCCATCAAAGACATTGAAGCGGATCGAGAAATAAGTCAACAGCAAGGTGGTGAGACCCCCATAAAACAGGAACGAAGTCTGGACGAAACGTCCGATCCCCGACTTGCCACTATAGAATTTCCATAATGCTTTCAACTTTGGTAGGCGGCTCTTCCCCCATTTGACTATCCCAGCATCCTCATTGATGACGAATTGGATGCCATTGGACATGGCTTCCAGACCGCTCAAAGCCACCAATCCTTTCATGGAGGCGGTCAACATATGATAAAGTGCCTGCCCAATCGTCACGGTTTGGATAGGTTCAACAATTGGGGAGGCCACCTCCTGTGGCTTGGCGATGAAAAGACCGACCGTCATGGTGACGGTAAGCAGGATGAAAATGCTTAACATCGTGAAAACCACCTGGGCTGATTCCCCCCGCCCACGGATGGTCAGCCACCAGGTGACGCCTGCCAGGCTGGCGCCAATGAGGAAATGCCAGATCCAGTGGATCCCGGTTGCATCACGCAGGGATAGCATTTGATCGACCCCGGAAAGAGTGGAGACCACGATGGTGAAGACGTAATCCTGGATCAGTACAACCGCCACGATAAGGCTCAACGAAGGTCCCAGGTAACGCATGGCAGCCGTAAATGACCCACCCCCTTCGTTAAAAACACCTAGGGAATACATATATAATGCCCCAAAGACGAAGTTTGCCAGTGCAATCACTGCCACCGAAATATAGGCATACTGCTGCAAGCCGTATGGGTGTAGGGCGGTCATCATCTCGCCTGTGGCATAGAAAAAGGAAGTGAAGTAATCTACCCCGAAGAGCGCCACCGCCGCCAGCAGACCCACCTGCCCGGCGCCGTGGACGTGCGCATCCTCCTCCCGCTCACGCGGGGCAATTCGATAAGAAAGAAAAACTACAATCACTAATAGCAGGATTGAAAATAGCATAGATTTACCGATTTCTAGAGAGTCTTGTGGACGGAGCCATGACTACTAAATGAATGCCCTTTCCAAAGTAGCCAACAAAGCCAATAAATGTTTGCGGGTAGATTGGCTCAGGCGTGTATCCTGGGCGATCTTCGCCTCCTGATCACGCGCTGCCCGTACCACGAACGCCGGCACAAACATGATCCGCCCAGCCGGGATCACCTCGAAGCTATAGTTCTCCATCGCCAGGGTCTGATCATTAAAATAAGGAAGACTCAGGCTCAGTCCCCGGTTTAAGTCATGCGAGGCTGCCCGCCGTTGGATCGTCCGGATGATCTCATCCACTTGATAGCTCGCCAGAGCGCGTCCCTGGTTCACCAGCTGCCCCAAAATCCCATAGCGCTTGCGTTGGTATTCCTCGTCCGCTACCATGTAGGGTGCCATCCCCACCGCGGCATGCAAGACTGACAGATAACGCTGCATCGAGGCGATATCCGCTTCGGCTTCATTCACGTTCCCGACCAATAAATGTCCTTCATCATCAAATGCCACCCATTGTGGCAGGTAGAACCGTCGGGCTGCTTCCACATAGGGAACCAACAGCTCTCCACGCCCCACCTCCCCTTGAGCCTCTTCCGTGACGATTGCATCTGTGGCTGCCGTGATAGCCGACTCGGGCTCCAGGTAACTCTTTTCCGGGATGCTGGGGATTTCTTCCCCCTCCGCCACCGTGTATTGCACAGTCCTACCTGACGGAAGCATGTTGTGGACCATGTGCCTGACCACCGCGTGCCGCAGCAGACTCGCGCTCACCGAGACCGCCCGGTTGGAAGATTGTTCCAACTCACCCAGGCGCAATCGCAACGCAGTGCGCATGTCGGTGCGCGTCAGTCGGTCCATTAATCCTCCTGTCATCTGCTCGCGCGACTCATTCGGTACGCTGGTTGCTTTTGCTTCCGCCTCCTGCTTTTGCAGGATAACCCGATCCGGCAGGGTGAACCGCACCTGCGGCAAACCCTGGATGACCGCCTCTGCCAGCGAGGAGGCCTGTGTTTCCAGGAAACGCTGTACCAGAGGTGGCTGCATTTGAAACAGCTGCTGGAAACTCAGGTACTCCTGCCGTAACTGGCTCACGGCACTATCTGTAAGACCCGGATATGGATCTATTATTTTGATGGGTTTGGGTTTACTAGCCATAATTTCTCCCTAATTGTACTCGACTCCATAATTTCGGTTATATTCTCAAAAACAATTGGTTTAATCATCAACCATGAAACGATAACCAATGCCAGGCTCATTACGGATGATGCGCGGGTGGTCCGGGTCTTCTTCCAATTTCTTGCGCAGCTGGCGGATGTAAACCCGCAGATATTCCACCCGGTCTGCATCCGCCGGATCCCACACATGCGAAAGGATGGATTGGTTGGTCAGAACTCGACCGGCGTTAGCCGCCAGATAGGCTAGCAGCTTGAACTCGGTGGCAGTTAATTTGACCTCCTCCCCCGCTCGTGTGACGATGTGCAACGCCAGGTCGATTACTACAGCTCCAGCGGTAACGGTCTGGCTTTTTTGGCTTCCCATCATTTGGGCTGCATGCCGTAATGCCACCCGAATGCGGGCGAGTAGCTCCTCAATGCCAAAAGGCTTGGTCAGGTAGTCATCTGCCCCCTTATCCAGGGCGATGACTTTATCCCGTTCGCTCTCGCGCACCGACAGGATGATGATTGGCACCTGGGTCCACTCACGCAGGCGGGCGCAGACCTCCACCCCATCCATATCCGGCAGGCTCAGGTCAAGGATGATCAAGTCAGGTGTCTGGGCGGCTGCCAGTGCCAACCCCTCTTCGCCCCGGCTGGCAACCGAAACACGGAACTGTTTGGCGGTCAGGATGGTACGTAAAGCCCTTAAAATCTGAAATTCATCATCGATCACCAGGATGTGTGGCTGGGTGCTCATTCGTCAACCATCTCCTGCCCGGCCTCAAGTGGGTAACCCTCCGCACAGAGAGGTAAGGTGAAATAAAAAGCAAAACCCTGCGCCAGGTTCTCCGCCCAAATGCGCCCACCGTGCGCCTCGACGATCCCCTTGCAGATGCTTAGCCCCAACCCGGCACCCGTGACGCGGTCAGCAGCCGTAACCCGGTAGAATTTGTCAAAAATGCGCTGCAAGTCATCGTCAGGGACATGTGGACCCTGGTTTCGCACTGTTACCTGAAGCATATCTTTGTCCACACGCTGCGCGTGGATGCCGATCGTGCTACCTTCAGGCGAATATTTGGTGCTGTTGCTGATGAGGTTGATAAACACCTGCTCGATTTGGAAATAATCGACCGGTACAAGCGCAAGGTCAGCCGACACGTCCACTTCCAGATGGTGTTTCTCGATTTGCTGCCGCATGCGCTCACTGGCGCTCGAAACGATCTCCGCCAGCGAGTTCCAGCTCCGTTGGGGTTTTAATGCACCGGCCTCGATGCGCGACATGTTGAGTAAGTTGCTAACCAATTGGTTCAGGTGGTCCGTCTCCTCTTCCACAGCCGCCAGTAAGTCTGCCCGCGCCTCGGTATCCCATTCCACTGTCTCACTGCGCAGACTGGTGACCGCCGCCTTGATCGTCGCCAGGGGGGTGCGCAGCTCATGCGATACGGACGACAATAGCGATGATTTAAACTTGTCGCTCTCTTCGAGTAGACGTGCCCGCGAGGCAGCCTGAGACAGGTGTACGCGCTCCAACGCCGACACTCCCTGGCTGGCGAACGTGCTCATTAAGCGTTCCTCTGCCCGTGAGAGTGGAGCAGTCTCGCGCCAGACCTGGATCTCGCCCAGAAAGCCACTGGCCGATTGCAAGGGGCTTAGCAAGGTCGGAGTCTCATTTTGGACCTGGTCTGGCTGGGAACGGTCCTCCAGCCTGACCTGGCGCGCGGGTATATTTCCCCGGGCTTCCATCAGGACGTCCACCCGCCTCGCCCGCAAGGCGATCAAAGTCTGCTCTGCCAAGGCGGAGACGATATCCTGCTCATCCTGCACACCCGCCAGGTGCATGGTCAGCTCATACAGGTGGATGGCTTCATGCTCACGCGCGTGAGACTCTGCCAGGCTTTTGCTCACCCTGCCGACTAATTGCCCGATCGTGACTGAAACACCCAAAAAAACGATCAACACCAGCAAGTCTTGCGTGCGGTGAACGAGCAATGTGTAGTA
>Ga0214473_10007266_pt1 | contig 13158 bp, 15 predicted proteins | sample RVTome_7_FD_203509 | JGI IMG/M metagenome (GOLD analysis project Ga0214473, IMG submission 203509) | Soil microbial communities from uranium-contaminated site in the Upper Colorado River Basin, Wyoming, United States - RVT98D197 | ecosystem: Environmental > Terrestrial > Soil > Contaminated >...
AATTTAAAACTAAGAGACCTCTCTTCTCTTGAAAAGAACAGAAATATAGCAGAGGTGATTCGCACAACCGCTAAAAAACTTGTTCAGGCAAGAAAAGGGCGCTGAGCAGGCGCGCAATTGACTTTTAGCCCGAATTTTTTTTAAAGTTTAACAGTTAAAACTAATATCAAAATAAAAGAGAGGTGCTTATGCAACACTCTGCAATACAATTGATTCTTCAGGCAGGCTATGTGGTTAAAGTGGTCTTGCTTATCCTGTTGTTTTTCTCTGTCGTATCATGGGCAATCATTTTTTATAAATACCGCTACCTTTCAAGGGCTAACAAAGAGACGGACGTATTCCTGAGGTCATACAGGGCAGGCCGCGACCTGAAAGGGCTTTCAGCTGCCGCCCGAGCCCTTAATCTCAGCCCTCTGGCAAATATATTTAAATTTACATCCGCAGAAAATATCATTGATAAGGCTGAAATCAAACGCTCTCTCAGAAGATTCTCAGCGCTTGAGTCGGCAAAGCTCGAGAAATACCTCAGTTTCCTCGCAACCACAGGTTCTACCACGCCGTTCATCGGACTGTTCGGAACTGTCTGGGGAATTATGAATGCCTTCAGAGGGATAGGCGCAGCAGGCTCGGCGTCTTTGGCAGTCGTTGCTCCGGGCATCGCAGAGGCATTGATTACAACGGCGGCGGGACTTGCAGCGGCAATCCCCGCTGTAATCGCCTATAACTATTATCTGAGCAGGGCGCGGCAGTTGATTATAGAGATGGAGGACTTCTCAGAGGAACTCCTTGACTTCTTTACAAAGGAAGCACCATGAAGGCTGACAGAAACAGAGGCGTGCTTTCAGAGATAAATGTAACGCCCTTCGTGGATGTAATGCTCGTGCTGCTCATAATCTTTATGGTGACAGCGCCGCTGCTCCAGCAGGGCATTGACGTAAATCTTCCTCAGGCAAAAGGCAAAGACCTGCCTCCTGAAGAAAGGATAACACTTGTGATAAAAAAAGACGGCGTTATTTTTATGAATGACAAACCTATGTCTATGTCTGAGATAAAGCAGAAGCTTACTGCAATCAGCAAATTAAACCCGAATGTCTTTCTTAAAGCTGATAAGGATGTGCCATACGGCTTTGTTGTTCAGGTGATGAGCGACATAAAGGAGGCAGGGATAGAGAAACTCGGAATGATAACCGAGCCCACGATAAACATAGAAGGGAAATGAAGGAACCAAGCCTTCCGGCAACGGCATTCTTCTCTTTTTTGCTTCACCTGACCTTTATCTTTACAGCGCTGATAACAATTAAAAATGCAAATCACTTCACTCTGCCCTCTGCGTATATTGTAAGCCTTGTCAGCACTGAAGTCAGCGGACAGCCCCGAGCCGCTCGGGGGACAGCGTCACAGACAGAAGAGCCTGAACAAAAAATGAAACTGCCTTCAGAGCCCTCAAAAAGCAAAGCCTCTGAGGATTCAAAGCAATACATCTCGGACAGAATCGCCGCAATAGAGGCAACAAGAAAGGCAAAGCGCGTTGTTAAACTGAGAAACATGGTTTCCATCAAAGGAGCTGACAAGCAAGGAAAAAATACAAAAGAAATCTCTCCTCCTGCAAAAAACGGAGGCAATGAAACTTCAATATTAGAAGGTTATTCTGAAAGGATAGGAAAAGAGATAAGGCAGCGCTGGGCATTCCCCGAGGCATGGGGGAAAAATCTTGAGGCAGTAATCTCGGTAACGATAATGTCGAACGGAACTGTTAAGATAAACAGTGTCGAAAAAAGCTCGGGCAATGTCCTCTTTGACCGCTCTGTCCTGAGAGCCATTAATAAAGCAAGCCCTGTTTCTCCTCCGCCGCATGAGATGGAGATAGGGCTGAGGTTTACGCCGTGAAAGAAAAGTTTAGAGTTAAAAGTTTAGAGTTAAAAGTTATTATAAGTGCCTTCTTTATAGCACTTTTAATTTTCAACTTTTCACTTTCAACTTGCTACGCAAAGATATACATTGACATAACCTCTCCTGCGATAAAAAAACTTCCGATTGCTATTCATGAATTCAGCGGCACAGAGGGAAAACAGATTGCAGACATCATAAGGGATGACCTTGAGTTTACAGGTTTTTTCCTCTCCATTGACAGGGCTGCCTATATAGAAAAATCTGCCGAGGCTTTCAATCCTAAAAACTGGACTGTAATCGGCGCAGAGGCTGTTATAAAGGGAGCTGTGCACGGAGAACAAAACCTTACAGCAGTTGTATCGCTTTATGATACAAGTGAAGGGAGAGAGGTCTTAAGGAAAGAATACAAAGGAGCAAAGGCTTTGATAAGGCATCTTGGCCACAGCATTGCAAGCGATATATACCAGCATATAACAGGCGAAAAAGACATATTCAGGACAAAGGTGGCATTTGTTGCAGAAGATGAGGGCAAAAAAAGTCTCTATCTGATGGACTGGGACGGCACAGACATTAAACGGCTTGAAATCAAAGGGAATTTTGTTCTCAGGCCGCACTGGTCGCAGGACGGCAGCAAGATAGTCTACTCCTCTGAAAGGGGTGGACAATGGGGAATATATTTGTTAGACTTTATGAAAATGACAGAAAAAAAAGTTTTTGCTTCCAGAGGGCTTAATATCACAGGCAATTTTTCCCCTGACGGAGATGAGATTATGTTTTCATCATCGCAGGATGAGACGTATGGTTTATATAATTTAAGGATTTCAGATTCAAAACTTACAAGGATAACCACTTCAAGATGGATAGAGATTTCGCCTGCTGTCTCGCCTGACGGAAAACTTGTCGCATTTGTATCAGACCGCGGCGGGACTCCGCAGATATATATAATGAACAGGAGCGGGCACGACACAAAAAGACTGACATTTGAAGGCTCGTACAATACCTCGCCAAGCTGGGCGCCTGACGGAAAGAGGATTGTGTTTGTCGGCAGAGTCTCAGGCAAGCACCAGATTTTCATTGTCTCGCCTGATGGCTCAGCTCTTAGCCAGATCACAGACAAATGGAATAATGAAGACCCTTCCTTTTCTCCTGACGGAAGATTTATAATATTCTCGTCTGACAGAAACGGAGGCAGCGGGATTTACATAATGAGGGCAAACGGAGAATCACAAAAGAAAATAACCCCACCGTGGTTACGGGCCTTTGGCCCAAGGTGGTCACCGAATTAAATAAGTTATCAGTGACAGTGAACAGTGTAGCCGAAAACTGACACTGGCCACAGACACTGACACTAAAAAGGAGGGGGTTTTGTGAAGAGGATTTTTTTGTTGTTCCTGTCTTTTGTTTTAGTTTTTGTTTTTGCAGGATGCGCAAAAAAGGTAGTAACCGCACCTGTTACGCAGGAAGCGCCAAAGGAAACAGCTCAAAAAGCCGCACCTGTTGAGCCTGAAAAGAAAACAGAGCCGGCGACTATGAAGAAAGAGGAGCCTGTTGTAGCAAAGGCAGAACCCAAAAGGGTAGAAACTGTTCCGGTAAAGGAAGTTACAGAGGCAACATCTTCCCAGTTCGGAAATATACATTTTGATTTTGACAAATATGATATAAGGGAAGACGCAAAGCCAATTCTAAAGGCTGTAGCAAACCGGCTTATAAAAAATAAGGATGCAAAAATGATCCTTGAAGGGCACTGTGACGAGAGAGGGACTAATGAGTATAACCTTGCGCTCGGAGAAAAAAGGGCAAAGTCTGCAACGGATTACATTGTATCGGCAGGCGTAACAAAAAACAGGCTTGACACAATAAGTTATGGCGAGGAGAAACCCCTCTGCAAAGAGCAGACTGAAGACTGCTGGCAGAAAAACAGAAGGGTGCAGTTTGTATCAGGGAAAGCAGGCAAATAGGTGAAAAGGTTTATTCTAATTCTCGTGTTATTTCTTGCAGGATGTGTAACTGATGAGCTTGCGGTAATGAAGGCTGACATTAATCAGCTTAAAAAAGATTCTTTTGATATAAAGAAAGAGACCTCAGATATAAAGAAAGAGACCTCAGAGACAAAATCTGCGTTTAAGGCAGAGATGGCAGAGCTCAAAGAAAAAGCGGCAAAAGAGGACTCACTTAATGCGATGAGAGAAAGCATGGTGTCGCTGCGCTCCGAGGTCTCAGGAATCTCAAAAGACCTTCAGTCTTTGACAGGAAGGTTTGATGAGAATAAATATTTTATTGACAAGTCTCTGAAAGACAAATCTTCGGAGATGGACCTGCTCCGCTCTCAGATAACTAGCCTTGAAACACAGGTTAAGGAAATACAGACAAAGCTCTCTGCAAAAACAGAAACTGACACCACGGTAAAAGACAAACCTGATGTAAAAAAAGAAAAAAAATCTGAGGCTGAAGAGGCAAAAACTCCGGAAACAAAAACCGTTGAAGCAAAAGATCCTGTAAAAATATACGGGGCGGCCTATGCCTCTTTCAAGGATAAAAAATACAAAGAGGCGAGAGAAAAATTTGAGACGTTTCTGAAAGAGTTTCCGAAAGATAAGCTCGCAGGCAATGCGCAGTTCTGGATAGCTGAAACCTGCTATGCAGAAGAAGATTATGCAGGCGCAATCGTTGAGTATGATGCGCTCCTGAAAAATTATCCAAACAACGAAAAGGCTCCGGCCGCTCTTTTAAAACAGGGATCTTCATTCATTGAGATGGCTGATAAGAAAGCTGCCAGAGGAATCCTTGAAGAGCTTAAAGAAAAATATCCAAAATCCAAAGAAGCTGTCCTCGCAAAGAAAAAATTAGAGGAGATGAACAAAAAGGGCAAAAAGTAAATGGCAGAACTAAAGGATAAGTTTAACAGGACAATAGATTACATGCGCATCTCCATCACTGACAGATGCAATCTGCGCTGTATCTATTGCATGCCCTCTGAAGGACTGCGGCTGATAGAGCACAAAGAGATTCTGTCTTACGAAGAGATACTAAGAATAATAAGAATAGCAGCGGGGCTCGGCGTCAGAAAAATAAGGATAACAGGCGGCGAGCCCCTGTCAAGAAAAGACATTACAAGCCTGACTTCCTCAATAAAAAATATCCCCGGCATAGAAGACCTCAGCATTACAACAAACGGAATCCTGCTTGAGAAGTATGCAAAAAAGCTCATTGAATCAGGCGTTGACAGAGTAAATGTAAGCCTTGATTCGCTCAGGCCTGAAAGGTTTAAAGAGATAACAAGGGGCGGGGATTTAAATGTTGTTCTTCGCGGGATAGAAACTGCAAGGAAAAGCGGGCTGCTGCCTGTAAAGATAAACATGATTCCCATAAAAGGGCTCAACGGAGATGAGATAATAGACTTTGCAAAAATAACCCTCAACTGCGACTACCATGTCAGGTTTATAGAGTTTATGCCCTTTGGAAGCCGCGGGTTCTGGAGTGCGGATAAATATATACCCCGCGATGAGATAAAATCCATGGTTGAAACACTTGGACCACTTACGCCTGTGCGCGTCAGAAAAAACGGGCCGTCAAAATATTTCAGGCTTAAAGATGCGCAGGGCGTCATCGGTTTTATAAGCGCAATAACCCACCACTTCTGCGAAGAGTGCAACCGCCTGAGACTGACTTCAAACGGGAAACTCAAGCCGTGTTTATTCTCTGAAACAGAGATTGATTTAAAACCGGCATTAAGAGACGGCGCGCCTGATGACGAAATAGAGCGTCTCCTAAGGCTTGCAATTGAGATAAAACCTGAAAGGCACAATATCAGTGACAAAAACGACCTTAATGTCTTTCAGGCAATGTCACGGATCGGCGGCTGATTATAAAACATAAGAAAGGAGGAAAAACCATGTGCAAAACCTGTGAAACGCATAAAAAGAAAAGCAAGAAGAAATAAGTTCTTTAGGAACAATGACATGGTAGCGGTGATTCTTTCCGCGAATTAATCTGAGCTTTTAAAGCAGGCGGCGGACATTCGTGTGCATCTTGAGATTGCCGACCGACGCACTTTCTGAAAATCCATTCCCCGGCCCAACCGTTTAAGTCTTCTAATTTTATATTCTCCGCGCAACGAAATGCATCAGCCGACGCGCCACAAAGGCCTGAATAAAAAACGCACCACGCTTACTCGCGGTCGGCTGGATGCCGGTGTTCGGTGTACGTTATTCATCTTTTCATATTCTTCTTTGCTGTCTTAATGAAGCGTCCGAATGCCCTGTCCTTTCTACGTTTATCCACATACGACATTTCGTGGTACTCAGATTCCTTCTTAAGCTTCATATAGCTGGAATAGCGCTCTTGACTCAACTCACCGTTTGTAATTGCAGTAAGAACTGCGCAGCCTGATTCCTGAGTATGGCTGCAATCAGCATAGCGACACGCCATGGAAAGCTCAATAATATCTTCAAACCCTTTGTTTACACCGTCACTGGCACCCAGAAGGCCTAGTTCTCTCATTCCAGGTGTATCAATGAACATCATTCCTTTATCAAGAACAATGAGTTGCCTACGCGCTGTTGTGTGTGTGCCTTCTCCTGTTCCACTGACAGCTTTAGTATCAAGAGCATCCCGTCCAATCAGGTGGTTGATCAGTGTAGTTTTGCCGACACCAGATGATCCAAGCAGGCAATATGTGCGCCCCGGCATTAACACCTGCTGAAATTCATCAAATCCGGAGCCAGTTATGTTGCTGAGGGCAATAACTCTGGTCGTGATGCCAGCATGTCTAATAGCCGCAAGCTTCTGTTGCAGCTCATCGTGGGTGATCAAGTCCGTTTTGGCAAGAATGACAATCGGCTCAACATGACCGTCAGCTGCCATTACTAAATACCGATTCATTCTATGTAGATTAAAGTCAAAGTGACATGACTGAACAATGAAAGCAATGTCAATGTTAGCTGCAATCATCTGATAGTCTACTTCTACGCCAGCACGTTTTCGGCGTAAAAACGTTCTTCGTGGAAAGACCCCATGGATGATTGCCGAAGTGTCGTCATTGTGATACTGCACGGTGACCCAATCGCCAACACAAGGCAGCTCAAACGATGACTCAACATGGAAATAGATCTTCCCCGCAAGTTCAGCAGGAATTTCTCTAAGTTCATTCCTGATAATGTAGGAATTGCGGTCAACTGCTGACACGCGAGCAATGCCTTGATTTTCGTGGCGAATGGCATCGACATGTGCTTCAAACCATGGATCAAAACCTATGTCAATCAATTTCATCATATCTTGTCACCTAACATATAATCTACCTCGAAGGCAGATATAGACTATTTGCGTCATGATAGCACAATGCGTTCAATGCTCGCAATGCAGAAAAAAATTTATTAATATCAACAATTCATGGCGAAGGACGGATAAAAAGAGGAAAATTTTTTATTGAAATACTATCTATGGGAGGTATATAATAACCTATATGAAGGCTGAACCTTATTACGCGTTCAAGCGGGTTTATGAAAACGGCGACATTGTAGAAATCAAGATATGGAAGGTGGGGAAAAGCACTGATAAACCACACGGCTTTAAATACTCATTGGCTCTGGTAAGAGATGGTAAAAGGGTTATCGGATATGATAACGCAGAACATAAAGGAGATCATAAACATTATAAAGGCAGGGAATATCAATATGCCTTCAGCGGCATTGATGAATTGATAGAAGATTTCTTTGACGATGTAAGGAGGTTGAGAAATGAAGATTAAAAATGTCCGCCTTGAGATACAGGCCGAAGGTGAGTTTATCTCAGAGGTCAAGAGAGACTTAAAGAAGATTGCAAAAGGTGAGAGCGTAAAGAATCGCTCAACGATTTCCTTTGAGTCTTTAAAGGCTATGAGAAAGTTTATTACGGATGAGCGGCTGAAGATTCTGAAGATCATCAAGAAATATCATCCCTGTTCTATTTATGAGCTTGCAAAGATACTGAAGAGAGACACTAAGAATGTCTCTGACGATGTCCATTATCTTGCAGAACTGGGACTCATAGAAATTGAAAAAGGCAAATCAAACGGCAGGGAGAAGACAACGCCGGTAGTGAATTACGATAAGATTTTACTGGAAATACCGGTATAATAGTTTTCAGGGGATAGGCTACCGGAGGCGATAAGATGAGAGGCTCCCCCCTTCTCCTTGATTTCAAAATGGTGGGCGATGAGGGTATCGAACCCACGGCCTCTTCCGTGTGAAGGAAGCGCTCTACCACTGAGCTAATCGCCCTCTACTCCTCTTTCCTGTCTGTCAATGCTGCAATGCCGGGCAGTTCATTGCCCTCAAGCAGCTGAAGCGATGCCCCGCCTCCTGTTGATATGAAAGATATCGCATCGGATACACCAGCCTTGTGCACTGCAAGGTCAGTGTCTCCTCCGCCTACTATTGTGAGAGCATATGCATCAGCCACTGAATGGGCAATGCCGAAAGTGCCCCTTGAGAATGCATCTATTTCAAAAACACCCATAGGGCCGTTCCATATTATCGTCTTTGCATCCTGCAACGCCTCCGAGAAAAGCTTGACAGACGCCGGCCCTATATCAAGCGCCCTCCAGCCTTTTGGAATCTCCTGCGTAGTAACCAGTTTTGTCTCGGCGCCGGCCTCCATGCTCTGTGCTATTACACTGTCAACAGGAAGATAAAACTTCACATTATTTTTTACCAGTTTTTTTCTTATCATCTCTGCAAATTCAAGCATCTCTGTTTCCACAAGCGAATCTCCGACTTCGTATCCCATTGCCTTAATAAAAGTGTATGCCATTCCGCCGCCAACTATTACCTTGTCAACCTTATCAACAAGATTTTCAAGAACGCCTATCTTGCCTGAGACCTTTGCGCCTCCGAGTATGGCAACAAACGGCCGTACAGGATTGTGCACGGTTCCCTTAAGATATTCTATTTCCTTTCTCATCAGAAAGCCTGCTGCTGAAGGCAGAAACTTTGTGATGCCGACCACTGATGCGTGCACCCTGTGCGCTGTTCCAAATGCATCGTTCACATAATAGTCGGCAAGCCTCGCAAGCGCCTTGGCAAATTCTTCATCGTTTCTTTCTTCTCCGGGATGGAACCTGAGATTCTCCAGAAGAAGGACATCGCCTTCTTTCATCTTTGAAACAATGCTTCCTACCTGCGGTCCTATGCAATCAGGCGCAAAGATAACCTCTTTGCCAAGAAGCCTCTGCAGCCTCTTTGCAACCGGCGCGAGAGTAAATCTGGGATCAACCTTTCCTTTGGGCCTTCCAAGATGGGAGCTAAGGATAACCTTTGCTCCCTCGTCTATCGCATAATCTATTGTCGGCAGAGTGGAACGAATCCTGCCGTCATCGGTTATGGTAAGGTTATCATCCAGCGGCACATTAAAGTCCGCCCTTATAAAAACCCTCTTGCCTTTAATGTCCAGCTCTTCAATCGTAAGTTTGTTCAGAACATCTTTAATCGGGACATGACTATGATTGTTATTCTTCCTTGCCATTGAGACTAACTCCTCTTTGTGAGATAGATTATCAGGTCGCGAACCCGCGAACTGTAACCCGTCTCATTATCATACCATGCTATGATTTTTACCATCCTGCCTTCCAGAACTTTTGTAACAGATGCGTCAACAATAGAAGAATGGGCATTGCCGTTAAAGTCTATTGATACGACAGGCTCTTCTGTATACTGAAGAATTCCCTTCATCTTTCCTTCAGCCGCCTTTTTCAAGGCTGCATTCACTTCTTCTGCAGTCACATCTTTTTTAAGTTCAGCCACAAGGTCTATAACAGATACATTGGGAGTCGGAACCCTTATTGACATGCCGTCAAGTTTGCCTTTTAGTTCAGGCAAAACAAGGCCAACTGCCTTTGCAGCGCCAGTTGTAGTCGGTATCATTGACATTGCAGCAGCCCTTGCCCTCCTTAAATCTTTATGCGGAAGGTCAAGAATGCGCTGATCATTTGTATATGAATGGATTGTTGTCATCAAGCCTCTCACTATGCCGAATTCCTGATGCAGCACCTTTGCCACAGGCGCAAGACAGTTTGTTGTGCAAGATGCATTGGAGATTACTTTGTGCTTTGAAGGGTCAAGCGTTTCTTCGTTTACTCCAAGACATACCGTAACATCAGGGTCTTTTGCAGGCGCTGATATTATTACCCACTTCGCTCCTGCGTCAAGATGTTTTGAGGCGGATGCCCTGTCTGTAAATCTTCCTGTTGATTCAAGGACAACATCAACGCCGAGACTTTTCCATGGAAGTTTCTCAGGCTCTGTGACAGCAAGAATCTTTATTTCCTTTCCGTTGATGCTTATGCCGCTGTCAGTGGCTTTTACATCTGCATTAAATATCCCGTGCACAGAGTCATACTTAAGCAGGTGCGCAAGGGTCTTTGCGTCTGTAAGATCATTTATTGCAACAATATCAAAATCCTTGCATAACGCGCTTGCCCTTAAAAAAACCCTTCCAATTCTTCCGAATCCATTAATAGCTACTTTAACCGACATAAAAATCCTCCTTTTTTTATCAGGTGTCAGGTTTCAGGCGTTAGGTTTCAGGTTATTTAAAATCCAATACCTATCACCCAGCACCTAAAACCTATAACCTAAAATTTATACATAACCATGCCTGTTAAAAGCTTGGGATAAAAATATGTGGATTTTGGCGGCATCCTTTCTCCTGAAAGAGCAACCCTCTCAACATCTTTAACTCCAGTAGGATTTAGGAAAAATGCTCCACCATAAATGCCTTTTCTGACCATCTCCCTTGTTTCCGCTATGTCCATCTCGTATGTTACCTCAGTAATATTCAGCAGTTTCTTAAATATTAGTTCATGTAGTATGGTAACATCAAGTTCTTTTAATGCAGGATTTATGTTTTCAAGCCCGGAACCTTTATGCCTGAGCAAATACAGCTTATCGCTGTTGCGATAACAAAAGCCGATAGCATGTTCATATCCGGATAACACCACTGTAATGTCATCCTGTGAGGAGAGGATTTCTACAGCAAAATGTTGTGACAGGATATCAAGAGGGTTTTCAGGCAGCTTTTTAACAAGCCTGTGCGCAGGAAGTATTGTCAGCCCTTCATCTGACACATTGGCAAGGAACATAAGAACATAATCCCAGGGCTTAAGTTTGGAGTTCAGAGTTTGGAGTTCAGAGTTTTTCTCTTGACTCCTGACTCCTGACTCCTGACTTTTGTTCATCTCTCTCTGGAATTCAAGCGCTGTCTCATATCTGTGATGGCCGTCAGCTATAAATACCGATTTTCCTTTCAGGTCATTCCGGATTGTTTCAATATCTTCTTCGGCGTCAGCAACCCACAGCCTGTGAATTGCGCCATCAGAATCTTTCGCCTCCATATAGGGCTTCGGGAGCATAACCCTGTTCATTATTTCGGACGCCTTTTTATCCGGACTGTTATAGAGTGAAAAAATCGGGCTTATGTTTGCCCTGCATGTCCTTAAAAGATTCAGCCTGTCAGCTTTTGGTTTTGAGTGCGTGCATTCATGCGGGTATACGCCCTTGCCGAGTTCCTCAATACGCACGAGGCTGAAAAAACCTCTGAGCTTTTTACGGCTGCCTTTGAGCCTGTAATCTATCTCGCAGGCGTAAAAAGCAGGGGTTTTACTTCCATGCAGGATTCCATCTTTCAGCCATGAGTTGAGATAGCCTGAAGCCCTTGTATACTTATTCTGCGATTCGTTATCGCCCTCAAGTTCCTTGCCGAAATCAATCCTTACTATGTTATAAGGGCTTTTGCCGTAGAGTTTTTCTTTGTATTCAGGCGCAACAATATCATAAGGAGGGGCAATTACATCCTCCCCTGAAACCTTAGACATATTGTAGAGGACTCCCTTGAAAGGGATAATTTCAGCCATGTTCTTGGAAGAAAAATAAAAAAGATGAGATATGATACCACACGGGATTATTGAATTGCCATATTCCAACTTAAATAGTAGACTCATAGTATGCAAAAAGAAACGAAACTAATCCCCCCCCACCCCCCTTTAGCAAAGGGGGGAAGGGGGGATTTGAAGTGCCTTGCATTGTGGATAACAGGGCTTCCGGGAAGCGGCAAGAGCACACTCGCTGATGCAATCAAAAAAGCATATCCAAGATTTATCATTCTGAGAATGGATGAGTTCAGAAAGGTGGTAACCCCAGCGCCTGCTTATTCAGATTTTGAGAGGGACATCGTTTACCGTTCACTCGTATATCTCGCAAAGATAATGACAGGGCAGGGGCATAATGTGATTATAGATGCGACAGGAAACCTGAGGCGGTGGAGAACCCTTGCAAGAAGGTTAATCCCGAAATATGCAGAAATATATCTGAAATGCCCGTTGGAAGTCGCTATAAAAAGAGAGCGGAAAAGGACTTATACCCATAAGGCTCCGCGGGGCATTTACAAAAAAGGCGCAAAGGGCTGGCCTGTGCCCGGCATAAACGTGCCTTATGAAGAGCCGAAAAAACCGGAGCTTGTGATAGAAACAGACAGGTTATCTGTGAATGAAAGTACAGGGCTGGTCAAAAAGTTGCTATTCAGGCTCTCACGGCAGTAATTTTTCTGCACTGCTATAATCATGGCAGGGAAGCGAGATGTTAAGCCTTATTATAGAGGTTCCCCTTACCGTATTTTCCCTCTCTTGAAATTCCTGCGCTTGAAGAGGTATGATTGAGAGGAAAATTTTGGAGGCATAATGAAAGAGCTGATTCCGGTTGAGATTATTGAGAGAAAAATCTATCTGATACGCGGGCATAAAGTCATGATTGATTCTGACTTGTCAAAACTTTATGGCGTGCAGATTAAGAGGCTTAATGAACAGGTCAGAAGAAACCTTAAGCGATTTCCCGCTGATTTTATGTTTCAGCTTACACAGGAAGAGACTGATTCTTTAAGGTCGCAAATTGCGACCTTAAAGACTGGACGCGGAGAGCACAGAAAATACCTCCCTTACGCCTTTACTGAAAACGGCGTGGCAATGTTGTCAAGTGTTTTAAACAGCGACAGGGCTATTGAAGTGAATATCCAGATAATGAGGACGTTCACAAAACTGAGAGAAATGCTTTTGACGCACAAAGATCTACAAAGAAAGATGGAGGATCTTGAGCGAAAATACGATGCCCAGTTCAAGGTTGTGTTCGATGCAATCCGCCAACTCATGATTCCGCCGGAGACGAAGAAAAGAAAAATCGGATTCGAGGTCAGGGAGAAAATGTCACGCTACAGGACGGCTGGGCGGAAGAAACCTCGTTAGAT
>Ga0214473_10007267_pt1 | contig 13158 bp, 4 predicted proteins | sample RVTome_7_FD_203509 | JGI IMG/M metagenome (GOLD analysis project Ga0214473, IMG submission 203509) | Soil microbial communities from uranium-contaminated site in the Upper Colorado River Basin, Wyoming, United States - RVT98D197 | ecosystem: Environmental > Terrestrial > Soil > Contaminated >...
GAACTGATTGTTCACGAAGATGCCGGTGATCTTCACGAACCTCACCAGGTCCATCTGCTTGATCCGGTAGCACATCAGGTGGTCCGTGTGCGTCGGCGCCGTCGGGTCCTCGCCGTTCTTGTCGACCGGGTTGCAGAGGAACTTCGGTTTCTTCACGTCGACGGTCATCACCCCGAACTGATCCTTGATCGGCAGGCCGCGGACCGGGGCGAACTTCAGCGTCCCAGGCGTCACCCTCACCTTGTAGCACTCGAAGTGGTCGACGGTGAACGCGACCGGCGTCGGCGGCGGCGTGACGAGATCCTTCACCGTCGGCACCAGGAGGTGCGACTGCTTCTTCGCGTCCACGAAGAGTCCCGCTGGGTTGAACTGATCCACCACCTTGATGTTGGTCGGGAAGCGCGGCGCCACCAGGTTCTTGATTTGATAGCCCTCCAAGTGCTCGGGGTGCGACTCGGCCCCCGTGCCCTCGTTATTCTTGTCGGTCGGGTTGCAGAGGTACTGCGGCTTCTTCACCTCGACAGTGGAGGAGCCGAACTGATCGGTGAGCGCTAGCCCCGGCGGGTTCGGAATGCCTGGGAACCGACTGGATCTGCTCGTAGCTCGGGCTTTGTAGCAAGTGAAGGGTAACACGGGCATCGCGGTCGGCGTGGGCGTCGGTACCGAGGTGGCCGTTGCGGTCGGCGTCCGTGCCACTGTCGGGCTCGGCGTGGCGGTTACCGTAGCCGTCGGCGTCGGCGTGGCTGTTGCGGTTGGCGTCGGCGTTGGGGTGATAGTCACAGCCGCTGTCGGCGTAGCGGTCAGTGTCGCGGTTGGCGTGGGTGTGCACGCCTCGTCGATAAATCCGTTGCCGCACCCGATGCAGGGGCCAAGCGGCGTGGGGATCACAACCGCGGGTGGGTCCGCCGAACCCAACCCCACCGGCGGCTGGACGCACCCGCCGTCGCAGACCCCGTCGGGCGGCTGGTCGTCGACGCAGCGGCACTTGACGAAGATGTGACCATCTAACGTCGAGCCGGCGAAGAGGTGCCCACCCGAGGCATCGAGGCCGTCGCGGTATTGGATGTCGATCTTCCCGCCGCCGGCCGGTCCCTGCGTGTCGAGCGTGCCGGTCAGCTGGACAGTGCACGCGTACAGTTCGATGTCACCGTCGAAGAACCCATCACTACTACTAGTGCGCGCGTCAAGCGTTCCACTGACGGTGAGCGTCCCGTGCGGATCGGCCGTGATGCTGACGGATCCGCCGCCGCCCTCGCCGTTACTACGCACGCTGAGGTCCCCCTCGATTGTGACATTCTCCGTAGTGAAGATCGTGATTTCACCCCCGTCCTCGTTGTGGGTCCCGTTGGCGTGCAGTTGCCCGTTGACGATGATCGGACCGGTCGATGTGAGGTCGATCCCTCCAGCGGGCGAGCCGTCTGCGGACACGTTTACGTTTGCCTCAACCGTCACGCTGGCTCCGGTCACGTCGATTGTTCCACCGTCTTCGCTGCCACCGTCAGCCGACGCGCCCTGGCCCGCGAGGAGCACGCTCCCGTTGTCAGCCGTGATGCCGAGCCAGCCGCCCCTGTTGACGTTGACCCGCCCGTCCACATCGATTTTGATGTCCCCCCCCATCGCCGTGAGGTCCAGAAATCCGCCGAGCGCCGTGATCGACCCCTCGATGGTTAGGTCGTGGGCAGTGATCGAGACCTGCGGGTAGCCGCTGGCCCCGGAGCCCCCCACCAGGCTCGCCCCCGACACCACCTTCACGTCGCAGAGGCCGAAGTCCAAGTTGCAGGGGGACGTGAGGACGTGATGGCCGGTTATGTCGCACCGGCCGCCGGCCATCTTGCACAGGTTGCTGCCGGTGCAGATGCCGATGTCGCATTCCTGCCCCCGTGCGACCTGCTCGTTGAGCAAGAGCATCGCCAAACCGACGACCAAGCCTGCGATCCGGACCGGGCGACCTCTGCGCCTTCCCTCACCTCTCCGCGCGGGAGCTAGGAGTGCGAGAAACAGGGCTCCCCCAGCGGAGAAGACGCGGCGCTTACCCAGCTGTCGTAGATTGGATCTCATGGCTACCCTCCTTGGCAACGTGCGCTCTACAGGAAGGGCGTGACAACGCGGCGTCACAATGTGACTTCGGAAGGTTACGTCAAGCAGCTAGTGCTTTCGACTATCGCGCGTTGGCAGTGGGGGTGTTGAGATCACGGTGTCGGTTCCAACGGTCGTCGAGTTCGGAATGTATCGGCCGATGATGCGGACCGCCTGCCGATCGTCCGCATCAACACCACGCTCGTGGCGCTCGTTTCAGCACGCCCTGCGGGCCCGGCCGCAGGTGCTGGTGACGCTGGAAGACCCGATCGAGTACCTCATCCGACCGATGCACGCGTCCGCATTGGTCCGGCAACGTGAAGTGGGGACGCACGTACGTGATTTCGCCACCGGTTTGCGCGACGCGCTGCGCGAGGACCCCGACCTTCAGAGTGGTCCGTCTTGCTCGCCCGCTGGTCTACCGTGACAGTCGCTTGGCTTGTTGTCGCCGTCCCGTTCGTCCTCATCTACGTCGCCGTCGGGGTCATCGGGGGCATCATGGAGGTGCTCTTCGCGATCACACTGTAACGCAGCGACAACTCCGGCGGGACCGACATAGGCGAATGAGGTTTTGACGAGCCACAGCGTCAGAACTCGAACGTCACCGGCGCGGCGAGGTCGGGAACATACACGCAGAGGCGACCGGTCTCGACGTGGCGTTCGAGGTGGTGCGCCAGCCCCTCGTGCACCACCGCGATGGCCTTGATCGCCCGGCCGATGGCTTTGGTCACACCCGAGCGCGCTCGGTCGGCGGCAGAGACGAATTCCGTGCCGCGCCCGGCCATGTAAGCCCCACACTCGGCCCGCTCGTTGAGCAGATCCGCGGAGACGACGGCGTTGCGCCTTGCGCACGCCGCGATGTCGGTGTCGATCTCGGCGATCCGACGCTGGACTTCGGCCATCGCCTTACGGTCGATCACGGGCCCGCCGTTGTGATCGACGAGCAGCGCGTCTCTGCCGAGGCTCGCGAGCTCGATCGCCGGGACCGGCGAACCCGGCCGCTCGAGGAGGCAGCAGAGGTACGCCATGCCGACGCGGTGGGACACGATCACACGCTTGCCGCGGAACTCTATCTCCCACTCGCCTCCCACGTGGCGGAACGCCCCACGCTCCGGCTCGGGCGGGAGCGCGGAAGCGACCGCCGCATCCGCCTCGTGCACGACGGGCTCGAGGCCTAACTCCTCGGCGATCGCGCGTCCCGACGCGACCAGCCGGGCGCCGCGCTCCGCATCGCCCGGGCGGCGTGATCGCAGGAGCAGCCGCCCGTAGGCGATCTGCGTGCGGGCGACCCAGTGGCGCGACCCGGTCCGTCCCTCGATCACGAGCGCGTCCTCGTAGTGCCGCCGTGCGGCGGAATCGTTGCCCATGAGGGCCGCGAGGCCGCCGATGTAGTGGGATACGGGCCCGATCATGATCGCCGGCGGAAAAAGGACGTTGTACGGCGTGAAGGGTGCAAGGTGGGCGTAGAGCTGCGCGGCCGTCTCGGTGTCGCCACTCGACACGCAGGCGTCGGCCAGGAAGGCCATGTTCATGAGCCACATGGCGTTCCGCGGCACGCCGGCAAAGTCGTCAGCCGCGAGCCGTCCGAGCTCCGTCCGTGCCCGGTCGTGCTGCCCGACTCGCGTGTAGGTCAGGATGAGCGAGGACTCAACCCCCGACGCGAGCAGAGGGAAGCTCACCAGCACGCCCCGAAGCCATTCCGCGACCTCGTCGAAGCGCCCGCGGAGATACTTCACGTGCTCGCGCTGGATGCCGACGAAGAGCGTCGCCATCAGGTCGCCGGAGCGCTCTCCCACCCGGAAGACCTGGTCGGCGAGCCGCTCAGCTTCATCGAGCCGGCCGGTCGCAATGTGCAGGCAGGCGCGCGCCGCCGCGGTGACCCATGCGTAGTAAGGGAGGCAAAGATCGCTGGCGCGCCGCGTGCAGAGCTCGAGCTGCCGCCACGCCACATCCGTCTCGCCGTGCTCGAGGGCGCTCCACAGTCGCAGGAGCTCGCCGTCGAGCCCGAGCACGCGATCGCCGGTCCGCTCGGCCAGCGCGACGATCTCCGGTGCGAGCTGCCGCCGTCGTTCGACATCGTCGGGCGTCCAGACCGACCACTGGGTCGTCCGCAGCACGGTTGCGAGGACGGCCGGGTCGCCCACCCCGCGCGCGAGCTCGATCGCCTGCTGCCCGAGCGACCGCTCGGCACTGCGGCATGGTGAGTGGGCGAGCTCCTCGGCGAGGCGGGCCATCACCTGCGCGCGCAGCGCTGTCGCCGAGCTCGGCAGCAGCGCCAGCGCCTGCTCGAGCTCGCTCACGACCTCCGCGTCGTACACGATCGCCCCGAACCCCGGCAGCCGGCCCGCGAAGACGAGCGCCGCAGCAGCGATCGCCGCCGGCTCTCCCGCCTCCTTGGCGAGGATGAGCGCCCGGCGCCCGGCCTCGCGCGCGCCGTTCATGTCTCCCGCGCGCCAGTGGGCCTCCGCGAGCTTCACGAGCAGCTCGTTCATGTGTATCGGTGTCGCCAGACCAGCTCGCTCAGCCACGCTGAGCGCCACGTCGTAGTGGCGGATGGCTTCCTCGTGCGCCATCATAGCCGAGGCGCGATCACCCGCCGCGATTACCCATCCGAGCGCGCGCCGCAGATCGTCCGCATCCGTCGACGCCTCAAGGTAGTGGTGCGCGATCGCCGCGAGCGGCGGCTCCGCGCCGAGCGACGCGGAGCCGCCGCTTGCGGATCCCTCGAGCCCCTCAGCCACACGCGCATGGACACCGCGTCGGTCGCTGGGCGCGAGACTCTCGTACAGCACCTCGCGCACGAGCACGTGGGCAAATCTGTAGGCCCCGGGCTCGTCGTCGCTCGCGGCCACGAGCTGCTCGGCGATTGCCTCGTCGAGCGCGTCCTGGACGGCCGGTGGCTCCTCCCCTGCGACACAGGCAACCAGCTCCCGTGCGAAGTCGTGTCCGATCACGGCCGCGACGCCGAGGAGGCGCCGGCACCGGTCCGAGAGGCGCGCGAGCCTGTCGGCGATCGCCTGGCGTCGGGTCGCCGGGATGGCGAGCCGGAACTCGCCGTTTAGCGGATGCTCCGACAATCGCCCGTCGGTCGCGAGGAGCCGTGTCACCTCGGCGACGAACAGCGGGTGCCCCTCGGTCTTGGTGTGGATCGCGTGCGCGAGCGCATCGGACGGCCGCACCGTCGTCGCCTCCTCGACGTAGCGGCGGACATCCGTGACCTCGAACCCCCTCAGGCGCAGCACGGTGGTGAGCGGCTGGATCGCGACGCGGGCGAGCTCTCCGGCGATCGGACCGTCCGCGCTGCGGTCGCGGTAGGCGCCCACCACGAGGAGCGGGGCGTCGGCGCTCTCGGTTGCGAAGAAGCGGAACAGGTGCAGCGAATCACCGTCCGCGCGATGGAGATCGTCGAGCACGAGCACGAGCGGTCGGCGGGCCGCGACGCGTTTCAAGAACTGCGTCACGCCGTCGACCACGTGAAATCGGGTGAGCTCGGCCGTGTCGGCCGTCGGGAGACCGGGGCAGCGCTCGCGGAGCGTAGGCGTGATCCATCCCACCGCGGCGGCACCCCCGCCGAGGTCTTCGCGCAGCGTCTCGAGGTCGGCGGTCTTCACGTAGCGGCGGAGGATCTGGATCCACGGCCAGTACGCCGGCGCACCCCCGGTTTCGTGGCACTGCCCCCAGAGCACCGTGCACGCGCGCGCGCTTGCCAGCCGGGTGACCTCGAGGGCGAGGCTCGTCTTCCCGATGCCCTCGCCCCCCACGACGAGCACCAGGCGCCCCTCCCCAGCCACCGCCCGGGCGAGCTCCTCGTCGAGCACACGCAGCTCGCTCTCGCGGCCAACGAACACGGGACGGACCACACCGTGGGGCGTGGCCCGCGCCCGCAACTCGGCGACCGCCGTTCGGACCTTGTCGACGAGAATCGGGAGATAGTCGTGGTGCGTCTCGACGAAGTCGAAGGCACCGGCCTTGATGGCCTTCACGGCGAGCTCGAACGAGCCGGCGCTCGCGATCATGACGATCGGGCTCGAGACCTGGCGTTCGCGGATCCGCCGGAGGATCTGCAGCCCGTCGCCGAATGGAAGCCGATAGCCGAGCACGATCGCCGCTACGGAGTTCGCCGTGAGATACTCGAGACCCTCGTCACCCGTCGGCACGTGGTGCACGGCGAACTCGGCCTCGCCGAGGGCGCGGTCGATGAGCCGCGCGGCTTCGGGATCGTCCTCGATCAGCAACAGGTGCTCCCCCATTACGCGCCCTCCCGCAGCATCGCCGGAACCGCCGTGACACGGCGGCCGCGACGGCACATGGTGCCTCCGATCACACGCAGGTGATGAGTGTGGGCCGCCGATCGCGTCAATCCGTGCGCAACACCGGTACAGAACCCCGGAAGAGCGGCGCACGCTCGCGGCGAGTGGCGGCGAGCAACCATCCACTTGCCGGGACAACGGGCCTTCATCGCCCCCCTCCGTGTCACGCTATGGGCCGGCAGCCATAGGCAGCGCCTCCTTCTGACGCAGCGCGGCCGACCTGCCGTCTGCGCTGCGCCCCGGGACAGGCTGCTGCGGAACTCCCGCACGCCCTGCAATACGAATGCTGCACCTGCCGTGCGACGCGTGTCAAGGCAAAAGAGAGCCGGAGCGTTTCGAACCGTAAGCGTCGCCCCGAGAAGGATGCAACGATCGCCGAAGTCCAGCGTGAACCCCCTCCGCGATGTCATGCGTTCCTTCGATGACGCAACGCAGCAGACGAGATTCTGCACTTCTGCAGCGGCCACAGCTCGTCTGCGCTGGTTACGGCGGCCTGTGCCGGCTCGGAGCGTATCGCGAGGACTGCCACCATCAGCGCAGGCCCAACCCGGCGCTGCGAAGAGCCTCCGACCGATCCGACGTGCCAGCTTCGCGGTGTCCTCACCTGGCAGCTCACGATTCCCCTCCGTGGCTTGTATCGGAGCCGCTGTCGGCTAAGCCAGCCTCGTTGACGTCGCCGCAGCTGCGGGCGACGTCACAGTTCCTCTTGCCGTCCGCATGATCATCGTAGCAGCCGCCATGCCACAGACGTGGCCGCTCTTACCGCGCGTTCGGCCTACCTGTAGCCTGGCGCGCTGTGAACGCCCGTTCCGCGTTGCGAGAGAGACGTTGTGAACGAGTGGAGGGTCATCGACGTGAGGTTTCGGGTCGCACCCCACCCCGGCAAGTTCGTCCAGGGGCCGCCTCCGCTGTTCCCCGACGACAACCTCCACAATTGCATGGTCTCCGCGCCGCTCAATGTCGCCACAGCCATAGGTGCCCGCGCAGCACAGGGCGGGAAGCGGTGTCGCCGTGGGCGTAGGCGTGGGGGTCGGCGTCGCCGGGGGCTCGAGCTCGACCCGCACGTCCAAGACGAACGCGTCGACCTTCGCTTCGAGGGCTGCTGCATCGCCGGTCGTGAGACACCCGCCCTCGGCCTCGAGCTTCGCGAAACAACCCTTGGTCGGGTCCGTACCGCCGTCGAACTTGTCGATGGCCTTCAGGAGGCAATAGGTCAGGTCGACCCCGCAGTGTGTTGCCGGGTCCTTCTGACACTTCTCCCAGCACCTGAGCTTGCGCACGGTCTTGTTGACGACGCACCTCTTCTTCTTCGCCGAGCAGGTATTCCGGATCGGCGTCGGGTAGCCCGGGTCGAGCTCGTGCACGACGTCGAGGACGAACGCGTCGACCTTCGACTCCTCGGCAGCGAGATCACCGATAGTGTGGCACAACCCCTCAAACCGGATCTCGAGCGTTCCGAAGCAGCTCCCCGCGAAGCCCCTGAGACCGCCGTCAAACTTGGCCTTGGCCTTGTTCAGGCAAGCAAGGTGGACAGGCTTACCGCGCCTCTCGGCCCTGTCGTGACACTTGAGCAGGCCCGCCATATTCTCTTCCACGCACTTGGTCTTTCCCGCCAGGCAGATGTTCTGCGCGCTGGCCGGACTCGCCCCGAATGCGAGCACGGCAATGAATGCCAAGGCACCGGGTGCTGCGGTTGCCGCCAATGCTTTCATGGCCTTTCCTCCTTGCAGCGGGCTGGTCTCTCCCCGGCACGCCCGCTAGGTACTAGGACCGGCGCGGCCGTGGTTCGCGAAATCTCCCACAGGACTGCTGCAGTTGTCGAGGTGGAAATCGGAAGATCCGGGCAGAGTCGGTAAGTCGTCGTCACAAGCCCGCCTCGATCGTCGTCTCCGGCTGCGTGAGAGCAGCGGGACCCGGAAGCCCGAACGTGATGTTCACCGCGGCGCTGTCGGTCGGTGGTACACAGTAAACGCCGGCGGTGGTCCGCTGGGGAATGCCCGCGCTCCCTTGGCGCATGATACCGCTGTTCACGAAGCACTCGCGGCCCGCCGGCACGCTGCACCGACCTTCCTGCGCCGAGTCGGTATCCTCCGGGTTCAGGCGGCAGTCGCCGGGGTGACAGAAGCCGCCGCCTGCGCAGTCGCTGTCCGCACCGCACGGCGCCGCATCGTTCGACCCGCCGACGCACGCCGGCTCGCAGGCGTTCGGCTGTCGTTGTCCGGAGCAGAAGCACCGTGGGCTGCAGGTTCCGGACGGGCAGTCCGACCCGCCGGCGCATGGCCGTCCGCCGTCGGGGCCGCCGATGCAGGCGTTACCCGCAAAATGCGCGGCGCTGCAGGGAACGCTCGGCGTGAGCGTCGCCGTGCCGGTGGTTCGGGGGTCGAAGAGGATGTCGGAACCGCCGCCCGAGATGTCGGCGTAGGGGAAGGGCGGGCAGTCGACGCTGGTCGTGCCGAAGAGCGCGGTCGGGCCGCCATACGGCGGATCCGGCCGGCAGGCCTCGTCGACGTTCGGCCCGAAGCTGCAGATCGCGTCGGCGACGCACTGCACGCCCGGCCCGCAGTCGGCATTCGAGCTGCACAGTCGCCGCGTACCGCCCGCGGGATCGCCGCAGAACCCGCCGCACACGGGACACGGCTCCTCGATCGAGGGCCCGAGGTACGTGATGGACTGCTGGCGCAGCCGCACTGCCGACGCCCCGGTCGTGAGCTCCATCGTGCCAACGACGTCCTCGCTGAAGATGTTGGCGACGCAGGCCGACACGCCGCCGGACGAGAGCGGCAGGGGCGGCCCATGAAAGGTCTTCAAGCAGAAGTTGCCCGTGCCCGGACAGTCCCCGTTGGTGTCGCAGACCACCTGGATGTCGAGGTTGCAATGCGGGCCGACCGCGGTGCGCTGCTTCCGGCAGGGACCGTTCACGCCGCAGTCGCTGTCTTTCGTGCAGGCCGCGTGGGCCCCGCCCGTGCAGCTCGGTCCGACCGTGCATAGGGTATCCGGGCCGCCCGGACCGTCGCAGTCGTAGAGGTCGGCGACGTACCCGCCGCCCTCCACGACACCGGCGTCGTGGCTCCAGGGGTAGTCAAGGTCGGCGTTGGCGTGCTCGATGACGCGTTGCCGCGGGATGTTGAGGCAGAGGCAGGAAAAGTAGCCGTCGGGCGCACCGCACTGACCGGGGCACGCCGCGTCATCCCCGGGGTCGAACTCCAGGGCGCCGACGTCGCACTCCTCGTCGGGCGCGTTCACGCGGTTGTCGCCGCAGACGGCGGTCCGGACGTCGGCGTACTCGTAGTCGATGAGGTCGGGCGGGGCGGTGGGATCGGGGTTGTCGACCGCGTCGCCGTGGGTCTGGATGATGCAGTTGGCAGTGCACAGCGCCGTGGCGCACCCGCAGGTGCCGAGCGCCACGATATGCGCGTCGGTGCATGTGCGGAGGATGCCTGCGCGGGCTTTGCTTTCCGCTTTCGCAATCACGGTTGCCGTCTTCGCGTCGGCGGTGGCACAGTCCCGCCCCTCGAAGCCACCGAGCCCGCCGCGCTCGAGCGCATTCCGGCATTTCTGAATCGCTCTGAGCTTGGAATAGGTGAACTTGCCGGCGGCGCGCGCAATCGCCCGTTGGCAAGCCCACACGGCCGAGTCCTCGATCGGCCGCCACGCCCCGTACTGCACGCCAATCAGCATGTTCCGCGTGAGATGATGGCTGGTGAACATGCACGCCCAGAGGTCCGCAAGCGTGAACGCGCTGGCAGGATTCGGATCGACGCAGGCGCCGGGATAGCCGATGTCGGCGAGTTCGAAGACGCTCAGGGTACCGCAAGACCTAGTGATGCTGTCGATCAGCTTCTGGTCTACGACGGCTAGCTCTAGGCACCAGCCGTGAGATCTGTTTATACACTCTTGCATTGCCGTCATGTGCCTCCGGAGGAATTGTCCGGTAGACTTGGCGACGCCTTCGAGACATCGACGTTCGGGGATCGGGAGATGCGTGGCCTGCACCGTAGGCGTTCCGACCGCCAGCGTGAGCACTCCCGCGACGACCGCGCTTAACTGTCGTACATTGCATCTCATGAGGCATACTCCTTCGTGGCGTCACCGACCGGGGTGCTGTAGAGCGAGCAGGATTGCCCCGGGCGCAGTGACCCGGTACGTCATGGCGCCCTCCGTCTCGCAGCGCCGCGCGCCGTCCTCCGCCACTCACGGGAGCTGTTCGACCAGGTCAGCATGAACACTCACCCGCAGAGGATCCCTGAGCTTCTCGTCAGATGGTCCCCCCGACGCCCACTTTGGGCGTTAGCGAGGGTGGCGGTGAGAACGCTCAGCAGCGCAACCAATCCAATAGAGGCCTTCATGGCTCCCTCCCTGCAGGATAACTTGGTCCGTGGGTCGCCGGTGGCGACCACCGGCTCCGATCGCTATCGCAACCGCCGTGCCAGCGCGAGCAACAAGGGAACGCGTTGGTATCTCACCTGGAATCCCTGCAGGGTACGTCGCGAGTCACCTACGCGGGGATAGTTTGGGAGGCGGGACTATGAACGTGCAGCCCGCAGTGGTTCCCGGTCGTAGCCCCCTCTCGAAACCGGTGATTCTGAGAGCAGCAGCCTTCGGTCAGAAGCCCCATCGGTTTCCGTCGACCCATTGCTCGCCAGTCTCATCTCTTGGGGTCGTGATGAGGCTTCCAGGCGATGCTGACGCTCGTCGAGACGGGGCACGACGAACACTTGTTCTGGAGCGAGACCGCCCCCGCAAGTTCACGCGCGACGACGGGCCCCGCCCGAATGCGCGCCACAGGTCCTCGTGGTCGGCGATCAGACCTCGGCCGGTCAGTCGTTCGTAGCGGCGAAACTCGTGGCCGAGCTCCGGCGGGGCGTGCGGTACTCGGCCTCCCAGCAAACGCCCGTTTCGCTGTTCGTGAGTTGAACCGTCACCGGGACGAGCGGCATCTGTGCCGGAACGGCAAGTGAACCCTTACCATCGACCGTGATCCGCGCCGGGCGTCTCGCCTGAGCTGCCAGCCTCATACTGGATAGCCCGTAGGCTAAGTGGTTCTGGTTCTTGTACTTGAAACCTCGCGACCCAACCTGCTTCCAGCACGCTCCGCCTGGACAGCGAGGTCCGTCCGGCGCGTCCGGGCTGAGGAGCGGCTGTGGCACGGAAGAGGAGTCGTAGATGCAGAGCGCGTAGCGTGCCGCGCTTGTCGGATTCCCGAAGTCGGCCACGGGCATCGCCTCGCCAGAACGCCAGGACCACCTGAGCTCTCCGCCCTGCGCTGTCGCCGAGAGGATGAACCTCGACCGGCCCGCCGGTGCCTCGCGGCAGTCGCTCCGCGGTGCCAGACCGCAGAGCATGCACGTGGACGAGCAGCTGTCGCCGTCGAGTAGGTTACCATCGTCGCACAGCTCGCCTGGATCGACGACGCCATTGCCGCAGACGCTCGTCTGCGCGGCCTCACACGCGTCGCCCACGCCGTCCCCGTCGCTGTCCTCCTGGTCCACGTTGGACACCGCGGGACAGTTGTCGAAGACGTCGGGGATCTCGTCGCCGTCGGCGTCGTTGGCAGTCACGACGACCAGATCCCTCTGGCAGAGCGTTGGGTGCGGGCAGTCCGCGTTCGTGCGACAGCTCCCGTGCTCACGCTGACACTGGTCGTCGGCGCCAAGCGACGTCCCGAGTGGGCACGGGTGCTGGATGTCCAGCTTCTCGACACAACGTCCCACGCTCCCGAAAACCTTGCCACCACCCAACGGAGCCGCGAGGGGGCTGCCCAGCCGTTGGAGGGCGGACCCGATGACACGACACACCGCCCCCGGCGTGCAATCTGTCGCGCTGACGCACGGCCCCTCGACGCGCGCGCACACCCCGGTCTCGCCGTCGCCGCTGGGCTCGCAGAGGCTCCCAGAATCACATTCGCAACCTTCGCCAAGGTCGCTCTGCGCTTGCCCGGCAACAACGCACCGTCCTGGGTCACATTGTCCAAGGCTCCGGATGCAGACGCTGGGCGGAGCGGAGCAGGTCCCGTTCGTGCAGTCCGCGTTGCTCGCGCACGCGTTCCCACCCTTGCCCTCTGCGCCGACACACACGCCGGCGCTCACGCTTCCGAGGACGTGGGGGATGGCCGATTGAACCGCGACCGCGGGGGCGCGCATGTTGTCTGTCCCACGTGGGGTGACACTTCGGGAAGAACATTCCGTGAATACCTGCCGCACGTTCAAGTGCTGCAAGATAAGGTCCACTTTTCCCTCGCGACCGCCGAGGTCCTGTCCCTGATCGGCCTCGAAGGTGAGGAAGGTAACCGTGTCGCGGGCCACGCGATAGGGGATCCGCGGATCGCAGGCCTCGATGCTGCACGGCGTGACGGCGGCGCCGCTGTTCACACACATCCTTCGAGCGACGTCGTAGACTTGCAGGACGTTGTCCTCACTATCCCCATCGCCATTCAGCGGCCCGGCGCCTTGTGCCTCCTCGGGCGTGCGGAACACCACCAGTTCGCGCTCCGTCTCCCCCCCCATCACGAGCTCTTCCGCGGCCTGCGGTCGCGTTGGTGTCCCGGAACCGAGAAGTATCTGACCTGTCGCCGCGTCATAGATCTGCAGCACACGGTCGTCACAGTCGCCGTCGCCGTTCAGATCAGTGCCATCGGCACCACCGCTGGCGGTGCAACCTTGATCGACGCCGCCCTGCGAAACCTCGGGCGTGATGAAGCCCACGATCGAGCCCGACACGTCGAGTGCGTCGGCGGCCTGCCCGAGATTGAGCCACGTTGCTGGGCTCGCATCTG
>Ga0214473_10007269_pt1 | contig 13155 bp, 11 predicted proteins | sample RVTome_7_FD_203509 | JGI IMG/M metagenome (GOLD analysis project Ga0214473, IMG submission 203509) | Soil microbial communities from uranium-contaminated site in the Upper Colorado River Basin, Wyoming, United States - RVT98D197 | ecosystem: Environmental > Terrestrial > Soil > Contaminated >...
CGCAAGCGCTGCGCCGTCACATTGAGCGGCGCCGCGCCCGCGCGCTACTTCGTTTTTCCCGTGGCCAATTCCTGGCCGCGCGGAACTGCGGAACTGCGAAACTGCGGAACTGCGGAACTGCGCTCCCCGACGCCGCTCAGGGCCGAACTCTGCCTTCGGCTCGCCGCGGCCGGGGCCACCCGCACCCCCGCGCTATCCGCCGTTTCTGTTCCCGGTCGTTTCCTCCGCGTTTCGCTTCACCCGCCGGGCGACCGGCTTGTCGCTCGGGTCCCCGGCGTCTCATAAGAGCATAACGGCGCTTTGGAGGCGAGGCAAGAAAAAAGTTCCCAATTCCCTTCAAGACCCACTTCTACCTCAGGTGAATGCCTGAGCTCGTGCGCGGTTCGCCGCCTGGAAAGCGGCTCCGCGCGCCCCTCAAAAAAAGCGCTGTCGATCGCCCTGCTACGCGCCCTCCCGCCGGCGAGGGCGGCCGGCGGAAGCTCTCCGAGGTTGGCTTGTCTTCGAACTAGAACAGCAAGCGGGCCAGCTTGACGGTCAGCCAACTGATGGCACCGCACACCGGGAACGTGAGAATCCAGGCGGTAATGATCTGGCCGGTCACGCCCCAGCGTACCGCGGAGAAGCGTCGCACGGCCCCCACCCCCATGATCGCGGTGCTGATCGTGTGCGTGGTGCTCAAAGGAATACCGAGCCGCGATGCGAATTCGATCGTACTTGCCGCCGCGGTCTCGGCGGCAAACCCTTGGTAGGTCTGCAACCGCGTCACCTTGTACCCCATGGTACGGATGATCTTCCACCCGCCGGTCATGGTTCCTAACGCCATGGTCGCGGCGCAGAGTAACATCACCCACAACGGAATCTCAAAGGCGGGGAGGACCTGCCCCAAGACCAGCGCCAGCGTGAAAACTCCCATGAACTTCTGTCCGTCGTTCGAGCCGTGGCTAAAGGCCATGAAGCCGGAGGATGCAATCTGGAGAAATCGAAATGAGGCAGTGACCCGGGCGGGGCGCACGTTTCGGAAGAGCCAGAGAATACCGATCGCGATACCAATGCCCCCGGCAAAGCCCAGGAAGGTCGACAGGGCTAGGCCAATCAGGATCTTCTGCCAACCAGTCCACAGAAGGACATTCGGGCCCGCAGAGGCCAATCCGCCCCCGGCGAGTCCCGCTACCAAGGCATGGCTTTCGCTGGTCGGCAGGCCCCAGCGCGCCGCGAGGGTGCTCCAGAGGATGATCCCGACCATCGCTCCGCCGACCGTGGTTAAGTTGATCACCGACGGCTCCACGATGCCCGTGCCGATCGTCTTCGCGACCGCTGTTCCGGAAAGCACGCCGACCAGATTCAGCACGGAGGCCATGAGCACGGCCCAGTGGGGTGGCAGGGCCCGGGTCGAGATGACGGTGGCGATCGCATTGGGCGCGTCCGTCCACCCGTTCACGAATTCGGCGCCCAGAATCAAAAGCAGGACCAACCCCAAACCCAGGTCTATCGGCGGCATATGGCGTCCTCGAGTGCCTCCTGGTGTAAGGGTTCGGCGAAGCAGGCGGACTGCGGGCAGACGAGCGCGCGTGAAACACCGATCGCCAAACCGCCGCTGGGGCGGAACATCGACCGGACCAGCGCGGCGAACCGCGCGGTCAACTTAAGGAAGCACGCCGTGGGCGGCGCGCTGCGCGCGGAATGTACACGGGAGCCGGGGACCCTGGCGATCGGATTATCCGCGTCGGCCAGGCCGTTGCTGAAGCCGGAGACGAGGGCGATGACGATGATGAGGACGACGTAGGTGACCATGAGCCCCGGCGCTTACGCGTTCTTCAGTACGATGCCTCGAATGACGTTGGCGATGTCCTCGCATCGGTCAATGGCCCGCTCGGTCAGGTCGTAAATCTCCTTCCACTTCATCACCAGCAGCGGATCGCCGCCCTTGGCGAACAGCTCGCCGAGGGCGGCGTGGTTGTTGTCGTCGCCGACGTTCTCCAGGTAGTGGATCTCCACCAGGCGTTCGTGTAACCCGTTGGGCTTCTTGAGGTTGCGTAGCCGGCTGATCGCCTCGCCGGTCAACTGGCACGCTTTCAGCAGCACCTCGGTCTGCTTGATGAACGACGGCGTCAGCTCGGGGATCTGATACAGCGTCAGGCGCTTGGCGGCCGCGTCGATCTCGTCGATCACGTCGTCCATTCGCACCATCAGGATTTCGATATCCTCTCGATCGAACGGCGTGAGGAACGTCCGATCGAGACGGTCGAACGCGCGATGGGCGATCTCGTCGCCGTCGTGTTCGAGCTGGCGGATGCGGGCCACGTGGTCGGTGCGGTTGGCATAGTCCCGCGCCAGCTCCGCGTACACTTCCGCCGTGCGGATCACGATCGACGCGGCTTTTTCAAACAGGTCGAAGAACGCCGTATCGCGGGGGATGATGCTGAACACGGAATCTCCTCCTGACTGCGAGCCACGAATCACCCACCGGAGGAACGCCCGGCATTCTAGCGCCGCCGGCTCGACTCGCCAAGGGCGCGCCACCGGGATTCAAAGCTGCGGCGCTCGATGCGCGTCGCGCGGACACCGACCACGGCTAACCCCTTGGGCCCGCGCGACATAGGGCGATTTTTGGCGCGCGACGTCGGCCGCGGGTGGCCGACGCTACCCACAATTCCGCGGAGCAGGGGGCCGCCCGTTCGCGCGCACGCCGAGAGAGCCAGGCGGGCAAACCGCCTTCGTGACGCGCCCGGCGCCGAGCGTTTGCTCACGCGTGCGGCGCCACCGCTTGCGTCGCGGGCCTGATGGGTGGGCCACCCCCGCGGGAGAAAAGGACTTTTTGAAAACAAAACCGTCTTGTGTGTCTTGACAAGGGGTAAGGGGCCACGCATACAGTATATCGGACATCTTGATGGTGGGAGCGGGAAACCCGGCGCGGGGGTGCGCGCGAGGCACCCTCGACGCCGCGGGGTGTGTCGATATCGGTGGTCCAAATCAACGGAGGTAGAACCTGAGAGCACTGGTGGTACTGGCGGGACTGATGGCGCTTCTTTTAGGGCAGGGCGGGCCGCGACAGCCCACTTGCCCGGCGGTCGAGTTCCAGTGGGCCCACGTCGGGTCCTCCTGGGACAACAGCAACCACTGGACGGGCGGCACCAGCGGAGAGTTTCCCGGGTCGTCGCTCAAGAACGGAGACGCGAACATCGGCAACCCCGTGGGAGCGACGTTCTGGCCGCAGATGCAGGCCAACCGCTGCATCTGCAACCTGGACATGACCGCCAGCTCGCAGCTCGACCTGAACGCCAAGACGCTGACGGTCACGGGTACGGCCACGTTCGACAGCACGAACCGCACCAACGAACCGATCAAATTCACCAACACAGCCGGCACCGCCGCGTATCTCAATGCCTCGTCGATTGTGATCAATGGCGGCAGCCTGGGGACGCGACTGGAATTCGGTGGCAGCCAGATCACGGTCCAGAGCGGCAGCTACGGCTCGTGCCCGTGACCCGCGCGGTCTTACGGCTACAGCCAAAGGAGATTGAAATCATGAAGCGTAAGTGGGCGGTTACCGCGACGATGGCCATCGCAGCGGCCTTTGGGCTGATGAGTGCCAGTGTCGCGCAGGGGACGACGAAGTACTTTCTCGACTTCACTGGAGATCACAAGTGGAGCACGGACGGGAACTGGAGCGAGGGCGTGCTCGAGTGTGGTGGCTCGGCGAACAGCTCCAAGCCTGTGGACGGTGACCACGCTGTCATCTGCGAGGGAAAACCTTGCAACGTCGACATTGCGGGCGCCCGCGCTGATTCCTTCGAAGTCCGGGCAGGGGCGGTTTTGACAATCCTCGCCAGTGCGACGCTCGAAATCGACAGCAATTCGAGCGTTGCGACACTGGAAGGACTGAAGCTGTCGAGTAGTGGGAATTGCAAGCTGATTATTTCCGGTAACCTGACGCTATCGGGGACTGGTTCGATTTACGGACCAAGCGCGCTGCCACTGATCGAGTCTGGTGGTCAGCAGGTTGGGATAACCTATACCCTAACCAGCAGCCTGACGATTGAAGGCGCGATGCGTATTCAGTCGGGAGCCAACAGCCGGCTGGTGTTTCAAAACTACGGGCTGGTTCATGCGAGGCTGGCCAGCCAGACTCTCCAGTTTCGTGATCTCACCGTGTATGCCAATACGGGAAGTGAGTTCAAGGTCTCCAATGGCGTGCTGGAGTTCGTGTCGAGCGTGAGCGCCACGGCGTTGGGCGGCAACTTCACCGTCCAAGGCGGCGAGCTGCGCGTGGAGACGAACATCTGCACGACCGGTGACCTCAAGTATACCGCCGGTTTTATCGTCGTCTACCCGAACAGGTGGTTCAAGGCCGGCGTCACGTGTCTGTGCACAGGCAATCGCGCCCTGCCACAACGGCCGGGACGGAGCCCGGCCGCTGCACATCAGCGGTTGCGCAGCAACTTGACGAAGGCGTCGATGTCGAAGTTGTCAACCCGGCCGTCGCCGTTTACGTCGGCATTGTTGATGTCGCAGTCGGGAAAGGTGCTGTGGTAGCGGGCGGGATCGGTTAGCGCGAGGACGAACGGGTCCACGTCGGCTCGGTCGACCTGTCCATCACAGTTCAGATCGCCGCGCGGAAACAATGAGAGAATAGCCAGCCCCTCTTGATCCGCCGTCACGTATGCATGCCCGCCGTCGGCGAGAATGTAAGTGGCGTAGGGGATTCTGGCGCGAGCGGCGAGGCGCGGTGACTGGGGGTCCACCACGGCCAAAGCGAAAACAGTGTATCCGTCTGGCGGCTGCGCCGTGAGATAGGCCAGTCCCCGGTCGAGCGCTACGCCCAGCCCACCCCACACGTCGAAGCGCCCGAGGTCAACCGGCTTGGCGGGATCGCGCACGTCCCAAACGTGCAAGCCTCCGGCGGTCGTGTCCACGGCGATGTAGAGGCGCCCATCCCGGTACGCGACGTCACATGCCCGAGGCATACTCTCGCGAATGACAAAGGGATGATAGGGATCAAGCGTATCGACGGCACCAACGAGAAAGCCACTCCGGTAGCTGCCTTCCGCCAGGTGGACAATCCCATTGGGTGCGAGCTCGATCGTGGCAGGGGGGCCCACGTGCACGAAACCGATGTCGACGATGTTGTTGGGATCGCTGACGTCGAAGTTCACGAAGATGCCGCCGCCTCCGATCGGCTGGACGCCGACGTGGGCAATGGGGCCGTTCACCTTCATGGCCACCGCCGAAAAGCCCGGCGGGAACGGAAAGGCGCCCGCGAGCTTCGGGCGTGCCGGTTCGTGCACGTCCACGATCTGGAGCCCGGAGTAGCCGGCCGAGAAGTAGGCCAGGCGGTCGCACACCTCGATCCCGAAGTGCTGCATGTGCACACCATTCTGCGGCACCTGCCACACGCCAACGGGCGTCGGCCGGCGCGGGTTTGAGACGTCGAGGATCGCAAAGCCGTTCCACTGGTCTGTGACATAGAGCCGGTCGCCCACCTTGTCCATCTTGCGGACTTGGGCGGGGGAGTGGTAGTTCCCGAGCCGCACCGGATGGGCTGGCTGCGAGACGTCCAGAATGATGAGTCCCTCGCCGTCGTCCATCAGGTACGCTCGGCTTCCGAAAACCTCCACGCCGCGCACGTCGCCGTGCGGCTTGTACCTTCCGACCGGCGTCGGGTGGGTTGGATCGGTGCCGACGTCCAGCACCACCAGCCCCTTGGCGTTCGCCCAAGGATCGGGGTAGGGCGCCCAGGTGTAGTCGGCCACGTAGGCGAAGGCGCCCGCGACCGCCAGGTCTCTAATCATATAAAAGTCCCGGTTCGTCCCGACGACAACCGGCGCGCGTGGATTCGATATGTCTACGACGGCGAAGGCGCCCGTGTTCTTGCAACAGCAGCACTTGGTCCCGGCGTATGCGTACCGACCCTCTACGTCGAATCCCCACCACTCGTTATCGTTGCCCGGCAGCGCCACCTTGCCCACCAGGTGCAGCCGGGCGTCGTCGAGGAAGTAGGGCAGCAGCGGCTTGGTCAGGTCGTAAATCCGCACGCGCGGCTCGTTGGTGATCATGTAGAGCAGGTCGCCCACGATCTCGCACTCGCCCGTGAAGCTCTGCACGACGATGTCCAGGGGTTGTGCATGTCGCGGGTCGGCGACGTTAAACGTCGCCAGGTCCGTTCCGTTGCGGACGTACGCGATCTGGCCGTACAGGTCCACCTCGTTGGCGTTCCAATCCTGCATGAGCTGGAAGCGCCAGACGAGCTGGGGCTGGCGCAAATCCGACACGTCCACGGTGCAGAAGGCGTTCGGCCCGTACTCGCACGCCACGTAGGCGTAGCCGTCGCGCACCTGCACGTCGTTCACGTGGCTCTTCAGATCGAGGGCCCCCAGCTCACGGATTTGCGCCGGATCGGCGACATCCAGGATCACCAGCCGCCGCCCGCTGCCGATGTAGGCGATGTCCGGCTGCGCCGGATCCACGAACACGGCGTCCACAGCCCCACCCCACAAGCCGAGTAGTGGGAGTTCCGGCACATCCGCCGCAAGCGTGGGTCCCACGAAGAGCGCCAACCCGCCGAACGCCGACCATGCCCTCCTGCGCGGGTACCTTGCGGATTTGGACTTTGTCACGTTTGGCCTCCTTGCCATGATTCCGCTTGTTCCGCCGCCTGCCGCGACGAGGACTACGGGTTGACGCAGTTTAACACCCGGCCCGTGTGCTTGTACTCGCGGACGATGCGGACGGTTTCCTCGGCGACCGCCAGTTGGGCCTGGTCCGTCGAGGCGCCGATGTGGTGCGTGCCGTAGAGGTTCGGCAGGTCCACCAGCGGCGAGTCGATCGTTTTGGCGTCGGCGGGCGGCTCGTTCTCGTATACGTCCACCGCCGCCGCTCGAATCCGGCCCTCCTTCAGCGCCTTCACCAGTGCAGTCTCGTCGATGACCGACGGGCGGCTGGTGTTGATGAGCACCGCGTGCGGCTTCATGAGCGCGAGGCGCGCCGCGTTGATCAGGTGCTTGGTGTCGCCGGTGCCGGGCACGTGCAGGGTGATGATGTCGGACTCGCGCAGGAGTGGTTCCAGTTCGGCCCGCCGGCAGTGGGGGTGATCGACGGGCCGCAAGTTGGGGATGACGTCGTAGAACAGCACGTTCATGTCGAAGCCCAGGGCGCGCTTGGCGACCTCGGTGCCGATGCGACCCACCCCGACGATGCCGAGCGTGCTGCCTTTCAGCCCACGCGCCTTGCTGTACTCCTTCTTGTTCCACTTGTGGGCCCGCAGGTCAGACACGTTCTCCGGAATCCGCCGGTCAATCGCGAGCAGCAGCGCCAAGACCAGCTCGGCGACCGCGACCGCGTTCATGCCGGGGCAGTTGGAGACCTTGATGCCGCGCTGCGTGGCGGCGGCCACGTCGATCGTGTCGTAGCCGGAGCCCGCCCGGATGACGAGCTTGAGCTGCTTGCCGGCCTTGAGCGTGTCGGCGCTGACCTTGGTCGAGCGCACGATCAGGATGTTGGGGTCGAACTCGGCGACGCGGCCGGTCAGGGCCGCGTCCTTCAGGCCCGGCTCGCAGACGACCTGCTCGGTGATCTGCTTGAGCTGCTCGATTCCAACGGCTTCAAACTTGTCGGCGATGAGGATCTTCATGGGCACGCTCCCGCAAGAGACAACCGGGGGACAGGGGAAAGCCCGCCTGGCAAGTCGCGCAGTCCGGTGCGAACCTTCCTACCGAAACGTCCATTATAGCGGGAATGGCCGCGCGGCCCAAGTGGCCTGCTGATGCGTCGCGCCGCGGGAGACGCACCGCCTTGCGCAAGGGCCGCGTTAGCTGTCCGTTGAAAAAGGGGACAGGCACCTCGCGGGAGCGCGTTCTTGCGGGTGCCAGGGCCGTCCGGCTCGGAGCCAGTTCCCTTTTTCAACGGACTCCTAGGCGCGGCGGCGGGTGTTTCTCCGTTTCGCGCCGTCGAGTGGCTCGATTCGGGTGATGTGAATTAGTGTGCAGTGGGCGACACGAAGCGCGACGCCGGGCGTCTTGGGGTCCGGGATGCCGATATACACCGCCGACCGCGACACGATGCACAGGTCCGGGTGCCGGATGTCGAAGGTCTTGCCGTCTGAGAGGAAGAGCCGGAACGGCTCGAACGGGCGCGTTTCCAGGTGTTCGCGGACGTCTTCGGGCCGCATCGCCGGGCCTCCAAAACCCCTTCTATGCGCTCGTATTCTCCGGCGCGGCGAGCGCGAAATCAAACGCTCCTCGGCCGCTGCCGGTGCGAGCTGGGAATCTCGCTCGAGAGTGAATACGCAGCACGCCGCACGCCCGCGCTTGAGGTCGGCGGGATGGTGCGCTATTCGTCGGGGTGCTCGAAGGGCGGATTGATGATGAGCATCGGGCGGCGCTGGGCGACGTTGACCAGCAGACCCAGCCCCAGGAAGTTCGCCCAGAGGCTGCTGCCGCCGGCACTGACGAACGGCAGCGTCATGCCGGTGATCGGGGCCAGGCCGATCGTCATGCCGATGTTGAGCAGGGCCTGGGCGACGATCATGACAATGACGCCGACGACCAGCAGGCGGCCGAACGGATCGTTGGTGACGGTCGCGACCTCCAGGCCGAGGAACACGATCGTGCTATACGCCAGAATCACCAGCACGCAGCCGATCAGGCCCCACTGGTGCCCGATGATCGCGAAGATGAAGTCATTGTGCTTCTCGGGCAGCAGCGGCAGCCCGGATTCGACGAACACGCCCTGGCCCCAGCCTTCCCCCGTCAGCCCGCCGGAGCCCAGCGCGATCTTCGATTGCCGGAGTTGATAGCCCGGCCCCATGTGCCAGTGCTCGTCCGGCACGGTTTGCTTGAACATGATCTGCACGCGCTCGCGCTGGTACGCCTTCATGCCGTAAAAGTAAAAGACCGGCAGCGTCGCGCAGCCCAAGAGCGCCACGAGCACAAGGTGCCGCAGCCGCGCCCCGGCGACGAAGAGCATCATGAACAGCACCGGCAACAACATGACTGTCATGCCGAGGTCCGGCTGCTTGAGCGTCAGCCCCATCGGCACGAGCGTCAGCAAGAGCGGCGGCAACAGGCCACGCAGCGTGCGGTAGGAGCTGCGAAAACGCAGGTAGCGCGCGAGCGTGAGGCTCAGCACCGGTTTCATGAACTCCGAAGGCTGAAGCGACAGCGGCCCCAGGTCGATCCAGCGCCGCACTTCGTTGCGCACCGGAATCAGCGGCAGGTCCACGTACTGATCGAGCACGAGCAGTGCCAGCAACACCAGCGTCACGCCGTACGCCGGGTACGCGTAGCGCCCGAGCTTCTGATAGCTCGGCCAGAGGACGGCGAACATCAGGCCGACGCCGGTGATGAAGTACAGGATTTGCCGCGTCGTCAGCGGCCCGACGGCGTCGTACGCGCGCGCCAGCCAGTTCTGCTCGGCGGGGGCCGAGGCACGGTCGGCGGGCGAGGGATCATCCGCCCCGGTCGCACCGCCGCGCTCCGTGACGTGAATGCACGCCACGCCGATCACGCCGAGCAGGAGCACGGGGATCGCCAGGCCCCAGCCCAGGAAGGTCAAGTTGAGCCCGCGCGGTGTCGCCATCAATCGTCGTCATCTGTGTGGGGCGGTGAAATTAGCCATTCGCAATTAGCCATTAGCTATTGCTCGTTTTGCAGCAGCCAATCCGCAATCTGCTTGGCGATTGGCCCGGCGACACTGCCGCCGCTCTGGCCGTGCTCGATCACGACGGCGATGGCGTACACGCCGCCGGCGGGGACGTGGCCACGCGGCGTGCTGGCCGGTTGGGTGTAACCCATGAACCACGCGTGGGCGCTGAGCTCGCCCGGCAGCAGATCGGGATAACGCTCGACGGTGTGCTTACCGACGCACTCGGCGTCCGCAGCGTCGGCTTGCCGGCGCGCGTCGTCCTCCTCGTACGCGACGGCCTCGGCCCGCCGACCATCCGGCCACTCGAAGGTGTACCGGAATTTCACCGGCTGGGGTGGGGCCTGCGCGGAGCCCGTCTTTCCGCAAAACACGTAGTTCGGGTGCTCCAGCCGGGCGTACTTGTACGCGGTTCCGCCCGGTTCATTCACGACGCGCCACATGCCGGTTCGCAGCACGCGGAGCGCGTGCTCCGGCAGCTCGATCCGATCCGTCGGCACGTCCGAATCCCGTGAAACGTGGTCGCGCAGCACGCGTACGCGTGCCCAGTACCCCGCCGCAATGCTGGCGCAGACGTTGGCCACTTGCAGCGGCGTCGCCGTCACCTCGCCCTGTCCGATCGACCAGTTCCACGCATCGGCCCGCTCGAAGCCGCGGTTCTGGGTTCGCCGCAGCCAGTCCTCCGTCGGCACGATCCCGGTGGATTCCTCGACCAAGCCCGTGCCCGGCGTTCTACCGAACCCAAAGCGCGCGAACCATTCGCACAGCCGCGGCGGGCCGAGCCGGTCGCCCATCTTGTAGAAATAGATGTTGCAGGAGTTGCGGACGGCGTCCTCGGCGGCCTGACCCTCCGGCTCGGCGGCGTCGTGCGTGACGCGGTACTGGTTGTAGATCCAGCAGCGGAACCGGTCCGGCTGCTCAGGCAGCAGGTGACCGGTACAGTGCACGTGCTCGTTCTCCGTGACCAGGTGTTCGGCCAGCGCCCCGACCAGCGTGATGGCCTTGCACGTCGAGCCGGGCGGGTACTGGCTCGCGACGGCACGAAACCGCAGCGGCGTGCGGATCGCGTCGCGACGCAGTTGGGCATAGTCCTCGTGGAAGGTCGCTTGCCGATAGACCGGGTGGCTCACCAGCGCCAGCACCTCGCGCGTCGCTACATCGATGACGACCGCCGACCCGCCCGCCGGCCAGACCAGCTTGTGATCGGCGTCCGGGCTCTCGATGGTCGCTTGCAGCCGCCCGAGCACGTACTCCTGGAGCGGCATGTCGAGGGTAAGCATGACATCTTTACCCTGAATCGGGTCGGCGTGCTCGATCAGCGTGCCATCGAGGTCCTCGACGATGCGGCCGCGCGAGCCTCGCAGCGTCGGCTCCGTCAGCCGTTCGACCCCGCTGATGCCGTGTACGTCGCCGGGCCGCAGCGCCCGCAATTCGTCGCCGCGCCACGGGTCGCGCTCCAGGTCCTCCGGCCCCACCGCCCCCAGCCGGCCGAGCAGGTGCACAACGGCGTCGGCGTCGTGCACGACCCGACGCGAGCCCGGGACGACCTTGAGCCACGGCAGTCGCTCCAGCTCCAGCCGCACCGCCAGCGCCACGTCGTCGCTCACGTTCTCGATGACCGGGTGCAGGTCGCGCTCCTCGGCGACCGGCTGATCGACGCCCGTGCGCCGTCGCACCGCCGCCCGCACGCGATCGACCTGAGCCCGGACGCGTTCGCCGCGCTCGATGAACTCGCGGACCGGCTGGCCGGTCAGCTCCGCCAGGCGCTGCCACATGTCGCTGATGTCGCGGCGGAAGTGGGCGGTGATCGCGTCGACGCTCATGGCGGGGGGGAACTCGCCGCGCTTGCGCAGCCCGCGCGCCAGGGCCCGCAGGTAGGCCTGGCTGCGCCCGGTCAGGACGGCGTAGTGCACGCAGACGTCGGACGAGGGCTGATCGCTGACCAGTACGCGCCCGCGGCGATCGAGAATGTGCCCGCGTGGGGCGCGCTGGTAGCGCGGCTGACGCGTCAGCAGGCGCAGCGCGAGGTTTTCCCAGTCGCCCGCGTGTACGACCTGAATGTCCACCAGCCGCCCCGCCAGCACGCAGGCCAGGCCGGTCAGCAGCACCCAGAACCACGTGAGGCGCTTGAGAAACATGACGTCCGTGTCGCGGCGACGATACGCCCGCGGGCGCCCGCGCCGGCCCAGTTCCTCCCGATCCACGTAACTATCGCGTTCCCGGCGGCCGACGGCAAGCCTGAGCGCGGGACCGGCACGGCGTCGACGTGGTCGATTCACGTGGGAGCCTTCGCGCTTGACAGCCCCCGGCCCATCCATAGAATCGCGCCGCTGCGGGAGTCGGCGCGGCACAGGGCGTGGCCACGGATGGCACCCGCAGCCCTCCAGGCGGTACGCCGGCGGTGCCGCTCCCCACGGATTTTGACCGGGTCGTTCCACCCCAGCCGTCCCAGCGCGTTTTCGCGGGAGGAATTGGCCGTGATCGAGGTACGAAACCTTGCGAAGCACTACGGCAGCCACCGGGCGGTCGACAATATCTCGTTCACCGTCCACGAGGGCGAGATCGTCGGCTTCCTCGGCCCCAACGGGGCCGGCAAGACCACCACCCTCCGCATCCTGACCTGCTACCAGCCCGCCACGTCCGGCGCGGCCAGCGTCGCCGGGCACGACGTCTTTACCGAATCGATGGCGGTGCGGGCGATCGTCGGCTACCTGCCGGAGAACAACCCGCTCTACCCGGAGATGCGCGTCCGCGAGTACCTGCACTTTCGGGGGAAACTGCACGGGCTGGACCGGCCGCAGCGCGAGGCCGCCCTCGCGCGGGTCGTCGAGCGTTGCTGGCTTCAGGACGTGATCGACCGGCCCATCGGGCAATTGTCCAAAGGCTTTCGGCAGCGCGTCGGGCTGGCCGACGCGCTGTTGCACAACCCGCGCGTGCTGATTCTCGATGAGCCGACCATCGGGCTGGACCCGGCCCAGATTCGCGAGACACGTTCCCTCATCAAGGAGCTGGCCCGCGACCACACCGTCATGCTCTCCAGCCACATCCTGCCCGAGGTCGAGGCCACCTGCCAGCGCATCATCATCATCCATCAGGGCCGCATCGTCGCCTCCGGCTCGCCCGAGGAGCTGCGCGAGCGCATCAGCGAGGAATCGAAGCTCATCGCCGAGGTCAAGGGGCCGGCCGAGGCGGTCGCTGCGGAGGTGCGCAAGCTGGCGGGCGTGAGCGACGTGCAGACGGCGGCGCACGACGGCTGGACGCGGCTGTCGATCGCGGCCCGGACCGACGTGCGCGAAGCGGTCGCGCAACTGGCCACCGCGCGGAGCTGGCCGCTGCGCGAGCTGCGGCGCGAGATCGCCACGCTGGAGGACTTCTTCGTCAAGATTGTCGCGGGGACGCGCGAGACGCGCGAGTGAGAACGCTTAGGGTTGAGAGTTGCGAATTCGCTACCGAATTCGCGAAGAGGAGCCGCGGGCTTCAGCCCGCGCGGTGCTCCGGCTCCCCTGAATTATGCAGCGC
>Ga0214473_10007270_pt1 | contig 13154 bp, 14 predicted proteins | sample RVTome_7_FD_203509 | JGI IMG/M metagenome (GOLD analysis project Ga0214473, IMG submission 203509) | Soil microbial communities from uranium-contaminated site in the Upper Colorado River Basin, Wyoming, United States - RVT98D197 | ecosystem: Environmental > Terrestrial > Soil > Contaminated >...
CCTCGTCGTCGGGGCCGATCACCGGGCCGTGGATGGAGTTGCGCAGACGCTCGAGGTCGGTGGCCGTCGTCGCCAGTGTTGTCGTCTCTGTAGTCATGTCGCCCACGCTACGCCCGTGTCCCGCCGCGGACTAGACCGAAGTTCGAACTAAGCGGTTCGACTTCCGAACCTGGCTCGCATCCGGGGCTAGCATTCCCGGAGCATGCGGAGTTACGCACAGTACTGCCCGATCGCCAAGGCGAGCGAGATCCTCGGCGACCGCTGGACGCTCCTGATCGTTCGCGAGATGCTGGGAGGCGCGAGCGGGTTCAACGAGCTCCAGCGCGGCCTGCCGGGGATCTCGCGCTCGGTCCTCGCCGACCGCCTGCGCTCGCTCGAGCGGGCCGAGATCTTCGAGCGGCGCACCGGCCCCAAGGGGAGGACGCTGGAGTATCGCCTGACGCTCGCCGGCCGGGACCTGGAGGCGGTCGTGCAGGCGATCGGGGAGTGGGGAGTTACCTGGTCGTTCACCGATCCCCGCCCCGAGGAGCTCGACCCCGACCTCTTGATCGTCTGGATGGCCCGCCACGTCGATCGTGAGCAGCTTCCCCCGGATCGCACGGTGGTCCAGTTCGACTTCCGCGATCCGGCGAAGCGCTACTGGATGGTGCTCGAGCCCTCCGAGGTTTCGGTCTGCCTCCAGCACCCCGGGTTCGACGTCGACCTCGAGGTCACGGTCGACACCGCGACCCTCTACCGCGTCTACCTGGGGCGAGCCGAGCTGGCCGGCGCGCTCCGGGCTCGCAAGCTGACTATGCGCGGCCCGAGGGCGCTTCAGCGCCGGTTCGGACGCTGGTTCGCCTGGAGCGCGTTCGCACCCGCCAGCCGGCGGGCCGACGAGCGCCGCAGGGCGGCGTCACGAGTTGCGGGCCCCCAGAGGGTGCGGGTCGAACAGCCGCTGCCGGCGCATCCTCGCTCCAGAGCATGACCGAGGGGAGCGCCGTCTGGGAAGCCCGAATGAGGGTGCGAGGGGCGACGTTCGCGCGGGGGATATCTCGTGCGGGCTCCTCCTTCGCTCCCCAAAGCGAGCGCCCCGCTTCAGTCCGCGCGACTCCTCACTCGGACGAGCAGGGGCAGCCCGGCTACTGGGTCAGGTAGTTGTGAACCTGGTACTCGGTGATCTGGGGCGGCGCCGGGAGCCCCACCTCCTGGGTTACGGGACCAATCTGCTCCTCGGCGAACTTGTCGAAGGTCGCGCGGTCTTCCCACACGTCAGTAACTCTGATCCCGTCATCCGTCTTCGTGGCCCAGTGGAAGAGCCCGCCGGCGGGCGTCTTCCCCCCGAGGTTCATCTTCTCCACGACCTGGTCGTACTGCTCGAGCGTCGCTCCCTTGAAGTCCAGGATCAGCCCAACAGCCATCTCGGTCTCCTTGCGTAGGGGTGCATGTGCACGGGGGAGCCTAATGTTTGACCTGGTTGCCCGCTAGTGCGTACGCGAGCGTCTCGTTGCCGTCCGGCGGCGGGCGAACCAGATACCGGCGTCAAGTTCCGACGGACATGAGGTGCTCGAGCTCGTCGAAGCTGTCCGTCCAACCGTCCCGGTGAAGTGCACGCCGCGCCTCGGTCTTGAACGGGCCCTGAGTCAAGCCGACCTCCGTCGACCGGCCGAGATCCAGGAACGACAGACCGACCAAGGTCTCGACGTCGTCGGGGTCGGGGTCCTCCCATATGAACGTGAAGGCGAGACGCGCGGGCGGATCGACCTCGCGGAACTCCCCGGTCAGATAAAAGGAGTCGCCGTCCGGTGGCTGCATCTCGATCCGGTAGGTCGCTCCGGCGCGCGGGGCGAAGTCCAAGCTCGGGGTGGTGAAGCCCTCCGGCCCCCACCACTTCGCCAGCTCATTCGGGTCGCTGAAGGCTCCGAACACGACCGAGGGCGCGGCGGGCAGGACGCGCTTCAGCTCGACGATCAGATCGCCCGATTGTGGTGGCACGCGTGGATCCTATGGAGGGACGATCGGCTCCTTCTCCTCGCCCGGAGGATCCGCGCCCGCGCCTCAGCCTCGCTGCCCCTCTGCGCGCAGGGGAAGCGGATCCGCGTAGGTGGTGGGTGCTCCTCTCAAAACAGAGGGATAGTGCTCACTAAGGGATCGGCTCAGTCAGGCTGTTCTCCTGGTTGGACCAGTCCAGTCTCGTAGGCCAGCACTACGGCCTGGATCCGATCCCGCAGGCCGAGTTTTCCGAGGATGCTGGAGACGTGCGACTTCGTGGTGTGATCCGTGACGACGAGCTGTTCCGCGATCTCAGCGTTGGAGAGACCACGTGCGATCAGCGTCAGGACCTCGCGCTCTCGGTCGGTCAACTCTTCAACTGCAGTTGGCGGCTCGCTGGGACCGGACCGCTCGGCGAACTCCTGGATCAAGCGGCGCGTAACGGTTGGGGCGAACATCGAGCCCCCGCCGGCGACGACTCGAATCGCCGCTAGTAGCTGATCCTCCGGAGCGTCTTTAAGAAGGAAGCCGCTCGCGCCTGCTCGGAGAGCCTCGTACACGTATTCATCGAGGTCGAAGGTCGTGAGCACGAGGACCCGGGGGCTCTCCTCGTTGCGGACGATTCGCCGGGTCGCCTCGATCCCGTCGATGTCGGGCATGCGGATGTCCATCAACACGACGTCTGGAGTCAGCGCCTGGGCGTTCGTCACGGCGCCGCTTCCGCCACCCGCCTCGCCGACGACGACGATGTCCGATTCCGCGTCGAGGATCATGCGGAGGCCGGCGCGGACGAGCGCCTGATCGTCCGCGACGAGGACCCGAATCATGATTCGAAGGCGAGTGGCAACCGCGCATTGAGGACGTAACCGCCCTCCGTCCGGTTGCCCGCCTGCAGCTCCCCGCCGTACACGGCCACGCGCTCGCGCATCCCGGCCAGGCCGTACCCACCGCCGTCACCGTTCGCCTCGCCCTGGCCATCGTCCGCGACCTCGATCTCGAGCTCCGCCGGCGTCCTGCGGATGACCAGGCGTGCTCGCGCCGGCCCGGCGTGCTTGAGCGCATTCGTCAGCGCCTCCTGAACGATTCGGTAGGCGCTGACATCCAATCCGGGGGGCAGCTCCTCGAGGTCGCCGTCGAGCTCGAGGTCGACCTGCAGGCCGGCCGCTCGGACGCCTTCCAGCATCTCGTCGAGGCGGTTCAGGCTCGGACGAGGGCTGAGGGCAGGCTCCTCGTGCGTGTCTCGGAGCACTCCCAGCAACCTCCTCATCTCATCCATCGCCTGGCGACCGGAGTGCTCGATCGTGTCGAGCGGCTCGCGCAGCTCCGCTGAATCCGCATTCAGGCTGCGGCGCGCTCCGCGCGCATGGAGCACGATCACGCTGAGCGCGTGCGTGACCACGTCGTGGAGCTCCCGGGCGATCCTGGCTCGCTCCTCGGCCACCGCCTCCCGAGCCCTCGCGTCACCCTCGCGCTGGAGCTGTACCGCCCTGCCCTCGAGGGTCCGCTCGCGCGCCCTCCGGCTGCGCATGATGCGTCCGGCCGCGAAGGGTCCGCCAAAGAAGACAATGAAGAAAGCGAAGTCCGACGCGCTCACGGTCTGGCCGGGCTCGATCGCCGCAAAGGGGATGGCGATCGCCACCAGCGCGCCTGCGACAAGCGTCGTGCGACCGCTGCTGTATGCGCCGGCGGAGTAGACCGTGATGATCACGCCGAAGAGGAAGGCACCGGTCTCGGCGAGGGCCGGTGCGAACAGGTTCGAGCCCTCGATAATGAGCATCGAGAGAATCAGCGGCAGCAACGGGGTCCGTCGGCGAACGACGAGGGCGGCCGAGAACGGGAGCGCGAGCGCGAGGCTGGCCGGCCGGTCACCGGCGAAGCCGCTCTCGGTCAGTATCTCGACGACGTAGAGGATCCCGAGCACCAGGGCCAACACCTGGTCGAAGTGCTTGGAGATGAACTGCCTGGCGGGCATAGCGGGCAGAGTACGCGCGCCTCAGGTTGCGGTCATCCCTCTCGAGAGTGATCGCGTCCCGCCGCATCGATCTCACGAGGGAGTCCCAGACCGTCTTCGTGGGCGATGTCAAGCAGGTCGCTCGGCGCGAGGGTCTCCGAAACGAACCAGGAGGTCCAAATGGCGCCCGCATCTGCTCCGACTAGAAAGCAGCACCCCGTCCGCATCGCGACGGCGGTACTCATCCCCGCAGCCCTGATTGGGCTGGTGGCGGGCTGTGGAGACAGCGACGATTCCACCCTGACCAAGGCGCAGGTGATCAGCCTGGGCGGCGCGATCTGCAAGCAGGCCGAGAGCCGGGTCGACGACCTGCCAGAGGTCCCAGGCAACCCGTTCGGGCCGGGAAGCACGGCGAAGGAACACCGACAGGGACGTGCCTTTCTGCGCGGATATGCCGATGCCCTCGACTATTCCCGCCAGGGCCTGTCGAAGCTCGAGGCGCCGGATCAGGACCGCGACCTGCTGGAGGGCTACCTGCGCGACACCGGCACGGTGGTCGACGAGCTGCGAACCGCAGCGACAGCTGGTCGGGATCGGGCCCTGGTGCAGGCCCAGCGGGCGTTCAGGCTGTTCGAGCAGGCAAGCAAGCAAACGGCCGAGTACGGATTCCCGAAGGGAGTGTGCGGCGCTGGCGGAAGCAGCTAGCCGCAGCAGGGAACGGGATGTGCGAAAGCCCGGCGAGCTCCGGGCTTTCGCCACAGCTCTCCCCGGGCGATGCTTCCGCATCCCCAGCGAAACAGCACTCTTGACAGCGAGAGGCAGCGAAGTCGCATTCGCGTGAAGCAGCCGCACCACTCGATTCGCCCGCACCCGGGCGGCCGGAGCCTTACTCCAGGGTCTTCTCGACCTGCTTCGTCTCGAACGCCTCCAGCACGTCCTCGACCTTGACGTCCTGGTAGCCGTCGAGCACGATCCCGCACTCGAGGCCCGCTTCGACCTCGCCGACGTCGTCCTTGAACCGGCGCAGGGAAGCGATCTTGCCGGTCCAGATCACGGTCCCGTCGCGGACGAGGCGGACGTTGGCGTTGCGGGTGACCTTGCCCTCTGTGACCTGGGAGCCTGCGATCGTGCCCCAGCGCGAGGAGCGGAACAGCTCCAGGACCTCGGCCTCGCCGACGGTCTCCTCGACCTCCTCGGGCTCGAGCATGCCCTCCATCGCCGCGCGCAGCTCCTCGGTCACCTTGTAGATCACCGAGTAGGTGCGGATCTCGATCCCCTCGTCCTCGGCCGCGCGGCGCGCCTCGGAGCCGGGGCGGACGTTGAAGCCGATGATCACGGCGTTCGAGGCGGAGGCAAGCATGACGTCGGACTCGTTGATCCCGCCGGGGGCGGCGTGGATCACGTTCACCGTCACCTGGTCCTGCGGCAGCTTCGCCATCTCGTCCTGGAGCGCCTCGAGCGAGCCGCCGACATCGGCCTTGAGGACGATGTTGAGCTCCTTGATCTCGCCCGCGGTGGCCTTCGCGAACACCTCCTCGAGGGTGACCTTGCGGGCCTCCTGGCGCGCCAGCTGCTCGGTCTTCAATCGCGTCGCGCGCTCCTGCGCCATCTGGCGCGCGAGGCGCTCGTTCTCGACCACGTGCACCCGCTCGCCCGCCTCGGGCACACCCTGGAAGCCAAGCACCTCGACCGGCATCCCGGGGGTGGCCTTCTCGACCCGGGCGCCGGTGTAGTCCTGCATCGCCCGCACCCTCCCCCACTCCGGCCCGGAGACGATCGCGTCGCCGACGTTCATCGTCCCGCGCTGCACGAGCACGGTCGCGACCGGGCCGCGACCCTGATCGAGCTGCGACTCGACGACCGTTCCCGACGCCTCCGCGTTCGGGTTCGCCTTCAGCTCCTCGAGGTCGGTCACGAGGACGATCATCTGAAGCAGGTTGTCGAGCCCTGCCTTGGTCTTCGCCGACACCTCGCAGAAGACGGTCTCGCCGCCCCACTCCTCGGGTGAGAGGTCGTGGTTCGCGAGCTCGGTCCGAACCTTGTCGGGCTGCGCATTCTCCTTGTCGACCTTGTTCACGGCGACCATGATCGGGACCCCCGCCGCGCGCGCGTGGTCGATCGCCTCGACCGTCTGCGGCATCACTCCGTCGTCTGCGGCGACGACAATGATCGCGACGTCGGTCACCTGGGCGCCGCGGGCGCGCATCGCGGTGAAGGCCTCGTGGCCGGGCGTGTCGATGAAGGTGATCGGCTTGCCGTCCTGGTGCACCTGGTACGCGCCGATGTGCTGGGTGATCCCGCCGGCCTCGCCGGAGACCACCTCGGTCTCGCGGATCGCGTCGAGCAGGGACGTCTTTCCGTGGTCGACGTGGCCCATCACGGTGACGACGGGGCCGCGCTCCTCGAGGTCGCTCTCGGCGTCGTCGTAGGCGGGCTCGACCTCCTCTTCCTCGGCGGCGCTGACGATCTCGACCTTGCGATCGAACGCGGCGGCGAGCTCGCTGATCGTCTCGTCGGTAAGGGTCTGGGTGAGCGTCGCCATCTCGCCGCGCTCCATCAGCTTCTTGATCAGATCGGCGCTCCCGAGGTCGAGGGTCTCCGCGACCTCGCGCACGGTGGCGCCGGAGTTGACCTTCGTCGGATCCGGTTCGACCTCGGGCGTCGGCGTCGAGGGCGGCTCTTCGAGCAGCGGTCGGCGGCGCCGGCCTCCCCGGCGACGCGGCGGGCGGCGCGGGGGCGCCTGCGGCATGTGCTCTCGGCGCGCTGCCTGCGAGTCGATCACGACCCGGCGGCGACGCTGCTTCCCGCCGCCTGACGGGGCGTCGCCATCCGCCTTCGGGGGGCGCTCGCTCTGCTTGCCCTTCGCGGCGGCGGGCGCTTCACCATCGGAAGCTGCCTTCTGCTCGCTCTTCGCCTTCGGCTTGGCTGGAGCCTTTGCCGGCGCGCCGCCGTCGCCGTCGGCCTTGGTGCCTGCCAGCGCCTTCAGCGCCACATCCTCATCGACGCTCGACGCAGCGGCCGTCGCCTCGATTCCGGCAGCGTTCAGCGCGGCGAGGACGTCCTTGCTCTTCAGTCCCCGCGCCTTGGCAATCTCATGGACGCGCTTCTTGGCCATCCCTGCTCCGCCTACTCCGCGGGCTCCTTCTCGGGCTCGGCCACGGCCTCGGGCTCCTCCGGCTCTTCGGCTTCCTCGGCCTCCTCGGCCTCTTCAGCCTCCTCTTCCTCCTCCTCAGCCTCCTCGACCTCTGCGACCGCCTCGGCCGCCTCGACCTCGGCCTGCGCCTCGGACTCGTCGGCGACCGCAGCGTCCTCGGCTGCGACCTCCTCAGCCACGACTTCCTCGGCGACCTCTTCCTCGGCGGCTTCCTCCTCCGCCGACTGTTCGGCGAGGGCCGCTTCGCCGCGCTCGATCAACGGCGCCAGCGCCCCCTCGTCGGCGTCGGGGTCGGCAAGCTGCGCCACCTCCTCGTCCGAAAGTGTCGCCAGCACGGCCACGCTGTTGGTCCCGAATCGCGCAAGCGCCTGGTGCTGGGGAAGGCCGCAGTAGCGCGACCCCGACAGGGCGGCGTTCGGGCATCGGCGACCGTTCGAGAGCACTGCGGGGCAGCGACCGTCGGTCTCCTCGCCGCCCTCGATCTCGATCTCGCCCTCGACCTCGCTGAACTCGGTCTCGGACTTGATGTCGACCTTCCACCCGGTCAGCTTCGCTGCGAGACGCGCGTTCTGCCCGTCACGACCGATCGCCAGCGAGAGCTGGTCGTCGGGGACGATCACCGTCGCCTCCTTGGTCTCGTCGTTGACGAGCACCTCACGCACCCGCGCGGGCGAAAGCGCCTTGGCGACGAACCGGGCCGGCTCCTCGTTGAACGGGATGATGTCGATCTTCTCGCCGCGGAGCTCGGAGACGACCATCCGCACTCGCGAGCCGCGCGGCCCGACGCAGGCACCGACCGGATCGACCCCGTCCGCGTGCGAGATCACCGCGATCTTCGAGCGGTATCCGGGCTCGCGCGCGACGTTCACGATCTCGACCAGCTTGTCGGCGATCTCCGGGACCTCGAGCTCGAACAGCTTCCGGATCAGCTCCGGGTTGCGGCGCGAGACGACGATCGTCGGCCCCTTGCCCTCGCCGGAGACGTCGGTGATCACGGCCTTCACCCGCGCGCCGTGGTCGTAGCGCTCGTTCCACACCTGCTCGGACTTCGGCAGCAGCGCCTCGACCCGCTCGCGGAGCTGGACCAGCGTGTAACGGCTGTCGGACTGCTGGATCAGCCCCGTGACGAGCTCGCCGACGCGGTCCTGGTACTCGTCGAACATCATCGCCCGCTCGGCCTCGCGGATCCGCTGCAGGATCACCTGCTTCGCGGTCTGGGCGGCGATCCGCCCGAAGTCGTCCGGGGTCACGTCCCGGCTCGTGATCTGGTCCTCGTAGGGCTTCAGGCGCTCGGGGTCGAGCTCGGGCTCCTCGGGCTCGCGCAGCTCACCCGTCTCCGGGTCGATCTCGCGCTCGGCCTCGATCGCCTCCTGAACGAGCTGCTCCTCGAGCTCGGGCGGGAGGATGAGCTCGAAGACGCGGAAGTCGGCGGTGTCGCGATCGAGGTCGACCTTCGCGTACTTCGCCGCGCCCGGGGTCTTCTTGTACGCGGACAGGAGCGCGTCCTCGAGCGCCGCCATCAGGGTGTCCGAGGCGATCCCCTTCTCCTGCTCGAGCGTCCTCACAGCCTCGACGATCTCCCTGGTCATGTCTGTGGTACCTCCGGGGGCTCGGGGACGAGGTTGGAGCGGTGGACGCGGTCGAGCGGAATCTCGATCGCCTCACCGTCGGTGTCGACGGACACGCTGCGCTCGTCCGCGGCGGTGAGCGTGCCGGTGAAGCTGCGACGACCGTCGATGTCCTCTCGGGTTCGCACCCGGACCTGACTTCCGAGAAAGCGGCGGAAGTGCTCGGGCTTGGTCAGCGGACGGTCGAGCCCGGGCGAGGACACCTCAAGCGCGTAGGACTCGAGCAGGTCGCGAAGGTCGTTCGTCACCCGCTCGCACAGCGCCAGGTCCACCCCGGCTGGGTGGTCGATATAGAGGCGGAGGGAGTCGTGCGACGGGCGCTCGAGAGCGATCAACTCGGTCTCGGGCTCGCGTCGCGAGAGCCTTTCCTCGATCGTCTGCTGCAGGTCGTCCATCTCCTCACGGCGGGTGTTTGGCGAAAAAAAAGGCGGGCCCGGGCCCACCTGGATCAGGGTTCGGGTGCGAATAGGTCGCGGCTCAGTATAGCCTCGGCCGTTCGAGCCGATCAACCCCCGGCCGACGCCTGGGACGTGCGTGGCTCACGCTCGGCGCGGGTGCCCGCGAGTGCCCCGCCGACGAGCCCGGAGAGCGCCTCCGCGCCGACCTGAAGCGACTGGTTGTTGCCCAGCACCCGCCCCTGCTCGCGTGCGGGGGCGGCGAGCGAGATCATCGCCGCGCACGAGGAGAGACAGATCGCGAGCGCGAGCGCCGTCGGCCCGAGCGTGAACCACATCCCGTCGACGGCGCTCGGGAGCACGATCGTCGCCATGAACGCGCCGGTCGCGAACCCGAACCCGATCAGCAGCGTGCGCGACTCGAAGCGCTTCGCCAGCAGTCCGACCAGCCACAGGTTCGCGATCACGATCGGGACCCCGACGTACGCGACGAACTCGGACACCCGCGACACGCCGAGGTCGAACTCGTCGACGAGGTACATCGGGTAGACGCGGAAGAAGCCGAAGATGGCCAGGTACATGAGCGCGTTGACCGCAAACAGCCTCCGCAGCCGCCGGTCGGTGAACACGCCCCCGAGGTTGGTGAGCGCCTGCAGGTAGCTGATCGCCGCGCCCTCGCCGCCGGCCCGGGTCTCGCGGAAGCGAAGCGCGATCCAGGCGAGCATCACGGCGAGGACGCCGAACACGACCCAGTACGGGGTCGAGTACCCGGTCCAGCTCGCGAGGCCGGGATCGGCGAGCTTGCCGCCGGCGAGCGGGCCGACCACGTACGCGAGGCTGACCCACATGTAGATGTAGCCGAACAGCCGCTGGCGCTCGGACGGTGCCGCGGAGTCCGCGATCGCCCCCTGGGCGACGACGATGTTCGCCTCCGACAGCCCGGCGCCGAACGACGCGATCATCAGCAGCGCCAGGCTCTGCTCGGACAGCGCGATCGCGATCACCGCGTACCACACGGTCGTCGCGGCCAGCGATCCGACCAGGATCGGGCGGCGGCCGAAGCGATCCGACAGCGCGCCGAGCACGGGCGAGCCGAGGAACTGGCCCAACGGGTACAGGGACAGCAGGGCGCCGAGGACGAGCGTGCGATCGGAGGTGCTCGAGGACGCCGGAAGCATCCCGTTGTCGTTCTGGAGCAGCATCGGCGTGAACACCGTGATCATCAGGCTGTAGCCGAGGAAGCCGACGAAGACAACGAGATAGAGCGGCAGCAGCTTTCGCACGCCTCACGCTTCCAGCATCAACGTCACGGGCCCGTCGTTGACCAACTCCACCTGCATCCGGGCGCCGAAGCGGCCGCGCTTAGCGCCGACGCGCTCGCAGAAGCGCTCGTACAGAGGCTCGGCGACCTCGGGGCGTGCGGCCGCGACGTAGCTGGGCCTGTTGCCCTTCCGGGTGTCGGCGTACAGGGTGAACTGGCTCACGCACAGAACCTCGCGCTGGCCCAGCGCGTCGTTCATCTTCCCGTCGTCGTCGTCGAACACCCGCAGCGCGCGCACCTTGTCCGCGAGCCGGTCTGCCTCGGCCTCGCCGTCCTCCGTCCCGATCCCGAGCAGGACCAGCAGCCCGGGGCCGATCTCGGCGACACGCTCTCCCTCGACAGCGACGGATGCGCGGCTGACCCGCTGAATGAGCGCCCTCACGTCGGCGCGGTCCCGCCGATCAGCGGCGGGCGCGGAGCCGCTCGCGGTACAGGCGGTAGTCCGAGCGCTCGGGGCGCAGGTTGGCGGCGATCGCCAGGTGGTGGCCCGCCTGGTCGTCGCGCCCAGTCTTGGTCAGCGCCCGGCCGAGGCAGAAGTGGGCGAAGTCGTTCACCGGGTAGCGCTCGACGACCGCCTCGAACTCCTCCGCGGCTTCCTCGTAGCGGCGGCTGAGGAAGTAGGCGCGACCGAGCGCCTCGCGGATCGAGGACTTCTCGGGGTCGAGCCGGGCCGCCTTTCGAAGCGGGACGGTCGCCGGGAGGAAATCACCCGCCTCGAGCAGCGCCATCCCTCGCCGATAAAGCGCGTAGACCGAGTCCTCTGCGCCATGACCCTGGTCGTCGATCACGGCTTCAAGTGTAGGCGCGAGCCACCACCGAATCCGCGATGCGATCGAGGATCGCGTCGGCGATCTCCTCCTTCGAGGCGAGCGAGACTGCGTGATCGCCCTCGGCGTCGACGATCACGACCTCGTTCCGCTCCGAGTCGAAGCCGATCTCGGGGCGGGAGACGTCATTGACGACGATCGCATCGACGCCCTTGCGGCCGAGCTTCTCCCGTCCGCGGCCGATCGCGTCGCCGCCGTGCTCGGCCGCGAACCCGACGATCGTCTGAGCGCGCGACCGCTCCGCCGCGACGGACGCGAGCACGTCCTCGGTCGGCTCCAGCCGCAGCTCGAGCTCGGAGTCCTGCTCGCGCCTGATCTTGCCCGCGACCACGTCCGCCGGCCGGTAGTCGGCGACCGCGGCCGCCATCAGCAGCAGGTGGCAACTGGGGAACCGCTCCCGCACGGCGGCCTCAAGCTCCGCCGCGGTCTCGACATCGACCCGCTCCACGCCCGCGGGGGTCGGGAGCGCGACGTTCGCCGCGACCAACGTGACATCGGCGCCGCGGCGGGCAGCGCGATCGGCGAGCGCGATCCCCATCCGGCCGCTGGAGCGGTTGCCGACGAAGCGCACCGAGTCGATCGGCTCGCGGGTCCCGCCCGCGGTGACCAGCACCCGCTTGCCGTCCCAGGGGCCGGGCGTGGACGGGACCAATGCCTCCAGCGCCGCCAGCAGCCGCGCGGCATCGGGCAGCCGCCCGGTGCCGTGCTCTCCGCGCGATGCAAGCGGCCCGGTGTCGGGCTCGATCACGTGCACGCCCCGCTCGCGCAGAACCTCGAGGTTGCGCTGAGTCGCAGCGTCCTCGTACATGCGGTCGTTCATCGCCGGGGCGACCGCGCGGGGCGCGGGGCAGGCCAAGAAGGCGGTGGTCAGCATCGAGTCGCATATGCCCGCGGCGAGCTTCGCGAGCGTGTTCGCCGACGCGGGCGCGACGAGGTAGACGTCAGCGTTGGACGCGAGCTCGAGATGGCCGATCGGGTCGTGGGGGGGCGGATCGTCGCCGGGGAACGCGCCGCGGGCGGAATCGCGCTCGAACTCCTCGATCAGCACCGGGGCGCCGACGATCCCCTCGAACGAGGCCGCGCCGACGAACCGGGTCGCGGTCGGGGTCATCAACACCCGGACCCCGTGTCCGCCGCGGGTCGCGAGCCGCGCCAGCTCAAGCGCCTTGTAGGCGGCGATGCCCCCGCTGACGCCGAGCAGGATGCGCGCCATGGGCTACTCGTCGCGGTAGCGGTGCTCGATCTTGCCCTGCGCCAGCTCTTCGAGCGCGATCGTCAGGTAGTTACCGGTGGCGGTCTCGACCATCGGCGGCGTGTACTCCTCGTAGGTCCCCTCGCCTAGGGCGCGGTAGTACGCGTTCAGCTGGCGCGCCCGCTTCGCCACGATGACGACGGCGGCGTAGTGGGAGTCGGTGCGACTGAGGAGCGTGTCGACCCGGGGCTTGAACATGGCGCAAGTGTAGACGGCCCGCCGAGCTCACCCTCCCGAGCCGAGCTCGCGGCGCACGATTCCCTCCAGCTCGGCCACCGCGCGATCGAGCTCTTCGTTGACGACGACGTGCTGGAACTCGTCCTCGGCCGCGAGCTCGGACTCGGCCGTCTCGAGTCGGCGCGCGATCTCCTCGGGCGAGTCGGTGGCGCGCTGCTCCAAACGCCGCCGGAGGTGAGACGGGTCGGGAGGTGCGATGAACACCTGGACCGACTCCGGCATCGCGTCGCGCACCTGGCGCGCGCCCTGGACCTCGATCTCCAGCACCACCGACCGACCCGCCGCGAGCCTGCGGTCGACCTCGGTTCGCAGAGTCCCGTACCGATGGCCGCTGTAGGTCGCGTGCTCGAGGAACTCCCCCGCCCCGACGCGCCGCTCGAACTCATCGGCTCCGAGGAAGTGGTACTCACGATCGTCA
>Ga0214473_10007271_pt1 | contig 13154 bp, 11 predicted proteins | sample RVTome_7_FD_203509 | JGI IMG/M metagenome (GOLD analysis project Ga0214473, IMG submission 203509) | Soil microbial communities from uranium-contaminated site in the Upper Colorado River Basin, Wyoming, United States - RVT98D197 | ecosystem: Environmental > Terrestrial > Soil > Contaminated >...
TGACCATCCCGTCTGGTCTGATGACAAGGCTGCGCAGCAAGTCGATATCGGAATCTCGCTCCCGGCCTCGATACCGATCCCGATTCCGACCCCGAGGTTGGTGGATATAGACTCTATTTTCGGAGCATTTCCCGGGGGATCAATACCTGAGCCGGGCGGCGATCGGCATCCGCCGCCCGCTGCCGAACGCGCGCCCCGACACCTTCAGGCCGGGGGCCGCCTGCCGCCGCTTGTATTCGCTCCGGGTGATCATCGCGGCGACCTCGGCCACCAGCCCGTGTTCATAGCCGCGCGCCGCCGCCTGCGCGACGCTCAGCTGTTCCTCGACCAGCAGGTGCAGGATCCTGTCCAGGACATCATACGGGGGAAGCGAGTCCTGGTCGGTCTGGCCGGGGCGCAGTTCGGCCGTGGGGGCCCTGCGCAGCGTGTTGACCGGGATAATCTCGCGCTCGCGGTTGATATGCCCTGCCAGACGATAGACTTCGGTCTTGGGAACGTCCGAGATGACCGCCAGCCCGCCGGCCATGTCCCCGTACAGCGTGCAGTAGCCGACGCCGAGCTCCGACTTGTTGCCGGTGCTGAGCACCAGGTGGCCGAACTTGTTCGACAGGGCCATGAGGATGGTGCCGCGGATCCGCGCCTGGATGTTTTCTTCGGCAGTATCCTCCGGCAGGCCGGCGAAACTCTCCGCCAGCGCCTCGCGATATTCCCGGAACACCCCCTGGATCGGAATCACGCGAAAGCCGATCCCGAGGTTTTCGGCCAGCACACGGGCGTCGTCGTGGCTTTCCCGGGCGGAAAAGACGGAGGGCAAGGCGACGCCGAATACATTTTCCGGCCCGAGGGCGGCTGCCGCGATGCAGGCCGTCACCGCTGAATCGATTCCTCCGCTCAACCCGAGTATCGCCGAGCGGAAGCCGCATTTACGGGCGTAATCCCTCGTCCCCATGACGAGGACCTCGAACAGGTTCGCCACCGGATCGCCCTCGAGGTAGGCTTGATCGGCCGTGGAGTCGGGATCGACTGCCAGCAGGTCCTCCCGGAAACCGGCCCCCTGGGCGATCAGGTTCCCGAAGCGTCCGATGGCCAGGCTGTTCCCGTCAAACAGCAGGTCGTCGTTCCCGCCCACCAGGTTCACGTAGAGCAGCGGCACCTGGTATTTCCTCACGTGCCCGAGGAGCATGCGATAACGCACCTGCGGCTTGTACATCTCAAACGGGGAGGATGAGATATTGATCAGCAGGTCCGCACCCGCTTGAACCAGCTTCTGGATGGGGTCGGTGTGATACCGGCGTTGCGACCAGAAATCCTGGTCATTCCAGGCATCCTCACATATGGAGATTCCCAGGTTTCTCCCCTGGAACGGAAACACCTGGGACGACCGCGAGCGCTCGAAGTAGCGGTCCTCGTCGAACACGTCATAACTCGGCAGGAGGGTCTTGTGAATGGTGGCGCAAATGCGGCCTTCGGCAAGAAGCGCGGCGGCGTTGAACAGTTCCTTGCCTTCCGGTTCGGGATTGGGATCGACGTAGCCGACGATCGCCGCCGTTCGCCCCGCGCGGGCAGCGATCTCCCGCAATGCCCTCAGGTTGGCATCGACGAATCCGTTCAGGCCGAGAAGGTCCCGCGGCGGATATCCGGTCAGAGCCAGCTCAGGGAAGACGGCGAGGTCAGCCCCGATGCGCTCTGCCCGGGCCATGGCGCTGATGATGGCGTCGCGATTGCCGTGGATATCCCCGACCGTCGTGTTCATCTGGATCATGGCAATCCGCATTGCATCACCCCAACAAGGAATGAATCTCACCATCCGCCCGGGGCCGCCCATCGGCCCGATGCTCCCGGCGGCGGACGCCGCTCAGGCACCGGCCCCATCGGCCGGATCGGGGGGAAACATCTCGTGCCAGAGCGTCAATTGCTCGTAGGCATACGCCGCCTGGAGCAGAGTGCGTTCGTCGCGCCGGCGCCCGATCAGCTGCAGCCCGGTCGGAAGCCGTCCGGCTGTGAATCCGTTGGGCAGCGTGATCGCCGGCAGCCCGGTCAGGTTGCCCGGCCGCGTCAGGCGTAGCAGCGCCGAGCGCACATCCTCCTTCCGCCTCCCGGCATCCACTTCTTTATCGGTGATGTTGGGAGCGACTATCGGGAGCGTGGGGGCGGCGATCACGTCGACCGATTCCAGGACGCAGTCGAATTCCCGGGCATAGGACCTGCGCAATTCTTGAGCCTTCAGGTAGGTGAGCGCCGAGGTCGCCAGCCCTTCCTGGAGCCGGGTCTGGACGTCAGCTCCGTAGTGAGCGGTCTTCTTCCCCAGCCACTGCGAGTGGTAGACCAGGGCCTCCGCCACGGTGAGTTGCGCGGCCAGTCCGGCCGTCGCCGCCATAAGCCGCAGGTTCACCTCGCGGACCTCTGCGCCCGCCTGTTCCATGAGGGCGATGGCCGCCAGCGCGTTGCGCCGCACGCCGGGCTGCAGGTGATCGAAGAAATACTGCCGCGGCACCCCGATGCGCAGGCCGCGCAGCCCTTTGCGCAACCGCGACACAAAGCGGCCGGCGGCATCACCCGGATCCCGGTCGGCTATGGCTTCCAGGACCAGCGCCGCATCCTCGACGCTCCGGCAGATGGGGCCGACATGATCGAGGCTTGGAGCCAGGGGAATCACGCCGGCAAGCGGCACCCGCCCATGCGTCGGTTTGAGCCCCACGCAGCCGCAGGCGGCCGCCGGGATCCGGATCGATCCCCCGGTGTCGGTTCCCAGGGAGGCAATGGCCAGGCCGGCAGCCACCGCGGCAGCGCTGCCGCCGCTCGATCCGCCCGACATGTGCTGTCCGGACCAGGGATTTCGGACCGGCCCATAATGCGGGTTGAGGTTCGTGGCGCCGTAGGCGAATTCGTGCAGGTTGGTCTTCCCGAGCAGAACGGCGCCGGCGGCCAAAAGACGGTCGACCACCTCGGCGTTGTCGGCCGGGAAGAAATTGCGCAGAATCCGCGAACCCGCCGTCGTACGTACCGCCCGGGTATGGATCAGGTCCTTCAGGCAGATCGGAATGCCGTGCAGCGGGCCGCGGTAGGCTCCACGGGCGATTTCCTTCTCGGCCTGCCGCGCCTGGGCCAGGGCCAGTTCGGAGGTGACCGTAATGTAGCAGTTGAGCCGGGGATCGATCCTGTCGATCCGCTTCAGCAACGCCTGCGTCAATTCCACCGGAGACAGTTTTCGCCGCCGGATCCATCCCGACAGGCGCGCGATCGTCAGATCCATATTGTTTCCGATATCCATCATGCCCCCCATTTGCACCAAGCATTCTATTATCCGGCAGTCCGGTCCCGACTCTCAACCTCTCTCTTGATGATTATTTTTGCTTTTGGCCGGCAAAGATTGCATTATCTAGGATTTTGGCGGAAGAAACATGCTCATAGCCATCGATGAGGCCATCCCGTTCGCCCAGGCGGCCTTCTCCGGCGCCGGCGAGCTGCGGCTGCTTTCCGGCCGAAGCGTGCGCCCGATCGACGTTCGTGACGCGGACGCCCTGGTCGTGCGCTCGGTGACGCGCGTCGGCGCCGCGCTGCTGGAATCGAGCTCCGTCCGGTTTGTCGGGACCGCGACCATCGGCACGGACCACCTGGACATCCCTTACCTCGCGGCCCGCGGCATCCCGTGGGCAAACGCGGCGGGGAGCAATGCCAATGCGGTCGCCGAATATGTGGTTTCGGCGTTGCTGGCGCTCGCCGGGCGCAACCGCTGGGAGCTGGCCGGCCGGTCGATCGGCATCATCGGCGTGGGCCGCATCGGAAGCCTGGTCGAGAAAAAGGCGGCGGCGCTAGGATTGCGCCCGCTCCTGTGCGATCCCCTGCTCCGGGATTCCACGGGGGATCCACGGTACGGCCTCCTGGAGGATGTGCTGCATGCCGATATTCTGTCGCTGCACGTGCCGCTTACCGGCGCCGGGCCCTATCCGACCCGGCAAATGTTCGACCGGCAGGTGCTGGCCCGCCTGTCCGCGGGCCAGTATCTCATCAACACTTCGCGCGGCGGCGTCGTGTGCGGGCCGGATCTGAAGGCCGCGCTGGCCGGGCATCGCCTCCGCGGCGCGATTCTCGACGTGTGGGAAGGCGAGCCGGAGATCGATGCGGGCCTGCTCGACCTGGTGGAACTCGGCACCGCGCATATCGCCGGATCCAGTATCGAGGGCAAGGCCCGCGGAACCGCCATGGTCCTGGAGGAATTGTGCCGGCATTTCGGCCTGTCGCCCCAATGGGACCCCCGGAATTCGGAACCCGCCCCGAAACTGCTCCGGCCGGAAAATGGCGCCGCCGGCCAGGATGCCGTCTGGTCGGTCGTCCGCCAGGCCTACGACATCCGCGGCGATGATGAGCGACTGCGCGCCCTGGTCCGTTCCGGCGGGGAGTCGATGGCCGCGGGCTTTGACCGGCTGCGCGACGGCTACGCCCTGCGTCCCGAGTTCGCCCGGTTTGCGGTCGCCACGGGAGAAGACCCCGCGCCGGCATCGGTCCTCTGGGACCTGGGATTTGCTTCTGCAGCCCCGGAGGGGCACAGCCCTCGCGGCACGGAGAAACCATAATGCCCCAACAGGCGTTGCAATATCTTCGGCATATGCTGGAATGGCTCCTACTGGTTCCGGCTATTGGCGGCTCGGTGTACGCGCTGCTCTGCACGCTGGCCACGGCGCGCCTCCGCCTGCAGCGCCCGGATTCCCGATCCCGGGCCTCCGGAGCCTGGCCTCCGGTGACGATGCTGAAGCCGGTCTACGGCCTCGAGAAAAACCAGAGGGATAACCTGCGCAGCGCCTGCCTTCAGGATTACCCAGAATTCCAGGTGGTCTTCTCGGTGCAGGAACTCGACGATCCCGTAATCCCGCTGCTGAGGGAAATACAAGCCGAGTTCGGGGAAGAGCGGGTGACGGTCGCCATCGAGCGCTGCCGCCCGGGCACCAACGGCAAGATCAACAACATGGCCGGCGGGCTGCGGCACGCGCGCCACGATCTGCTGGTCATCAGCGACAGCGACGTGCGCCTCCGGCCCGACTACCTGAAGACCATCGTCGCACCGCTGGCCGATCCGGAGGTCGGCTGCGTGTGCACGCTCTACAAGGCGGCCTGCGCCGGGACCTGGTTCGAGAAGCTGGAACTGCTCACCCTGAATGCCGAGTTCATGACCAACGTCGTTTTCGCGTATATCAGCGGCGCCTCAAAATTCTGCCTGGGGGCTTCCGCCGCCCTGCGGCGTTCCACCCTGGAAGCCATCGGCGGCCTGGAAGGCCTGGCGGATTATCTGGTGGAGGATTACGAAATGGGGCGCCGCATCTGGGTCTCCGGCAAGAAGATCGCCATCGTCCCCTACCTCGTCGACACCATGGTTGATCTGAAAACCCCGGGACAGTGGTGGGGACACCAGGTCTATTGGGACCAGAACACCCGGGCCGCGCGGCCGTGGGCCTTCTTTTCCACCATCCTGATCCGTTCCATCCCCTGCGCGCTTCTGTATGCCCTGGCGCGGCTCGCCGATCCTCTGAGCCTGGGAATCCTGGCCGGGGCGGTCGCCGTAAGGATGGCATCCGCCGCCGTTATTCTCGGGTGGGGATTCCGGGACCGGGAAGGATTGAAAAGCCTCTGGATGCTCCCCCTGCGCGACACCCTCTCGCTGGCATCCTGGTTCCTGGCCTTCGCCAAGCGCACCACCATCTGGCGCGGTTCGGAATTCATCCTGACCAAGGACGGGCGGTTGATCGCCCAGGCATCGCGATAGCCGGGGCGTCCCGGCCGCAACGCGGCGTTTTTTTGCAGGAGGAACTGCCCATGATGCGAGTTGTGGTTGCCATGATCATCGCCGCCGCCTCCGCGGCGCTGGGCCAGATCCTGGTGCGGCGCGGCATGCAGCAGGTGGGATCGCTCGAGAATTATGCTCCCCTGGCCCTGGCCGGCTATTTCTATCATGCCGCCACCAATGGGTACGTGATCGCGGGTACGGCATTGAACGCGCTGTTCTACCTGCTCTTTCTCGCCGCGCTTTCCTGGACCGAGGTCACCGTGGCGCTCCCGATGACCGCCATCGAATACGCCTTCGCCGCCATCCTGGCAGTGATGATGCTCAAGGAGCAGGTCCCGCCGCTGCGCTGGGCGGGCATCGCGCTGGTGATCATCGGCGTCCTGATGATCGCCCGCGGCGGAGGCAAAACCTAGCACTCCGCGCCTGCGTAACAGAAAGGATTCTCCCATGCCGCATCAAAGCCCGGTTCCCGCCGCAAAAATCCAGTTCCTGCCCGAGGACCGCCTCTGGATCGCCGAGAGGATTCAGGAAGTGCTCGCCAGCGGGCAGCTGACCCTGGGGCGCTACGGCGAGGAGTTCGAGCGCAGGTTCGCCTCCTTCTGCGGCCTCCCCCACGGGGTGGCGGTCAACAGCGGCACCAGCTCCCTGGAGATCATCCTCAGGTCCCTGGACGTCGAGGGCAAGGATGTGCTCGTCCCCACGAACACCTTCTTCGCCACCGCGGCCGCCGTCGTGCACGCCGGCGCCCGTCCCGTCCTGGTAGACATGGACCCCCGGTCCTTCGCGGTCCGGCCTGCAGATGTCGAAGCCTGCCTGACCCCCAGGACCGCGGGCTTCATCGTGGTGCACATCGGCGGGCTGGTGACGGCGGAAATGCCGGCCCTGGCCGAGCTGGCCGCGCGCAAGGGGATCTGGCTGGTCGAAGATGCCGCCCACGCGCACGGGTCATCCTTTGACGGCCTCGCGGCCGGCGCCTTCGGCATCGCCGGGTCCTTCAGCTTCTACCCGACCAAGGTGATGACTTCCGCGGAGGGCGGCATGATCGTGACCCGGAACCCGAGAATCGCCGAAGAGGCCCGGATCTACCGCGATCAGGGTAAGGCCAGCTTCACCCGGAACGCCCATGTGCGCATGGGCTACAACTGGCGCATGTCCGAACCCCACGCCATCATCGGCCTGCGGCACCTCGAGCGCCTCCCCGCAATGATCGCCGACCGGCAACGTATCGCCGCCCTGTACGATCGCGCACTGGCGGGCATGGGCGGACTGAACTCCCTGGCGGTGCCCCCGGGAGGAGTCTGCAACTATTATAAGTACATCGCCGTTCTGGCGCAGCCGCGCGACCGCAAGGCGCTCAAGCAGTCGCTGCGCGAGCGTTACGGAGTTTCTCTCGCCGGAGAAGTCTACGAAGCGCCGCTGCACAAACAGCCGGTCTTCGAGCGGTACGCCTCCCGACCGCTGCCGGTTTCAGAGGACCTGTGCGGCCGGCACATCTGCCTGCCGGTGTTTTCCGGGATGACCGATGAGGAGGCAGCCCGGGTGGTGGAAGCGCTCCACGCATCCCTGTGACCCGATGATGTTGCGCGCAGCGCTTTGGACTGCGGCGGCTTGCCGCCGCTTTCGAAGTCCAAGATGGTAAAAGCGGCGCCGGGGCGCCGCATTCCAAAGCGCCTCCGGCGCACGGCTCAGGAGAAGTCTATTTTCGAAGCAGGAGGAAGAGGCTTCGTCAGGACGCGGAAATAGGCGGGTGGATCCGAATCCCGAACTGGGTGAAATTGGCGTCAAAGGCGAAAGCATCCTCCAATCCCCGCTCTTCCATGAATGCAAAGGACACGCAATCCGTAAAAGACCATAGCTTATCACGGTAGCCGGAGAAGATCTCTTCGGCGCGCCTCAGGTGGTCGGATGTCACCTGTTCCCGTACGATCTGAGGGCTTCGTTCGAATAATCGGAGAAAGGCTGTTGCCTCCCGATGCGAGATCCTGAAGCGCAGCAGAGTCAGAGTTTCGTCCACGATGTAATCCGTGGTAAGAAACAGGACCGGTTTATCCTTCAGGCTCCTCATGAATCCCGCCGCCCGGGCGTAATGCTGGTCCTTCCGGTCATTGAGCGCAAACCAGGCGCTGGTGTCAACGAACAGTTTCATCCTTGCCGCCGTACAGATAGCGGTCATGCCGCGCCGACACATCCCCTTCGCGGCTCCGGCCGCCGCCCATGAACCGCCAGATCGGATCGTCCCCGGAGAATGGGTGCTCCGCGCTCTTCTTGCCGCGATAAGTTTCATCGACGGCTTCGCGGACCAACTGGCCGATCGACTTTCCGGTTTCCCGCGACAGCCTTGCTAGGATCTTTCGTTGCGTCTCGTCCAGGTAGAGTTGCGTTCTCCTCATATACATCTATATACATCTAGATCGGACATGGATCAAGGAAAAGCCGCAATTCCGCTACAGGGGCGCGCCCCCCAGGGGCCGGTTGCAGAGGAGGGTCCTGCCCGCGGCGCGCATGACCTCGTAGCCGGGTTTCAGGCCGAGCTCCGCCGCACGGGCGTCCGGAAGCAGCAGGAACACCCGCCGGGCGCCCTGCCAGCGGGCCTCGAACTCGGACGGCGTCAGCAGCCGCCGCGGGGCATCGGGATACTGCAGCCCCCAATGCAGCAGGGCCGCGGTCCCGCCGATCACGTCGAGCGGCATGTCCGAATAAAAGTTGATGGAGTTGGCGGTCTCGAAATCCCCGAAGACGACGACGGTATCCCCGGGCTGAGCCAGGCGCGCCAGGGCGCGGCCGAACTGCCTGGAGGAAAGCCCGTCCTCGCACACGCCGATACTCTGCCAGGCAAAAAAACAGAAGAGGGCCATCACCGCCGCCAGGGCCGACGCCGCCGGCACGCGCCGGCCGCGCCGGTTCAGCCACCAGGCGGCCGGAAAACCCACGGCCAGAGCCAGGCAGGTGCCGACCAGCGGGGCGCCCAGCCGGGAGACGGTTTCCGGGGGCAGGTCGAACACCGGGGCGAAATAGTAATTGTAGGCGCGGATATGCCGGGCCGCTTCCCCGTGCCCCGCCACTTCACCCCAGCGGCCGAAAATCCAGAACGCCAGACCGCCTGCCAGCGCCAAGGCGCACAGGATCCCAATCCAGGCCAGCAATCCGAAGCCGCGCGCGACCCAGCGCTTTCGAACCTCCGGGTCCCCCGCCGTGCCGAGTCTGTCCGGGGAAAGCGCGATCCCCGCCAGCAGCGCCAGCGGCGGCAGCAGCGGAAGCGCATAATGCTCGATGCGGGACGAGAGGGAGAAAAAGCCGAGGACCACTATGATCCAGCTCAAGGCCAGCCGCAGGGTGGAACCCGCCCCCGGCCCGCGGAATCCGCACTCCCGGAATGCGGCCATCATCGCAGGGATGAATGCGCTCCACGGAAACAGCCAGAACAGCAGCAGGGCCCAGAACCAGACCAGCGGGATCGATTCGTAATCGAACGGCTGCCGCTGCCCGAGGAACCGGAGCCACTGCTCGTTGATGAAGAAGTACCAGAGAAACCCGGGGTTGCGAACCGCGGCGAGCAGGTGCCAGGGGAGCGCGAGAACCAGGAACAGCAGGAGCCCCGGCAAAGCATGGCAGCGTTTCAGCCGGCCCCATTCCCGCCCGGGAGCCAGAAACAGCAGGACGGCGGCCACGGGAAACGCGGCGCCGATCAGTCCCTTGGCAAGCACGGCCCCGGCCAGGGCCGCGTAGCCCGCGAGCGCCGGCGCAAGCGGCGAACGCGGGTCTTCGTACCACTTCCAGAACGCGTACAGCGCGAGCGTCAGGAAAAAGACGAACAGGATGTCCGGGAAAACCATGCGGGTGAACAGGAACGTGCCCACACAGAAAGCCGAAGCCAGGCCGGCCAGCCAGCCGGCGGCGACGCCCGCATGCTTCTTTGCCATGGAAAACAGAAGCAGGCTGATGCCGGCCACCGCCAGGACCGAAGGCAGGCGCGCCGCGAATTCGCCGGCCCCGAGAAGCAGAAAGGCGATTCCCATGAGCCAGTACATCATGGGGGGCTTGTCAAGAAAGCGCACGCCGTCCGCCCAGGGCGTCACCCAATCACCGCGGACCGCCATCTGCCGGGCGATGGAGGCGTACAGGGCATCCCCGTCATCCATGATGGCCCGGTCCGTCGCGGTCCCCAGATAGACCGCCCCGATGCACACAATGAGCAGCAGCGCCGCACGTCTTCCAGGCATAATGTCATCGTCCCGGCGGCACAGGCCGCCAGCCGGTGGCGCTGTAGCCGTCCGCCCTGATCGAGAAGGCTCATTCTGTCACAGGCGCGGCTTTGGCCCAACCGAAAACCCGCGGGGATTTTCCTTGTTCCTTCACCCGGATTGCGATAATAACTCTGCGCGTCACGGCGCGCGGCGGGGGCAAAGCCCGGCGAATGCGGCCCGTCAGCGGCCGCGCCCCGAGGGATTCTGCGGAGACCTGGATGAGAGTCACGGTTACGGGAGGTTCCGGATTTATCGGCTCGCACGTGGTGGATGCGCTGATGGCCCGGGGCCATGAGGTCTGCGTCTATGACCTGGACGCGCCGCACTACCCGGCTGCCTGCGAATACGTGCGCGGCGACGCGCGGGACCTCGACCGGCTGACCCGGGTGCTCCGGCCCGGCGACGCCGTCTTTCATCTGGCCGCGGAAGCCAACGTCAACCGCTTTTTTGAAAGCCCCCTGTATTCGAATGAAAACACCTCCCATTCCGCCCTGTGCGTGCTCGAGGCGGCGCGCCGCTCCGGAGCCGCCCGGGTGCTGCTGGCATCGACGGAATGGGTGTACGGGTCGGCCGCGGGGGCGGAGGACGAGGTCATCACCGAGGACTGCGCCTATGCGCGGAACCCGGATCACCTCTATACAAGCGCCAAGATCGCGGCGGAGCTTTTCTGCATCGGGCATCGCAATCTCTACGGCGTCGAGTACACCATCATGAGGTACGGCATCCCCTTCGGGGAGCGGGGCCGGCCGGAAACCGTGACCCCGACGTTCATCCGGAAGATCCTGCGCGACGAAGTCATCACGATCCACGGCGACGGCAGCCAGTACCGCCAGTTCATCTACGTAAAGGATCTGGCCGAAGGCAATGTCGCCTGCCTGCAGGACGCCGCCCGGAACGAGATCTTCAACTTGAACGGCAGGGAGAAGGTTACCGTCCTGCAGGTGGTCCGGGCCTTGGAAGCCATCCTGGGGAAAACCGCCAACATCCGGTTCGTTGAGGATCGGAAAGGAAACTTCAAGGGGCGGTTCATCTCCTCCGACAAAGCGAAACTCCTCCTGGGCTGGGAGCCCCGGCATGAGTATGCGCAAGCCCTGGCCCTGTACGTGGAATCCTGCCTCGCGGAAACAGGACGTCCTTCATGAAACATGAAGCCGCAATCCTCTCGGCGGATGTCAGCCTGAAGGCGGCCATCCTGCTGATCGAGAAGACGCGCTACGACACCGGATTCCTGGTGGACAATCAGGGCCGGTATCGTGGAACCGTCACCACGGCGGAGGTCCGCCGCCTGCTGCTCAGCGGCGTCAGCGAAACCGAATCGCTCTTCGGGCACCCTTTCTCCGATGCCGGCGCCCTCCTGGAATCCGAGCTCGGAAACGATGATGCCGTACAGAATGCCTTTTCGGACCTTACGCTCCGGGGGGGAGAACTGATACCCATCCTGGACGCCGGCCGCAACATCGTGGACGTCTTCTCCGGGGGGGACCTGCAACAGGCGTCCACGGCGACACAATCCGTCGGCTCCGGCCAGGGCCGGAAGCGGAAGATCCTGATCGTCGGCGGCGCCGGCTACCTGGGAAGCGTCCTGGTCTCGAAACTGCTGCTGCGCGGCTACAGCGTGCGCATCCTGGACAATTTCCTTTACGGCAAACGCTCCCTGGAGCAGATTCCCCGGTCCCCGGCGCTGGAAGTGGTGGAGGGGGATCTCCGGAACATCCACACGTGTGTGAGCGCCCTGGACGGCATCCATGCCGTGGTGCTGCTGGCGGCGATCGTAGGCGACCCGGCGTCGAACATCCGCCCGCGGGAGACTATCGAGACCAACGTCATCGCCGCCCAGGCTTTGGCCGCGGCCTGCAAGCACCAGTGCATCAACCGGTTCCTCTATGCCTCGACGTGCAGCGTCTACGGCCTGGGAGCCGACCTGCTCACGGAAGACTCCGATCTGCGCCCGGTTTCACTCTACGCCCGGACCAAGATCGCGTCCGAACAGACGATCCTTTCCATGGGCGACGGCTATTTTGCGCCCACCATCCTGAGAATGGGCACGCTTTACGGCCACTCCCCGCGCATGCGCTTCGACCTGGTCGTTAACACCATGACCATGCACGCGCATGCCGAGGGCAGGATCCGGGTGTTCGGCGGCAAGCAGTGGCGGCCGTTGCTCAGTGTCCAGGACGCGGCCGACGCCTACATCCTGTGCCTGGAGGCGGACATCTCCCTGGTGGGCAACCAGGTGTTCAACATCGGGTCGGACGAACAGAACTACCAGATCGAAGACATCGCCCAAACCATCGCCGAAGCCCTCGGCGGCGTCGCCGTGCAGTACGATCACAAGAGCCTGGACGTGCGCGACTACCGCGTGGGCTTCCGGAAGATCCGCGAAGCGATGGGCTTCCGTGCCGGGGATACCGTGGCGGCGGCCTCGAAGGTCATTTACGCCAGGCTTGCCGAGGGGCTGATTCCGGACCCCACCCAGAAGATCTACTACAATCACTTTTTCGATTCGACCGAAGAGTAACCGCCGCGCGCGGTTCCGCCAAACCCGGCCCGCCCCGCACATCGCCCCGGCAGGCTGGATGATCGGGCTTGCCATACTAGCGGATTCTGTCGCCCTTTCAGCATCAAGCCCAGCTTCGCTGCTCCCAACGTGATGGGAACTTGGCTGATGACGATTTTCTGACTCTATCCTCTAACATGCTGATACAACTCGACATTCGCGAAACATGTGAATTCAAGTTCCTTGGGAGGGCTCCTTCTTCGCCGCGCCTATTCCGGGGGCTTGCGCCCCCGGCTATTGTCTGGCGCCGCTCCGCGGCTTGGGCGCGCCCGGCGACCCCATGATAAGGGGGGTTGAGCGCCGAAGGCGCGCCCCATACCAGCCTGGGGCAACGCCCCAGGTTCCGACCATTGCCAGATAACGTATTTGGTTTTGTTTGAGGGCTGAAAGCCCGATCCATAATCCGGCAGGTAAGGGTATCGATATCTCATCCAGGGTCGCTTTGTGCCGAACATGAACTGACAAACAACATGATGCGGCGCGTGTGTCCCCTGGACCGGATGGGGCGGGCTTACGGCCATCGATCCTCATGGTGCATCCCTTGATCCTGGGGCGTTGCCCACATCCTTATACT
>Ga0214473_10007272_pt1 | contig 13153 bp, 9 predicted proteins | sample RVTome_7_FD_203509 | JGI IMG/M metagenome (GOLD analysis project Ga0214473, IMG submission 203509) | Soil microbial communities from uranium-contaminated site in the Upper Colorado River Basin, Wyoming, United States - RVT98D197 | ecosystem: Environmental > Terrestrial > Soil > Contaminated >...
GGAGGGTCTCGTCGCCTTCGCCCGCCGCCTGGGTATCACCACGCTTGACCGCGACGACTACGGACTGTCCCTGACCTTGGGCGGCGGCGACGTGTCGCTGCTCGAGCTGACTGGCGCCTATGCCACCTTCGCCAACGGCGGCGTCCGAGTCCCCCCGATCGCCATCAGCCGAATCGTCGACTTCTCCGGAGAGACGGTCTACGAGTACTCCCCGCCAGCCGGCGAGCAAGTAATCGACCGCGATCAGGCCTATCTGATCACGTCCATCCTGGCCGACAACGACGCCCGCACACCCGCCTTCGGCCCGAACTCCGCCCTCCACCTGCCCTTCCCGGTCGCCGCCAAGACCGGGACCACCAACGACTTCCGCGACAACTGGACGCTCGGCTTCACGCCGGACGTCGCCATCGGCGTGTGGGTGGGCAACGCCGATTACACCCCGATGGAGAACATCTCGGGTGTGGCCGGCGCCGCCCCCATCTGGAATCAGGTTATGCAGGCCGCTATCCCAATGCTCACCGGCGGCGAGGCCTCAGGGTTCTCCCGCCCCGACTCCATTGGCGAGCGCGTTATCTGCGCCATATCCGGCGCGGAACCGTCCGAATGGTGCCCATCGCAACGCATCGAATTCTTCGCCGTCGACCAGCCGCCGCTCCCGAAGGAGAAGGATCTCTGGCAGAAACCTTGGGTCGACGGCTACTCGCTCCTGCTGGCCTCCGCCGATTGCCCCGACTTCGCCACGCAGAAGCTTGGGCTCAGCATCCCCGACCCATGGGCGCGCAAATGGCTCACCGAGGATGAGAAGGGAAAGACCTGGGCCGAGGAGCACGGGTTCGAGGACCAACCGGTGTTCTTCATCCCCGAACAGACGTGCACCCGGGAGAGCCCCCGCCCGATCGTCGGCATCACGTCGCCGGGGGAGGGGGCCGTCATCACCGGCAGCCCTCTCACCATCACCGGCCGGACTGCGGCCTCGGCCGAGTTCCAGGATTGGGTCCTCGAGTACAGCTTGGACAGCAATCCGAGGAACTGGCCCGACCTGGATAAGGACGACACCTCGCATGAGGATGTATCCGATCTCTTCGTATGGGACTTGTCCGGCATTCGCAACGGACCCATAGCCCTCAGGCTCACGGTCCGAAGCCGACAAGGCGGGAAGGCCTCCACGATCGTTCACTTCCTGCTCAACCTCCCCCTGCCGACCTCCACGCAGCCACCGGCGCCCACCGACACCCCAACCGTCCTCCCGCCTACGGCGACCGATACCCCCACCCCTTCGCCCACTTTGACCTTTACGTCGAGTCCGACTCCTTCTTTCACTCCTACTGCAACCGAAACAACCACTCCATCTCCCACCCCCTGAGCTCTTCGGCCCTGCTCATGAGTTCTGCAGGCTGTCAAGGGGCGTAGTTGTAGGGGCGCGTCGTAGGTCCCTTCGACTGCACTCCGGCTTCGCCGACGCTCCGCTCAGGGAAATGCGCTACTGGCAGCCCATCGCTGATCGCTGATGACTGACACTTACACCCCGTTCGGGCCGGGAGGCCCGGTCCGCCGGGGCGAGACGGCCTGCGCATGCACCGAAGCGCAGCGCAGGCCGGGCCCGCGGCCCGGACGGGGTGCACGCGCAGGTGGGGCTGATGACTGGTGACCGATGGCTGACGGCTGATGGCTGATGGCTGACAGCTATTTGCTGATGGCTTCTTCTAAAGCAACGGCAACTGTGGGTCGGCGTGTTCCGGTGGATCGATCCCGAGGCGCGAATCGAAGTTGGCCGGCTGCAGGGTACTCTCGGCGGCCAGCCGGCGGATGTGCCGGAACTTCACCACACGGCCTCCGGCGGCCAACCAGGCGCGCCAGCGTGGGTCGCGTCTCTCCTTCTCGGCGATCAGGGCCGCCCGACCTCCGGGCAGTACGACGATGCGCGGAGGCGTTACCCCTGCCGCCAGGGCCTCGCCGATGGCGGCCGTGTCTTGGACCTGGAACACGAACTGCGCCTCGCCATCGGGCTTCACCCATTGAATGAAGCCTGTCGACCGGACCTCATAACCGAGTTGACCTCCGAGCCCCTCCACCTGCCGGCGAACCTCCGATAGATCGGATTGGCGGGCCGGGAGTGCATCCTCGGGCCGCAGGCGCCAGTGCCCAGGCTCTTCCTCCGACGCGTACGAACTGAGGCAAGCGGCCACCAGCCGCCTGTCCGGCGTGTGCGCCCCGCGGAACGTCCGACACAGCCGGACCTCGAGATCCAATGCCTCGATCTCTTCGGCCCGCTGGACCTCCGCCAGCACGGCGACCTCTACTCGATCCGAAAGTGGACCGGCGGAACCACGGGGATCGTAGAGCCAATACAACCCGCTTTCCGGATCCGCCTTGCCCTCGAGCCTGACGAAGGTTTCGGGTTCGGCCAGGAGTCCTTCCAGGACGTCGTTGATTACCTGGAGCGGCGGCCCCGACTCGTGGTCCCACCAGGCCGCAGGCTGGCGCGCGGCAGCCAGATCGGACCAGACGACGGCGTGAAGAGTTGCAAAGGTCGCCGGTTCCCCGTATGCGCGCAGAAACGAAACGGCCGAGGAGACGATGGCGCGGCGCATCGGCTGGCTGCCAGCCGCCGGAGGTGGCCGGCGCTCGACGACCCAGGCGAACTGTGCCTGGCCGTCCGTCATTCGTAGGGAGCGTCCAGTCAGGCGGCATCCGGCCGAATCGAGGCCGGCCAAGGCTGCACTCACAAAGCCAGGTTCGGCCTCCGGCATCAACCCCAGGAGCACGGTCGACTCGGGCAGGCCTGGAGCCAGCGCCTGGATGGCATTCTTCAGCGCCCCGGCATGCCACACCCAGTCGTAGCGCCTTCGCCTTAAAACGACCTTGATCGGCGCCGCTGCTTCCCGCCCCCACATCCACGAGGCCCACAACGCCGAGAGGGTCCAGTAGGCCTGGTTGGGCCGAGGCAGAACCGTCGCCACAAGTGGACGCCCGCCGGACGGAAGGGTTTCGGCCAGCTCGCGCACCGGCCCCGGAAAGACGGCCATCTGCCCCGGACCGGGCAAGGCCTGCGCCGGCCACTCCATCCACTCGAGCTCCGGATCGGCGAGCGCCCACTCATCAAGGCCCCTTTCGAGCGACCGCCAGACGTTGTCTTCTCGGAAGCGGGGCGAAGCGACCAGTTGTCGCGGCCTGGTCCGTCCTTCCGGATAACCCCACAAGGAATTGACGGATTCGAACGCGCTCAGGAAAAGGGCTTGGGCCGCCTCGCGCGAAGCCTCCTCCAGACCCAACTGCTCCAGCTTGTTCACCAGCGTGATCAGCGCGTACAGCGCCCGACCGGGATAGACACTGAGCGCCGCTTCTACATTCTGACGGTCGGGGTCGTCGGCCGGCGCCGCCTGCTCGAGCGCCCGTGCGTACGGCAGCCCTCGCCGCGGATAGGCGAGGGCGCGCTCCCGATCCCCGGGCGTCGTGGGCTCCTCGCCGCTGTGACCGCATTGGGTGCAGGCATAGACCTTAAGCACCGGGACGTCGAGCTCGCGTTCCCAGACAAAGGTGTCGACGGCCACCGGCCGCCCGCAGCGACTGCACTCCGACCGATACAGGTCGAGCATGAACGGCTCCAGACGCGTTCCGTCCATGGCCGCCGCTGAAAGGTGAGCCAGCGCCGATTGCAGGTCCGTCAAGCGAAAGGGGAGGACCGTGCGGCGCAGGACGAAGCGCGTCACCGGATTGTTGGCCGCCACAATGACCCCGCGGCGCCGCGCCGCTTCCAGCAGAAAAGTCGGCGATGAACCGAAGGGGTCGAGCAGGTACTCACCTTCGGCGTCCAGGGCCTCGAGCACGCGGGTGGCGCTCCCGACGTCCACAGGTGGAAGGAAGCGCGAGAGCGGACCCGCCCGCGCCGTCGGAGTGCCGGGAGAGAAAACAAGCTCCACGCGGCCGAGTATACAGCCGGGCTTGTCGACTCGACCCGGACCCCTTAGACTTGAACTCATGGATCGGCAGGGCTCGCGCCTTCGCCCGCAACCCTCCGCCCGCGCAACGCTGCTGGTGCTGGGATTCACCTTGACCGCCTGCTCGGCCGCAACGTCGCCGCCCCAAGAACGCCAGCCATCCATCACCGTCGCTCCGCCCATCGCCACGGCCGCCGAAGCCGGGGCCAGCTGTGTCCCCACCCCCGATCCGCCGCCAACCCCCTCTGCAGAGCTGTTCGGGCAACCCGAGCGCATCACCATCTTCCTGGACCAGGGTGGGAGCTTTGAACGCCTCCTGGACTTGGCCCACGAGCTGAGGCTGCTCCCGGATTTTCCTCAAGCGTTGAGGGGCGCTTTCACGGATCTCGACGGCGACCATCGCGCCGACATGGCCATTTCCATTCGAAGCCAGGACGCCGGGGGCTCCTCTCAAAGACCCGGCAGTCTCTTCGTTTGGCTCTGCCGAGATGACGGTTACCTTCTCCTGGAGATTCTCCGGCCCGAATCGGCTCACGAAGCGCCAGTCCTTTTCGCGGCCGACGACCTTACCGGTGACGACTTGGGAGATCTCGTCTACGGCCGCCCCACCTGCGGCGCGCATACGTGCTTTCTGGAGCTGGGCGTCCTCCAGTGGAATGGGGAAACCTTCATGGATCAATGGAGCGGGTCGAGCGAGGACCTGCCGACGCCGTCCGTCTCGGTCCATCCAGCCGGCCCCGGCCCAAGCGGGTCGATAACGGTGACCTCGGGCGGGGTCCAATCCGTCGGAGCCGGGCCGCCTCGCCCTCGCACGCGCGTTTGGACGTGGGATCCCGCGTCTCGGTTATTCCTCCCCGGACCGGACGTCCTCTCCGACCCCGTCTTCCGCATCCACGTCGTCCACGACGCCGACGCCTCGTTCGAGGCCGCCGACTACCATCGCGCCGCGGTTCTCTACCGGCGCGCGCTCGATGACCGCTTCCTGCTCGACTGGGACGCCGGCCCCGCAGCGCCGGAACGTCTGATGGCGTATGTCCGCTACCGGTTGGTGCTTCTCGCCTTGACTCGCGACGGGCAAGCTGCCGCTCGCTCCGCGTTCGACGCCATGGTCGAAGCGAGCATGGGAGTGGCCGAAGCGGACGACTATGTCACGATGGCCCGCCTGCTGGTCGAGACGCCATTCGAGGAAGGTCTCCCGGGCGTCTGTCCAGCCGTGCAGCAGTTCGCCGCCGATCATCAGGCGCAGATCCTCGACCCCCTGTACTACGGGTACGACAATCGGGTGTACACCGCCGACGATGTCTGTCCCCTTAAGGAATGAGACCTGGAGCCATGCCACCCTTCACAGTCGCCGATTTTCGCAAAGGTCTTCCTGCCATCCTCGACCTGCTGCGACGTCTCGTCGAGTCGGAATCGCCGACGACCGACAAGGCGCACGTCGACGCGCTCGGTCGATTCGTGGCTGACCGTTGCGCGGACGCCGGTGGACAGGTGCGCTCTTTCCCTCAGACGTCCGTTGGAGACCACTGGCTGGCGGAATGGGGTGACGGCGAGGGAGGGCTTCTCCTCCTCACCCACCTGGATACCGTGCATCCTGTCGGGACACTTGAGCGCATGCCGTGGTCCATCGAAGGGGGCCGCGCCACAGGCCCCGGCACGATCGATATGAAGGGCGGCGTGACGATTGCCCTGGCCGCGCTGGAAGCCTTGGCCGGAGCCGGCCGGCTTCCGGCATGGCCCATCCGGATCCTCTTCACGACCGATGAGGAGACCGGAAGCCGCACCTCGCGCCTCTTGATCGAAGAGTACGCCCGCAGGCACCGCGCCGTGTTTTGCCTGGAGCCGGCGATGCCCGATGGGGCTCTGAAAACGTGGCGCAAGGGGACGGGCCTTTTCACGCTTCTAGCCACCGGGCGCACTTCCCATGCCGGCAACAGCCCCGAGGCGGGCGTCAACGCCATTGTCGAGATGGCGAACCAGATTCTGAAGGTGCAAGCTCTGGCCCGGCCGGAGCTCGGAACCACAATCAGCGTAGGGGTCATCGAGGGAGGAACGCGCACCAACGTTGTGCCCGGCGAGTGCCGGGCCAAGATCGACGTTCGCGTTCTCGATCCGGGCGAGCCGGAGCGCCTCACCCGGGAACTACAGGAGCTGCGCCCGGTCCTGCCCGGAGCGCGGGTCGAGGTGAAAGGGGGCTGGAACCGTCCGCCGATGCTGCGCACGGCGACGATGGCCGCCACGTTCGAACGGGCCCGCTCGTTGGGGAAGCCTCTCGGTTTCGACTTGCAGGAGAGCGGAACCGGCGGCGGATCGGACGCCAACTTCGTGGCGGCGCTTGGAATCCCGGTTCTCGACGGATTGGGACCGCTGGGGAACGGTGCTCACTCCGACCACGAGTTCGTGATCGTCGACAGCCTGGCGGAGCGAGCCGCCTTGCTGGCGGCCCTCCTTACGGAATGGTGAGCGGATGGCCTACGGCGCGCTCGAGGTCAACGGGCGAAGCCATGCGGGACATGGTTCGCAGGAACTCCGCCGGCGAGGCGGCCGTTTTCCATAGTTCGCGGACGGCGGCGCCGATCGGATCCTCTCCGGCCGCGCCCTGAGGCACATCGGCATACGCTCCATAGAAGGCGAAATAGGCCTGGTTCAATCGGCGCAGGCGGTAGCCATGGGTATTGAACATTATCCGTTGCGCCTCCATGAACGCTTCTGCCTCAGCCACCTGCCCCTTCGCCAGCAGTTCGTCGACGCGAATCCGCGTGGCGTGCATCTCGGCGTCGAAATCGAACGAGGGCACGGCCGGCTCGCCCGACTCCCTCTGGGGAGTCGAGGAGGGAGCCGGCGGCACCAGATCCGGGTAATAGAGTTCGAGAAGGTTTAGCCCGAGGGCTTGCCCAATAAGCTGGGCGGTCGTCTCGTTCATCGTTCGCAGCTCGGGGCTGGTGTCGTAGTTCCAGCCGAGGGGGCGCAGCGTCAGCCAGTTGTGGGTCCACTCGTGAAGGACGACCTCCGCCACCCACGACAAAGCCCCTGTTTCTTGAACCATCGTCGGGTAGGTCCCGATGCCTCCGATCGGCACGACCAGGGCCGAGACGTCCAGATTTCCCTCGATCTGCCCTTCAAGCGTGACCTGCCGTTCGAGCGGAAGCCCCGGATTCAGCTGGAGGAGGGCGTCCTGCCGGATGACATCCCGTGGAGACACGACGAGCGCCAGCGGCAGCTGGGAGAGGTGGAAGGAGACCGGCGGGAAGGGAGGCCCCGCCCGAGCCAACCCTGCGGCCATGAGGGTAACTGACGCCTGCTCTTCCAGGATGGATTCGACGATGGGCTGCAGGCTCTCCATTCGTCGACGAACGGCCGCTAGATTGGCCGTTGTCGCGGCGGCTCCGTCGGTGCCCTGGGTTCCCTCCGCAAAGGCGGTGGCGATTTCCTCGTCCAGCCGCCCGGCCTCATCGATCAGGCGAAAGAACTCCCGGACCAGCGCCGGGCGGGCATCCTTGGCCAGATAGCCGGAGCTGGATAAGGCGCTCTGCCCGACCTTGGCCAGGACCGCCTCGGACGTCCAACCGGCGAAGTCGAATTCGAGAGCTGCGGTGAAACGGTGAAGCGGCGCCTGCGGACCGCGCCCCGGCGTCGTCGAGGCGCCAAGAAGCACAAAACACAGGAGGATGACGGATGCCCGCCTAAGGACCGACCATAACCGCTTTCCCATGGGCGCATCTTACCCCCTGCCGCGAGTCTGTCAACGCCGGCAGGCGGCATGCTATAATCGCGGCCCTCGGCGGCTTGGCCGCCGAGCGATGTCCCCACTAGAATGAATTTCCTCGTCACTGGCGCGGCTGGATTCCTGGGTTCGGCCCTGGCCAATCGCCTCGCCCACGAAGGCCATCAGGTCCGCGGTCTCGACGATCTCTCCGCCGGCGACCCCCAGCGTCTCGACGCCGACGTCCTATTCACGCGCGGCGACGTCGTCGACCGTCCCAAGCTGTGGACTCTCCTGCAGGATGTGGACTGCGTTTACCACCTGGCGGCGCGGGTCTCCGTTCCCGAATCCGTCCTCTATCCGCGCGAGTACAACGCGGTCAACGTCGGCGGCACTGTCAGCATCATGGAAGCGATGCGTGACGTCGGCGTCAAGCGTGTGGTCCTGATTTCCTCCGGCGCCGTCTATGGGGATCAGGCGGAGCAACCGTTGCGGGAGGAGAGCATCCCCAACCCACGCTCGCCGTATGCGGTTTCGAAACTCGCCGCCGAGTACTACGTGCGCACCATCGGCGCCCTTTGGTCGATTGAGACGGTCGCCCTGCGCGTCTTCAACGCCTACGGCCCGGGCCAGTCCCTGCCGGCGGCGCACCCTCCGGTGATCCCTCACTTCCTGCGCCAGGCGGCGAAGAGCGGAACGCTGGTGATTCACGGGCGAGGCGAGCAAACCCGGGACTTCGTGTTCGTCGACGACGTCGTCGAGGCTATGGTGGCCGCCGCCACCGCCCCGGCCATCGACCGGCTGGTCATCAATGTCGGGTCGGGCGCGGGCACCAGCATCCGGGAACTGGTCCAGCAAATCCTGGAGGTCAGCGGCGCCAGCGCCGAATGGATCTACCAGGAGAACCAGGATCCGGGCACGTCGCGTATGACGGCGGACATCGGTCTGGCCGGGCGTAAGCTCGGCTACACCTCGCGCGTCCCGTTGGCCGAAGGCCTGAGCCGGATGATTGCGCGTGACCCGCGCCTGCAACGGGTCCGCGCCGAATGACGTCGACCCGGACTCCGGCGGTCGTCCGGCGCTCTCCGGCCCCGGCCTCCCGGCTGCCGCGAGCCTTTTTCGGCCGGCCCACCCTTGACGTCGCTCGCGGTCTCCTCGGGCAGCGCCTGGTGCGTGTCGAACACGGCCGCCGCCTGAGCGGCCGCATCGTCGAGACGGAGGCCTACATCGGGCAGGAGGACCTGGGCTGCCACGCCCACGTGGGTCGGACGGCCCGCAACGAGGTCATGTGGGGGCCTCCCGGGCATGCCTACGTCTACTTCACCTACGGCATGCACTGGTTGCTGAATGTCGTCACTGAGCAGGAAGGCCGGCCGGCGGCGGTTCTGCTGCGCGGTCTGATGCCGCTGGAAGGCCTGCCTGCCATGCGCCGCCGCCGCGGCGGAGTGCCCGAGGAACGCCTGGCGGATGGTCCCGCCAAGCTTTGCCAGGCGCTCGCCGTCGATCGAAGCTTCAACGGCCACGACCTGTGCGCGGCGCAGCCCAGGCTGTTTATCGAGCGCGGTCGGACGCCGGAGAAGATGAAGGTAACCGTCGGCCCGCGCGTGGGGTTAAACACGGTGCCGGATCCCTGGAAGAGCAAGCCGTGGCGCTTTCGCCTCATGGCGGCCGGCGATCCCTCGATGGAGAAGTAGCATGACCCAACTCCTGGAAGGCAAGACCGCCCTGATCTTCGGCGTCGCCAACGATCATTCCATTGCCTGGGGAATCGCCAAGGCCTTCCACCAGCACGGCGCCCGGCTGGCGTTCTCCTACGCCATGGAGAAACTCGGGCGGCGCGTCCGCCCTTTGGCCGAGTCCCTGAAGGCTTCCTTTGTCGAGCCGTGCGATGTGACCCAGGACTCGGAGATCGCGGCGCTCTTCTCCAAAGCCGCCAAGGACCTGGGGCCGATCCACATCCTCGTCCACGCCATCGCCTACGCCGGCCGCGACGAACTCTCCGGCCACTTCCTTCAGACGAGCCGAGCCGGTTTCGGTCTCACCATGGACATCAGTGTCTACTCGTTCATAGCGCTGGCGCGTGCCGCCGCTCCGCTCATGCCTGAAGGCGGCTCCATGCTCACCCTCACCTACAACGCAGGCCAGCGGGTCGTGCCTTCCTACAACATTATGGGAGTGGCCAAGGCGGCGCTCGAGTCCACGACACGCTATCTGGCGGCTGACCTTGGTCCGCGAGGGCTGCGGGTCAACGCCATCTCGGCCGGACCCGTCCGGACCCTGGCGGCGGCCGGGGTAGCCGGCTTTAAGCGGATGTACGGCGAATACGCCGAGTTGACCCCGCTTCGGCGAAATATCACCATCGACGACGTCGGAGCGGCTGCCGTCTGGTTGTGCTCCGACATGGCCTCGGCCACGACGGGTGAGATCCTGTTCGTCGACTCCGGCTACAATATCCTGGGGATCCCCTCCACCTCCGACGAGCCATCGTCCTGAGACCTTCGCGCGGCTATGCGGGCCTCCCTTTATTCCCTCTTCGTCCCCCGCCTCGAGCCCGAGGAGCGCGCTTTCCGACGCCAGGTTGCGCGAACGGCCCTCCGGGGATCGTTCGTCATCCTGGCGATCTGGCTTGTCTCGGAAACCGCCATCATCCTGACAAGCCGGATCCGGGAAGGGCACGCGCTGGCCTATGACGCGATCGCGTTATCGCTGCTCCTGCTGTCGTTGGTGCTGGCGGGACGCTGGCTGCGGCGCGATCGCCTGATCGAGCTCGGTTATCTGCTGGCGTTGGCCTTTTTCGCCTACCCGGCGCTGAATATCTTCTTTGCCCCGGGCGATCTGTACCTGGTCAACCCGGCCTTCTTGCTCTCCGTCCTCGTAGCCGGTGCCATCGTGGGTCCCGCCGCCGGCTACCTGTTCGCGGCTGGCTCCATTCTGGCCAACCTGGCGGGCTGGCTGTATGCGCAGGGAACCGTCCCGCCCGGCTACTTTCCGTTCGACGCCGCCACCGGCGGAATCTTCATCCTGGTGCAGGGCCTGGTCGCCATTGGATCGGCGGCCATCCTCCATACTTTGATGAGCCACATCCGTCAGACGATCGGCCGCCTCCATCGACAGACCGAGCAGATGACGGAGCTGGCCCACACCGATCCGCTGACCAGCCTGGCCAACCGACGTTTCTTCATGGATCAGCTCGAGCGCGAATTCGCCCGCGCCCGGCGGCATCATCGTCCCCTCTCGCTGATCTACCTCGATCTGGACGGGTTCAAGGCGATCAACGATCGCTTCGGCCACCTGTTTGGCGACGATGTCCTGCGCGGAGTCAGCCTCTCGATGCAGTCCATCCTGCGCTCGGCCGACCTGCTGGCCCGCATTGGAGGCGATGAGTTCGCCGTCCTGCTGCCGGAGACGATCCAGCCCGGGGCGGTCAACGTCGCCGCCAAGCTGCGCAAGGCTCTGGCGGCCTACGTCCACCAATTCGGAGCCGCCTTGCCTGGCCTCACCTTCTGCGCCGGCGTCGCCCAGCTACGCGAATCCGATACCACCATCGACGACATCCTCGGTCGCGCCGACGAGGCGCAGTACATGGCCAAGACGACCGGGAAAGACCACACCCGCACTCAGACCGAGCTCCCCGAGCCAAGCCGGGCGCGGCCCGGCTGATCGGATCGAGACCGGCTCGGGTCCTCCCCCCTAACGATGAACGCATCGACCCGCACGCTCCTGGCTGTCTTCGCCCATCCCGATGACGAGAGCTTCGGGACGGGCGGTACCTTGGCGCTCTACTCCAGCCGCGGCGTCGCCGTCCATGTTCTGTGCGCCACGCGGGGCGAGGTCGGATCGGTGCCGGAGGGTATGCTCCAGGGCTACGCCAGCGTCGCCGAACTTCGCGAGACCGAGCTGCGCTGCGCCTCCATCCACCTCGGCCTGGCCGGCCTGCACTTCCTCGGCTACCGCGACTCCGGGATGAGCGGTTCGCCCGACAACCTTCACCCCCAGGCCCTGGTGCGCGCTCCGCTGGAGAAAGTGGCGTCCGACGTTACCCGGTGGATCCGCCGCCTGCGACCCCAGGTCGTCATCACCTTCGACCCCGTCGGCGGATACCGCCACCCCGATCACATCGCCATCCACCACGCCACCGTGCGCGCGTTCGCCGACGCGGCCGATCCAACGGTACAGGCGGACGGGCTGCCTCCCTTTCAGGCTGAGAAGCTCTACTTCAGCACCTTCCCACGCCGTACGCTTAGGCTCCTTCTGCCCATCCTGCGCCTGCTCGGGCGAGGCACTCGCTTCGGCAAGAACCGCGACATCGACCTGGCCCAGATCGCCGGGGAGGACTTCCCGGTCCACGCCCACATCGACATCCGCACCGTCGCCGCCCGCAAACGTCTGGCCTCGGCCTGTCACGCCAGCCAGCAAATGCCGATCCGCGGCTTCACCCGATTCTGGATGCGGATGAGCGAAGGGGGCGAGACCTTCATGCGCGGCTACCCGGCGCCGCCGCCCCGCCTGCACGAACGTGATCTGTTCGACGGCGTCGCCGGCTAGGTAGTCGCGCAAGCCGCTTTCCTAGGGGTCAATCCCTGCCAACTTGCCGCAATCATGTGTGTCCTCGGCCGCGGGTGGATCTGCGGGAGGTTTGTAGGGGCGAAGCACCCTGGCACCGCCCGCCAGGGCAGGTGTGCTTCGCCCCTACCGGGCCTAGCCGGGGGATGCACCCTCACACATCTTCGACGAGGGTGATCAACAGCCGCTAGGGGGCCGGAACGCCGTCCGGGGACAGCATGGTAAGATAGCCCGCCCGCCTGGTTCCTTCCCTTCCCATGGCCGACCCCGAACCTCTCACGCCATCGCCTTTCAACCTGCCGCGCCGCCTGCGGCGATTGCCGGATCTCGCCTACAACCTGTGGTGGACGTGGAACAGCGACGCTGAATCCGTCTTCCGGCGCATAGATCCGGAAACCTGGGAAGCGGTGTCGCACAACCCGGTCACCTTCCTTCGCAAAGTCTCCCGCTCGGCCTTCACCGCCTCGACCCGTGAGTCGACCTACTTGAATCACTACGATGAGGTGGTGCGGGCCTTCGACGCCTACCTCCAGTCCGGGAACGAGGCGTGGTATCCGAAGCACTACGCCGACCGCATGAATACCCCGATCGGTTACTTTTCCACTGAGTTCGGTCTGCACGAGTCGCTGCCGATCTACGCCGGCGGCCTGGGCGTGCTCTCCGGCGATCACCTCAAGGAGGCCAGCGACCTGGGGATGCCCATGGTGGCGATGGGCTTCCTCTATACCCAGGGCTACTTCAAGCAGCACATCACCGAAGACGGATGGCAAGAAGCCACCTACGCCTCGCTCGAGTTCGACGACCTGCCCGTGCACCCGGTGGTGGATCAGGCCGGGGATCCGCTTACGGTCGGCGTCGACCTGCCGGGACGCCTGGTCCAGGCTCACCTCTGGCGCATCCAGGTCGGCCGGGTTCCTTTGTTCTTGCTGGACAGCAACGTCGCCGCCAA
>Ga0214473_10007273_pt1 | contig 13153 bp, 11 predicted proteins | sample RVTome_7_FD_203509 | JGI IMG/M metagenome (GOLD analysis project Ga0214473, IMG submission 203509) | Soil microbial communities from uranium-contaminated site in the Upper Colorado River Basin, Wyoming, United States - RVT98D197 | ecosystem: Environmental > Terrestrial > Soil > Contaminated >...
CCTTTGAACACTTGTAATTCCGCTCCTTCCACGTCCACCTTCACGAAGTGAACCTTTAACCCCCGGGGGAGGATGTCATCGAGCGCCGCCATTCGCACCGTTATGATCTCGACATGCTCGTCCGGGCGATCGTAGCGCCGGCGTCGTAACCCGCTGTAGCCGGGGTTGCTCACCACGTAATGGAACGTGGATTCGCCGGCCGCATCGCTGAGCGCCGCGGGGACCACCCGAACGGTGGGAAAGTTGGCCCGCAATCTCTCCGCCTTTTCGGGTATGGGCTCGAAGGCGTAATGGTGCCCGTCCGGGGCAAACCGCAGCATTTCCGTCAAGATGGTTCCGTCCGCGGCACCGACGTCCACGCAATTCGACGTCTTGGTCAGCACGCGTGCCATCACGGCCGCGGTCTGCAGATCGTAGAGGGCATTTTTCCCCTCGGAGGATCGGAGCCATTTGACGCTTTCGCACACGGCCCCCGGGACGCAAGCGGCGCGCAGTGGGGCCCGTCTCACTCTTCGGTACATCGCGATGGCCGGCAGGGCCCGCGGTGTCACAAGAAGCGTGCGTTTGAGGCGCCTGAATAGCGTCCGCACGCTCACGCCCTGACGGAACCGCCCGTCGACGGCGTCCGGCGACAGAACTCGAGGATCTCGCCGAGCGCGCGAACGAACTCCAGCTTGTAGTAGAAGCGCCGCTGGTCATTGGCCGACAGGAACCACTTCAGCGCGCCTCTGATCGCGACGCCGAGCACCTGCCGGGGCACTCCGAAATGGCGGACCCCGTCCACGGGCGGGTCGAGAAGCACCGACGCCCTGCCGTAGTGGAAGTACCACGACAGGAAGTACCCCTTCCGAAGCCGTTCGCTCTCCACCAAGTGGTACACCACGGCCCTTGGCGCGTACATGATCGTCTCGCCGGCCCGGAGGAGTCGCCGGCCGAACTCCGTGTCCTCGCAGCCCATGAGCCCCCGGCTGCTTCGCCCGAGGTCCACCCGAAACAGTCCGTATTTCTCAAACGCGGCCCTCCTGAAGGCCATGTTCCCCCCAAAGGGCGCAATACGCAGTCGCTTGGGCTCCCCTCCGTGATCGAACTCGCCGAGCACAGCCAGTAGCGGATAGGCCCCGCCCCTCGCCATCCACCGGGGCGTGGGACAGTCCCAAAGGGGGAGAATTCTACCGCCGACGCCAAGGCAGCCGAAGGTCTCAAAGCACTCGATGAGCGCCACCAGCCACTCGGACGCCGCTGCCGCGTCGTCATCCATGAAGGCGATCACGTCGCCCCGTGCGGCCCTGATGCCGGCGTTCCGCGCGTGAGACAGGCCTTGAGCCGGCTCGACTACGCCGCGCAGAGGCACCAGGCGGCGCGCCTCGAACTCCGCCACCACCCGTGCGGTGTCGTCGCGCGAGTTGTTGTCCACGACCACCACTTCCCACTCGCGCGGCGACGCCGTCAGGGACTCCAGGCTTGCCAACGCCCTGCGCAGCATATGTGACCGGTTGTACGTGCAGATCACGACCGTTACGATCATCGGCCATCGCTCCGCGCCCACAGGCCGGCTTCCGTCAATCGATCCCACAGCCAGTAGACCCAGGGGGGAGCGATCGGCTCGGACACAAGCGCCGCAACCGACGGCGACGCCTTGCGACCCTCGAGGTGCCGGCGAATGGCCCAGTACTCAGGCCATCGGCGATCCCACCTCGCCCTCCTGGCCTGGCTCACCAGCCGGCCGATGCACCGCTCCCGAATGGCCTCCACTCGCCCCTCTCCCAGCTCCCCGGCATTCAACTCCAGCCATCGCTCAATGGTCGCGTGCCACAGCGTTTCGACCCTCGGATCCGAGCTCTGGCGATTTCCGTGGCATCGGTACCCGACCAAGGGCTCCCGCACCAGCCGGATGCGCCCCCGCCGCGCGACGTCCAGGCAAAAAATCAGGTCCTCCGCGTACCGGGTCCACACGGGAAACCGCGACGGCACGTCCGCCCTCACCATCACGGTCGAGATCCCCATGGGGTTCGCGGCGCACAGATGCTCCGCCGTGTAGCGGATGGCTTCAGGCACATCCGAGGCATCCACGATCCGCCGGGGCCCGTCACCGAACACGAAGTAATTGGTGTGGATGCCCACCACTCCCGGCTCCATCGCGAGGCGTTGCTGCTCGAGTTTCGTCGGGACCCACACGTCGTCGGCATCGAGAAAGGCGATCCACTCCCCCTTGGCCGCCTCCATTCCGCGGTTCCGCGCGATCGATTCGCCCTGATTGGGCTGGTGAACGACGCTCACAGGCGGACCGAAGGCCTCCGCGATGCCCGCCGAGCCGTCCGTCGATCCGTCGTCAACCACGATGACTTCCACGGGGGGGTGCGTCTGGGTCAGCACCGACCGGATCGCCTCGGCCAGAAACGCCTCTCCGTTGTAGCAAGGAATGACCACCGACACGCCACTCCCGTGTCTCATCGTGACAGCCTAGAATGACCCCACCTCAGACCTCGCCCCGACCGGCTTTCGGAACTTCGCCGAGAGAATCCCCCCGCGATGCCGGCGATCAGTGTGGTCGTAACGGACGTTCGCCACGATGCTCTGATAGATCCCAGGCACGCTCATCTCGTAGTGGCGCTCCTCGACGACGTCCAGCGGCGGCGCGAACATCCTGACGACGTCCCACGAGAATTCCTGCGGCTCGCACACCGTGGCGTGATGATTCAGCTCCGTGAGAAGCAGGAAGATCCCACCCGGCTTGAGCACCCGGATGATCTCGCGGGCGGTCACCCTCGCGTCGTTGACGTGATCGAGTGAATTGAACGCACTCACGACATCGAAGTGCCCGCTCGGAAACGGAATGGCTTCCGACACCGCCGGGCTATACGTCATCTTGTGAGCGGCCATCCCCAACGTCCGATACTTCCCCGCCAACGGGTCGAGGCCGACACGCTCTGCCGCCATGTCCGCCCACTCGAGGCTGCCCCGGGGGCCGCATCCCACGTCGAGGATTCTCTTGCCCCGGTAAAAGCCGGGCTCGAGTCCGAAATGCGACGTGTAGAACTCCACGTAATGGTCGTTCCTCAGATCTCCCTCGATCCGCTTCCGTTCCTTCCAGTAGGCCAGCTCATTCACGGCCTTGTCCTGGCTTTGACCACGCCCTCTCAAGGCTCGACCCGCGACCCGGCATGCCCGTGCGACGACGTCTCTCGCCCCTCTCAGGACCACCGTGGCCGTCACTCGCGGAGCCTCAGGATTCGCAGGAGCTCGGCCCGTTCCCTGTCCCACGAGAAGTGCTGGCGCACGCGCTGCCAGCCGGCCTGTCCGAGTGTCCGCCGAAGCTCACCGTTCCGTGCGAGGGTCACGATGCGCTCCGCCATCCCGGCGCTGTCGCCTTCCGGAACCACATAGCCCGTTACGGCGTCGACTACCGCCTCTGGAATCCCGGCGTGGTGCGTCGCAACGACCGGAAGCGAATGGGCCATGGCCTCGAGGATCGCGACGGGCAGCCCCTCCTCGTCGCCCGTGTCGGGGTCCGTCATGCTGTGTTGCACGAAGATGTCGGCCCGGGCCAACAAGGCGTGGACCACGTGGCTCGGCTGGGCTCGGTGCAGCCTCACCTTGTCCCCGAGCTCGAACGCACGGACGAACTGCCGGACGGCCGACAGCAGCTCGCCGTCGCCGACATAGTCGAGCTCCAGGCGCGGGACAGTCTCCGAGGCCCTACGGAACGCGTCGAGCGTCATGATCGGCGCCTTCTTGGGCACCATCCGGCCGACGGCCAGGCAGTGGACGGCTTCCTGGTCGACTCGCGAGAAAGGCTCGGCCGGCACATCCACGCCGCACGGAATGACGTGAATCCTGAGGGGGTCCAATCCTAGGCCGACCAGTCGTGTCCGAGTGACTTCACTCATGGTGATGACGCCGGCGGCCTCGTTGTACCTGAGGTATTCGACCCGCCATCTGTGGTCGCGCAATCGTTCCGAGACGTCGTAGCCGTGGGCATGACCGAAGAAGCGGATCCCGAGCTTCCGCGCGATGGCGAGCCAGGACAGCGACGCGTCCAGGTACTCTCCGATCCCGACGCGCACCCCGTGAACCTTCAAGAATCGCTCGACACTCTGATTGCCGTCCCTCGTGGCCCACCCCAGTTCCCGGCCCACCGCGCCAACGAACCTCCGGACCCCTGCGGAGCCGGCCCCATTCACGGTCAGCACCGGCGACGCGACACTCCAATGGCCGGCACGCGGCGGGGCGGCGCTCTGGGCGACGACCACGGTCCCCCCCGGGAGCAAGTCTTCCATGTGCCGCCTGATGAATGTCTCGGAGACGGCCCCCACCACCGGCGAAAAGATGGCCAGCGGATAGCTCATACCCTGGGCTTGTACGCGGTCCCGCAGAGCCCCGTGATCATGCAGCTCTCGCCAAAGCGGTCGGGGGGAACGTCCCGGCGGACGAGATATCTCACGACCGGGGCCATCATCGTCGAGAGCACGGACCGCTTCCAGCCCGCCATCGGCCGTCGGCGCGCCCACAGACCGATCATCTGACCGAGGCTCGCGTCCCAGCCGCCGAGGGCGGCCAGCTCGAGCCGGCCGAACCCCGCTCGGCGTAGATGCCGCTCGAGCGCAAACGGCGTGTACCGATAGTGGTCATGCGGGACATCGTGGAGGGGCCAGAGGAACGGGACGGTAAAGAAGAGCCAGCCATCGGGTTTCAGCACCCGACACGCCTCCCGCATCACGACCTCCGGGTCCGGGCAATGCTCAAACACCTCGGTGGCGATGGCACAGTCGATCGTCCGGTCGCCGAACGGCATGCTCAGCCCGTCCCACGCGACATCGGGGTGCGCCTTGTAGATCGGACCGACAACGTCGAGGCCGACGTACCTGGTCGCCCGGCTCGGCGGTGCGAGGAACAACGGCTTGTATGGCATGTAGCCGCACCCGATGTCGAGCACGGTTCCCGCTACCTCACAAAGACGACTGCCCAATGCCAGCACGATCGAACGCCGCACCGCGAAACGATCGAGCATGTCCCGGGAGCAGCGGGGGACCATCACGCCGCGGCCCGCGTCGTAGTACGCCTCTACCGCCTCGGTCGCCGGTGTCATCTGCTCTTGCTCCCGAGCATCGCGCACATCATTTCGGCTCGATGTCCCATCGAGGCGCCCAATAGATCGGACCCCAACTCCGGAGACCAGGCAGGACGCTACCCCAGCCGAAGACGTCTTTCTCGACGACACGGATGAGGATGGCGTTGCTGAATCTCGCCACCTCACGATCCCCCTTCCCCACGTAGACCCCGGCGAGGTACGTTCCCGCATTCAAGGGGAGGCTGCCCATGTCGCAAGACACCCTCCAGAAACGGGATGGTGACGACACCCGGGGCATGTTCTGAACCCTGCTGCTCATCCCGACCACGGGCTCGCCCATCAAGTTCCTGAGGACGATGCCAGCCGTCACCTCGGCCAGCGGCCTCGGCGCCTCGATGTCGAACTCGAGCCGGACCGGATCGCCGCAGCTCACGCCGACCTCGCCGGCGTCCTTCTTCAGGTGCAGCACGAACTCGGCTCCCAGGTCGGGGTCGCCGGTGACCCGCGTTCGGGGAGGCCCGCTCAGCGCCATCTCGTGTCGGGCCATGTAATCCGCCATCACGCTTTCCGGGTCGGCGTCCAGCGCGATCTGGCCAGCCTCCAGCAGGACACAGCGAGCGCAAAGCGATCCTACCGCCCCGAGGTTGTGGCTCACGAGAAGGACCGTCCGCCCCTCAGTGGAGATTTCTGCCATCTTGCCGAAACACTTCCGCTGGAACGGCATGTCCCCGACGGCGAGCACCTCATCGACGATGAGGATCTCTGGTTCGAGGTGCGCCGCTACGCCGAAGGCGAGGCGCAGATACATGCCGCTCGAATAGCGCTTGACCGGGGTGTCGATGAACTTCTCCACCTCCGCAAACGCCACGATCTCGTCGAACTTGCGGCCGATCTCGGCTTTCTTCATCCCGAGGAGGGCGCCGTTCAGATAGATGTTCTCCCGGCCTGTCAGTTCCGGGTGAAACCCCGTTCCCACCTCCAGCAGGCTGCCCACGCGCCCGTGGATCTCCGCCTGCCCCGTCGTCGGCCGCGTGATCCGCGAGAGGATCTTGAGGAGGGTGCTCTTGCCGGCTCCGTTGCGGCCGATCACGCCCACCACCTCGCCCCGCGTGACGTCGAACGAGACATCCTTCAAGGCCCAGATGGTGTCCTCGCCCGCCACCGGGCGGCCGTTGCGCCGGAAGAGACCGACCGCGCCGTGAGCGAGCTGGTCGCGAAGGGTCGTCTGGCGGCGCTCACGCGCGCCGATGCGGTACTGCTTGGAGAGGCCCAGGGCCCGAATCGCGATGTCGCCCATCAGATCACGTCCGCGAGGGTGCGCTCCACGCGATTGAAGTACACGATCCCGCCCAGGAGCAGCGCGAGAACAATGGCCGCGCTCATCATCATGACCCCGAAGTCGGGACTCCCCCTGCCGGAAAGTGTCCAGCGGAACCCCTCGATCACCCCCGCCATGGGGTTCAGGGCGTAGAGTCCTCGCCACCGCTCCGGAACCAGGCTGCTCGGGTACGCGACCGGCGAGGCGAACATCCAGAGCTGAACGAGGAACGGGACGGCGTAGCGAACGTCGCGGTAGAGGGCGTTCAGCGGCGACAGCCAGAGGCCCACGCCGAGCGCGGTCGCCACCGCCAGCAGAAGGAACACGGGGAGCAGCAGGATGGGCCATCCCGGCGCCACGCCGTAGAAGAGCAGCATCCCGCCCAGGAGGGTGAGCGCGATCCCCAGGTCCAGGAGCCCCGAGACGACCGCGGCCATCGGCAGGAGGACCCGCGGGAAGTAGATCTTCGTGATGACCCAGCGGTGCTCGACCACCGTGTTGGTCGCGTTCGTGAGGGCGTTGGCGAAGTACATCCACGGCAGGAGCGCAGCATAGTAGAACACCGGGTAGGGGAGCCCGTCCGAGGGGACCCGGGCCAGGAGGCCGAAGAACAGGGTGAAGACGACCATCGTGAAAAACGGTTGGATGATCGCCCAGCCCACGCCGATCACCGTCTGCTTGTAGCGCACCTTGATGTCGCGCCAGACGAGGAAGTACAGGAGCTCGCGGTAGGACCAGAGCTCCCGCTGGTTCACCCCGAGCCACCCCTCGGCGGGCCTGATGACGGTCACAGGCGCCGCCGCGGAGTCTACCACTGCTCCCCCCGGCGCTCTCACCGCTTCCATCCTCCCGTGCTCCGAGCGTCCCATTTCGGAACGGGCCGTGTTCCGCCGAGCAGCCCTTCGCGCAGGCGCAGCATGAGGGCGAAGTTCGCCTGGCGGACGGCGGAGATGAAGTCACCGTAGTTCCGCTCTTCGCCGCCGGTCCGGAATCCCCACGGGTCGGTGCCGCGGGCGGCGACAGCCTCCTTCGCGTCATAGGCGTTATCGAGGAAGCTCACCAGCCCCCAGTTCGTCTTCTCGCCCCAGCTGTCGAGCCAGGCCCACCACTTGATCCCCACCACGGGGTGGACGCCGGCGGCCGTCCGGAGGTTGAACCGTGCCAGGATGTTCTCCGTGTAGGCGCGGCCGCGCTCGGCCTGGGTCATGACCCCCCAGCCCGGGTTGGCGTAGGCGTAGAGCCCCGAGTCGGGGTTGGCGGGCTGGCCCTCCCACGTCGTGATCGGAAGGTCGCCGACCGACGCCACGGCGGCCTCCAGGTTCCGCCGGGTCAGGTTCGCCTGGACGACGTCCAGGAACTCCCCCGCCGCCTTGAGGATCGGGCGCCGAGTGAGGCCCGACCAGCCGTTCAGCGTGGCGGGCCCCATGATGAGGGGATAACCGGGCGTCCCGCGCGGCTTCCCCTGCCGGATGGGCCGCGTGACCGAGAGGAAGTACTTCCGGGCGTACAGGTAGAGGAAATCGTCCAGGTCCTTTTGGGCCGCCGGCGTCATCGCCTGGAGCGTGGAGTGGTCGCGCCCCACCCAGGGGCTACGACCGCTCTCGTCCAGGAGCCCCTTGCCCGCCGGCCAGCCGCCGTCACTGTCGAAGGTGGTATAGCCGGCCCGCCAGGCGGCGTTCAGGGCGTCGACGCTCCCGTAGCGTTCCCGGAGGAAGTCGCGGAGGGCGTACTTCGTGTGCACTCGGGTGTCGGTGTAGGTCACCCCCAGGGGCTCGCCTTTGGTCTGCGAGGGGGCGGTCACCAGGGCGAAGTACCCGACGTGGGGGTGCGTCCTCCCCGTGGGGATCTCGGGCCCGGGCCCCCAGCCGAAGATGTCGTCCACGTCGTCCGTGCTGATCCCGAGCCGCAGGGCGCGGTTGGGAGGCGTCGGGCCCCCGCCACCCACGGCCCCCTTGACCCACGCCTCGAAGTTCGGGTCGAAGACGTCGGGCGTCGTACGCCCCCGCCAGTACGCGACGTCCGGGTGGAGGGCCGGGTCGATCCCCCAGGTCAGCGACTTGACCGGGCCCGGAGCCAGGTTGTTCAGGTTCCTGAGGCTGTAGGCGCTCGGCCGGATGAGCAACACGTAGGGGGGCCTGGCGTCCTCCGGCATGGGGGGCGTGCCGGGATAGTCCAAGTCTCGGACCGGCGAGGCGTAGGTCGCGATGTACTCGGCGAGCGCGTTGAACCCCCAGGACTTGATCCGCCGGCAGGACTGGGTCCCCCACACGAGCTGCGCGTTGTAGGCCATCAGGTGTGGCGGGTCGGTGGGCCTGGCGTACTTCCGACGGATCGTGTCCATGTATGTCTGGGTGCCGAAGTCCACGGCGAACACGCCCAGCATCCAGAACGCCGTCCCCTCGGGCGTGACGAAAACCCAGCGGTTGCCGAGCTTCTGGACCCGGAAAGTGCCCGTGGGCTTCGCGACCTGGACCCCCACGCCGCCGAACCGGTCGCGGAAGTCGGCGCTCCCGCCCCCCGCCGACGGCGGACCCGCCGCCGGGGCGGGCACCCGCGCCAGCGCCAGCAGGAGGGCCGCCAGCACCGCACCGCACATCCGCCTCTGTGTCATGCCGGATCTCCGTTCCCGGCCGCGCGCTTGCGGGCGGCAAGGATGAGGCAGTTTCCCCGGAGGCTCTGGGCGAAGATCCACTGGGTGATCGGGCTCAGCCACGCCAGCCACGGCACGTGCGCGCCCACCTCGAAGCCGCTGGAGCAGACCCGCTCGACGACGAAGCCCGCCTCGGCGAGCAGGGCCCGGATGCTCTGGGGGGAGAAGTACCGGAGGTGCCCGAACTGGCCATTCTTGTAGTCCACCCACGCCAGCTGGCGGCCCCGGAGCCAGCAGTAGAGGTTCTTGAGCGAGCAGAGGTTGGGCGTGGTCAGGACGAAGAGCCCCGTGGGCTTCAGCACCCGGGCCACCTCCCGGAGAAACCGCTCCGTGTCCAGGAGGTGTTCGAGAATCTCTCCGGCGTACACGGCATCGAAGGAATCGGCCTCGAAGGGGAGGGGCTCCACGGTCACGTCCAAGCGGATGACGTGCACGTCAGGCGGCCGGTGGCGGTTCGGCGCGATGTCGATCCCGTACTTCCTGGAGGCGCGGAGCTGCCCCAGGAACGCGCCGTCGGCGCAGCCGATGTCGAGCGCCGTGCCGATCTCCCGCCCGTGGAACAGGCGAAGGGCCTGCTTCACGCGGACGGGGAGGCCGACCCGGAAGTCCGAGTAGAGGGCCTGGTTCTGGTTGACCATGGGGCCGCTCATCGGCCGTTGGCTCCCGCCGCGACCGCCCGGCGCTGGAGCCGGCGGATCGTCAAATACTTCTGCGCCGTCCGTTTCAGCGGGGCGTAGCGTGTCCGGGGCAGGTGCGAGGCGAGCCCGGCGGACAGGAGCCGCCCCGCGAGCACATAGCGCCCGCGCCGGGCGCAGTGCAGCGCCGTCACCACGTGGTGGAACAGGCACTTGGCGTGGATGAGCGGGCCGTAGGCCTCCGCCAGGTCCGGGTAGAGGCGCAGCATTTTGGTCCAGAGCCGGACCTGGGGGAGCGGGAGCGACGGCTCCCGGGACGTCCCCGTGTTGCCGCCGTGCTTCCGGTGCTTGGCCAGCGCGTCGGGCATGAAGCCGATCCGGAACTCCCGCGCGATCCGGATCCAGAGGTCGTAGTCCTCCGCCACCGTCAGCGTCTCGTCGAACCCGCCGACGCGGTCCAGGACCTGGCGCCGGACCAGGACCGAGGAGGTCCAGACGCCGCTGTCGCCGTTGAGGAGCTGGACGAAGCTCGGCTCCGGATCGTCGTCGCTGAGGCCCCGTGAGCCCGCGCAGCCCAGGAAGATGTCGCGCAGGTAGCGGCCGGCCCCGTCGATCACCTGGAGGTTCGAGTGCACGAGCCCCACCTCGGGGCGCGCCTCCAGGTACCCGACCTGGAGGGCGAGCTTCTCCGGCAGCCAGAGGTCGTCCGAGTCGAGGAAGGCCACGAGGCCGCCGCGCGCGGCGACGAGCCCGCGGTTGCGCACCCGCCCCGGCAGGCCGGTGTGGGCCAGCGCGATCAGCGTCACCCGGTCCCTGTAGCGCCCGATCGCCTGGCGGCTCCCGTCGGTGGATCCGTCGTCCACCACGATCAGCTCCACCGGGCGATAGGTCTGCGCCAGAACGCTCCCGATCGCCTCGCTGAGGAAGCGGGCCCCGTTGAAGTTCGGCATGATCACCGACACCAGCTCGCCCGACAGGCTCTCCGGCCCGCTCAGCGCGCCCATGCCGGCACCACGCGCTCCAACGGTCGTCCGGGAGCGGCCTCGGTGGCCCGCGCGCGCGCCTCCCGCGCGCGCGCCTCCAGGGAAATCGAGAGGAAGACCAGCAGCCAGAAGAACTTCTGGTACTCGGCCGAGATGAAGAAGATCGCCACCAGGTAGGCTACCAGGCCGCCCTCGATCCCGAGGGAGGCGCGGTGAAGCAGGTGATCCCGGTCGGGGGCGAGCCGCCGCACCCGCACGAGGCTCCCGAACGCGCAGTAGAAGATGGCGGCGAAGAGCGTGATGCCCGGGAGGCCCAGCTCCGCGGCGACCTCCAGGTACGTGTTGTGGGCGACCGTGGGCTCGGCGATCTGGCCGTAGAGGCCCACCAGCGGCTTGAAGTTCCCCACGCCGATTCCGGTCCACGGGTAGTGCTGGAACATCACCAGGCCCGCCTCCCAGATCCGCGTGCGGTTGTCCGTGGCCTCCAGGTCGCTCCGGGTCGGCGCCAGCAGCCGCTCCAGGGGGGTGGTCGGCGACAGCGCGAGCAGCGGGAGCAGCAGGGCGGCGCCGACGACCAGCGCCCGCACTCGCCGCCGGGAGTGCCAGGCGACCAGGAACATGGAGACGACGATCGCCAGGAGCGCGCCCCGGGAGGCCGCCAGGGTGACGGCGAAGAGCGTCAGCGCCAGGGACACGGCGCAGAACCAGCGCTCCCAGCGCGGCTGCCCGGGCCGCATCAGGTAGTAGACGAGGGGCAGGCTGAGGACCACGGACACGCTGAAGTAGTTCGGGTCGCCGGTGATCCAGCCGGGCCGGTGGCCGGACGCCATGCCCCCGTACTTCTGCCATTCGCGCAGGGTGTGGAGTGACGCGTAGGCGATGGAGGCCACCGCCGTGAGCAGGGTCCACCGGAGCCGGGGGAGCGAATCCACCAGGGTGACGGTGATGAACAGGAACATCAGGAACGACACGAAGTTCATGAACGGGCTCATCTCGAACGGCATGAGCGGCCCCATCGTGAGGTAGGAGATCATGCCGAGGATCGCCAGGCAGACGAACCAGCGCGCCTGCCAGCTCTCGAGGAGGCGCGGAGGCTGGGGGCGCACCATCAAGTAGAACAGCGCGTACAGCAGGCAGAGCGCTCCCAGATACTTGATCAGCGTCAGTTCCCCGACGAAGTCCGACCAGAGGGGGTGACGGACCATAGGGAGTACCGTCACGAGGAGGTAGAAGACGATCATCGCAACGCTCCCGGCCCCAGCAACTCGTCGAGGGCCCTCGCCACGGCGGCCTGGAGAACCGGCAGGCTGTACCGGGCCTCGACCCGGCGGCGGGCGGCCGCGCCGAGTGCGCGCCGGCGCCCCGGGTCACGGAGCAGGCCCGCCACCTCCTCGGCGAACGGCTCAGGCTCGTCCGCGAGCACAATCTCCCGGCCCGGGGCGAACTCCAGGCCCTCAGCCCCGAGGGTGGTGGACACGACCGGCTTCTCCATGGCGCCGGCCTCCAGGATCTTGAGCCGCGTCCCGCTGCCGATCCGGAGCGGGACGACGCAGACCGCGGCCCGGGCGATCTCGCGGCGGATGTCGGGGACGCTCCCCGTGAACTCCACGTCGCCGAGGCGGCGGAAGCCGCGCCGGAACGCCTCGGACGGGTTGCGCCCCGCCACCACGAACCGGACCTCAGCCGCGCGGCGGCGCAGCCGCGGAAGGATGTCCGTGAGGAAGAACTCCACGGCGTCCTGGTTCGGGTACCAGTCCATCGCGCCCACGTACACCACGCGGCCGTCCTCGCCCACGGGGCAGGGGGGGTAGTCGGCGGTGTCGATGACGTTCGGGGCGACGGCGACGCGCAGCCCGGGGCAGTGGGCCTGGAGGATCCGCCGGTCGTGCTCCGAGCATGCCAGGACGCCCGCCAGCCGCCGGCCGGCCTCCAACTCCCACCGCCTGAGCTTCCGGTACTCGAGGCTCCCGTAGGCCCGGACCAGCGGGTTCCGCTGCCGCTCCAGGTAGCGGCGCACGATGACGTGCGTGATGTCGTGCTTGTTGAGGAGCACGGGCCGCCCGACCCCGGCGGGGAGGTTGTGCACCATGTAGATGTCGTCGCAGATCACCGCGTCTGGAGCCTCCCCCGCCAGCCGCCGCGCGACGGCCTCCTGCATGGCGCGCGACCGAAGGCGCCAGGCGCCGTACGGCATCGGCGAGGCTAGAGCGCTGAGACGCGCCCAGGCCTGGCGCGAGTGGCCGTTTGAGGGAGCCGGCACCACCTCCACGTCGGCGCAGATCGCCCGCAGCGCCGCCACGTGCTCGGTGGCCGGCGGGGCCTCGGCGAAGGAGACGAGGACGACCGCGTGCCCCTCCCTCGCCAGGGCTTTCAGGAGAGACCAATTCCGCAGCTGGTGGCCGTTCGTCGGCGGGAACGGCACGTTGAGACCCAGGAAGAGGATCCGGAGCGCCCTAGGCACCTTCGATGACCCCCACCCGGCGGAGGAGCTGGACGGCG
>Ga0214473_10007274_pt1 | contig 13152 bp, 4 predicted proteins | sample RVTome_7_FD_203509 | JGI IMG/M metagenome (GOLD analysis project Ga0214473, IMG submission 203509) | Soil microbial communities from uranium-contaminated site in the Upper Colorado River Basin, Wyoming, United States - RVT98D197 | ecosystem: Environmental > Terrestrial > Soil > Contaminated >...
GGAGTATGGAAGTGTTGCACGGACTCAAAGGGGACTCGCTGGATCTTATCCTGCACAGTCCGGGCGGATCCGCAGAAGCCACGGAAGCCATGGTCTCTTATCTTCGCTCGAAATTCGACGACATCAGGGTGATCATCCCTCAGGCCGCGATGTCCGCCGCAACTATGCTGACATGTGCCGCGAACAGGGTCGTGATGGGAAAGCACTCCTCTCTCGGTCCCATAGACCCTCAGATGATCCTTGAGACGCCTCTCGGCAGGAAGGCGGTGCCCGCCCAAGCGATACTCGATCAGTTCATGCGCGCTCAGGCTGAGTGCAAAGACCCCGCCCTTCTGGCCTCGTGGCTTCCGATGCTTGGCCAGTATGGGCCGGCGCTCCTGGTCGAGTGCGAGGAGGCCATCACTCTTTCCCAGGAGCTTGTCTCTGAATGGCTGGAGGGATACATGTTCAAGGGACGAGAGGACGCGAAGGAAAGGGCGGGGAGAGTCGCGTTGGCTCTTGCGAACCACACTGATTTCAAGAGTCACGGAAGGCACATTGACCGAGAGAAGGCTAAATCGCTTGGAGGCGTCGGTCTGGTAATCGAAGACCTTGAGTCGAGCCAGGAGTTTCAGGACGCCGTGCTCTCGGTCTTCCATGCCACGATGCTGACCTTGGATGGGACTTCCGCCGTGAAGCTCATCGAGAACCACAACGGCGCGGCGTTCGTCAAGCTCGCGCAGTTGATGGTCGTCCAGCAGGGTCCTCCTCCGAACCAGCCTCCGAGTGGCGTGGAGCGGGATAGCAAAACACAAGGCCTTGGCTGAGCTGGGAGAAGACAAGGGCGAGCTTCATCTGCACATCTGCTCAAGCGCTCTAGCCGGGCTCATGAGTCGAACACATGCGAAGCGAGTTCACATCGTCCTTGACGCGCGCTCTAGTAGACGTTCACTGCGAAGGCATTTCGAGGAACATCTGCTAGGTGTCGTGCGCAGCAATCACGGGGGTTACTTCGCCCCATCTACATCGGTCAGCCATATGGATTCGGTGAATTCAGCTGGAGTCCAAGTGGCGGATATCGTAGCGGGTGCAGTCTTCCGGAGCTTAGAACACTCTGACAATTCCTACCTCAACCTCATCACAGGCAGCATTGTGTACGGCGGACTGCACAGGTGAGAAAGCTGCGGCCCCCAGGGGGATTTTTGGCCGGGTCCGCCAAACGGCAAACCATCTACCCCCCGGGACTTACCCGCGACAAGTCATACTCGCACACCAGACATAAAGGTTGCGTGTGGATGTAGCGCAGGAGTTCCCGTTCGGGGTTGTTGTGGTTACCAATGAGACCATATCACAGAAGCTGAACGACTATAGCATGTTCTACGTCGGCGGAACGTTGGACAATCAACTCGTCGGATTCAGAACGAGATGACCGGGCTACATCCATGCGCAAACATTATTACCGATGGTACCGATGAGAAACGCGCAGGTAAGTCCTGGCCGGTAGATATGTGCCCTGAGGCGCATTGGCCAAGAATCCGACCAGGGACTGCACCTTCTCCTTATCCCTAGAAAACGAGCATCTTCTCCCGCACCATGATAGGAGCGAGGATGCTTCGGTAGCTCTCATCTCCGCGTTCGTGGCTCCTCTGGATTGCTCCTGCGATGAAATCGGCGACCTGCAACCCTCCTGAGTTCCGCGAATCCAACCTAGACACTCGGATTTCCGGGGGTATGCATCTCATTGCGTCGTATTCTCCCCTGATCTGAGCCACCATCCGCGAATCGGGCGAGTGACCAGTTACCTTGGTCATGGGCCGCGAATCAAACACCACAGACAAAGCCCCGGCGGCCCTTCCAAGATGCGCAATCTCGACTGCTAGCTGGGCGCACGCTCAATCGTAAAAGTCCGCCTGCCCTCCTCTGCGCTCCCTGGATATAGTCTTCTTCTTCACAACGATGCTGACCGCTCGTACCCCTACTGAATGGCGCACCATTTCAAGAAAGGCTCTTCTCACTCTCGGGCTGGAAGCGTGGAACTTCAGCTCAGGAACCTGGCATTGTCTTTTCATGAGAAGCGTTCTCCGGATCTTCTTGGGAATCCGTTCCAGCGCCAAAGGCGCTTCCGTCGCCACTGCCACTAGCGTCAAATGCTTCGAAGAGCGAGCGCTGAATCCCACATCTCCAGATTCATCCACAAACACAGCGAGTTTGCGCACAGCCAGGAGTGCGGACCAACGGCGAAGTCAGTTGTCACTACATGTAGTCTCTCCGAGCGTTTGAGATGGGAAGTAGAGAGCAACTACCGGGGCTTTTTCCCTCCTAGCATGACGGTCAGCCACATCGACTCCGCGATGTCGGCGGGACTCCAGATCGCCGACCATGTGGCGGGCGCGGTATTTCTCAGTCTGGAGAGAGGAGATCCTTCCTACCTGAGGCAGATAGAGGGCAGGATGTCGCATGGGGGGATGTACTGGTGAGAAGTTGCAGCCCCCAGGGGGAGTGTTTTGGCGAGCACCTTACGGTACTCATATACCCCCCGGGCCTTACCTGCAATGCGACTATCCTAGTCGTCAGAGATAAATATATCGCGTAGTCGTAGCCTGAAAGACTCAATTCGATCTTGCAGCGAAAACCCACATGACGGCCATTCAATCTACTTCTTTAAGTGCCTCTTGGCATATTCGTCCAGTCAGCTTCAATCAGATCAGACGAGCGTGATGATTTGGCAAAGTCATGGAAACTCAAAGGCCCCAAGATCGTGGTCGACCCGCCGGGACCGAAGTCGAGGGCCGCGATGACGAGAAAGGAGAAGTTCGTCACCGACGGGCTCAAGGTCCAGCTGCCAGCTGAGATAGATGTCGCCGAGGGACCGTTCCTGCGAGACGTCGACGGCAACGTCTACCTCGACTTCACCGTCGGGCTCGGAGTCCTCAACTGCGGCCACAGGCCCAAGGAGGTCGTGAAGGCGTGGAAGGACCAGATCGACAAGTTGGAGCACATCTGCTTCATGGTCTCGACCTATGAGCCTTACCTGCGTCTTGCCGAGGAGATGACAAAGATATGCCCGGGAAACCTGAAGAAGAGCATCTTCCTCACAAGCGGTTCTGAGGCGATTGAGAACGCCGTCAAGATAGCCCGCGCTTACAAGAAGAAGAGATGGCTCGTGTCCTACACCACCGCGTTCCACGGCAGGACCTATCTCGACATCTCGCTCTCGGGCGAGGAGATGAAGTACCGGATGGGCTTCGGACCGCTGATGCCGTTCATCCAGCTCGTCGAGTACGCTTACTGCTACAGATGTCATCTGGGCCTGGAGTATCCTTCGTGCAATCTCGCATGCGCTGATGTGATCGAGAGGGCGATCAAGAGCGAGCCGCTGATGGGCGATGTCTGTTGCCTGATAGCCGAGCCCGTACAGGGATCCGGCGGAGTCATCAACCCGCCCAAGGGCTACTGGGAGCGGGTCAAGGAGATCTGCGACGACAACCAGATACTGTTCGTCGACGACGAGGTCCAGGCGGGGTTCGGCAGGACTGGCAAGTTCTTCGGCATCGAGCACTGGAAGGTCGAGCCGGACCTCGTCGTCACGGGCAAGTCGCTCTCGATGGGCCTCCCGATCGGGGCCGTGACCGGCAGGGCCGAGATCATGGACGCCCCCAGCCACGGAAGCCTCGGCGGCACCTATGGAGGTGCCCCGATAGCCTGCGCGGGAGCGCTCGAGGCCATCAAGCTCACGAAGAAGGCCATCCCGAACGTGAAGATGATGCACAGCGTCATCAAGAAGCGCATGGACGATTGGAAGGACCGGTTCGAGGCCGTCGGCGACGCGCGTGGAATTGGAGCGATGATGGCCATCGAGCTCGTCAAGACGAAGAAGAGGAAAGAGCCTGCACCCGAGCTGACGAAGAGCATCCAGATGAACTCCTTCCGGAAAGGACTTTACCTGACGTCCGGTGGCAAGCTCAGCAACGTCGTGAGACTGCATCCTCCGCTCACCATCAACAAGACTCTTCTCGAGAAGGGACTCGACATCCTTGAATCCGCGCTGGAGGAAGAGTCCAGGAAGGCAGGGAAGTAGCCTGGTCCGTTAGCGGGCTTGTCAATCATAGGCTATTTATATTCGCCATGCTGTTTCAAATTACCAGATATATGCGGATGGGGTGCATGGAATGAGAATCAGTTCTCTAGTCTCAGTAGCGATAGTGTTTGTGATGGTAGGCGCTGCCTTCGGCGTCTTGGTCTCCAATGCGAGTGCGGACCAGGGCAGCCGCGACTCATACGGCTACAGGTGGACCGACAGCAACGCTCCAGTTCCGAGCGTGGCCTTCAACTGGGTCGAGATCAACTCGACGGGCACGAACACGGGCCTCACAGGCTCGCTCAACTACGTCGGGCCCATGCCGATTGGCTTCACCTTCAACTTCTACGGCAATGCCTACTTGACCTTCTATGCGACCACGAGCGGGTTCATAAGCTTCGGCTCCGCGAGCTACTCCTGGAGCAACGACCCCATACCCGACTGGTCCAGCCCTGACAACTTCATCGCCCCGTACTGGGACTACGGCACTAACTACGACGGCACCATCTACTACCAGACCATTGGCTCCGCCCCCAACAGGCAGCTCGTGGTCGAATGGGAGAACGTGTCCACGCTGTGGACCAGCAGCCTCCTCACCTACGAGGTCATCCTGAACGAGACCGGGGACATATGGTTCCAGTACCTCGATGTGGGGACCGACTACGGGCAGGACGCCTCTGTTGGAATAGAGGACAGCTCGGGAGACATTGGGACCCAGTACTCCTACGAGACAAATTCGCTCTCGAACGGTCTTGCCATCAGATTCTCGACCGGCCCGGTCATTATATCCCCTTCGCAGACCGGTGTCGGCAAGCTCGGGACTGACGTGAGCTACCCATTGACGGTCAAGAACTGGCAGGCGGTCTCAGACTCGTTCGAGATCACATACGCCTCGTCCCAAGGCTGGACCGTTTCTCTCTTTGACTCCTTGGCCAACCCGCTGGTCGATAGTGACGGCGACACTGTGCCGGACACTGGCACCATAGCTGCAGGGTCTTCCGTCAGCATCGAGGTCAGGGTTTCCATACCCGCCTCTCCGAGCGCGTTCCAGGACATCACCACGGTCACGGCCACATCCTTCCTGAACAGCGCCGCGTTCGACTCCTGTGCACTCACGACCAATGTTGCGAGCGCGTGGTTCACACCTCCTCATGAGGATGTTGGGCTAGATCCGAACGGGATAGGAGGTTTCGATGTGCTGTCCGTGAACGCATCCGTCAATGTCCGCGTGACCGGCTGGTACTACATCGAAGGGACCATGCACACGTCTAGTGAATCTTACATATCGTACGACAGCGGATACGTCTACCTAACGCCCGGGTCGGGAACCATGAACCTAAGGTTCTACGGATACCTGATCAGGGGATCTGGGATGGACGGACCGTACCATGTCCACATGACGCTCTACGACGGATGGTACGATATCCAGGACACGGACATCCACTACACGGCCGCTTACGCTGGAACCGATTTCATGACCCGCCCGGGTGTGCTCGGCACGACCCACGGCGACGGAGCAGTGGACTCGGACAGCGACGGGCTGTTCGACAGCCTGTTCATCTACGCGACGGTCATTGCCAACTATGACTGGAGTTTCCGAGTCGATGTGTACCTGTACGACAGCAGCTACAACTACATGGCTTCCGTCCAGAACTACACCTCCCTGGTGGCTGGGACCAGGGTTGTCTCGACTGAGTTCGACGCTTGGGACATCGTGGAGCTCGGCCAGGACGGGTTCTTCTACGCGGACATATATCTGTACGCTCTCATCGATGGCGCCTATGTCTACATGGGCTGGGACTCACACACCACAGGGGACTATACCCTCTCACAGTTCGAGAGGAGGCCGATCTTCTTCAGCTCCCCAATAAACGACTACGCCAACGACACGGACTCGGATGGATACTACAACTTCCTCGAGATCTCCGCCACGGTCGATGTCGCGATCGAGGGCGACTACTCGATCAAGGGCATCCTGAGGGCGGACTCGTGGCGGCCGGTCATTGACACCGTCACGGTCACCACTCACCTCACGGTCGGCCTGCACACGATCGACCTCTACTTCCCGGGCTGGCCGATTTACGAGAACGGCGACAGCGACGACATGGACGTCACCCTCGAGGCCTGGAGTGGGTCGACCCTAGTGGACACCGAGCTGTACACGACCCCCACCTACTACTATTACTACGACTTCGAGTACGCGATTGGCTGGTTCGAGCCGCCATACAACGAGTATGGGCTCGACATCAACAGCGACACGCTGTATGACTACCTGGTCGCCGAGATACCTGTGACGATCGATACTGCCGGTTACTACGAGGTGACGGCTGAGCTCTACCGCTGGGGCACGATCGAGATCCTGAGCAACACCAGCTACCTGGCTGTGGGCACGACCACCGTCGAGATACGCTTCACAGGCTGGCTCGTCTTCGACTGGGGCTACAACGGCCCGTTCACGATAAACCTGGACCTCTACGACGACTACGGCAGGTGGATGGACTCGGACTCGTTCACGACCGCAGCATACCTGTACGATGAGTTCCAGACCCTACCAGCTCAGTTCGGCACCCCCAACGAGGCGTATGTTGACGACGCCGACTCTGACGGGGACTACGATGCCCTGTTCGTCAACGCGACTGTCGATGTGGCCGTCGCGGGGACGTACCTGGTAGACGGCGTGCTGTACGATCCGAGCTGGAACTACATAGTGAGCGGCGGCCTTTGGGTCAACCTTGGCGTTGGCTCGCATGTGGTGCAGTTCTCGTTCCCTGCGTGGGCCATCAATACGCACGGGGCTGACGGCATCTTCCACATCCAGCTCCAGCTCTCCGACACCGGAAGGAACGTGCTGGACGGAGTCTCCATCTCGACCAGCTCCTACCAGAACGAGACCTTCGACCTGACGGTCCCGAGGATACTCTCTGCATGGGCGGACGCCGCCCCTGCCATGGACGGTGCGATGACCGCAGGTGAGTGGGCAGACGCGACCTCTGTCAGCCTGGCAGCCGCGGACACGCGCAACCAGGTCTACGGCACGATGCTGGTCATGAACGATGACACCAACCTGTACATCGCCTACGACGCCTACGGCGACACGCACGAGGACTCCAACGATTGGGGCGCCATAGGCTTCGACACGGGCAACGACGGCGCCAGGACCGACGGGCACGAGGACGCGTTCCTATTGAGCGGCTGGAACCCGACCAGCGGCCAGCACTTTGCCTACTCCTCGGCATCGACCACATGGGGCACTCACTGCTACCCGTTCGACACGGCGGACCCGGACCACGGGACCCTAGCGGGCGGGGCAGGGTTCGGCCCGAGCGATGGGCACGCGATGGATCACAGGATATACGAGTTCTCGATCCCGCTGGCGCTCCTCGACACCGCCATGGGCGACGTGATCGGCTTCCTGGGCGGCAACTGGGGCTATGACGGACTGTACGACAGCTGGAACGGCACGGACAGCTGGTGGCCTGTCTGGTACGCCTCTGCGCCTGGCCTGGCCAAGTATGGAGAGATCGAGCTAGCGGAGGCCGCGTTTGTCATACCCCCGCCTGTCACCACAGCATCGGTTTCCGGCACCGGCGGCTCCATGGGCTGGTACAAGTCCCAGTCCAACGTGACCCTTAGCGCTACCGGAGGCGACGGCGGAGTCGACCACACGGAGTACAGGCTCGACGGAGGCTCATGGATCACGTACTCGGCCATGATCCAGATAACGGCCCAGGGCACGCACACGCTGGAGTACAGGTCTGTCGACAACGCCGCGCAGGTAGAGACCACCAAGACCCTCACGGTCAAGATAGACACTGTGGCTCCTACGAGCGCGCCCGCGGTCTCAGGCTCCTGGTTCTGGCTGAACGGGACTGACGCGACGAGCGGCATCGGCTCGATCAAGTACCGCATAGACGGCGGGGCATGGACCACCTACACGGGCAAGGTCAACATAACTGAAAGCGGCACACACGTGGTTGAGTACTATGCCGTAGACGCTGCGGGCAACAACGAGACCACGAAGTCCGTGACGGTCAAGGTTGAGAAGCCCGGTGGCAGTACTGGGATTTCATCCGGCACTCTGATGTTGATCGGGCTGGTCGTTGCGGTGATCGTTGCGGCGCTGCTTGTGTTGGTATTGCTAATGAGGCGCAGGAAGGGCCAGGCCCCGATGACCTATCCGCCAGTCCAGGCAGAGATGCAGCCGCCGGGACCTCCGCAATAGTCCATCCGGACAAACCTCTTCCATCCATTTCTCATTTTCAAAAGCAGGATCGGACTCGATCATTTCGGCATCGCCCCATCCGACTTTGGCCCGTAGGGACTGCCGTACGACCCGAGGGAGGGGAGCGCTGAACAGACCGAGCTTCTTCGTGCTGGAGCGTAGCTGGAACACAGCCGGGGCCCAGGAGTTCGCGTTCGGGGGTCGTCGTCGTTTCAAATGAGACTATGTCACAGAAGCTGAACTCGACGAGCGTGTTCCGTTCCGGCGGACCGTTGGACAGTCAGTTCGTCGGATTCCTGACGAGATGATTGTGCTACATCCACACGGAAACCTTATTAGGAGCCGTCGCGATGAGAACAGCGCAGGTAAGTCCTGGCCGGTATATATGCGCCATGAGGCGCATGGTAAAGACTCCGGCCAGGGTCTGCTACCTTTGTCGTCTCATAGTTGGATTAGTTTTTCCATTGCGAGAATGGGCGCAATGATTGCATGATAGCTGGCATCTCCGACCTCGTGCTTCCTTCGAACCGCCCCTGCCACAAAGTCCGCAACCTGTAAGCCCCTCGAGTTTAGGGAGTTTAACCTTCTGATCCTTACCTCTGGTGGGATGCAGCCGACTTCTCGATATCCATCGATTGCGTGTGCTCGGATGCTCCTGTCGAACCCAGTTCCGAAGTCCCGGTTGCAGGGTCTCGCATCGAAGACAATCGTCATTTCGTCACGGACTCTGACGAGCCTGGCAATCTCGTGAACAAGCTCACCTGAAGCGCGCATGTAGATGTCTTCTCTGTAGCTCTTGTCTCCCTCCTTCGCGTTCGCCTTGTCGACGGTCACGCAGACGATCCGCGCGTCGTTCAATGCCACTATCCTCTTCAGTACCGCCTTTCTGAACTCAGGGCTCGAGTTGTGAAACTTCAATTCAGGCTTTCGGAGCAGGTTCTTCTTCAGCCGCCTTCTCCGCAACTTCTTCGGGATTCGTTCCAGCCGAGAATTCTCCTCTACGACGACTGCGGCTAGGGTGATGTGGCGCGAGGAGCCCTTGCCAAATCCAAGGTCTCCTGATTCATCTACAAAAACGAAGCATTTGCGCACGGTCCAGAATCTAGATGAGTTGCCAAATGAGATGACATTACATGTAGGCTAACACGGCATCCTGTTTCATACGAGGGGCCGTGTCGCGTTTCACGGCGAGCGTGTCCCATGTCGGTGGGCCATTGGACAGTCAATTCGTAGGATTCCTGACGAGATGATTGGGCTACATCCACACAGAAGCCTTATTAGGAGTCGTCGCGATGAGAACAGCGCAGGTAAGTCCTGGCTGGTCAGGGTGCGCCCTGAGGCGCATGAGTAATAATCCGGCCAGGGACTGCAATTTCTCCAGTCTCCTCACAAAAACATCGTCTTCTCTGCGGCCATCCCATCGTGGATGATGTCGTAATAGCTCGGGTCACCGGACTCATGTTTCCTGTTGATGGCCCCTGCCACGAAATCCGCGACCTGCAATCCTCTGGAGTTCAGTGAGTCGAGCCTGGAGACGAAAACATCTGGTGCAATCCTGCCCATTCTCCTGGATTCGTCCGTTACCATTGTCCTGATGTATTCATCAAATATGCTGCCCAGGGAGCTTTCGAAAGGTCTGTCGTCGAAGACCAGATGCAACTCTCTGAGTTCTGGCTCGAGCCGAAGAACATCACTGATGAGTTGTCCCGCCATGTCGGGATAGAGCCATTCCCTCTGGCGCTTTTGGCAGTCGACCCGGTGAGCCTTCTCTGCCGTGATGCTGGCTATCCGCGAATCCTCCAAATCCATCAGCATCTCAAGTACGGCCTTCCTTATCGCTGGGCTCGAGTTATGGAACTTGAGCTCCCCCACTCTCTTGATGCTCTTCTTCAATCGCCTCTTACGGATTCTGTGTGGGATGCGCTCCAATTGCTCGGGATAATGGGTCAACACCGCCGCAAGCGTCACGAATCGAGACGAGTTCTTCGTGAATCCCAGATCGCCCGATTCATCCACGAACACGAAACATCTGCGCACGGAGACGAGTCTTAGTGGCATGCGAAATCGGTTCGCATTACAGGTAGGCTATTATGACATTCCATCAGCCATATCTGTAATGGTTCCGGATCCAAAGGGGAGATCAGCATCAGCGAGGACATCCTGCATGAGGAGTCGTGGTGAACAAGTGTGCAGCCCCCGGAGGGAGTGTTGCGACGCGCACCGCATTGTACGCTTATGCCCCCGGGACTTATCTGCAACGCAACTATCCTGGCCGAAAGAGATAGATGTGTCGCGTGATTGTAGCCTGGAAGATCCAAATTCGTTTTGCGCCCAGAGATCACTTGACGGCCACTCAATCTACTTCTTTAAGTGCCTCTTGGCATATTCGTCCAGTCAGATTCACCTAGATGAGACGAGCGTGATGATTTGGCGAAGTCATGGAAGCTCAAAGGCCCCAAGATCGTGGTCGATCCTCCGGGGCCGAGATCGAGGGCCGCGATGGCAAGAAAGGAGAAGTTCGTCACCGACGGGCTCAAGGTCCAGCTGCCGGCCGAGATTGATGTCGCCGAAGGTCCATTCCTCCGGGACGTCGACGGCAACGTGTACCTCGACTTCACTGTCGGACTCAGCGTCCTCAACTGCGGGCACCGGCCGAAGGAGGTCGTGAAGGCGTGGAATGATCAGATCGACAAGTTCGAGCACATCTGCTTCATGGTATCGACCTACGAGCCCTATCTGCGTCTGGCCGAGGAGATGGCAAGGATCTGCCCGGGGGACCTTACGAAGAGCTTGTTCCTGACCAGCGGCTCCGAGGCGATCGAGAACGCCGTCAAGATAGCTCGAGCCTACAGCAAGAAGAGATGGCTCGTGTCCTACACCACCGCTTTCCACGGCAGGACCTATCTCGACATCTCGCTCTCCGGAGAGGAGATGCGGTACCGAGAAGGCTTCGGCCCCCTGATGCCGTTCATAAGGCTCGTCGACTACGCCTACTGCTACAGGTGCCACCTGGGCCTGGAATATCCATCATGCGGACTTGCATGCGCTGACGTGATAGAGGAGGCGGTCACGAGCGAGCCGCTGAAAGGCGATGTCTGCTGCTTGATCGCCGAGCCCATCCAGGGGTCCGGCGGGTTCATCAATCCGCCCAAGGGCTACTGGGAGCGGGTCAAGGAGATATGCGACGACAACCAGATACTGTTCATCGACGACGAGATCCAGGCAGGGTTCGGCAGGACGGGCAAGTTCTTCGGCATAGAGCACTGGGAAGTATACCCAGACATCATCGTCACGGGCAAGTCGCTCTCCATGGGCCTTCCGATTGGTGCCGTGACGGGCAGGGCGGAGATCATGGACGCACCTAGCCACGGAAGCCTCGGCGGGACATACGGAGGCGCTCCGATCGCTTGCGCTGGCGCGCTCGAAGCCATCAAGCTCACTAGGAAGGCGCTCCCCAACGTGAAGATGGTCCACAGCGCCATCAAGAGGCGCATGGATGGATGGAAGAGGCGGTTCGAGGCGGTCGGAGACGCCCGGGGCCTAGGGGCGATGATGGCCATCGAACTCGTCAAGACGAAGAAGGGGAAGGAGCCGGCGCCCGAGCTAGCCAGGAACATCCAGATGAACTGCTTCAGAAAAGGGCTCTACTTGACGTTCGGCGGCAAGCTCAGCAACGTCGTGAGACTGCATCCTCCGCTCACTATCAACAATACGCTTCTCCAGACGGGACTCGATATCCTTGAATCTGCGCTCGAGGAAGAGACGCTCACTTAGGGGCCGGCACTTCGGTCTTCGGTTCCTCGTGCTCGCCGTCCGTCTTCGCTCTGGTGATCGTGTTGACCGTGACCCTTTTCGGCTTGACGTCTCCCTTGGCTTTTGACTGCATCATCCTCCAGATGCCGCTCGTCCTCGCCTTTCCCTTCTTCGAGTGCTCCTTCACGAACCCCTGGATGAGCACCTCGACCCCGGCGAAGTCCGTCTCTATGTCCCCGGTCCAGCTGCCGAGCTTCTTCTTGTAGATGCGCTCGATGGTCTGGATGAACTCGCTCAGCGGCTTCTCGATGCCGTCTGGGATGTCCCCCTCGTAGACCACTGCCACGAAGGTCTTCTGGCCCCTGCTGACGAGCACTTGGTACTCCTTGAACCCGAAGGTCTTGAGTTCGTTCAACGTGGTGGACATCGAATCCTCCACGAAGTTCAGGACGGCCGTGAGCATCCCGCTGAGTATGTCCTCGTCTATCTCGCCAGCGTGTGGGCTCGCGTGCCTTCCGATCAGGAACCCGTCGTCGTGGATCAGCATCATGTCCAGGACGACGAACGGTCTCTTCCTGCGGCTGACGGCCACCATCAACAGCCCGAAGGCGGCACCTCCGGTTATGAGCAATCCAAGGTATAGCCACGGGTTGTCCCTGGTCCCGATTCCTGGGATAGTGGGAGCCTTGAGAACAGTGATCGATATTGTCTTAGTGTCCATGAGCCCCCCTTCGTCTCGCACCCTGATCTCAACATTGACGATCGTGGAATCAACACCATCGGGAACGAAATCCTTGGGGAAGTTCAACACGAGGACACTCCCGTGGACCTCGATGTGCTGGTCATAGTCGCAGTGCGCGAGGAACTCGAATTCCGTGTCCTCGACGTCCGGGTCGGTGACGAACAGCCCCAAGTCCATCGCGACTTGGGCGCCCTCTGTCATGTTCTGGCTGGCGGGCAGGCTCAGGGATGGTGCGTCGTTCACGGGAATTACATCGAGTATGATTGTCTCCTCGACGATCGAGCCCTCGAGGTCGGTCGCCCGTATGGTCAGATAGCAGATGCCGTTGTAGTTCTCGTCGGTTACGAACCGGATGATGCTGCTTCCCGCGACTTCATT
>Ga0214473_10007275_pt1 | contig 13151 bp, 10 predicted proteins | sample RVTome_7_FD_203509 | JGI IMG/M metagenome (GOLD analysis project Ga0214473, IMG submission 203509) | Soil microbial communities from uranium-contaminated site in the Upper Colorado River Basin, Wyoming, United States - RVT98D197 | ecosystem: Environmental > Terrestrial > Soil > Contaminated >...
GTGGCGCGGGGCTGCGACGTGGACAAACCGCGGAATCTGGCGAAGTCGGTGACGGTCGAATGAGCAGCGCGGGGGTGGCAGGGTGCGGCTGGTAGTCCAGCGCGTCACCCGTGCCTCGGTGACGGTGGACGGCCGGGTGGTGGGCGAGATCGGCCGCGGCTTCCTGATCCTGGCGGGCTTCACCGGCACCGACACCGACGACGGCATCGAGTGGATGGCGGACAAGCTCGCCAACCTCCGGGTGTTTCCCGACGATGACGGCAAGATGAACCGCTCGCTGCTCGAGGCCGGCGGCGCGGCCCTGGTGGTGTCCCAGTTCACGCTCTACGGCGACGCCCGCAAGGGCCGCCGGCCGTCGTTCGTGGACGCGGCCCCGCCCGAGATCGCCGAGCCGCTCTATCAGCGGCTGGCGGCCGCCCTCCGCGCGCGCGGCGTGCCCGTCGCCACCGGCGAGTTCGGCGCCATGATGGCGGTCGAGCTGGTCAACGACGGGCCGGTGACGCTGGTGATCGAGAAGTGATCGTCCTTGCCTCGGGATCTCCCCGCCGCACCCAGCTGCTCACCCTGATCGACCTGCCCCACGAGGTGGACCCGGCCCACGTGGACGAAATCCCGCTGGCCGGTGAATCCCCCCGGGCCATGGCCGAGCGCCTGGCACGGGCCAAGGCGACCGCGGTCGCCGCCCGGCATCCCGGACGCGACGTGCTGGCGGCCGACACGGTCGTCGTGCTGGACGGCGAAATCCTGGGGAAGCCGGCGGACGCGCGGGAGGCCGCGGCGACCCTTCGCCGGCTCTCCGGCCGCGAGCACGTGGTGATCACCGCCGTGGCCCTGGCCCGCGACGCCCAGGTCTGGGAGCGGCGCGACGAGACCCGGGTCCGGTTCCGTTCCTTGAGCGACGAGACCATCGCGGCCTACGTCGCGACCGGTGAGCCGCTCGACAAGGCGGGCGCCTACGGACTCCAGGGCTATGGCTCGGTGCTGGTGGAACGGATCGAGGGTGATCCCTTCGGAGTGATCGGCCTGCCGCTCCGCCTGGTGGCGGACTTGCTGGCCGCGGCCGGACGGCCCTACCGCTTCACCCGGTAGACCTGGACCGCCTTGGCCTTCCCCTTGAGGGGAATGGTCTCGAGCGCCTCCAGCGGGGGCGGGGACTTGAGTACCTGGCGGAAGTCGTCCGACACCAGGATGTCGCCGGGGCCCGCCTTGGCGCAGAGCCGCGAGGCGACGTTGACCGCGTCGCCGATGACCGTGTACTCGAGCCGCTGCTCGCTGCCGATGTTCCCCGCGAACACCTCGCCGAAGTTGACCCCGATGCCGATCTGCACCGGCCGCCGGCCCTCGCCCGCCCACTTGGCGTTGAGCGCGTTCAACACGGTCTGCATCTCCAGCGCGGCCCGCATGGCGCGGTCGGGGTCGTCCTCGTGGGCGATGGGCGCGCCCCACAGGGCCATGATGGCGTCGCCCATGAACTTGTCCAGCGTGCCCCCGTGCTTGAACACCACCTCCACCATCTCGGTGAAGTACTCGGTGAGCAGCCGGGCGATGTCGTCGGGCAGCATCTCTTCCGACATGGGCGTGAAGCCGCGGATGTCGGAGAAGAACACCACCACCGGGCGCTTGGTGCCGCCCAGCTTGACCTCGCCTTCCTGGTTGGCGATCTGCTGCGCCAGGTTGGGCGCGAAATAGCGCTGGAAGTTGGACAGCACCACCGCCTCGCGCCGCACCCGCTCAGTCAGCTGGCCGTTCTCGATGGCCACCGCCGCTATCCCTGAGAACGCGATGAGGAAGTCGAGGTCTTCGTCGCTGAACGAGTTGGTGGCGGTGAGGTTGTCCACGTAGATCAGGCCGAGCACCTTGCCCCCGCTCCCCATGAGCGGCGCGCACATGGCGCTCCGCACGCTCTGCATGAGGATGGACTTGCCCTTGAACCGCTCGTCCGCGGCGGCGTTGTCGGTGAGGATCGCCAGCCGTTCCTCCACCGCGCGCTGCGCGATGGAGCGGGGAACGTGGCGGCTGCCGCCGCCGGCCGAGTCGGACAGCCGGTTCTGCGAGATGCGGGGAATGAGCTCGCCCGACGCGGCCTCGACCATGAGGATGGACACCCGGTCCACGCTCATGACCTCGAAGGTGATGTCCACCACCTTCTGGAGCAGCTTGTCCACGTCCTGGTGCTTGGACAGCTCCTTGGAGATCTCGAGCAGCAGGGCCATGGCCCGGGCCCGGCGCTCCTCGGGCGAGCCGCCCTGGACCCGGAGCTGGACGCCGGCGCTGGGCCGCGCGGCCGCCAGCGGCTCCTCGGCCACCGCCACGCGCCGCACGATGGTGGCGCCGGGCGGCATGCCCGCCGGGCCGGCGTCGACGGCGGGACGGGGGACGGCCGGCGTCACCTCCCGCACGTGGAAGGCGACCTTGCCGAACGTCACCACGTCGCCGTCCACGGCCACCGCCTCTTCGATGCGGGCGCCGTTCAGGAACGTCCCGTTGCTCGACCCCAGATCGCGCACCCGCACGCCGTTGGGCGCCAACACGAGCTCGGCGTGGCGCCGGGAGATTGTGGGATCGTAGATCGGGACGTCGCTGGTGGCCGCGCGCCCCACCAGCGCCGCCCCCTGCGCGGGGGGGTCGATGGCCTGGGAGCCGGCGGTGGCGAAGAGCTTGTACGCCCTCACAGGGGTCTTCCTCGGGGCGACAATATATCCCGGGGCGAGGGCTCGCGCGAACCCGCCAGGGTGAGCGCCGCGAGCACGGCGCGGGCCTTGGCGTCGGTTTCCTCCAGCTCGCGGCCGGGGTCGCTGTCGGCCACGATGCCGGCCCCGGCCTGCACGTGGGCCCGGCCGCCCCGGAGGACCGCGGTGCGGATGGCGATGGCCGTATCCAGCGTCGCGGCCCCCCACCCCACGTAGCCCACCGCGCCGGCGTACGGCCCGCGCCGGGTGGGCTCCAACTCGTCCAGTAGCTGCATGGCCCGCACCTTGGGCGCCCCGGTCACGGTGCCCGCGGGGAACGCGGCCCGGAGCGCGTCCAGCGCGTCGAGTCCGGGGCGGAGACGGCCGCGTACCTCGCTCACCAGGTGTTGCACGTGCGAATACCGTTCGAGGACGTGATGCGCCGTGACCCGGACACTGCCGAACCCGGCCACCCGCCCCACGTCGTTCCGGCCCAGGTCCACCAGCATCGCGTGCTCGGCCAGCTCCTTGGGATCGGAGCGGAGGCCCTCGGCCAGCCGTTGATCTTCGTCGTCGGTGGTCCCGCGGGGGCGCGTGCCCGCGATGGGCCGCACGGTCACCTCGCCGTCTTCCACCCGGACCAGCACCTCGGGCGAGCTGCCCACTACGCTCAGATCGTCCAGCTCCAGGTGGTACAGGTAGGGCGCCGGATTCAGCGCCCGCAGCGCCCGGTACACCTGGAAGGGCGGCGCCGCGCACGGCAGGTCCTGGCGCCGGGACAGCACCGCCTGGAATACGTCGCCCGCGCGGATGTGCTCCTGGATGGTCTCGACCCCTCGCAGGAACCGTTCCGCCGGGAAGGGGCTCTCCACAGATAGCGGAGCCGCGCCACCCGTCCCAACTAACCCCGGGCGCAAGCCCGGGGTTAGTAGAGGTGCAAGCGGGGCCGGCCGGTTCAGGCGGTCGAGGAGCGCGTCCAGCCGGGTCACCGCCGCGTCGTAGGCGCGCTTCAGGTCGGTGTCGCCGGCGTGCGCATCGGGTGGGGCGGTGGTGAGCGCGATGGCCCGCCCGAACGCGTTATCGAAAATCAGGACGGTGTCGGCGATCAGGAACAGCGCGTCGGGGAGTTCCAGGTCGTCGGCCGGCCCCGGGCCCAAGGGCTCGAACGCCCGCACCGCGTCGTAGGCCAGGTATCCCACCGCCCCGCCCACGAAGCGGGGCAGGCCGGGGAGCGCGGCGCCGGGGCGACGCCGCACTTCGGCCGACAGGTGCGCCAGCGGATCGGGAGCGGGGCCCGCGGCGCGCCAGCCCGCATCCGGCTCCCAGCGCTCGGCCCGGCCGCCGCGATAGCGCCAGGCGGCCGACGGCTCGGTGCCGAGAAAGGTGTAGCGCGCCCAGCGTTCCCCGCCCACCAGGGACTCGAGCAGAAAACCGAAGGGGGGCCGGCGGATGGCGGCGAACGCGGCGACCGGGGTCAGGGTGTCAGCGGCGAACTCCCGGACCACGAACCCCAGGCGCCCCGCGCGGACGGCGTCGCGGAACTCCGGGAACCCGCCGCCCCGGGTCACCGCCGGGCGGCGACCAGCAGCTCGCCCGGCGCGTCCACCGCCGCGGCGATGGCGTCCACCCCGGCCGCCCCGGAGCCGCGGGCCACGCGCCACTGCCCCACGGTCACCTCTTCCCAGACCTCGAGCGCCGCGAGGTAGGCCGCCTCGTCCGGGAACGCCGGCTCGCCGGCGATGACCGAGAGATCGGCATACCGCCCGTAGAAGAACGTGACCGTGGGGGTCTCCAGGGTGAACTCCAGTCCCGACGGCGACAGCGTGAGCCCGTACTCCCCGGGACGGGCCTCGATCGTCACCTGAACCGAGTCGTCCACCGAGAGCGGCGACCCGTTCAGGCTCGAGAGGCACCCCTCGGGGAAGTCCACCCGGAGATAGGTGTTGAGCCCGGCGTCCAGGTGGCGCAGGACCTGGGACACCAGGCGGTCGTTGTAGACCCACAACGTGGCCGAGGTCACGACCGGCGCGCCGGACTGCAGCGGCAGGATGACCAGATCGGCGGTCGGCACCGTGCCGCCCCCCGGCAGCTGGACGTCCTCGCACGCCACCCCCGCCAGCACCGCGCCCAGCGCGCTTGCCGCGGCCAGCGCCCGCCGTGATATTGCGCGACGATGGCCCGATGCCCGCCGCTGCTGGTTTCGCTGCTCGCCGCTCTTGCTCCCGCGCCGCTCGCCGCCCAGGACTGGAACGACGCCCAGGCCCGGGCGCTGGTCGAGCGCGCCATCGCGCGGCGCGCCGGCGACCCGGCTCGGGGGCTCCAGGACTTCCATGCGCGGGCTCATGGGTTCGTGTTCTTCCTGGCGCAATTGGGTGATGAGGGGCTCGAGGAACCGCCGCAGCTGGTGAAGTCCGACCAGCTGGAATTGGAAGTTTACTGGAAGGCGCCGGGCCGCAGCAAGCAGCGCATCATCGGGTGGCGGGACCGCGCCGACCTGCCCACCGAGATCCAGTACCACCGCGACCACTTAGGCGTAGTCCAGAACGGCTTCGCCGACCGCATCCGCATGGGCGAGGGCGACGAAGTGCGCGACGTGCCCCACCCGCTGGCCCCCGACGGCCCGTCGCTCTACGACTTCGCCGTGTCCGATTCGCTGACCGTCTATCTCCCCGACCGTACCGTGCGGGTGCACGAGCTGCTCTTCCGGCCCCGGGAGCCGGACGCCGCGCGCATCGTCGGCAGCCTCTACCTCGACGCCGCGGGAGGCGAGCTGGTCCAGCTGCGCTTCAGCTTCACGCGCGCCGCCTACCTGGATCCGAGCCTCGAGGACATCACCATCGTGCTGGAGAACGGCTTGTGGGAGGGGACGTACTGGCTGCCGCGCCGCCAGGAGATCGAGATCCGGCGCCGTACCACCTGGCTCGACGTCCCGGCCCGCGGCATCATCCGGGGCCGCTGGGTGATCGACGCGTACACCTTCGACACGGGGCTGCCGGACGCGCTGTTCACTGGGCCGGAGATCGTGGCCACCGCCACGGCGCGCGACTCCTTTCCCTGGAACGAGCCCCTCGACCGGGCCATCGTGAACGCGGTGGGACCGCAGCGAAGCCTGCGGCTCACTGATGTCCGCCGCCAGGTAGGCGACCTCATGGGCGGGCGCCCGCTGAGCGGGCTCCGCGTGTCCGGGCTCGCGATCCGCTCGTTCTCCGACCTGCTCCACGTCAACCGGGTGGAAGGGCTGACGCCCGGCCTGGGCGCCGTCTGGCGCCCGGGCGGCGGGGCGCTAGCGGTCCGGGGCTGGGCCTCGTTCGGCTTCTCCGACGAGCGGGTGAAGGGCGGAGCGCGCGTCGCGTATGACGTGGGCGGTGTCACCGTCGGCTTCACCGCGGAACGGGCGGTACGGGACATCGGCGACCGGCCGGTGATTTCCCGCGCGCTCAACTCGTTCCTCGCCCAGGAGCTGGGCGAGGACTACGGGGACTACGTAGGACTGGACCTGGCCGAGCTCACGCTGGGCGCGCGCGGGTTCGAGGCCAAGGTCGGCGTCCACCGGACCGGTACGCTCGCGGTCAGCGCGACGCCCAGCGGGGGCAGCTACCGGGCCAACCCGCCGCTCGGCTCCGGCGACTGGCTGGTGGCCGCGGTCGAGGGACGGGTGCGCGCCGGCACGCCGGGCCGCGCCACGACGGGCGCCCGGCTCGCGGCCGAAGGCGGCTTCCGGTCCGACACGTCGTGGATCCGGCTTTCGGGAAGCCTCGCGGCCGGCTTTCCCACCGGGGTGGGTGAGCTCGGGCTGGAGGCGTGGGGTGGCTGGGCCTCTGCCGCCGTCCCGCCCTCTCGCGGGTTCGTCCTGGGAGGCCGCGGCACGCTCGAAGGCGAGCCATTCCGGGCGTACGGGGGCCGCGCCGCGGCCTGGGGACGGGTGGAATGGCGGGTGCCGGTGCCGTTCCCCGCGATCCCGATCGGCCGCTTCGCCTCCACCGGCCGCCAGCTGGTGGCGGCGCCGTTCGTCGCCGCGGGCTGGACCGCCGAGCCCATCGCGGGCCTGCCCTGGGCGGGCAGCGACGGCGTGCGGCCGGTGGTGGGCGTCGCGGTCGAGGCCTTCCACCGCCTGCTGCGGGTGGACCTCGGCTGGGCGGTGCGGGCGCACCGCGTGGGGGTGACGGTGGACGTGCGGCGGGCGCTCTGGCCCATTCTTTAGCGGCATCCCGCTATGCCGCAATGCGGCCGCGGATACTATCTTAGACCACCACCATGTCAGCCGTAAACGAGGCGCCGGGCGGCGCGGGGAAGGTCTTCAAGGACGAGTGGGTTACCTCGACGATCACTGGGCTGATCGGTCGCGAGGGAGCCGAGGCGTTGCGCGCCGAAAAACGCGCCACCGACACGCTCTGGGAGACCGCCGTCCTCTGCGGCGCCGCCACCGACGAGCAGATCCTCGCCGCCCTCTGCACCCGGTTCCGTCTCAAGCTGGCCGACGCGTCGCAGAGCGAGCGGCAGGCCCGGGACTTCGTGCCCGAACAAGTCGCCCGCCGCTATCACATCCTGCCGCTTCGCGCCACGGATTCCTACCTCGAGATCGCCACCGCCAACCCGTTCGATCTCGACTGCGAGAAGACGCTCGCGTTCGCCACTGGCCGCGAGGTTCGCATGCAGCTCGCGGCCCCGTCGGTGATCCGCAACCGGATCGACGAGCTGTACCGGCCCGGGAACGTGATCGACAAGCTGATCGAGGGCATGGAGGCGGCCGAAGTCACCCAGATGGAAGACCAGCTGGCCGACGAGCTCACGGTCTCGGCCGAGCAGGCGGCCCAGCGGCCGGTGGTCCGGCTGGTGGATCTCATCATCTCCGAGGGCATCCTCTCCCGGGCGAGCGACATCCACATCGAGCCGGAGGAGGGCGGGGTCGCCGTCCGGTACCGGATCGACGGCGTGCTGCGCCAGGTGATGAAGGTCCCCCGGGCGGCGGGTCTGCCCCTCATCTCCCGCATCAAGGTGATCTCGTCCCTCGACATCGCCGACCGGCTGCGCCCGCAGGACGGCCGCGCCCGCGTGGCGGTGAACGGCACGCCGGTGGATCTCCGGGTGTCCACGCTGCCCGCGACGCTGGGCGAGAAGGTCGTGGTCCGGATCCTGGACTCGAGGCGCACCGTGCTGTCGCTCGATTCGCTGGGGTTGAGCGAGGCGGAGGCCAACGAGATCCGCGGCATGCTCGAGGCTCGGGACGGGATCATCCTGGTCACCGGCCCCACCGGATCGGGTAAGACCACCACCCTCTACTCCGCGCTCCGGCACGTCCAGAGCGAGGGGGTCAACATCGTGACCGTCGAGGACCCGGTGGAGTACCGCCTCGCCGGGATCGTGCAGGTGCAGGTGCACGAACGTGCCGGGCTCACCTTCTCCTCGGCATTGCGCTCGATTCTGCGGCAGGACCCGGACGTGGTGCTGGTGGGCGAGATCCGCGACAAGGAGACCGCCCAGATCGCGGTCCAGGCCTCGCTCACCGGGCACCTGGTGCTCTCCACCCTCCACACCAACGACGCGCCCAACGCCGTGACCCGCCTGCTCGACATCGGTATCGAGGGATTCAAGATCGCCACCGCGGTGCGCGGGGTCGTGGCCCAGCGGCTCATGCGGCGGCTCTGCCCCTCCTGCAAGGAGGTGTGGGTCGAGTCCATTCCGCCCAAGATGCACCGCTGGATCCCGGCCGAGACGCCGCTCTACCGGTCGGTGGGGTGCGCCGAGTGTGCCCAGACCGGCTTCCGCGGCCGGTTCTCGATCGTCGAGATCCTCAAGGTGACGGCCGAGGTGGAGAAGCGGATCGGGGCCAGCGCCACGGCCGACAAGATCGCCGAGGCGGCGCGCGCGGCCGGCATGCAGAGCCTGTGGGAGAGCGGCCTGGCCCACGTGCTCAAGGGAGAGTCCACCATCGACGAGCTGCTGCGGGTGGTGGACATGCCCCCGGACGACGAGCCCCTGGAGCGGCGGCGCTCGGGGTCCGGCGCCAAGGTCCGGCCGGAGGCCGGCGCGGCGGCCACGCCGGCGGACCCGGCGCGGCCGCCCGAAGCCCGTCCGCCCGAACGGCCCCAGCCCAGCTTCGAGGGGGCGTTCGACCTGCTCGACGAGAGCGGGGCGGCGGCCGCGCGCGCGCTGGCCCCGGCGCTGCCCCCCACGAGCGACCGGCCGGCCGGCGCCAAGGTCCTGCTGGTGGACGACGAAGACCAGCTGCGGCGGGTCATGCGGGACCTGCTGGAGCGCGACGGCTACGACGTGATTGAAGCGGCCGACGGCGTCGAGGCCCTGGACCAGGTGGACCGGCACGGCCCCGACATCATCGTGCTCGACCTGAACCTGCCGGGCCTCGACGGCTACGGCGTCCTCTCCCATCTCCGCTCGCGCCGGGTGACGCAGAACATCCCGGTCGTGGTGCTCACGGCTCGGGGAGACGAGGAAAACGAAGTGCGGGTGTTCGAGTTCGGCGCCGACGACTTCCTGAGCAAGCCCTTCCGGGCCCGCGCCCTATCGGCCCGGCTCGACGCGGTGCTCCGGCGGGTGAAGCGGGATCACTGACCCACCAGGCGGCGGGCCCGGAGGATCCGGGCCGTGGCCGCTTTCAGCTCTCCGATGCGAAACGGCTTGATGAAGTAGGGGCAGCCGAGGCTGGTGAGCCACGCCTCGGTCTCCGGCCGGACGTCGGCCGTGAGCAGGATGCTCCGCTCTTTGAAGTCGGGCCAGCGGCGGAACAGGTGGTCGGCGAAGCGCTCGCCGGCCGAGACCGGGGCGCGGGCGTCGGCGATTACCACGTCGAACTCCCGCTCTTCCAGGAGTCCGATGGCCGCGCCGGCGTCTGACGCCGCCTCGACCACCTGGATGGGACCGGCCAGCAACACGCTGATCATCCGGCGGATGGCCGGATCCTCGTCCACCACCAGGATGTCGTACCGGGGCAGCGGCACCGCGGCGGTGACGTCCTCGACCGGCACGGGCACCGCGGCCGACGGCCGCTTGCCGACCACGGGCGTGCGGATGGGCAGTCGCACCACGAACACGGCGCCGCCGTCCAGCCCCCGCTGCACCGCGAGCGTGCCCCCGTGCCCCTCCACGATGCGATAGGAGATCGACAGTCCCAGCCCGGTGCCCTGGCCGGGCGCCTTGGTGGTGAAGAAGGGCGTGAAGATCTGGGGCAGTATCTGCTCCGGGATGCCCGGTCCCGTGTCGCTCACCCGCAGGACCACCTGGCCGTCCGCCACGGTCGTCGCCACTCCGATCCGGCGGGCCCGGTCGGGCGGGTTGTCCTGCACCGCGTGGATCGCGTTGGTCACCAGGTTCAGCACCACCTGCTGGATCTGGTAGCGGTCGCCGGTCAGGGTCGGCAGCCCCGGATCGAGCGTGCTCTCCAGCCGCACCTCGCGCAGCTTGAGCTCGTAGCCCACCAGCGACACGGTCCGCTGCACGATGTCGTTGATGTCCAGGTCGCTCAGGTCGGCCGGTCCCTTGCGGGCGAAGGTGAGCAGATTGCGCACGATCCGCCCGGCGCGCTCGGCCTGCTCGCGGATGACCTTCAGGTGGTCCCGGTCGCGCTCGCTCGGGGCGGGCTGCTCCAGCAGGAATTCGGCCAGCCCGGCGATCGAGGTGAGCGGGTTGTTGAGCTCGTGCGCCACGCCCGAAACCAGCTGGCCCACGGCCGCCATCTTCTCGCTCTGGATGAGCTGCGACTCCAGCCGCTCCTGCTCGGTGACGTCCTCCACCAGGACCACCGCCCAGGGCGCGTCGCCTTCGCCCCGCATGGGGGCCGCGGTGAAGCGGAGCAGCCGGCCCAGCGCCGGCGCCCGCTGGGTGAGGGGCGGGGCCGGCGCGCCCCGGCGCGCGGCGTCGAGCAGGTCGGCCAGCTCCATGGAGCCGCCCAGCGGCGTGCCGGCCAGCGACGTGCCGGCCAGCGAGGCGCCCGAGCCGCCCACCATGGCCGCCAGGGCCCGGTTGGCCCGCCGGATGCGGCCCTCCTGGTCCACTACCGCGAGCCCTTCGACCAGCGCGTTGAACGTCGTCTCCCATTGGTCGCGGCCCGACCGCACCAGGTCGAAGAAGCGGGCGTTGGACAGGACAATGGCCGCGTGGGTCGCGACGGTCGAGAGCAACCGCAGGGCCTCGGGCTCGAACCCGCCGCCCGCCGGCTCCACCAGGGCCAGCGCGCCGAACGTGACCCCGTGGGCCCGGAGCGGGAACACCGCGGCGTAGGTGACCGGCACCCCGTCCACCAGCATGGGCCGCGTCCCGCCCTCGGTCCGGGCCAGGACCAGCTGCTCGCGGCCCAGCGCCGCCGTGAGCAACCCGGGGTCGGCCTCGGGGACCTCGCGGCCCCGGAGCCCGGACAACGACCCCGCCGCGGCGGCCACGCGCACCGCCTGCCCGCCCTCGGGCGCGAGCGCCACCAGCGATCCGCCGGCGTCGGAGAACCGCGTGAGGTAGCTCGTCACCTGCTCGGCGATCCGCGCCGGCTGCAACGACTCGGACAAGACGAACGAGAGCTCCTGGAGGGCGAACACTTCGTTGAGCCGGCGGGACAGCTCGGTGCGGGTGTGCGACAGGAGGGCCTGGCTCCGGCGCCGCGCCCCGGCGCGCCCGAGCAAAATCCCCACGACGAACGCCGCCAGCGCCGCGAGTCCGCCGATGAGCGGGATCACGCCTTCGCTCCGCCTTCGCGTACCTCCGGCGGGGCATTGGGCTTGACCATCTTGGGTACCGCGGGAATGCCGAGGTTCACGTGGTACGGCTTGATGGGCCTGGTGGCCACGGCCAGCGCGCCCAGCATCCCGTGCTCGCCGATGCTGGCGCCCTCGAGCACGGTGGCGTGATACGTGATCCGGACCCCGTTCGCCAGGGTGAGCGGCGAGGACGTCACGTCTTCCTGGTCCACCAGGTCGTGGGAGTGGGTGTACACGTTGGCGAAGTCCGCGATGGACACGCGATCGCCCAGCACGATAGGTGCCCGGTCGTCCAGCAGCACGTACCGGTGCACCACCACGTTGTCCCCCACCTCCATGTTGTAGCCGAAGGAGAACTCCACGTGCTGGAAGCACTTGAAGTTGTTCCCGCAGCGCCGGAACACGTGCCGCGCCAGGATCCGGCGGAACCGGACCGCGAGGTCCACGTTGCCTCCGCCCATGGGGGAGCGGTCGAAGCTCTGCCACAGCCAGAGCAGCGGCTTCACCCGGGCGTACTGGGCGGGGTCGTTCTCGGCGTAGTATTCCGGCTCCATGGTGATGTTGCGCGGGTCGAGCGCCAGCAGCGCCGCGCGGGTGGTGAGCGGGGTCGCCGGATCCCGCACCGAGGCCTCCCAGTCGCCCAGGCCGGGATAGTAGAGGTCGAACAGGATCTCGCGGCACAGGCGGTTGCGGTCGCCCGCGGGGTCGGCCAGGCGCTCCTCGATGGCGGCGAGCCACGGGTCGTACACGCGCCCGGCCTCGGCCGGGAGGGTCAGGCGGCGCAGCGGCCGTTTGGGCATCGGTCAGCTCCTGCCGGCCGCGGCGGCCCGTGACAGCACCGCGGCGCGCTCTTGGTCGAGCCGGGGGACGATGCGGGACCAGGCGTCGGTGGAGCTGGTCCCGTAGGACACGGTCAGGTCGTCGAACAGGGCGATCCCCGGCTCGAACAGCGCCACCGCGACGGCTTCACCCCGCCGCGCCAGCCGCCGCTCGCCCCAGCCGGCGCTCAAGGGCGCGAACGCGAACGGCCGGAACAGCCGCCCGCGGCTCTGTACCGTGAGGTCTTCCGGGGTGAACGTGGCCTGCTCCTTGAGCCCGAACAGCGTGATGAGGAAGAGCGTCGGGTGGGCCACGCCGTACCGCTGGCCGGCACTGTCGATCTCCGCCGCCGTGAGGCGCTTGAGGCCGCTCAACGACGCGTAGGAGTCGGGCGCCAGGAGGCGCAGCACCCGCTCGTCCAGCGGCAGCACCCGGATCCGCAGTTCGGGCGTCTCGAAGAGCAGGGCCAGGTCGTCCACCTTGAGCGTGCCGAACCCGGCGGGGGGCATTTCCTCGATGCTCTGCTGGGCCACGGCCGGCGTCCCGACGAACCCGGCCCACGCCAGCACCATCGCCCGCGCGGTCATGCGCTCTCCTCGCTCCCGCGCCTTCCGCCCTCCACCAGGGACTCGATCGAGTCCCGGAGATCCCCGATTCCCTCTTTCGTGTGGGCGCTGGTGATGATGCATTGGTCGTCTCCCAGGTCCAGGCCGGCGCAAATCGCGCGGACTTGCTCCGCGCGGCGCCCGCGAGGCACCTTGTCGGCCTTGGTGATCGCGGCCAGCACCGGGACGGCCACACCCCCGAGCAATTCACCCATGGCCCGGTCGTCCCGGGAGGGCGGGTGCCGGATGTCGAGGAGCCAGACCACGCCGGCCAGGGTCGGGCGGCCCGTGAGGTAGCCCTGGAGCAGCCGGGCGAACCCGGCCCGTTCCGTCCGGGACGCCCGGGCCCACCCGTA
>Ga0214473_10007276_pt1 | contig 13151 bp, 9 predicted proteins | sample RVTome_7_FD_203509 | JGI IMG/M metagenome (GOLD analysis project Ga0214473, IMG submission 203509) | Soil microbial communities from uranium-contaminated site in the Upper Colorado River Basin, Wyoming, United States - RVT98D197 | ecosystem: Environmental > Terrestrial > Soil > Contaminated >...
GCCCCCCCGGCGGGATCCGCACCCGGAAATCCTGGAGCATCGGAACCTCGAGCCGGAACTTCTTCACTGCCTTCTTGAGGGCATTCATGAACGCGTCGTAGCCACCGTCGCCAGTGGCCTCGGCGGCGGAGGTCTTTCCGCGGTAGGAGACGGCGGTCTTGGCGCGCGGCATCGCGCCAGTCCCCAACCAGACCTGGTAGGAGTCGACCTTCACCATCTGCTCCGGGGGCGTCTTCAGCACGTCCGCGATGATGAAGCGGAGATCCTCCGGGACCACGGTGTGCTTCTTGTCTCCCAGCTCGACGATGCGCTTCAGCACCAGATCGCGCGCCGCTTCCGGGAGCTCGATTCCGAGCCGCTCCAGGTTCTGGTCGAGGGAAGCCTTTCCCGAGAGCTTGCCGAGCGCGTAGCGGCGGCGGCGCCCGAAGCGGTCCGGCGCCAGGCGGCTCGCGTAGAGCTCCGCCTTGGCGTCGCCGTCGGCATGGATGCCGGCGGTCTGGGTAAAGACGTCCGCTCCCACGATCGGGGCGTTCGCGTTCACCTGCTTTCCGCTGAAGATCTCGACCAGGCGGGACGCGGCCACCAGCCGCGACTCGTCGACGCCGGTCGCGTAGGGGCCGTGATCGTGGAGGGCGGCGACGATCTCGGCGAGGCGGGTGTTTCCGGCTCGCTCTCCCATCCCGTTGACACTGGTGTGTACCCCCCTGGCTCCGGCCTCGATCGCCGTCAGGCTGTTGGCGGTGGCGAGGCCGTAGTCGTTGTGGCCGTGGAACTCGAAGTGGACGCCGGGCCAGGTGGCGGTCATCAGCCCCACGTAGCGGCCGGCGTCGGCGGGGTTCATGATCCCCAGGGTGTCGGGCAGGTAGACGCGGTCGATCTGGTGCTCGCGCAGCATCTTCATCATCGCGAACACGTAATCGAAGGAGTCGCGCACCCCGTTCGACCAGTCCTCCAGGTAGACGTTGGCGCGAATCCGCCGCCTGCGCGCGTACTCGAGCGTCTCGGCCGCCCGCGCGCGATGCTTCTCGGGGCTCATCCTGAGCTGACCCGTGCAGTGGCGCTCGGAGCCCTTGACCAGCAGGTTGAGCACGCGCCCGCCGGCGCTGGCGATCCAGTCGACCGAGGTCTTGCCGTCGCAGTAGCCGAGCATCTCCACCCGCCGGAGCATCCGGGCGCGGCGGGCCCAGCGCGTGATCAGGCGCGCTGCCTTGTGCTCCCCCGCGGAGACCCGGGTTCCCGCGATCTCGATGCGGTCGACGCCCACGTTCACGAGCAGCATGCGGGCGATCTGCAGCTTCTCGGCCGGCGTGTAGGAGATCTCCGGAGTCTGCTCGCCATCGCGCAGGGTGGTATCCATCACCTCGATTCGGCGTCGGTGGGTCTCGGCCATCGCTTCTCCCGTCGCTCTTACCGTGAGTGGTTAGAATCGAATCATGCGAAAATCCACCCGGTCCTTCCTGGTCAGCGAGGCGGAGGCCGGCTCGCGGCTGGATCGCTACCTGGCCGGGACCCTGGGGGCCTCCCGGGGCCAGGTGCGGAGGCTCCTCTCGCAGGGCGGGGTGGCGGTGGACGACCGGCTGGTCGGCCCCGGCGCCAAGGGTCAGGCGCTGACCGCGGGCTCGCGGATCGAGGTGACCCGCTTCCGGCCTCCCGCCTCCCAGCACCCCCTCCCGGATCCCGAGGTACCCCTGGTGGTCCTGGGCGAGGGAGAGGGCTGGATCGCGGTAGAGAAGCCCCCGGGAACCCCCGTTCACCCGCTGACCGAGGGAGAGCGGGGCACCCTGCTGAATGCCCTGATCGCCCGCTCGCCCGAGGTCCTGGGGGTCGGCGAAGCGGGGCTCCGGAGCGGGGTCGTGCACAGGCTCGACGTGGAGACCTCCGGGGTGCTGCTCTTCGCCACGCGGGAGGATTGCTGGAGGAAGCTCCGCGAGGCCTTTCGCCGCCGGCGGGTGCGCAAGCGCTACCGGGCGATCGTGGCCGGCGAGCTCGCCGGAGAAGAGGACCTGGTGCTGCACCTGGGCGTGACCCGGCACCGCCCGGCCCGGGTCCGGGTACGCGCCGCCGGCGCGCCTGGCTCGAGGATGACGTCGCTCCGCTGGCGCGCCGTCGAGAGCGGCGCGGGCGCAACCCTGGTGGAGGTGGAGCCGCTCACCGGGTTCCTGCACCAGATCCGCGTTTCTCTGGCCCACCTGGGTCATCCGGTCCTGGGAGACGCCCTCTACGGGACACCTGGGGCTCCCGATGCCCCCCGGCTGATGCTCCACGCGGCGGCCATCGGCTACCGGGAGATCGACGTCTGCTCACCGGATCCGCCCGACTTCCGGGAAGCACTAGGGCGGCTGGGCATCCGAGGTGGCCCGGAGTCTCCCGCGGGGACATGCGCCAGCGCGAGCCGCCGAGGCGAGGTCTGAACGCTGTTCTCCTGGCCTTTCGGCCGGGAGATCCAGAATTTCGCCCTAAACAAGTGGTGATACTCACCTCGTTTCGGCTAAGGTGTTTCTCCTACATCCTTTCCCGGCCCGCTGCCGGATGCTGAGGAGCGCAGCGGGGTGAACACTCGAGTCTCCACTCTGCAAGGCCACGTCGACCGCATCTACGATGCGGCGCTCGCCCCCGAGCGCTGGGAGGCGTTCCTCGAGGCGCTTCGCAAGGAGCTGCGCGCCGCGAACCTCGGCGTGGTCTTCCGCGCCCCGGCCGGCGATGACCGCGGTGTCGTCGCCTCGGTCGGCATGGACGAACGCCACCGCGATGCCTACCTCTCGCACTTCCACCGGCTGAACCCCTGGCGGCTCATCAGACCGGAGGCGGTGGAGGGCGAGATCCGCCTCGGAGATGCCCTCGTTCCCGAGGCCGAGCTCGCGCGCACCGAGTTCTACAACGACTGGATGCGACCCCAGCGCATCGCCCATCCGCTCGCGGCGGTCCTTCGCAGCACGGATCGGGGGACCCCGCTCTCGGAGCTCGCGGGCTACCGGGAGGAGAGCAGCGGGCCCTTCGACCCCGAATCTCTCGAGCTGGTCCGACGGCTGATTCCCCACCTCCAGCGCGCGCTCGCGATCCACGCCCAGCTCGGGGGCGCGGCGATGCGGGCCGGGGCGGCGGAGGAGGCGCTCGACCGGATCTCCGGCGGCGTGATCCTGCTCGACGAGCATGGAGCTCCGATCGCCGTCAACCGGACCGCCGACGAGATCCTGGCCATGGACGATGGGCTCGTCCTGGGTGGAGACGGGCCCCGTGCCTCGACCGCGAAGCAGACCGGGGAGCTCCGGCGACTGCTCGCCGAAGCGGCGAGGACGGGGGCGGGCCGGGGGGTGGATGCGGGCGCGGTGGTGCGGCTCGCGCGCCCGTCGGGCCGTCCTCCCCTGGAGGCGGTCGTGGCACCGCTTCGCCGCGAGTCCTATCCCCTGCTCGACCACAAGGCGGCGTGCGTGATCTTTCTCACCGATCCGGCCGCCCGAACCGACACCCCGCCGGCGCGGCTCCGCCAGCAGTACGGCCTCACCGAGATGGAAGCCGAGATTGCCTCTCGACTGGTCGGGGGGATGGTTCTCGCCGAGATCGGCAACGACCTTGGCATCACCATCCACACCGTTCGCGGTCACCTGAAGCGGCTCTTCGCGAAGACGGGTACCCACCGGCAGGCGGAGCTGCTTCGGGTGCTCCTCGAGGGTCCGGGCCGCATTCGCTCCTTCTGAGCGTCAGGCTAGCTGCAGTGCAGCCGCCGGCGCCACGCGAGGGCGGCGAGGCCGAGGACGAGCAGTGACGCCGTGCCCGGCTCCGGGATCGCCACCGGACTGCCGTTCACCCGGAAGGCGGCGATCTGGTTGTCCCGCTCCACCTGGATGTAGAACTTGAAGCTGACCACCTGGCTCGGCGTAAGCGTCGCCGCGATGTCCCAGGCGGGTACGCTGTCCGTCGAGAGCACGGTCGCGGTCGGCGAGTAGAAGCTGTCGCTGAGAGCGAGATCGGTATCGCTCATCAGCATGCTGCCGAGCGCTGCCGAGGCCACGATGGCGGCGAAGTCGCTGCTGTCGACGGGCCTGGCGAAGACGCCGCCAATTCCGTCCTTGCCCGTCACCGCGCTGCTCTCCCACTGGCCGTTTGCGTCGACCCAGCCGTAGGCGAACTGAACGCTAGTCGGGACTGCCGGTGAATGGACGGCCCACGCAAAGGGAACCACGAACTTCACGTCGGTGAGGGTGTTCGCCCCGGTATTGGTCGCCTGGATGGTGGTCTCGATCACCCGATAGTTCGTCTGCACGATGAAATTCGGGTTGTAGCCCGTCTGCAACTGCAACAGGGTCACATCCGACGAGACATCGAGGTAGCTGAGCGCAGTGGCTGCCCTCGGACCGATCACGACGAGCGCCAGCAGCAGAGACCCGCTGAGTGCCTTGATCACGATTCTCCCCTTCCCGACGCCTCAGCCTGCCATCGCTGGCGGGGCAGGACGCTCTGCGAACAGCGGAGGAGATATGCGAGACGGCTGCAGCCACGCGGATGCCCCCGCCGGCGTCTCCCCTTTTCTGCAATTTCCTGATGCAAGCCGGGTGCCGCTTTCTCTGAAAGCCGAGTGCCAGGGAAATCGAGCACTTGGAGCGAGGCGAAGACCTCGGTCGAGAGCGCGCGAAGAAGCGGTTTTCCTCCAACACGGAAAAGCGTTTCCGTGAGTGGAGCTGACCCCACCCAAATGCGGCTACTCGAATGGGTTGGATGGAGACTCGAGGAAGGGGTCCCCGCGGCCTCCTCTCATCCAATCCTGGAGGCGCCTCGTCCGACACACCTTTGTGATGGATGGGGAAGCGGAGCACCCGCTCCTGCAGGGATCCTCCGGGTGGGCCTCCGAATCACCCGGAGCGGCTGGCGGAGCCCCCGACTGGGAGCGCCACATCGCGCGGATTCGCCGGGCGGAGGCGCAAGAGCGCTGGGGCGGGTCTGCGGCGGCGTGCTCTGGAGCGACGGGAGGCGCTCCAGGCTTCATCGACGAGGGCGTATACTCCCGCCCGTGGAGCTTCGGACGCTGCGAAGAGGAGAGCGGGAGCCGCTTCTCGATCTCCTCGATGGCTGGGTGTTGCCGGATGGGTGGCAGGGGCGGGACTTCTTCCGCCGCTACCTCGAGGACGATCCGACCTTCGTCGACGAGAACGTCTGGGTGGCGGTGGACGGCGGGCGCCTGGTCTCCTGCGTGCAGATCTTTCCTCGCCCCCTGCGCATCCGCGGCGAGGCGGTTCCGGCCGGCGGGATCGGCAGCGTCTTCACCCTGCCCGACTACCGGCGCGGCGGGATCGCGGGAGCGCTCCTGGCGCGCGCCGTCGAGGCGATGGCCGGGTCGGGATGCGAGATCTCTCTCCTCTTCGCCGCGCGCATTCCCTGGTACACGCGCCTCGGCTGGCGCTCCTGGATGGTGTCGCGCACCGTTCTCGAACCGGGCGATCGCACACCGCGAGGCGCGGGCGCGGAGATCCTGCGCTTCGAGCCGGGTCGGGATCTCGCGGCGGTGAAGGCCATCTACGAGGAGTACTCCGGGTCCCTGGAGGGGACGGTGGTTCGCGACGAGTCGCTCTGGACCGCGTCGCTCGCGAACGCGGGCAACCCGGAGGAGGACTTCCGCATCGCGCGCATCGGGAGAGAGACGCTGGCCTACGCCCGCGCCACGGTTCTGGAGGATTTCCCGGTCATCACCGAGTTCGGGCATGGCGCGGGCGGCGTCCAGGCCCTGGCGGATCTCCTCGCTGCGATGGTCGGCGAGCGGGCGCTCGCCGGAAACCTGCACCTCGACCCGAAGCTGGAGCGCGCCCTCGACGACCGAGGCCTGATCCGCCGCAGGGTGGAGGACTCGACCGTGATGCTGCGCTGCATCGACGCGGCGGCTCTGGCGGGGCGGCTCGGCGTCGCGCCACCCAAGTCCGGGGATTCTCACAGCTTTCTCGAGGCGGTCCTGCCCGCCGGGAGCTTCGGCTTCTGGACCGCTGACCGCTTCTAGCTCGCCTTCCCCCGCAGCCGTCCCGGCATCGCCTACTCTCGGTCCAATGAAGAGCCGGATCCGCAGGCTTCTCTTCGGTCGCCTGATTCTCACCCTGGCCCTCCTCCTCGGCGCGACGCAGGTGGTGGTCGGCCACTGGGTGACCGTGGTGCTGGCGGGCCGTCAGGGTCCGGGTCTCGGCGTCGGGATCACGCTCGCCGCGCTCCTGGTCGCGGGGAACGCCTACCTCGTCCCGGTGCTGCGACGGGCGCGGCGGCGCGGGGGCCTTCCGGGCCTGATCGCCAGGGCCTACCTGGGTCTCGGCGTCGTCACCATCCTTCTCGGGATGGCGGTGATCGCGACCTGGCTCGGCTTTCTTCCCATCGGCGGCCTGCTCTCGGTGCTGGGGGCTCCCGCAGAGTGGGTCTTCCAGGCGTTTCGCGTGCTCAGCATCGCCGTCGTGGGAGCCATCGCCGGCTTGCTTCTCTGGGGCTTCACCGTCGGACAGTTCCATCTCGCTCATACCCACCTCCGGATCTCGCTCGCGAATCTTCCCGAAGACCTTCGGGGGATTCGGATCGTGCAGACCTCCGACCTCCACATCGGCAACGGCATGCAGGGCCGGCGCCTGGAGCGGCTGGTGGGGAGGATCAACGCCCTCGCTCCCGACCTCGTGGTCGTGACCGGCGACCTCTTCGACCTCGATTCCTCCGTCCTCGAGCGAGGCGCCCGCGCGCTCGCGGGGCTTCGCGCGCGCTACGGCGTCTTCGCCGTTCTCGGCAACCACGACAGCTACGTCGGGGCGGATCGGGTCGCCGCGGCGCTCCGCGAGCATGCGCCCGATCTCCGGCTGCTCCGGGGCGAGATGGTGCGACTTCCGGTCTCGGCGCCGCTCTACCTGGCGGGGATCGACGACCCGGGGCGGGATTGGGCTGCGCGGGGCGTCGATCTTCCCGATCTGCAAGCCCTGGCTCGGAAGCTGCCCCGCGACGGACCCACCGTGCTCCTGGTGCATCGCCCCGAGGCCTTTCCCCAGGCGGCGCGCCTCGGCTTTCCGCTGGTGCTCGCCGGTCACACCCACGGCGGTCAGCTCGCGCTTCCGAGCGCCGGGGGCCGGCTGAATCTGGCGCGCCTGGTCACCCGCTACCACCGCGGGCTCTTCCGCGAGAACGGATCGGTCCTCTACGTGAACCGAGGCGCGGGCGTGGCCGGCCCCGCCCTTCGCGTCAACTGCCCGCGCGAGATCACCACCATCGAGCTCGCATAGCGCGGTGCGATCGCCGGTTTGACACTCGAGTCGGCGCTCTCGTAGACTCCCGGCCTCGAAAACCCCTTGCAGGATGTGCGCCGGGCGCCGGGAGAATCAGGAATGGGAAAGCGAGGCAAGGCCGCCATCGTTCGCGAACGGAACAAGCCGGTGAGCGTCGAGGAGGTCGAGGTCGAGTCTCCCCGCCGTGGCGAGGTGATGGTGAAGATCGCCGCCTGCGGCGTCTGCCACAGCGATTTCTCGGCCATCAATGGAACCATCCCGATGCCTCCCCCGCTGGTGCTCGGTCACGAGGCCGCCGGCGTGGTCGAGGAGGTGGGCGAGGGGGTCGAGGAGATCGCCATCGGCGACCACGTGGCGATCGTCTGGATTCCGATGTGCGGCCGCTGCCGCTACTGCGTGGAGGGTCGCCCGGCGCTCTGCGACATGGGTGCGAAGGCCGTCTTCACCCTGCCCGATGGCACCTCGCGCCTCAAGGATCGCGAGGGAAAGCCGCTCAACCACTACGCGGGCGTCGCGGTGATGGCGGAGCACGCCACCGTGCACCGGGACAACCTGGTCAAGATTGGTCCCGCGATCCCCCTCGACAAGGCGGCGCTGATCGGCTGCGCGGTGATGACCGGCGTGGGCGCCGCGATCAACACCGCCAAGGTGCAGCCCGGCTCGAGCGTTGCCGTGTTCGGAGCCGGGGGCATCGGGTTGAACGTGATCCAGGGCGCGGCGCTGGCGGGAGCCGAGAAGATCATCGCCGTCGACCTCGAGGAGAGGAAGCTCGACTTTGCCCGGCAGTTCGGAGCGACGCACACGATCAACCCGGGAAGCGCGGGGAACCCCGTCGCCAAGATCCGCGAGCTCACCGGCGGGGGAGCCGACTACGCCTTCGAGTGCATCGGCATCCCCGAGGTGATCGCCCAGACCTACGACGCCGTTCACAAGGGCGGGACGGCGGTGGTGGTCGGCGTCACCCGGCCCGACGCGACCGTGACCCTCGGCACCTTCATGATGCCGTTCCAGGAGAAGGTGCTCACCGGCTCCATGTACGGTTCGGCGCGGCCGAAGATCGATTTCCCGCGGCTGCTCGCCCTCTACCAGTCGAATCGCCTGAAGCTCGACGAGCTCGTCACCGCCACCTATTCCATCGACGAGATCAATCGCGCCTTCGAGGACATGCAGAAGGGCGTGAATGCCCGCGGCGTCCTGATCATGTGAGAGAGCTTCCCCCCCGCGAGAGGCGGGCGCGGACGCGGTCGACGATGCGGCCGAAGTCGCGGCTCCTGCCGCGGTCGACCTGGAAGTAGTGGTCGCCGTCGTCCTTGACCAGGAACTTGACCTTCTGGCCGGCGAAGACCTCCTCGGGGACCTCTCCCGCATTGGCAGGGCGGTCGAGCTTCGCGAACATGCGCCGTCCATCGATGCGCAGCACCGCGACGTGGACCGGCTCGCTCGCGCGGCCCGGCGTGACGAAGATCGTGGTCGCGGCCTCCACCACCGCCAGAGCGCCATGGAGCTCCGCCCCGTCCTCCCTCGCGGCTCTGCCGGGCGCGGACTGGAAGTGGAGCCTCGGCTTCGCCGTCACCTCGCGCTTCCGCCTCGAATCCGAGCGCTCCAGGATCGTCACGTACACGTTGTTGCCGGGGCCTCCGATCGAGTGGGCGATACCGAGGCTCGCCCGCGGGACCTGGGCGCGGGGATTCGGGAAGCGCTCGGTCAGCTGGAGGTAGTTCTCGGCGATCTGGAAGAGGCCCGTCCCGCCCACCGGATGGCCGCGCGCCTTGAGCCCGCCCGAGAGATTGGTGGGAATCCGGCCCCTGATCCCGGTGAGCGGGTGCTCGAGGGGCTCTCCGAGGGCCTTCCTCGGGCTCTTCATCAGCGCCTCGATGGCGTCGTCCTCGTCGACCAGCAGGAGGTCGACGAGACCGATGGGGAGCAGGCTGTTGAAGGCGTCGTGGACCTCGATGACCAGACCGTCGAGCTCCCGGGGATCGGCGATCCCGGCGCGCCAGTAGGCCACCTTCGCCGCCTGTCGCGTGGCGTCGAGATGCGAGAGCGAGCTGCGGTCGAGGATCGAAGAGGTCTCGGTGGCGGAGCCGATGCCGGCCACCCGGACTGCCTGCGGCTTCGCGGTCAGGATCACGGCTGCGGCGCCGTCGCAGATCGGCGAACAGTCCTTGCGCATCAGGGGAGTCGCCACCGGCAGGTTCTTCGAGCGGTCGAAGTAGGCGGAGAGGGGCTCGGGCCTGCCGAAGAAGGCCGCCAGGGGATTCTCCGCCCCCAGGGCGTGTGCCCTCTGCATCAGCCGGGCCAGCACGTTGCCCACCGCCTCTCCCTTGATGCCCCGCTCGCGGAACCAGGCCTGGGTGACCAGCGCGATCAACCCCGGCATGGTGAAGCCGAAGCGCCGCTCCACCGGATCCACGGTCTTCGACATGATGTGGGTCGCGGTCTCGGTGGTGACCGTCTTCATCCGCTCGCCGGCCACCACCAGCACGTTCTCGCACTCTCCCGAGGCGATCTTGTAGTAGGCCTCGTGGAAGGCGGCGGCGCCGGTGGAGGAGGCCGTCTCGCTGCGGATCGCCGGCACCCCGGTCAGCCCCAGCCGATCCGCCACCTTGGCGGCGATGTTGGCGCGGTTCTCGAACTCCTCGCTGTCCATGATGCCGACCTGGAGGGCGTCGAAGGAGCGGATTCGGGAGTCCTCCAGCGCTCCGCGGTACGCTTCGGAGAAGAGATCGAAGATGCTGCCGAAGACCCGGCCGGTGAGGTCCACCTTGGTGAGACCCACCCCCGCGATGTAGACCGACTTTGCCATTGCAGCCTAGGATAACCTACGGTCGCGGGCATCCGGGCTCCGGAACCCCGAGGAGGAACGCCGTGGCAAAGCGCTGGATCATCGCCGTCGTCGTGCTCCTGCTGATCCTGGCATGGCTGATGGTCGGCCGCGGGCCCAAGGTCGAGGACGGGACGGTGCTGGTGATGGATCTCGAGGGGTCGTACGTGGAGGCCCACGCGACTCCCTATCTCGCCAGGCTCTTCGGCCCGCCGCAGCGGCCGCTGATCGACCTGCTCTCCGAGCTCGCCAAGGCGGAACGCGACGAGCGGCTCTCCGCGGTGGTGCTGCGGATCCGGCCGGTCGAGGTCGGCTGGGGAAAGGCCGACGAGATCCGGTCCGCGATCGCGCGGATCTCGGAGCGGGGTCGGCGAACCGTTGCCCATCTCGAGATCGAGCGCTACGGCGCCAACCTCGAGTACTTCATCGCGACCGGTGCCGACGAGATCTACCTGGCTCCCGGATCGCGCAATCCCTTCGTCGGTCTGGCCGCCGAGTATCTCTTCCTGGGCGGCTTCTTCGAGAAGCTCGGCGTCGAGATCGAGTACGAGAGAGTCGGCAAGTACAAGAGCGCGGTCGAGAGCATCGCGGAATCCGAGATGTCCGAGGCGAACCGGGAGATGACGTCGGCGCTCCTCGACTCGGTCTACGGCCGCCTCGTCGAGGCCGTCGCCGAGGGGCGTTCCCTCACACCCGAGCAGGTGCGCGCCGCGATCGACGCGGCGCCCACGACTCCCGCCGAGATGCAGGAGCACGGGCTCAGCGACGGGATCGGCTTCTTCGACGAGATCCTCGAACGGCTTCGCGACGGGAAGCAGGAGCGACCGATCATGGAGGGGGCCGAGTACGCGGAGGTGGATCCCGCGAGCGTCGGCTTCGACCCGGTCGCGAGCTTCGCCCTGATCTACGGGACCGGCCCGGTGGTGACCGGCGACGAGTCGAGCGGCCTGGGGGGACAGCAGGTGCTCGCCTCCACCACCGTCTCCGAGGCATTCGAGGCCGCCACCGAGGCCCCCGAGATCGACGCCATCATCTTCCGCATCGACAGCCCCGGGGGCTCCGCGCTCGCCTCCGACCTGGTCTGGCGCGCGACCCAGCGGGCCCGGGAGAAGGGCAAGCCGGTGATCGCCTCCTTCTCGGACGTCGCCGCCTCCGGCGGCTACTACGTCGCCTGCGGAGCGGATCGCATCGTCAGCCAGCCGGCGACCCTGACCGGCTCGATCGGCGTCTTCGTGCTCCGCCCGATCCTCGCCGGGCTCTTCGAGAACCTCGGCGTCGGCGTGGAGGCGATGACGCGCGGCGAGCACGCGGACCTGCTCCTGGCCTCGCGGCCGCTCTCGCCGCCCACCCGCAAGCGGCTGCGGGCGGACGTGCGCGGCACCTACGAGACCTTCGTGGGCCGCGTCGCCGCCGGTCGCGAGATCGCTCCCGCGGCCGTCGACGCGGTCGGTCAGGGTCGCGTCTGGACCGGGGCCCAGGCCAGCGAGATCGGCCTCGTGGACGTCCTCGGCGGGATCCGCGCCGCCGTCCTCGAGGCCAAGAGCGCGGTCGGCCTGGACGCGGACGCCGACGTGGTGCTGGTCGCCTATCCACCGCCGAAGCCCCTCGCCCAGCAGATCGCCGACGCCCTGGGCTCGTCGGTCCGCGCTCGCGTGTCCTCACTCCCGCTTCCACCCCTGGTCCGCCAGCTCGTCGCTACCCTCGAGGTGCTTCCCGCCGGAACCCCGCTCCTGATTCCGCCGGGGCTCGCCGAGATCCACTGAGGAGGATCGATGCGTCTGCAGAGACGGTTCGACGTGAGCCAGCCCCGCAAGAGGGTGATCGAGCTGATCGAGAAGGACGAGACCCTGACCGGTCTCTTTCCCGACGCCGACACCCGGGTGGTGGACCGGAGCGGCGACCGGAGGACCACCGTGTCGCGCTACCGCGCCTTCGGTCGCGAGGGAGAGGCGACCTTCCACTTCACCTTCCTGGGGGACGGAAACGTCCGCTTCGAGAAGGTGTGTGATGGAAACGTCTGGCGATCGCTGTGCGGTACGCTCAGCTTCGAGGAGCGGGGCAAGGGGACTCGCATCTCGATCGAGCTGGACGGGAAGACCAAGACCCTGGTGCCCGAGTTCGCGATCAAGGGTCCCATGCAGGAGCAGATCGATCAGATGATGGCCGCTCTCGAGCAGCGCATCCAGGCCGGAAGCAAGGCGGGTGCCTCGCGGCGGCGCGCGCGGTGAGCGGGAGCCGAGCGGAGTCGGCCCTGGCAAGCGCGGCGAGCGGGAGACGAGCCGTGCGCGCAGCGAGGCGGAGCCGAGCGGAGTCGGCCCTGGCAGAGGCGCGGCGATGCCCACGGTGACCGCAAGCGATTCGGTGAAGCTCTACGCCGAGGCTCACGGCGAGGGCTTTCCGCTGCTGCTCTCTCCCGGCTACTGCCAGACCCACGAGAACTTCCGCCCGCAGGTGGAGCCCCTGGTCGGGGCCGGCGCCCGAGTGGTGCTCTGGGACTATCGCGGCCACGGCAAGAGCGAGTCCCCCGAGAATCCCGGCGGCTACCGCCTGGAGCAAGTGCTGGACGACATGGCTCGCGTTCTCGACTGGGCGGCGCCCGGTCGGCGCGCAGTGCTGGGCGGGCTCTCCTTCGGCGGACTCGCGTCGCTCCACTTCGCCCTCGCCCATCCCGAGCGGGTTCGGGCCCTGCTGCTCTTCGACAGCGGCCCGGGCTACAAGAAGCGCGATGCGCAGGCGAGCTGGGAGGCCCAGATCGGTCGCATCGCCGACCGTCTCGAGAAGATCGGCTTCGAGGGCTACGTCGATGGCCGCGCTGCGGCAACCGCCATCGGACGCCGGCCCGATCTCGCGGCGGCGCAGGCGGCGGGCCGCGCCATCCAGGCTCAGAATCCCCATGGAGTTGCGCGCTTCGGCCGGCGTGTCGTCGGCCCGGCGCCGGGCGTGATCGACGATCTCTCGAGCATCGGGGTGCCGGCGCTGGTCCTGGTCGGGGAGCAGGACACCGCCTACTTCCGGGCGGCGGAGGTGATGGCCGCCAAGCTCCCGAATGCGACCCACGTGGTGATCCCCGCCGCGGGCCACGTGGTTAACATCGA
>Ga0214473_10007277_pt1 | contig 13150 bp, 13 predicted proteins | sample RVTome_7_FD_203509 | JGI IMG/M metagenome (GOLD analysis project Ga0214473, IMG submission 203509) | Soil microbial communities from uranium-contaminated site in the Upper Colorado River Basin, Wyoming, United States - RVT98D197 | ecosystem: Environmental > Terrestrial > Soil > Contaminated >...
AGGCCGGGGCGACGTAGACGATCAGGCTGTTGCGAATGCAATCAGTAACGCAGATCGCACTTCAGTTGGTCCAACAGCACCACCAGGCGGGCTTACTTTGCTCAAGGTTCTCTATGACTACTGAGCAGTCTATTGACACCGAGCCGCATCAGGACAAGAATTGAAAACGTCCTGCCGTCCGAGGATGACTTTCAGGCCCTCATCGTAACTATATGCTTTCTGATTTCGAAGAATTAATAGAATCCGGCAGCCGCGAAGAGAAACTTCTGGGTAGAATTTCATGGGATCATCTGCCTCGCCACGTGGCCATCATTATGGACGGCAATGGTCGGTGGGCGGCCCAACGCGGGCTACCACGCATTGCGGGCCATCGAGCGGGGGTCGAAGCCGTGCGAGCGGCTGTTGATACCGGCGCGCGCCTTGGACTTGGCGCACTTACTCTGTATGCGTTCTCGACTGAGAACTGGAAGCGTCCGCGTTATGAGGTGGATGCGCTAATGCGCATGCTCAGGCGTTATCTTCGGCTCGAATTAGACGAAATTGACCGGCAAAAAATAAGGTTTCAAACGATAGGGCGAACCGGCGCGCTTAGTGAAAATGTTCGACGCGAGATCACCAAGGCAACAGAGCGAACCGAAGGCAACCAGGGCATGGTCTTGACCGTCGCACTGAATTATGGAGGACGGGCCGAGATCGTTGACGCTTGCAAAGCGGCCGTTAGGCGACTGCTTGACGAAGGAAACCAACCGGATGCAATTACTGACCAGCGAATCGCCGATGAGTTATATACGCGTAATCTTCCGGAACTGGACCTGTTGATTCGCACCAGCGGAGAGCTCCGGATCTCAAATTTTCTGCTTTGGCAGGCAGCCTACAGTGAGATCTACGTCACAGAAACCCTTTGGCCCGACTTCCGCCGTATCCACATGCTGGAAGCTATCCTGGAATACCAACGGCGCGATCGTCGCTTTGGCGGACTAAAGTTGGTTGCAAACGCCACCTAATAATGCGCCGCATCATTACTGCTGTTGTTATCCTTCCCTTCTTAATCGCTTCCATTCTCATTTCATGGTTGGAGTTACTCTTCGTTCTTCTGGCAGGGGCGGCAATGGTCCTCGGGCTCGCCGAATTCTGGAAGCTGGCAAAGTTGCGAGGCATGAACCCGGAGATGGGCGGCGGCTATCTGGCTTCGGTAGCCCTTTTTATGACCTTTTACTATTCCGACGCGGCGGACGGTTCCTTAATACCGATGCTGGTTCCAGTGATTCTGATAATACTTACCGCCGGGACCCTCATCTCGTTTACTGTCAAAGGCGCTGGTTTCGACAAAATGCTCGCTTCGGCTGGCGCGACAATTCTCGGAGTACTCTATGTGGCCCTACTTGGTGGTTACCTCGTCGCTGTGAGAACGGGGTTCAGTTCAGGTCTAGCGGCGGACCTTCTGTCATTCTTTTTTTTGGTGATATTCGGCGCCGACACGGGGGCCTATTACGTCGGTCGCTCCTTTGGAAAACACAAATTGGCCCCCACGATTAGTCCAGGTAAAACCTGGGAAGGAGTCTTGGGTGGTTTTGTCGCCGCCTTGGCGCTCGCAGCAGTTGCCCATTTCTGGTTTTTTCGCCCGCTCCCGCTCAGATGGGCATTGCTGCTTGCCTCGGCAATGACGATCATCGGTATTGCGGGTGATCTGACAGAAAGCGCGCTTAAGCGTGGCGCCGGATCGAAGGATGCGGCAACAATACTGCCCGGTCATGGCGGGCTACTTGATCGACTCGATAGCTTGCTCTTCAACGCACCGGTCATCTACTATTTTGGACGCCTTTACTTTGGCTGACACTTTATTCAATGGCGACAAGAAAGATATTAATAGTAGTCTTCCTTCTGGCGTTGACCATTGGTGTACTGGTCTTGCTTGCTGTCAGCGCGGTGGTAGGCGTTGCTTTCTACTCCATTGGCAAAAGTGAAGCAGCTGAGACAGCAAAGACCTTCCTGCGAAATAACGAGATTCTGAAAAGGGAGATTGGCGACATAAAAGATTTCGGGTGGTTCGTAACCGGCAGTATTAATGTTCAAAATAATGACGGCCACGCCGCGATAAATCTGAAGGTTATCGGAGCAAAACAAACTGGTAACGCCACAGTGGAAATGATCTACTCAAACGGCGGCGAATGGCGTGTGACGTCCGCCCATTTCCAGAATGGGAAGGGGCGAACCATAGACCTCCTCATTGCTTACGACGCGCTAATGTTTTCCCAACTGCTGACTACCTGAACATGAATACACAAGGCATAGCAATCCTGGGCTCGACTGGCTCGATTGGCTGCAACACCCTGCGAGTGATCGAGACTCTGGGAAGCAACCGGTTCCGAGTGGTTGCTCTCGGTGCGGGCAAAAACGTGGAGATACTGGCAGATCAGATAGCCCGTCATCTCCCTGAATTAGTGTCGGTCGAAACCGAAGCCGCAGCGCACGATCTGAGGGCATTACTATTCGAACGCGACGTTGATCTACCTCGGATAGTTGTCGGGGAAGCTGGTTTGGTTGAAATCGCTGAGCACCCTGAAGCGAACTGTGTTGTTTCAGCAGCAGTCGGCGCTGTCGGTCTCGTCCCGACTTTACGCGCGCTTGAAGCTGGTAAGCGAGTGGCCCTTGCCAACAAAGAGACGTTGGTCATGGCCGGAGAATTGATGACTCGTGCGGCACGCGCTTCAGGCGCCGAACTGTTGCCCGTTGATTCGGAACACAATGCTCTCCATCAGTGCCTCCGTGGCGAAAATCGTTCAGAAGTCCGGCGAATAATTCTAACTGCCTCAGGTGGCCCTTTCCGTTCGAAGACTCAATTGGAGATGGAAAAGGCCAGCGTCTCTGAAGCGCTCAGACACCCGACATGGAACATGGGGGCCAAGATCACAATCGACTCCGCTACTCTGATGAATAAGGGGCTGGAGGTAATAGAGGCCCATTGGCTGTTCGGGTTCGCCGCAGAGCAAATTGGCATAGTGGTACACCCCGAGTCGGTTGTGCATTCGATGATTGAACTGATCGATGGCTCAGTGATAGCTCAAATGGGCGTGACAGACATGCGTCACGCAATCCAGTACGCTCTGACTTATCCGGAGCGTCACTCGTGTGAACTCCCGGCTCTGGACTTGACGGCCCTCTCAACACTTCGTTTCGAACCTCCGGATCTGCAACGCTTTCCTTGTATCGACCTTGCCTACCGGGCGCTCAAGGAAGGTGGCACCTTACCAGCTGCCTTAAACGCAGCAAACGAAGAGGCAGTAAAGGCTTTTATCGATGAGCGCATCTGTCTGACCGATATTTCCCGAGTTATTGCTGGCGTTCTTGACACCCACCCCAACAAACCTGCCCACGATCTTGCTACAATTCTCGATACCGATGAGGCCGCCAGGCTTGCTGCCACGGCGGAAATCGAGAAACTTTCAAGAGTTGGTAATATGCGTGCCGTTTCTTAACACTACCAAGTTTGACGCCTATTGTACCCGCCGCGTAAACTCCCTAATTGGCAAACTCCTGACCGTTGAGGGGAGTCTAATAGGAGCTTCGTTCCGCGCGAGCCGGAGCTAAACGTAAAGAGAGACCATCAATAAATGTTTTATCTCATTTCAATACTGGCTTTCATTTTTATTCTTGGAGCGGCAGTTGTATTGCACGAGTTTGGCCATTTCATTGTGGCTAAGCTGTTAGGTATTCGCGTGGAAACGTTCTCGTTTGGCTTCGGTCCACGGTTGTTTGGGAAAAAATGGGGACAAACTGATTACCGTGTTTCGGCGATTCCACTTGGCGGCTATGTAAAACTCGGAGGCGATGAGTCGAACGCGCCTTTGGAGGGTGCCGGCGCGACTGACATTCCCCCTTACGAAATGTTCAACCTTCGTCCACGCTACCAGCGGATCCTTGTTGCGCTCGCTGGACCCGTGATGAATATTCTTACCGCATTGGCAATACCGTTTGCCGGCGGATTGATGTATGGCGTTCCCGCCAGTCCCGCGCCCGTGGTCTACTATATACAGAGCGGCGGTGCCGCGGAAAAGGCCGGGCTGCAGCCCGGCGATAGAATTGTGTCCTTTAGCGGGACCAGTAATCCTAAGTGGGACACCATCAATGGCGAGGCGCTTCTGTCGCCTAATCAACCGTTGCCGGTGGTGGTGGATCGCGCCGGTCAACGGTTGGAGTTGACAATCACGCCAACTGCCCGAACCGAAGATGGTGATACGGCCGGGTTTTTGGATTTCATCCCTGACTATGGTGGCTTGCCCGTCGTGATTCAGGTGGTGGTACCGAATTCGCCGGCTGAAGAGGCCGGAATTCAGGTTGGTGATCGCGTAGTATCAATCAACGCCGAACCGGTTCGCAGTGCAGAACAGGTCAGCCAGTACATCCGAGAGCATAAATCCCAACCAATTACGTTGGGGCTGGAGCGAAATGGCCAGCAGTTGACGTTTACGGCAACGGCCCGTCGTTTATCCGATGGGTTGGAGCGCTTAGGAATAACTCCAGCGGATGTTTATCCCGTCTACCCGGCAACGCTGAGTTCCGCTGCCGCCTATGCTTACCGTTCAAATGTTCAGATTCTATTGCTTACGGCCAAGGCTGTGGGACAGGTGTTCGCAGGTAAACGATCGGCCCGCAATACCTTGTCGGGGCCAATAGGAATTTATCAGGCGGCCTCCAAGTCGGTGGAAAGACTGGGCTGGGATGGTCTCTTTGCAATGCTTGGCTTTCTAAGCCTTAACCTCGGAGTCTTTAATCTCTTGCCTATTCCCGTACTCGACGGCGGTGCGATATTCCTGCTCTTACTCGAAGGGCTACTGGCCACAATTGGCTTGACGCTTTCGATGACTGTGCGTGAGCGTATTCAACAGGTGGGTTTTGTTGTGGTCATCCTGCTAATGGTTTTTGTGATCACTAATGACATCTTGAAGCAGGCTTCGTCATGGCGCGGCTCAGCAAACGACAAACCTGCCGCCTCTGAGACAACAAAATAGCAGCTATCTGTGCGTAATTCTCGTCCCGTAAAAGTAAAGCATCTTCAGATCGGCGGGGGCGCCCCGGTCCTGGTGCAGTCTATGACCAAGACTGATACTGCTTCTGTCGACGAAACCGTCGCTCAAATTCAAGAGATGGTTCGCGCTGGTTGCGAGATAGTGCGGCTCGCAGTGCCTGACAACGACGCAGCCATCGCTCTGAAGGAGATCCGCAAGCGTGTGCCCGACGTGGCGCTGGTAGCGGATATTCACTTTCATTACAAGCTCGCGCTAATGGCACTCGAAGCGGGCATCGACAAGCTACGTCTGAACCCGGGCAATATCGGTAAGCACGAACGCGTCCGTGAGGTGGTCAGGGCAGCTCAGGCGCAACACGTTCCTATCCGCATTGGAGTTAATGGTGGCTCTCTGGAAAAAGATCTGCTCGCACAGTATGGCACCGCCACTCCCGAGGCGATGGTGGAATCTGCGATGCGGCACATCCGCATTCTTGAAGAGCTGGGCTTCACCGATACAATTATCTCCTTGAAAGCATCTGACGTGCACCGCACTGTCGCCGCATACCGGTTGCTTGCCGAAAAGGTCGACTATCCATTTCATCTCGGCGTTACAGAAGCAGGCACGTCTTTTAGCGGTACGATCAAATCCTCAATTGGCCTCGGAATTCTGCTTCATGAAGGCATCGGCGACACGATTAGGGTTTCACTTGCTGCTGAACCGCAGGAAGAGGTGCGCGTCGCGTGGGAGATCCTTAAATCCCTCGGAATGCGAAACCGGGGCGTTACCGTGGTTGCCTGCCCCACCTGCGGTCGTCTGGATGTTGATAATTTTGTGGGAATCGTAACCGAGATTGAACGCCGCCTGGCTCACGTCGAAGAGCCATTACATCTCTCGATCATGGGCTGCGCGGTGAATGGCCCAGGTGAGGCCCATGATTCACAATTGGGCGTAACGTTTGGTCGCGGAGTGGGTATGATCTTCAAGAACGGCGTGCCAATGCGAAAAGTTGCCGGGGAAGATATTGTAGCCGCGTTTGTTGCGGAAACTGAGAAACTGCTCGCTGAAATCGCAGGTAAGACTGACACTGATACCCAACTCGTCACCATTGGGCAAAGCTAATCAATACACAATTGGCATGTTCAACCGCAAAACTCATCATGTGATATGGTTTTGGGTAGCCCTAGTACTTGTGATGTCGTTATTTGTTTTCTTTGCGGTGAAGGTTCAGACGTACGGCATCTAGAATAAGGTACCTTAACCAGCAGCCATTCTGAGCAAAAGAGCGTCAGTAGCGGGCTTGCGGTTAATGTTGACAGCAAGCTGTTCGCGCAGTTCTTCTACCTGCGAAATCCAGAATGTGGCGCGGTTAACGTCAATCCGCTCACTGACAATTCTGAGCTCCGAAAGCAAATCCTCATTAGTCAGCTTCGGGCTATCAATGCCTAATGAAAGTATCAGGGCATCGCGAATTAAAGCTTCAAGTATGTCCAGCCTGTCTTCGTATTCGTCTTTGTACTTGCCCTCATTCATCTCCTCCGCAAGCCGCAGCAAATGTGCCCGGTCATCAGCCAGGGCCAGGGAGTTTAATATCTTAAGCATAGCCTGCCTCTGTTCCTGATAGTCCTCCCAATCCATTGCGAGTGCGCGGCTCAGGCTTCCTGCGGCGACCTTCGCTCGCAATCGAGCTTCAGCGGCTGGTGCTAATTTGTTGTCGAGTAGATGGTGTTCGATCTCGTCATCGGTCAGGGCTGAGAATCGAATGGGATGACAACGTGATCGGACAGTTGCCAACAACATGGCTGGCCGCGCTGTGATGAGGACGAGATGAGACGTTGCCGGCGGTTCTTCCAAGACCTTCAACAGAGCGTTCGCTGCGGGCTCGTTGAGCCGATCGGCCTCGTCGATCAGAAATACCCGAGCTTTGCCCTCAAACGGGCGGAAGTTTGCCTCACGCTCAATCTGGCGCATCTGATCTACAAGCAGTACTCTCTTCGGCGCCACGACCATACCAACATCGGCATGATCGGTCCAAATGATCTTCTTCCACTCATCTGCGTCTTCAGATTCCGGATAATGAAAGCTGGATATGCGTTTGCATGCGGGACACTGCCCGCACGCTTCCTCCCCTTGTGGTGAGCGGCAATTCAAGGCGCGAGCAAACTCCAGCGCGAAGAGTTTTTTACCAATTCCTTCCTCTCCGGAGAAGAGGAACGCGCCGGGAACGCGGCCAGATTGCAGCATTCTTTTCAGGAGCTGCTTTACGCGGTCGTTGCCTCTGAGTTGATTAAACACAGAACGTTGAATTCACGAGGGCTGAGGTTCCTGTGACCCTGTGAGCACATAACCTCGGCTTCGTAGGAATGGTATGAGAACTTGTTTCACAGCCACGTGGGTTTCTTGAACAGAGCCACTGCTGTCGATTAGACGAATACGTTGTGGTTCGTCAGCGGCGAAACGCAGGTAGGCATTGCGCACACGGGAATGAAACTCTGCATCCTCCGCATCGAGTCGATCCGTTTTATGCCTACCGTTGCGCCGGCTGGTTCGTTTCATACATTGTTCAATCGGAAGGTCAAACAATAATGTCAGATCAGGTTTGAGGCCGTCGGTGGCCAGTTCCACCAGTTCAGAAACGAGTTGGTCCGAAAAACCCCTACCGGCGCCCTGGTAGGCTCGGGTTGCATCGGCGTAACGATCCGAAAGCACGATCCGATTGCGCTCAAGGGCTGGTCGCACCACCCGCCGTACATGTTGGGCGCGATCAGCGGCGAAGACCAGTAGCTCCGTCAGGGGATCGACGTGTTCCTGAGCATCGAGTAATGCAGCCCTTAGCCGCTGCCCCAAAGGAGTCCCACCAGGTTCGCGCGTAACAACAATATCGCAGCCGCTCGTTCTCAAAAAACTAGAAAGCAATCTTAACTGGGTCGACTTCCCACTCCCGTCGATGCCTTCCAGAGTTATAAAGGTTCCTGCCACGGAATCAGGAATCGTGCGAGCCGGCACTCTGAGTTACGGAGTCGGCAGTTTGAGTTTCGGCGGGCAAACGAAGTTCCTCCGTCACCCGTCTAGCTTGAGAGATGGTAGAGATGGCGTGCTTGAAGATCAGCTGGTCCTGCGATCCAGACTCGAGAAGTACAGAGAATTTGTCAAAGCTGCGTATCCGACCCATTAGCTTGGCCCCATTCAGGAGGTAGACTGTGACAGTCGTCTTTTCGCGCCGCACGGTGTTCAGAAAAGCATCCTGGATATTTTGTGGTGCTGGTTTACCGTCTGACATGCGCTAACCCCGGATCGCTACCTTGCAAACAATTATAACAATCCGAACACCTTAACCGGAAATGCGTGGCGAAGGAGAGGAGAGTTTATGCTGTTTTTGTGAAACTTCCGTGTTGAGCGCCTTGAATACCCGGCGCTGTATGTTGGCGTCATCGCCGAAACCGGCATACCATTCGACATCGGCCTCGCGACGCAGCCATGTCAATTGCCTTTTGGCGTAATGTCGGACATCTAACTTAGTCTGTTCTATTGCAGCAGCCAAATCCCTTTTCGATTGAAGATACTCCACCACCCTGCGATAACCATGCGCGCCCAGCGCATTTGAATCAGGGGCAACTCCTAGGGCAAGTAGTTGCCGAACTTCCTCAACTAAGCCCGCGGAAAAATGCTCTTGGGTTCTGGCGTTGATCCGGTGGTACAAAGCCGAACGTGGCGGGTTGAGGGCAATGACGCGTATCTGGCCAATGCTGGAGGCCACAAGCCCGAGATGTTTTTGAGCCGAAATTGGCTTGCCGGTCTGCATGCTAACTTCGATTGCTCGTTGCACGCGCGGCCAGTCTCGCGGAAAGAGCTGTTGTGCCGAAACCGCATCAAGACGCGTCAGAATGCGATGGAGGTGCTCAGGACCGCGCAGTTGACGAATTTGATTCAAGCGGTGGCGGATGTTCAGGTCGGTTTGTGGGCTGGGAAAGAAAGGCTGCCGTAGCGCACGGAAATAGAACCCTGTACCGCCGACAATAATCGGAAGCCGGCCGCGCATATGAATCTCCCGGATCTTATTGGCTGCCTCACGGGCCCACTCCCCGGCAGAAAAGTTAACCTCGGGCGGGACGAAATCGATTAAGTGGTGAGGAACGCCTCGACGCTCAGCAGGCGGTACCTTCGCTGTGGCAACATTGATGCCCTGGTAAACTTGTACTGAGTCGCAGTTGATAATCTCGCCGTTTAATCTAAGCGCAAGCTCGATTCCGAGAACGCTTTTACCAGATGCAGTCGGGCCCAGCACCGCAATGACGGTTGGTTGTCTCGCGTACCCATTCACGCCCGCAAGAATACCATGCGGAAAACGATTATTGCCCAAAGCAGAATAAGGAAAAGGAGTGAGCCGATTATTTGGTTTCGCGAAAAGCGCATCGGAGCGAACAGGATAAAGAGAAATGGACAGGCGCTGAGGTAGCACGGTTAGAGGAGTTCGATTTAGCTGCCATTTTCTCTTCAGTTACATTTTTTTCATGATATCACGCCGGTTGGATTAAAATTCCTGTCTGCCGGTCATTTAAGTAAGAAAATTTACCGGGAATACAATTGCAACATAAATTGCGACCAGAATCGATATCGCGATATCGCGAGATCTTCCCAAAAATCGAGCAGTGTGCTATAGACCATGAACCCCCGAAACTGAGATGTCATCGCGGCTCACGATAGCGCGTCTGAATACAGAGGAGGTCTTCGTTCCTCTTGAGGAAGCGTACTTTCAACCCGGCGAGGCTTCTTTTCCCCTCATGCATGTGTCTTGCCTTACCGGCGATTAACTGCTTTCCAAGGCCGACTGCAAAATCAGGCGGAGTAAACATTACGATCTAGGACTTCTCCATAGTGAAGAACTCGCTTGAGAAAGAATTCTATCCGGTGTTCGCTGCCAACTGGAGTGCAAAGCACGCCGTAAGACGGAAGTGAAAAGTGAGCACGATTATTACCCCAATGAGGCATGTGCGCGGATTCGATGTGGTCCGACCGCTGAGCATCTGGACGCTGATTCTAATGATGATGCCTCTGGTTCTGTTGCCGCTTGCCTCGGTCTTTATTTTCGGCACCAGCAAGGGGTTGCATAGTTTCTGGGTGGCGCTTACCGCGCCTGAAGCCGTGTTTGCGCTCAAGCTTTCGATGGTCACCAGTTTCTGGGCCACCGTCTTTAACGTCTTGTTCGGCCTGTTTGCGGCCTACGTTCTTTCGCGCTACAACTTTTGGGGTCGTAATGCACTGATTGTCACGATCTCTCTGCCAACGGCGATTCCCACAGCGGTTGCAGGTTTTGCACTGCTACTACTTTGGGGACCCTATGGCACACTTGGCCGGCTCCTTGCGCCGCACGGAATAAACATGATGTTTACGGCCGGCGCTATCGTGCTTGCAAACATTTTTGTTACGTTCCCCCTCGCTTTTGGTGTCATCAAGCCTGTGTTAGACACCATGAGCCGTTCACTCGAAGAGGCCTCTGCTACTATCGGTGCTAGCCGGTGGCAAACGTTTTGGCATGTAACGCTGCCTTCATTAAGAGGCGCCATCGTGTCTGGTGCACTATTAACGTTTGCCCGGGCAGTCGGTGAATTTGGCTCTACTATTCTTGTCTCGGGAAACCTCGCAGGTCGGACGCAGACGGCGCCGCTTTATATATTCGCCAAGTTCAATGAAGGACAGATTGAGGCGGCAAATGCGATAGCAATTGTGCTTGCTCTATTTTCTTTTCTGATTTTCAGCGTGCTATTTTTTGCGCGGGACTGGCTCGATGTAGAGTAAAGAGGTCCGCTTGAGAGCGAAGGAAGCAAGGATCATCGACGAACAATCCGACTCGAGTGCCAAAGAGCGCGCACCACAGATCGCTACCAGTGTGCTTGGTATCCGCAAGCGCTTTGGCAAGACATCAGTTCTTGAAAATATCACTTTTGATGTTGCCGAAGGAGAAATTCTGGTCTTGCTTGGCGCCTCCGGCAGCGGTAAGACCACCATGCTGCGGATCATTGCCGGTCTCGAACGGCCTGAGGGTGGGCGAGTGATCCTACATGGCAAGGACGTGACGGATCTTCCGGCAAGAGAGCGCGGGGTTGGCGTGATCTTCCAGGCCTATGCTCTTTTTCCCAAGATGAGCGTCGAGAAGAACATCAGCTATGGATTAAGGCTTAGAAAGCGGCCCCGAAAGGAGATCCGTGAAGCCGTGAACCGGTTATTGTCTCTGGTTCAGCTGGAGGAGCATCGGAAGAAATATCCATCACAGCTCTCCGGTGGGCAGCAGCAACGCGTGGCGATTGCCCGCACGCTCGCGTATACACCAGAAGTATTGCTCTTTGACGAACCATTTGGCGCTCTCGATACCCAAACCCGCGTGCACCTGCGCCGTGAGATTCGAGCGCTTTTGAAGAAGGTACGAGTGCCCGCCATTTTCATTACGCACGATCAGGAGGAAGCTCTGGAACTCGGCGACCGCATTGCCGTGCTCAATATTGGACACATTGAACAAATTGGCACGCCTCAGGAGATTTACAACTGGCCCGAAACTGAATATGTAGCAACATTTTTAGGCGCCGCGAACGTGCTGCCTGCCGTGGTTCGAAGTGGCGGAGTGGAAGTGGGCCCTACACTAATGCCCGCGCAAATTGACTGGAGCAGGTTTCGAGAAGGGCAGCCGGTGAAGTTGGTCTTCAGGCCGGAGGATGTGAACTTGAGCAAGTCAGATTTGCCGCCCAGTAATGCCGCCCAACTCTCAAAAGGAACTGTTGAGCAGGTTAGTTTTGTTGGTTCCTACGAACGATTGAGCGTGCGATTGGAACTCTCGGGAACGAACTGCGGTGGAACTTCTGAGGATCCCTTCTACTTGACTACTGAGACGCCGGAGAGCCAGACTGCCAAACCCATTGTTGTTACCAGAACCAAGACGGCATCCCATGGTGCGCCCATGAAACCGGGAGACAGAGTGGTAATTTGCCTGACTTCGTTCACACTCCTGCCCGATTCTGCCAAGAATTCCTAAAAGTATTCCGGTGATTTCCACCTAATCGTGAGGATTGATTTCAAGTTCTCAGGCGCGATGCGCTGAAGAACTTCGCTCAATTACGTCGCAGACTAGCATAAACCGTAGGTGTAACTATCAACGAAAGCAGCAGGGCCACCGCAAGACCGCCAATAACCGCGATTGCCAGAGGCTGTAATAACTCAGCCCCAGATCCCAGGGCTAGAGCGAGAGGAAGCATACCTAGAATTGCCGCCAACGAGGTCATCAACACAGGGCGGAATCGTCGTCGACCTGACCTCAAGAGGGCCTGGTAAAGCGTGTCGCCGGCAGCAATGTGTTCTTCGACGGCGTCCAGCATTAGGATGCCGTTTTTGGCAACAATTCCCACAACCATGATCATTCCCATTAGTGAGACGACGTTTAGTGTTGAGTTCGTAATGAACAGTGCAAACAGGACCCCTCCGAGGGCCAACACAGCCCCAGAAACTATAGAGATCGGGTGCGCAAACGATCGAAACTCTATCAATAGTGTAATAAAAATAAGGACGACTGCGAGAAACAGCGCCAGCAACAGCTCGCGAAAACTGCCCTGTTGTTCGCTATAAAGTCCTCCATACTCTACCGTCATTCCCGGTGGAAACTTCACATCCTTTGACAACTGCGATCTGATAGCAGCGATTGCCGATCCAAGGTCGCGGCCGGAAAGACGCGCAGTCACAGCAACTGTTTGCCGCAAACCCTCTCGGGCGATCTCGGCCTGACCCTTGTCATAATCGATATCCGCCACCTGGTCCAAACGAAATACTGCGCCAGTTGGCGAGCGAATCTGCAACGCCCGCAGTACCTCCAGCGAATGTCGGATCTGCGGCGGGAAGATAACTCTGACGCGTATGAGCCGATCCCTTTGTAGAATGGCGGAGGTAGCATCGCCCGAGAGGGCCACTTCCACGGCTTTCGCAATGTCGGTAACATTGACGCCGAACCGAGCGGCACGCTGCGGGTCGACATCAAAAATGACGGCGGGACCGCTCACAATAACTCCGTTGAAGGTATCGACAACGCCGCTCACCTTTTGGATGGCTTCTTCTACCTCAGCTGCTTTTTCATGCAAGGCGGTGGCATCTTCACTGAACAGTTT
>Ga0214473_10007278_pt1 | contig 13150 bp, 12 predicted proteins | sample RVTome_7_FD_203509 | JGI IMG/M metagenome (GOLD analysis project Ga0214473, IMG submission 203509) | Soil microbial communities from uranium-contaminated site in the Upper Colorado River Basin, Wyoming, United States - RVT98D197 | ecosystem: Environmental > Terrestrial > Soil > Contaminated >...
CCAGATCGATCAGGCGGAGACGACTCTGGAGCAAGCTCTCGGCTTCAAACTGAGTTCGGACTGAAAAACAGTAGCGGCTCGCCGTGACGAGTCAGGCAAATGCGCTCCTTGCTGTACGCCACACGATTGATGACCTCTGACAGGTCGTCGCGCGCGGCGGTGATCGGCATACTGGTCGTGGAGTCGGATTTGAGTGAGGCAACCCTTCCGGTGCTTGGCCAAGTCGGCCGGCTTCGTCCCCTCAAGTTGTTTCTCTCCGGCCGTGCTCACCATCTCTGCCTTTTCCCGCAGCTCGAGCAGCAGCGAGGGCGGTCTTCCCCGCATTCAATAGCAGATCGATGTCCATCCCAAGAGACAAGAATTGCCACCCCTCGCGGACTCTCTCCTCGAGTGGAAGGCCGGCTCCCATCCAGAGTCCTCCTGGACAGCCAAGCCGTTGACCGACAGCGAAGACACTGCCGATCGCCTCCTGGACTTGAGGGCTCGATAGCTCTCCCATTACGCCCATGGAGGCCGACAGATCATATGGCCCGACGAAATATGCGTCGACGCCCTCGACCGAGAGTATGGCTTCGACGTTCTCCACGGCTTCCGCCGTCTCGATCTGAACCATCACAAACATCTCATCGTTAGCAGTAAGAAGATAGTCCGGGTCGACGATCTTGCCCCTTCGTGGCCCGCATCCTCGAATGCCACGCGGCGGATACAGACAGGCGCTCACCGCCCTCTCGGCATCTTCGCGAGTGTTCACGTACGGTACTACGATGCCGTGGGCTCCAGTATCCAATGCCTTCTTGATGAGGACCGGATCATTCGCGGCTACCCGTATGAGAGGGGTGACCCCCGTCACCCCCATAGATTGAATCAGCTGCTGCGAAAGCTGGTCGTCGAGAGGGGAATGCTCCTGGTCGAAAACAAACCAGTCGTACGGCACCTGCGAAAGACATTCCGAGACGTCGCCATGTGGGATCGTGATCCACAGGCCGAAAGTCTGGCTGCCACTTCTGAGATTCCTCTTCAGGACGTTGAACATGCTCGACTTCCCTCCTGGTACCTGGGGCCCCTAAACGCGAGTCTTCCCAAGGCCTAAGTACTAGCTTCACGGCCCGCTTATTCTCACATATTGGAGCGGTCCATCGCGCCCCTCGGGAGCTCGGGTGCCCTCAGCCGGTCACGGGTCAGGAATGAGGGTGATCGACGCCGTGGCCGCTTTTGTGAGCCAGGCCGACAGAACAGGCTATTTCGACCGCACGAGCACGTGGTGCGGGCCGCCAGGATGGTTGTCCTCAATCGGACCGGCCGCTAGACTCATACGCACCGCCTATAAAATGAGGTTCATCATGGATTTCCTCGAACTCGTCACATCGCGGTATTCGGTCAGGTCCTACCAGCCTCGGCCAGTCGAACAAGACAGGCTGGACCGAATCCTCGAGGCGGCCCGCTTGGCCCCATTCGGGTCGAATCGACAGCCATGGAAGTTCGTGGTTGTGCGCGACGCGGAGATTCGTCGCCGGCTGGCGGCAGCCTGCTGGAACCAGCAGTTCATTGCCCAGGCTCCGGTGGTCATCGCCGGCGTGGGATTGACGCCCGACCGCGTCATGCGCTGCGATGTTCCGGGTGATCCGGTGGATGTAGCTATTGCCATGGAACACCTCGCGCTCGCGGCGACGGCCGAGGGGCTCGGCACATGCTGGATCGGGGCCTTCCATCAGGATCAGGTCCGCGAGGTGCTGGGCGTCCCGGAGTCAGCCAAGGTGATTGAGGTGATGACTCTGGGTTACCCGGCAGACAGCCCGCGGCCAAAAGACCGGAAGCCGATCAGCGAGATCGCCTGCTACGACCGGTGGCAATGACTGCCGCTACGGGATCGGCCTTCATCATTTCAGTGGGCCGCGGTTCAACAGAGAAGCGAGCCCGGCTGGGCGCTGGGAAGCGCACACCATCGGATGGAGATGCTTGGCTTCCAAACTTGCGGGTAGGGCGCAAACGGCGTACCCCACGTCAAGCCAGCCGAAGAGGCCGCACTCAGACAAACGGGTCTCCCTTGAACCCGGAGCAGTTCAGAACTTGTTCGTCGTCGCGCGGGCCGTCAGAGGACTTTCTCAGGGCGATAGAAGTCCCAAGCAAGTCGGAGAGCGAGCAAGCCGCTCAGGCGCGTCGGCTTTCGTCAACAGCAAGCATCAATTTCCTGATCGCCTTGGCGACCTCCTCCGGGTGTCGGTAGTGCACTCCGTGATCGCCAGGGATGGTGGAGACTTCCGCGTTTCCCAGCCGACCGGCCAACCAAGTCGCGACCTCGCCGAAGAAGGGAGGGCTGTCCTCTCCGAAAAGAAGGACCACCGGCTTCTTCACTTTCGACAGCTCTTCGTCTGTTGGTCGGTAATACTCTAGTTTGTCGAATTCATGGCATATCCAGGTCTCATCGGCCTGCAAACGGGCTCGGTAGTCCGCGGAGAACCCATCGTAGACCTCACTTCCAAAAAACATCCTTAGGAATTGAACTTTACCCTGTGCGCAATTCTCGCGCAAGAATGCGAGGACCTGTGGCAGGTCGCGAATGCCGGCGAACACTGGAGGCTCGTGAAGCATGGCCTTCATAACGGCCTCGGGGTGCCGTAGCACCAAGCCGAGACTGATGAGCGCCCCCGAGCTGTTCCCCCACACAGCAGCCGGGGCCATGTTCAACGCACTCAAAAGCGCCGCGGCGTCGTCCGCCTGCTCCTCGACGCTGGTTCCGGCGCCACCAAGCGGCTTTTGGCTGCGCGAAAAGCCGCGGCGGTCATAACTCAAAACCGCGAATTCATCATCAAGCAACGGTGCGACCCTCGCCCACTCCTCTGCATCGCCTTCTGCGCCCGAGACAAAGAGCAATGACGGCCCCTCGCCCCGCAACTCGTAATAGAGTCGTGTGCCATTGGCCTCAATCGTTCCTGTCTTGACCGGCTTAGCCATGTCCTCTCCTTTGGGCTCAGGTTCACGCTTGTGATGAGTGAATGGGAAGCCCGGATTGCGTATCTATCCTTGGGCACCCTCGGAAATCGACTTCACCAGCTCGAGCACTTCGTCGCTCGTCTTGACATCCGCAATAGCCCAATTCATGGCACTGAGTTCGGCTTCGTGCCATTCTCGATGGACCTCTGCCGTACCGTCGCTGGTGAAAACCATCTTAAAGTCCCGCTCAACTCCCGCTCGCGTGGTCGAGCTGACACACACGCAGGTGGTAACACCCGTCATGACACAGGTAGTCACCCCCCGCTGACGAAGAACGGACTCGAGGGGCGTCTGATGGAAGCCGTTGAAACCTTTCTTGATGACCACCGTTTCGCCCGGTTCCGGTTTCAGTTCGCTAATGATCTCACTCCCCCAGGTCCCCTTGACAATGAATCGCGACTCAATCGGCCCCGGATCATCGGGCAGGAACCAGTAAGGAAAGTGGGCATCACTGAAATCGGGTTCAAGCACGCTTTGGACGTAGACAACCGGCCGGCCCGCGGTTCTAAATCCTGCGATTAAGCGTTGGATGTTGGGGATGGTCGAGGCCAGGAACTCCCTGTCGACGGCCAGTTCGGGATACTTCTTGGCCACGCGGTCGAAGTACCCGCCTTCGCCGACGAAGTCGTTCTGCATGTCCACGACAATCAGGGCCGATTGGGCGATATCTGGCCCGGTGGTAGCCGCCGATCCCGTAGCCGTCATGGTCTCTCCCTTCCGTCCCGAACGATCCAGTCGACTGGCCTACCTCAACCATGAACAGAAATCGCCGCCCCCGCTCGGACGACTTCCACCCAGCCGGCGACGCGCCCCAAGAGGCTGTCAGCGGGATGGGCTCAGTGAATGCTTCGTCTACCGGTACACGTAGTCTCCTGCCTGATACTTGGGCGGGATAACAGGGACTTGCAGGTAGGAGTCATGCTGACCACCGGTATGAATGACATGGGCCCCCTTGTTGTCGGTGTCCCAGGAAAATGGCTCGAACCAGCCCTCGCGGATGTAGCGTCCGCATATCCGCAGACGCAGTTGCTGCCCCGGGTGCCAGATCTTACTGTGGGGATAGAAGGCGATTTCTACGGGCACGATCTCTCCGGGCTTCAGCTTCTCTCTTATCCGGTGTGACTGCACCGGCTGGAAGTCCGTCGACAGCTGGGGGTCCAACTGCCGCTGGGAGACACGCAATCTGGCCCAGGCGCCTGGGTGCGGCTCACCAAGCACCATCGTGGGAAGCCACTCGCTGTTCTCGTCCAGCTTCATGACGTTGAGGAAGAGATCCATCTCGTCGTGCCCGTCGGCTTCCACCCACAGGTGGGCCTTCATATAGCCGGTGATCTCAGTGGTCTCGTCGAACCGGATGTCGAAGACAGCCATGCCTTCACTCGCGTCATATGAAGCTTTCGAGTCTTTCCGAGCCGGCTCCGGCGACAGCGCGTTCATCGATGCATCGAGGTACAGCGTCTTGTACTCGGTGCGTTCTAGGGGGAAGGCTTTCTCCGGCCGGTGGACCTGGTAGTCGTAGTCGTAGGCGTCCATGACGTCGATGCGAACCCGGGGAGTCATCTCCCACCCGTTGCGGACCCCCTTGAGATAGCGGTCGAAGAACCGCTTGATGTCCTCCTGATTGCTCGGCTCGTACAGGTCCGGCCACTCAAAATCGCGGTGTAGGCGCAGCCATTTCTTGGGCGTCCTGACCCCACGAAACGCGTTGAGCGCGCCTCTCAAGTGGATGTGGCTCCAGCCTCCCGTCATGTAGGTGGGGATTCTGATGTTCGCGAACTTCGGGATCTTGGACTCCCAATAGGCATCCATCAGGGGATGCTCCTCGAGCATCTTCATGTAGTCCTCGATGTAGCCGGACCCCCGCGCGATGCTCATCACAAAGTTGTTGAAGCCGGGACCGGGAATGCCGTTATCGCTGGCGAATTCCCTATACAGGTCCGCGGTGCCTTCCCACGGAGCGATACAGGTCAGGTGAGGCGGCTGTTCTGCCGCGATGTACCACTGGGACATCGCCAGCCCGGAGTTGCCGAGCATCCCAACCTTCCCGTTGCACCACACCTGGGAGGCCAACCATTCGATCACATCTGCGCCGTCGCGCCCGTCTTGCTCGCCCCACACGCACAGGTGTCCCTCGGAGTTACCCGAGCCCCGAGAATCTATATTGATGACGGCGTACCCATGCCGGCACCAATAAGCCGGGTCCGGTCCCTCGAATTTGGTCATCATCTTATTGACGGTGCCGGGTTCGACACCGAAGACGTCCCAGTCCTTGTCCGGGTCGTCAAAGGCTCGCTTGCCGTAGAAGCCCCAGGCGATTATGGCCGGGAGGTCCGCCACTCCCTGGGGCCCGTCAGGACGGTAAAGATCGAGGTACAGGGTCGTGCCGTCGCGGACCTTGACCGGGACATCCTGATCCACTCGGATGCCGTCCTCGACGTAGGTGCGCGGGTTCAGCGGAGGATAGAAGCCCACTCCATGAATCGGCGTTTCCTTTGGAGCGTCGAGGGCGGGTGACCGCCTGTAGATGACCTCAACCTCTTCGCCCCCCATCTTCTCGCGAACCCTGATCCGTTCAACGTCTGCCATGCTGTCCTCTCTATGTGCCACGCGTTGCTCCGGTCAGTGCAAAGATTTGGTCTTCTTGCAGCTCTATGCATACTGCATGGGTTGGAGGGTCCCAGTATTTGGCAAGTCCGGCCAGTTCTTGTTGCCGACCTGGACGGCATCGAACTTCCACTTGCCTGCGCCTTTCACCCATTGGTCAGAGGTAACCGGGGTCACAACCACATTTGCGTGCGGGTGAAGCTTCCCGGGTGTCGGGTCGATGGGGGCAGTGAAGTCTAGCGGACCATCCACCGTGCTCATGTTCGTGGTCTGGACGGCCGCGAGGATGGCTTCCTTATCGTCCACATCCTTAGTCCGCTTCAAGACGTCGACCGCCCATTCGAACACCTGATAGATGCCGAGGGGCTGGGTCCATTGGCGACCGCTGGTCTTCTCCCAGTCGTCCGCCAACTCTTGGCACGTTTCCCCTGTGAGAGACGATTTGTACGGCCAAGCGGGGTACCAGTTCAGCGACCCACAGCAGCCGGTGATGCTGGGACCGATCGATTCGATCACCGCGGGAAAGAGCGCAGCCAGACCGGCGCTCAAGATCTTCGGGCGGAAATTCTGTTGGATCGCCTGTGTCCAGAAATTCGATAGTTCAGGCGGGGAGGGAGTGCACTGACAGATCTCACAGCCCTTGTTCTTAAACTCGGAGATCTGCGCCGTGAAGTCTTCCGACCCCGGGGGGTAGAGACTGGGCATGACCACCGTATAGCCTGCTGCTTTCAGGGCAGGGGGGTAGCCGGTGTTCTCGTCCGCCCATGCCTGGCCATCTGTGGTATTGGCGTACAGCAACCCAATAACTTTGTTGGTCGGCAAAAGGCCAAAGAGGTTCAGGTCCGCGCTGACAAACTCCCCAATCCCCATCGCGTGAAGGTAAGTCCACTTGAAAGGCTTGTCCATAGAACCCCCGCGTCCAAAGATGAACGGTTGCCAGGGGTTGAAGACCGATAGGGAGGGGGTCCCCAATGCTTCACACTGATCCGCCACCGGGTTGACGTTGTCCGGCGACCCCGAAGCCGTGACCAAGTCGACCTTGTCGTTGTTGATCATGTCGGCAGCGACCTGGGCAGCCCGGTTGGAATCGGACTGGGTGTCCCTAACGACAAACTCGATCGGGTGGTTCTGGCCGTCGGCCATAGTAACCCCCGCCGCCGTCGCCTCGGTCACCCGCTTTATGATGTACTCCATTGGCTCCGCAAACGCCGCGTATATACCAGTCTTGGGCGTCGCGATGCCGATCTTGACTGGCCGGCCTGCCTGGGGCCCGGCCGATACGGTGGTCGTGGCGCCGGCCGTCGTCGTCGTGGCCGCCGCGGTGGTGGTGGTGGCCGCCGCAATGGTAGTAGTGGTGGTCTCTCCGCCGCACGCCGCGACGAGCCCGCCCAGACCCGTGCCTACGCCCACAGTCGCCCCGGCGATGGCGGCGATCTTCAAGAATTCGCGCCGGCTGACACTCTTGCCCTCGAAAAGACCCGGATGCGCTTCCTGTCCGGCGGTTTTGTCGACTTTGTCCTCCATTGTTCCTCCCCCAAGATGGTACTGCTGACTCTATCTTACTAAGCTACAGGGAACAGTACGGAATGAACATCAGAGGAAGACTTACTCCATTGTAGGCATCTGGCTATTTGGCTATCAGAAGTCTTCCTACAACCTCTCAGGGGTCGGAACCCCAGAAGAGGGACCGATTCGCCACCTTCGTCCATTAGTCGTCGCCCCATGCCATGCGAGGCGTGGCCGAGCTGACCGCGTAATCCACGCGGGCCGATCAGGCGTTCGGCCCGCGTGGCGATCACTGATTCCACCCATGCCGATCACTCTCGACGCCCGTTCACTCTCGTAGCGAAGCCACGCCCAGGTAGGCGTGGTGACAGACTAATCGGCATGGGGTCGCGTTGCAGTTAGACAGGTAACGACCTATCCACTCTTACCCTAACCTTCAATTCTCTGCCACATCGTGCTGTCCATATAAATGCGTCCAGATTCAAAAGGTCTCCCATCGAACCTGTCTCTCAACCAGTCCGCAATCATCGTCTTCACATCCCAATTGTCTGATACGCCATGGAATTCGCCCTTAAATACGACGATATTCTTTGGAGCCTTTATGTCATCGAATAACCTATATGAGTTTTCGATAGGGCTTAGCTCATCGTCTTCTCCTGCCACGATGAGCGTTGGACATTCTATCTTGGCTCCCAGTCCTTTGAGAGAAAGTTTCTCTGCAAATTCGTCAAATTTCTGCTCATCCTCGTAGCCCGCCATCCACATGAATCGATCCTTGAAAATGGGACAGGCCAGATTGAATATCGTATTCATACCTGGCTCGTGGCAAACGTAGAAGCCGGAGGCCGCCTTGTATCTCTGATCGTGGGCGGCGATCTGAAGACTCCAGAACGAGCCCATGCTTACCCCTACTATTCCAATCTTCTCGGAGTCTATCTCCGGCCGGCCGATCAAAAAGTCCATGGCGGCCTTTCCGGCCGGAACAAAATTGTCCGCAGTTACACAGATTCTTCGTGTGATTCGGGCTTCATTCTGTCCCGGGCCGTCAATCGTCAAGACCGCCATGCCCCGCTCTAAGAACTTATCCCCATAGACCGGGTTGAACATCTCCTTGAACATATCCATCCCGCCAAGGTGCACAATGCACGGAACTTTCTCCGAGTTCTTCGCCGGAAGATGGAGGATGCCTGGAAGGGATGTGCCTTCGAAGGGGATTTCCACTCTCTCTATAGGTCGTGGACCATACTTAACAAACTTGTCATAACAATCATCTTTTCTAGAACTGTAAAGAAGGTTCAATGCATTATCGTCTTCATGAATTGGGCCTTGGGCCATAGTGTAGAAAGCAGCCGCCGTAAAGTAATTGTCCCTAGCGGTTATGAAATGACCTTCTGCTTCTGACTTCTTGGCCATAGCCTCACGTTTTGCGGCAACCAGGGCGCATTCCCGAGAAATGTCATCGGCCTTCTTTACTCTTTGGCGGAGCCTTCTGATATCGGCGGAAGCATCCATCCCCACAGTACACAAGGTCTCTTCTGTCATTGGCCAGAAGAAATCTACACCCGTTGCCTGAATGATCTTGTCAAACGACCACTTTTGATCCGCCATCCTTCTGGTTCTTTCCTGCCTGCTCATCTTTTCTCTCCTTTGGTCGACCCTTTGGCGCTGGCCTACAGGAAACTCGCCGATCTATTCCGCGAGAAGCAAGCCGGCCGGCGTGTCCAGCGCCACAGGATCAGTTCCGTGCGGCAGTGACGCTTGCTCTCCCCAGCGCTTCCAGGATCCTCTCCGGTGTGGCCGGCATGTCGGTGATAGCGATCCCAACCGCGTCATAAATGGCGTTGGCAATGGAGGGCGTTACACCGCAAATGGCGCCTTGCGCCAATCCTTTGGCGCCAAAGGGGCCGGAGGGAACGGGCGCGTCCTCATAAAAGACGACTTCGATGTCAGGCATGTCCAGAGTCCCGGGGCATTTGTACGTGTTGAGGTTGCTGCTCTCCAGCGCCCCGGTTTTTGCGTCAATCACATAGTCCTCGGTCAGTACGTAGCCGACACTCTGCTGTATGGCCCCTTCGACTTGGCCCTCCGCCGCCAGCGGATTGATGATCGTTCCGGAGTCTGCCACATACAGAATTCTCAGTATCGTTGTGACTCCGGTTTCGCAATCGACTTCAACCTCGGTAAAAACGGCATGTATTGGTGGAGGGTTCTCCGCCGGAGAATAGGAGCCCTTCCCCACTATTTGCAGATGCTCCCCTTCGAAGTTATAGATGGCCCCTCTGACGACGTCTTTGACCGACACCCACTTCCTGGGCAGTGACTTTGTCCGGATCCGGCCAGCCTTTATCTCAAGGTCGTCAAGCGGAACGCCAAGTGTTTTGGCCGCTCGCTCAAGAAGCTGTTTCTTGGCATCCTCGGCGGCCGCAATCACGGCGTTGCCAAACTGATAGGTACCGCGAGAGGCATGTATGCCACTATCAAAAAGCGCGGAGTCCGTTTCCCCCTTGACCACGTGCACGTCGTCGTATTCCAATCCGAGAGACTCCGCGGCAATCTGGGCCATGGTCCCGGTGACATTCTGACCAAGGTCGGGAGCGTTCATGAACAAGGTGACTGATCCGTCTTCGTTGAACTTCAGGAAAGCGTTCGATTGCTGGAGAGCAAAAGGTTGGGCACCGCTAACGTCCATGGCAATCGCCATGCCAACGCCATAGCGTTTCGACCCAGTTCCCTTTGGCCGCGCCTTCTTTTCTTTCCAGCCGATTCTTTCTGCGCCGAGCTTGATGATTTCCTCGAACGGACAGGTCTCCATCGGTATGCCCGTACTAGAAGGGTCACCCGCATGCTTGACGTTTCTCAATCGCATCTCGAGAGGATCCATCCCTATCTCGGCGGCGGCCACGTCGAGGAGTTGCTCCCGTGCAGCCGTCGCCTCATGATTCCCATAGCCCCTCACACCGCCCGTCGGCGGGACATTTGTGTAAACCATTGTGGCGCTTGCGGCTACGTTAGGATGTCGGTAGACACCTAGGAAGCTGCCGATGTTGACGTTGGTCGTCGTTCCGTTCTGCGTGTAATAGGCTCCCCCATCGACTATTAGGTTCTCACTGAGCGCAACGATGGATCCATCCTTCCTTACGCCCATTCTTGCCGTGGTTATGTACTTTTGGCGTCTCTCGGTGGAGAGCAGATCTTCCTCGCGAGTCAACTCTATCTTCACCGGCCGACGGGCTTTCTGAGCAAGCGCCACACAGACAGGCTCAACACAGAAGCCGCTATATTTCCCAAAAGCACCGCCCACATGGGGCGTGATCCAGTTAATCGAGCCCTCCGCTATCCCGAAAAGGTCAGCAATCTTCCTTCGAACAAGGAAGGGGTGCTGGGTGGGTGACCAGATGGTCAACTTGCCCTCGACAGAGAAATCGGCGACAACCGCGCAGGGCTCCATTTGGCAAATATGATTGCTGGCGCTGCGAAAAGTCTCTTCGACCACAGCATCCGACTCCCCGCATCCCTCATCAACATTTCCCCAGCCGAAGGGAAAGTCGAAGTGCATGGGGACGTTGTTGTCCGCAAAATCGTGAACTTTGGGTGCTCCTGGTTTCATGGCTTCGACGGGGTCGAAAACCGCTGGCAGCACCTCGTACGTCACGTCGACAAGCTCCAACGCCTTTTCGGCGGTCGCAGTGTCGATCGCCGCAACGGCGGCGATCCTGTCCCCGACGTAGCGCGCCTTGTCCGTAAGGACCTGCGTGTCTTTGATTTCGCCTTCGGGATGTCGCAGCATCAGATTCATCTTGTTCGGGTTGTACACCTCCGGGGGAATGTCTTTCCAGGTGATGACTGCCTCGACACCCGCAAGTTGCTCCGCCTTCGAAGTGTCCACATTCACTATCCGAGCATGAGCATGAGGACTGAAGAGGATCTTTCCCACCAGCATTCCTGGAAGCTTGACATCCGCCCCATAGCGAGCCGCCCCAGTCGCCTTCTCGTGCGCCTGCCAACGGGACATGCTCTTTCCGATGATGGATAGCCGCTCGCTCATCTACAGTCTCCTTCTCTCAGCGTCTGAGCCGCTGCCATCACTGCATCCACGATCTTCACGTATCCCGTGCACCGGCAGAGGTTTCCTCCCAACCACTCCTTCACATCTTCGCGCGTGGGGTTAGGGTTCTCATCAACCAGAGCTACGGCCATCAGAATCATGCCGGGAGTACAGTACCCGCATTGAATAGCGCCAAGGTCGATGAAGGCCTGTTGGACTGGGTGGACTCGATCCCCGGTAGACAAGCCTTCGATGGTCAGGATTTCACTGTCCCGGACGGCGATGGCCAGGGTTGAGCAGGAGAGAGTCGGCGTACCATCCACCAGGACCGTACAGGAACCACACTGTCCCACCCCACAGCCTTGCTTCGTTCCCGTGAGATCGAGCGGGCCCCTGAGCACCTCAGACAAGGTCATATTCGGTGTGACAATCACTTGGTGGACTTGACCGTTGACCTTGAGACTCACAATCTCCGGCTTCACCGGTTTTCCTCCTTGGTGGATCCGTCACTGGCTCGCCGCAGCGCTTTCTCCAGTGCCCGCCTGACCAGAACGCTTGCCATATTCTTTCGATACCCAGCCGTTGAACGAACATCGCTGATGGGTCTGGTCTCCCCAGAAGCTGTAATCGCCGCGGCCTGGATCAACTGGGGAGTGAGCTCCTCGCCTTTGAGTTTCGCCTCCGCCTTGTATGCCCTGATCACGGTTGGCGCTACCGATCCGATGGCGATCTTGGCATCCCGACAAGACCCATCCTCGACCGTGACGGCCACCGCCACACTCACCTTGGCCACATCGGCATGCGTCTTTACCAGATTCAAGAAGACGGTCTGCGTTCCGGGGGCAGGACTCGGCACGAGTACTCTTGTGACCATTTCCCCCTGCCCCAAACAGGTCCGATGAGCGTCAACATAGAACGTTTCAATTGGCTCCGACCTATCACCGTCTATTCCGGTTATCTCTACGCGCGCGCCCAAAGAGTAGAGCACCGTCGCAACATCAGAAGCCGGCGTCGCCACGCAAAGATTACCGACGGCCGTCCCCGTACACTTGACTTGAATGGAGGTGATTTGATGAATCGCGTCATATAGGCTGCGATAGTTGCTGCGCAGGGCTTCGGAAGTCTCTAGAGAACGGAGCTTGGTCATGGCCCCAAATGCAAGGCCGTTGAACCCGTCACACTCGAGGTAGTCTAAATTGGGAATCCTCCGGATGCTGATTAGGTAATCCCCGTCGATAAGCCCTGCTCGCATTCTGGGCAGAAGATCGATACCTCCGGCAAGGATCCGGGCCTTTTCCCCGTGACTGGAAAGGAGTTGCGTTGCCTCCGCGATGGTTGCCGGCTCCAAGTATTCAAAGGGTTTCATTCGATATCTCCCTCGGTGGTCTCAGCCCAGCAGGTGATTGACAAGATGCTTTTCGCGTTCCGCAAACCCAGCCAGGTGGTACCCCGGGTCATTGGAAAGATCAGCCGTCGCTTGTCTGAGTGCATTCCCATAGTAGATCCTCTTCTCGTCACGGTCGAAGACCTCAAAGCCGATCGACGCCTGGAGTTCAAACGGCCCGAGGTACATGGGCAACCCCGCTCACCGATATCTCGTTCCGATACCTGCCGGCCGGGAAAGAGCACTATGACCTAATCATACTCATGGAAGACAGAACCGGCGAGACTTCTCCTGTCACTGCCAGCAAACTATCTGGCCTCATTACCTCGCCTGAACCGCCGGCTTTGCTGGAGGCTCCAACTCTTGAAAGGATGGAGCCATGACGGCCCGGAAACGGAACGCAGAAGCATTACCATCGGGTAGTCGTGGTGCCCGTGGTGCAGCCGAAGATCTTCAAGACCCTATCGCGCTCGATGCCTGCCGGAGCGATGGCTTCGGAACCTGAGTGTATACACCACTCGGGGTCCCCGGATAGAATGAATCCGAGGACCAATCATGAAAACACATACCGTCTACAAGACCTTCAACACCAGCCAGCGCCGTGAGTTCGTGCGCATCAC
>Ga0214473_10007279_pt1 | contig 13150 bp, 12 predicted proteins | sample RVTome_7_FD_203509 | JGI IMG/M metagenome (GOLD analysis project Ga0214473, IMG submission 203509) | Soil microbial communities from uranium-contaminated site in the Upper Colorado River Basin, Wyoming, United States - RVT98D197 | ecosystem: Environmental > Terrestrial > Soil > Contaminated >...
CGGCTGGCGCCGTCCTCGGCGGTCAGGTCTGTCACGGCGTGTTCCTGCTGGTGACCGATCGCGACCGCGTGCGGCCCGTGCGCGTCGGTGTCGAGATCGCGTCGGCGCTCGCGCGGCTCTACGGTCGGCAGTTCACACTGGAAGAGACCGCGCCGCTCCTCGGGTCGAGAGCGACGCTCGCAAGGATTCGGGCCGGAGAGGATCCGGCGGCGATTGCCGCCGCCTGGGGCGCCGACGAAGCGAAGTGGCGGCTCACGCGCGCGAAGTATCTGCTGTATTAGTCAGACACCAACCTGGAGTCGATTCGCGATCATGGCAAGCCAGATGAGCGGCAGGTACGTGATCGACCCGACGAACAGCGCCCGGGCCGCGCTCTCGCTCCGAGTACGCGCGAACCGAACCGACAGCACCAGCAGCGCGACGCCGAGCACGAGCGCGACGCCGAGGTAGATCGGCCCGGCAATTCCCACCAGCGTTGGCGCGAGACTGACGGGCACGAGCGCCGCGGCGTAGATGACCGCCTGCCTGCCCGCGCGCCGGCCCTCCAATTCGATGACCGTCAGCATCGGGAAGCCCGCCCTGCTGTAGTCGTCGCGGTAGAGCCACGCGATCGCCATGAAGTGCGGAATCTGCCAGAGGAACACGATCGCGAACAGCGTGGCGCCGCCGGCGGCAATGCTGCCATGCGATGCCGTCCATCCGATGAGCGCCGGCACGGCCCCCGGCGCCGCGCCGATGAGGGTTGCCAGCGACGTCCGCCGTTTCATCGGCGTGTACACGATGAGGTAGACGAGGAGGGTGCCAAGCGCGAGCGACGCGGCGAGCACGTTCGCCCGCCACGCCAGCAGCGCCAGGCCCGCGAGCGACAGCGTGACGCCGAAGACCTGTGCGCCGGCCGGCGACACCCGTCCGTCCGGAAGGGGCCGCCGCCGCGTCCGCTCCATCAGGGCGTCGGTGTCGCGTTCGTAGACCTGATTGAGCGCCGCCGCGCCGCCGGCGACGAGCGCGGTTCCCGCCACGACCTGAGCCATCAACAACACAGCGGGAGAACTCGGACCGCCCAGATAGCAGCCAGCCGCGCTGCTGGCCACCACCAGGAAGTTGAGCCGCGGTTTCGTGAGCGCGACGTAGTCCCCAATGACGCCGGTCGACGGCCGTGCGACCTCAACGACGTCCGATGCCGTGCGCGTATCCTTCATGCGCGCCCTGCGGGCGCAAACTCCACGCGCCAACTCCGCAGCGTCAGCACGAGCTCCGTCGGCAGCGCCAGCGCGCCGCAGACGACATGAATGCTGGTGATCCAGACATCGCGCCGGCTCAGGTCGGTCAGCCCGCCGGGCGTGGCCTGAAGCGCACGCCGGGCGCGACGGCGTGCTGCTCGAGTGAACCCGTCTGCCCGGCGACGGGATCCCGCTTGAGGGGATTGGGGATCGTCAACTGGGACGACGAGCAGGGCGGCGAGCCGGCGGATCATGGACGCAATGATACAAGTTTGGTAATATCCAGAGTTCCTGTCGGTGAGTGGCGGTATCGTCTAGGGGTCAGGACACGTGGTTCTCAGCCACGGGACCGGGGTTCGATTCCCCGTACCGCTACCAGAACGCATACATTCTCCCCTGATTACAGCCTCGGCCGTTGGCCGGGGCTTTTTCGTCCCAGGGCCTCGGGCGGCAAACCATGACGCCGTGGCCCGACGCGGACTCTCCCGATCGTCGTCGCCGCCCTGCGCCTCGTGACGAAGGCCGCGCTGCACCGGGTGGTCGTGAATCGACACGTCCGCGGGTGGCTGTTCGCCTCGTCTCTGGCCTTCGTGGCGGCCGTGGTCGTCAGTCAGGACTCATCTGTCCAATCGTCACAATCCCGATCCCGTCGCGGAACTCGATCCCGGTACCGAACGGCGCTGACAAGCGCGTCACGTCGGCGATGATCTTCCTGCTGAGTTCGAGGTTGGCGAACATCGGCCGGCCCCTCTCCAGCCGCGGTTGTTTGTATCCGAGCGTGATCGGGTACAGCTTCAATTCGGTGAGCTTCCTGCCGACGAAGCGCGGCATCGCCACAACCGATTCCCAGATGTACTCGTCGGCCGGGAAGCCCGTCCGCTCCATGTTGTAGCGGCGATCGTTGAAGTCGGCGACGCCGGCGCCGGGCCCGAGGCCGAGCGGCTCGTAGTTCTCCGGCGGCATCCGCAGCACGGTCTCGTTCTGGAACATGAAATCCCCGAGACAGTACAGGATTGGCTTCCCCTTGTAGATCTCGATGCCGCGCAATACATGGGGACCCGTGCCGGTGACGATGTCTGCGCCGGCGTCCACCATTGCGCGGGCGAAGGTCATCAGGAACTCCGGCGGCGTGAATCGGTCCGCGCCCCCTTCGTGCGTGTGGAAGGCCACGATCGTGTAGTCCGCCTGTCGACTGGCATTCTTCACGTTGGCTGCAATCTCGTCGAGATCCTCCTTGAGCGGCTCGGTCCGAACTTCCTGCTTCTCGCCGACCACGAACCGCCGCCCCAGCACCGTCATCTCGCTCGGCGCCTCCTGGCCGGCGGCCGGTTGCTGCGGTACCCGGATCTGCCCGGCCGCGACCAACGCGCTGCGCAGCGCGTCGAACTGGGGCCGCGTGAGGTAGGAGGTTGTCGTGAAGCGCAGCGGGTTCAGCCCGGGCCGAGCCTTCGTCACGCCAAACGACCGACCCGCCCGGCTCGCATCCGGAAACGTCGAGGCCACCGAGATCAACGCGACGCGGCCCTTGGCGCTGTCGAAATACCGCGGCTCGCGCGCTTCTTCGAGGCTTTCGCCGACACCCGCCTGGACCAGCCCGGCTTCCGCGGTGTACTTCGTTGTCAGCCGGATGCCCTCGACGCCGTAGTCGTTCCCGTGGTTGTTGGCACGGCCGACGATGTCGAATCCGGCCCACGCGATCTCCTTGGCCAAGGCCGGGTCGGCGCGCATGTAGGTGCCGCCGCTCTGGGTCATCGGGTACGGCTCATAGTCGTGAAACAGCATTTCCAGATTCGCAAACGCCACGTCCGCGCCGCGAATCAGCTCGATCATCTTCGTGAACGGCGGCTCCGTGTAGACCGATAGCTTCCGCGTGATGATCGAGTCGCCGGTGAGCGCAATCGACATGCTGGCGTCAGCCGCCGGCGCCGCAAGTGCGGGCTGCGGCTCAGCCGTCGTCGGACGGCCCGACGCTGGATTCCGGTTCTGAGCCGAGACGCCGTGGAACCAGCCGATGGCGACGACCACACTGAGGATGCAGCTGACGACGAACGGCTGCCGAATGCGATGCATGAGGCCCCTCCCCTGAAAGAGTTGATCTGGTCCTGACCCGCCCTACTCCGCCCACACGAGCACGCGCGACCCGTCGCGATCCTTCGTGTCGAGGATCAGTCCCGGTCCTCGGCGCTCGACGTCGTCGAGCGTGAGGTGGAGACGATCGGTGTCGACGTCGATGCCGCTGTCGCTCAGGAACGAAAACCCCTGCGACGGCGCCAGGCGCAGCAGCCAGAACGGAATCGAGACCCGGACCAGCTTGCCGGACGCGCGATCGTAGGCGAGCACCCGCACGGACAGGAGTGGTATTCCCGGTTTGGCGTTGGGTTGGACGTCGCGATGCAGGACCGGCTGGTCGCCCGCCTGGATCTCGACGAGCGGTTGCTGGCCCGCGAAACGTGCTCGCGCCTGCGTGAACTGTTCCTCGGCGTTCTGGCGCGGCGTGAACTGCGTGTTGACGTGGCTGCGAATGAAGAACGCGGCTCCGCCGACCGCCGCGACCGCGAGCACGAACACCACGATCACCGCGGCGATCAGCACCGACACCCACGTCTTGCGGCTGCTCCGGCTCATGGCTGGTTCCATTCGATCTAGACGAAAGCCGGACGGGCACTAACCTCCAGCCCTGCTCCTGGACAGCCTGCGGGCTTCGTCGGCGGTGGCGGGGTCATTATCGCTCTCGGCCAGTCTGATTGCCGACTGAAACTCCGCGCGCGCCGCAGCCATGTTCTTCGCCGTGAGCTCCAGGCGCCCCAGTTCGAGATGGGCGCGGGCCCGCACCCAGGCGCGGCTCTCGCCCTGCAGCGCCTGTCGAAGGTCCACCCGTGCGTCCGCCGCCCGTCCCGACCACGCGCGGGCTGTGCCGCGCTTATAGAGCCAGAGCGCGTCCTCGCCGAACATCCTTGGCCGCCGATCGTCGGCGAAGCGGGCGGAGCCCTCCTCCAGAAACCGTTCGGCGTCGGCGAGACGCCCAGCCCGCAGACACGTCGATCCGCTTTCGAGCCACAGTAGACGGTTGCGCGGGTACAGCTCCCGCAAGACCGCCAACTGCTTCAGCGCATCGTCGTACCGCCTTTCACGGTTGTACAGCAGCAGCAGCGCGATTCGCGCGTCGGTCTGATTGTCGCTGCCGTACTCCGCAGCGCCTTCGACGAAGCGGAGGCCCCGCTCGCGGTCACCGCCGAACCCGGCCACGTACGCCATCCAGCGGAGGGGCAGCGACAGCGTGGCCACGACGTACCGGTACGTGCCGACGATGAGACCTGCGTCCTTCCGGCTGGGATCGAGCGACAGCACCGTCTCGCTCTCGTCGAAGGCCTCGCGCGCAGCTCGGAAGGCGCGCCCCGCGCTGGCCTCGACCGTCGCGGTGTAGGAGGCGCGAAGTCCGACGGCGGCGCCGAGTTGATAGTGAGCGTCCGCGTCGCGGGGATTCCGGGTGATGTGCTGGCGGGCGAGCGTGATGGCGCGCCCGACCGCGTCCTTGAAGGCCGCTGCGGCCTCAGGCGGGGGCGGGACCACCGGGCCGATCGGTTTGCTGACCCGGCCGAGATAGTCGTCCACCATCATGTTGCCGCGCCGGTAGCTGATGCTGAGCCACAGGGCGGAGGCCAGGCCCCGGTGAGCGCCGGCATCCTGGGGGTCGGCGGCCACCGCCCGGCGGAAGGTGGCCACCGCCTGTTCGTAGTCGAGGTTGTAGAGGAAGTCGGCGGCCGTTGCCCGCAGCGCTTCCGACTCTTCGCTGGCATGCGCGGGGGCTCCTGCCGCAGTCAGCGCCAGAGTCCAGGCCAACGCGCGAATCACCCGGAGGAGCATTGCGACGATCTTACTATTCCCGGCGCTCCTGCCCGGAGCAGGCGAAGAATGAAGGCGGAAGCCGCCCAGATCGGGCCCGTGACACTCCGAGCGCCCGACCGGATGGCCCACCCGTGGCGAACGGATTCGCCGCGCGCGGGCGCCGGGAGCAGCTGGAGAGCTCTTGTACGAGCTGTTGTTGACACGCACGTCGCCGGGACCATAATGGAAAAAGGGTCCGTACTGTCCCGTCGTCGCCCTCGAATGTGGAGTCTTCATGCGTCTTGTTGATTTCCGGGACATTGTCTTCGAGAGAGCCAAACGCCAATCGCGCATCAAGGAATTGGAGGTCCACGCGCACGGGCACTGCATCCATGTGGGCAAGATCTCGTTTGGCTGCGGTTGGTGTTTCTCGAAGAAGGCGATGTTCCAGCTCAGTGTCGGCACTCAATGCACGTGTCGCGACAACTGTCCTTCTTGTTTCTTCGGGTCGTGTTCAGACGGCCACACCATTCAGCCCTATCGTGACAATCTTGCCGAGTTGTTTGAATCGGCTCTGCAGTTCGACTGGAAGCCCGAGATATTCAGCTACAACAGTTGGGGAGAAACACTCCTGGCGCTGGCTGGCGGATCTCGAGAGGTGTTCCTGAGAGCTGCGTCGATCCTGCAACGCGTTGAAGAACGCCACGCGTACAAGATCTACAAGAAGCTGTACACGAACGGCCTGTTGGCTACCGAAAACACGCTCGCGTTCTTGAAGAACGACCTGGACATCACTGAAATACGTTTTCATTTGAGCGCGTCCCTGTTCTCGGAGGCCGTGTATCGACACATGGAGACCGCAAAGGCGATGGGGTTTGTCGTCGTGGTCGAGGAACCATCGTTGCCAGGTCATCGGGACCAGCTGTTCGCCATGCTACCCAGGCTCGAGGCCATCGGTGCCAAGCACCTGGATATGTGCGAGGTTGAAATAACCGAGAACAACATTCAGAGACTTCATGCGCTGCTGCCTGACGGCAGAATGTACAAGAACATGGCCTATCATCTCTACGATGAAGGCCTCGTGTATGACCTGATTGAGGAAGTGATCAGGAGGAATTACACGTTCTCCGTCATCGACTGCAATTCAGACCGCGAGCGATTCGCCCGAAGCCAGCGAGATGAAGGCTTGTCTCTCGAAGATCTAGGGGATGTGTTTGCGGCCCCGTGAGGCCTCCCGATCGGGCCTGAGGGGATCGAGGAACCGACTCAATCACAGCATCAGCTCCGCCCCCACCCCTTGTTCCACCGCTCGTCGATACGCCAGCTGGGCCGCGGTCACATCTTCGACAGCCAATCCCAGCGACTTGAAAATCGTCACGTCGGCTTCGCCGAGGCGGCCCGCGGCCGTCCCGGCCACCAGTTCGCCAAGTTCCGCGACGATGTGAGCGGCGGCGAACAGGCCGTCCCGAATGCCGAGCACCACGTCGCCAGATTCGACGAGCGCGGCCGCGCGTGAATCGACGAACAGCCGGGCGCGCGCGGTCAATGCCGGATCCATCTCGCGCTGATCGGGCCGAAAGGCGCCGATGGAGATGACGTGCGCGCCGGGCTTGATCCATCCGCTCTCGACCACCGGCGTCGGCGACGACGTCGCCAGGACGATGATGTCGGCGCCCACGACCGCTTCGCCGGCGTGATCGACCGCGCTGATTGAGTACGGGGTCCGACCCGTGCCGGGCCCGGGTGCACTTCCGGCCTCGGCGACGAACCCGTCGCGGTGCAACTTGTGCGGACTCCAGACCGTCACGCGCCGCAGTTGATGCACCCGTGACAACGCCTCCAGATGGCTCCGCGCCTGGACGCCTGACCCGATGATGGCGAGTGAGGACGCCGTCGGTCGAGCGAGGAGGCGCGACGACACCGCGGATACCGCGGCCGTTCGCGCCTCGGTGATGTAGCGGCCGTCCAGCAGCGCCCGCAGGGCACCCGTGTCAGGGTCGAGCAGCACGATCGATGCGAGGTGCGTGTGGAGCCCGCGTGCGGCGTTGGCGGTGAACAGCGTCACCAGCTTCGCACCGAGCGCCGCGCTGTCGCGCCCAATCGCCGAGCGTGCGTCGCCGCCGGCCGCGCCACGGACGAAGGCGGGCATCGTTGCGAAGAACGCCTGGTCGCCGTCAACCGGGATCACGGACCGCACCGGCTGTGCGACGCGCCCCGCCGAGAAGCGCTCGAGAGCCGACGCCATGGTCTCGATGAGATCGTCCATCGTCAGGACGGCTTTGACGTCGGCTTCGGTGAGCAGGAGAAAGCGTGTGGACATTTCAGTGTTAGAGTTTTACCGCATGGTGCGTCTAAAGACAATCGACGCGCACGCCGCCGGTGAACCGCTGCGCCTCGTCGTGGACGGATTTCCGTCGCCGCGCGGGAAGACGATGCTCGAGAAGCGGGAGTGGCTGCGGCGGCACGCGGACGGGCTGCGCAGGGCGCTGATGCTCGAACCTCGCGGGCACGCCGACATGTACGGCGCCATCCTGACCGAGCCGGTCTCGCCCGGGTCGCACGCCGGCGTACTGTTCATGCACAACGACGGGTACAGCACGATGTGCGGACACGGCGTCATCGCGGTGACCACCATTGCCCTGGAACGGGGCCTGGTCATGCCGGGCGGGGACGGACGGACCGTCGTATACGACTCTCCCGCGGGGACGATTCGTGCGCGGGCGACACTCCGAGAGAACGGGTCGGGTCGTGGGAGAGAGGCGGCGGACGGGCTCCGGGTTGAGAGCGTGGCCTTCACGAACGTGCCGTCGTTCGTGCTGCATGGCGGGCTGACGGTGACGCGTGCGTCGCGGAAGATTCGCGCGGACGTGGCGTTCGGCGGCGCGTTCTACGCGATCGTCGACTGCGAGGGGGTGGGCGTGCCGATCGATGCGGCGCACCTGCCTGAACTGCGGCGGATCGGCATGGAGATCAAGGAGGCTATCGAGTCTGCGCAGACGATCGTCCACCCGATCGATCCGGAGCTGCAGGGCATCTACGGCACGATCTTCACCGGCCCGCCCAACGACGAGCGCGCCGATCTCCGCAACGTGACGATCTTCGCTGACGCCGCAGTCGATCGATCGCCCTGCGGCACGGGGACGGCCGCGGTGATGGCGGTGCTTGACGCAATGGGACTGCTGGCGGACGACAGGCCGTTCGTCCACGAAAGCCTGATCGGCACGCAGTTCAAGGGGCGAGTCGCGTCGAGAACGGTGGTGGGAGAGTATCAGGCGCTCGTGCCCGAGATCGAAGGATCCGCCTGGATCACCGGCGAGCATACATTTCTGGTGGATGAAGCCGACCCGTTGAAGGACGGCTTCCGCATCTAGCAGCCCTCAAGCCGCGACAGGCTCAGCCCTGCTCGAGAAACAGGCGCGCGAGGCGATCGAGCAACTGCGGCAGCGCCTCGCCGTCCAGCGCGAAGCTGTCGAGTTCCGGCGCCCACGGCAGCTTGTAACTTCTCGACATCGCCGACACCCAGACCTGCCGGACGGGGGCGTTGGGCGAAACGACGAACTTCGTCTCGATCGGCTCTTCGAAGACGAGATTCAGCACGCCGTTCTGGAGCTCGACTTCGAAGCCTGCTTCGTCGGCGAGGGGCAGGAGGGCGTGCCGCGCACGGTCGAGCGCTTCGTCGCTTTTCACCCGGAATTCCTGATCGGAGAGGACCGTCATGCCTCTATTAAACCTTTGCCGGGCCCCGGCCGTCTAACTCAGGTGAAGGCGAGGTGATGGCGATGTTCGAGTGGAGCTTTTCCGCAACCGCAGAATGGGTCGTCGGAGTGCTGCTGGCAGTGGCCATCGTGGCGGCCATGTTTGTCTAGCCATACCGTGACGTGCGTGCGTTCGCCTACTTGTTGTCGACCGTGAACTTGTCTGCCGCCGCCACGTAGCTTCGCCGCGCTCGCGCGGTCAGCCCCGGCTCCTTCATCTTCACGGCCAGCTTGTGCACCTTGTTGTCGAGCAGCGTCGGCGTGAACCCAATCACATACTGACTGTGGAGTTCGGTCGCCACGCGTGTGAAGGTGGGTGCCAGATCGGCGGTCTTCTGCAACTCGAAATAGCCGCCGCCGGTTTCCTCCGCCAGTTTCTTCAGGCCGCTGTCCGGCCTGCTCTTCACCATCCGCTGGCCGTCGAAGTAATTGCTCTCGAGCCCGATCGCGTACACCATCACCTCGTCGGCACGGGCGCGATTGATCACAGCGCCCAGGCTCGTCCGGCTCTCCGTGTCATCCCCGTCCGTGAAGACGAGGATCACGCGCCGGCCTTCCACGCCTGCGAGCTCTTCCAGGCTGGCGCCCAGCGCATCCCACAGGCGCGTGCCGTTGCCGTAGTCCAGTTCCTTCACGTCGCTGATCAAGTCGTCCCGGTTGTTCGTGAACCGAGAGCTGAACTGAATCTTGTCGTTGAACGCCCCGACGCGCGCGCTGTCGTCTGGCAGCAGCCGGAGGATGAACTGTTCGGCGGCCTGCTTGAGCAGCTTGATCGAGCCGGTCATGCTGCCGCTCGTGTCCAGCATGACGACAACGGCGATCGGATGGAGGCTGCTGTCGAAGTAGATGATCGGCTGCGGCTTCTCGTTGTCGAAGACGCTGAAATCGTCCTGCGTCAGATCCGGCACGAGGCGTTTCTGGGCGTCGGCGACCGTCACGAACAGCGAGACGATTTGCGTGCCGGAACGAAACGTCGCCGGCGGCTGCTGCGCCAGGAGCGCGATGGAACCGGCCACCGCCAGCGCGGCCGCGGTCGACACGCCCGCCAACAGGTTCATGCAGTCAAGCTTATCGCAATGACCGCGCCGTTGCCGCCCTGCCCGCGGCCACCCGCGAGGCGACTCGACGCCTTGAGTCGAAGTTTCGCGAGATGACCAGCTCGAGCACGAGGGCCATCAGTCCGTAGCCGTCCGGAGACGAACTCGTGCCGCCGGGCGAGGACACCAGGCGGTCCTGCCGGCCGTGGGCCGCGACCGGCCGCGCGGGGAGCCGGTAGAATGCGCCTGTGCCAACCCCCCAACCACGTCGACCTGCCTGGACCCGCAACTTGCTCGTTGCCGGGTCCGGCGGCGGCGCGTCGGTCACGCTCGACAACGCGGGCGTCGCCGGTCCGTCGCCCGCGCTCGCGCTTTCTCGCGAGAAACACTGTTCGGTGAGGCACTCGATGCGTGAGGACATCGCGTTGGCCGCGGCGTGGGGTCGCGAGGCGTCTGCCTGATGACCTCCGCGGAGACACCCTCCCGGGCCCGGCGACGCTATGTCGACTGGGCGCGCGCGATCGCCGTGCTGCTGATGATCGAAGCGCACACGCTCGACGCGTGGACGCGACCCGCCGATCGTCAGGGCGTGTGGTTTCGCGATGCCGCGGTGCTCGGGGGTTTCGCGGCGCCGCTCTTTCTGTGGCTCGCGGGCCTGGCCGTCGTGCTCTCGGCGACGCGCGCGGCCCAGCGCACGGGCAGCCGGATGCAGGCGGTCGACAGCGTCGCGCGGCGTGGCCTGGAGGTCTTCATCCTCGCGTTTCTCTTCCGGATTCAGGCGTTCATCGTCAGCCCAGGCAGCTATCCGGTGATGCTGTTCCGCGTCGATATCCTCAACGTGATGGGCCCTGCGATCGTCGTGGCCGGTCTCGTCTGGGGCTGTGCGGCGACGACCCGCGGACGCATGGCGGCGTTTGCCGTGCTGGCGGCCGCGACGGCCATGGTGACGCCGATCGTGCACGCGGCCGCGTTCGTCGATCATCTCCCGCTCTGGGTGCAGTGGTACGTGCGGCCATTCGACCAATACACGACGTTCATGCTGCTGCCCTGGGCCGGCTTCGTGTTCGCGGGCGGCGCCGTGGGGGCGCTGATTGCGGCGGCGGCAGACGAGCAGGCCGAGCGCCGGCTGCAGGCGTTCCTGGCGGCGACGGGCGCTGCGCTGGTCGTGCTGGGTTTCTACGCCGCGTCGCGGCCCTCGATCTACCACTCCTCCTCGTTCTGGACCAGCTCGCCGACCTGGTTCGGCATCCGCGTGGGGATCCTGATGCTGGCACTGGCTGTGATCTACGCGATCGAGCAAGCTCTCAGCCGCGAACACGCGGAAACACGAACCCCGGGCCCTCCTCTTCGTGCGTTGGTGCTTTCGTGGCAGGGCCCGCTCTCGACGATGGGCCGCAGTTCGCTGTTCGTCTACTGGATTCACGTCGAGTTGGTGTACGGCTACGCCAGCTGGTTCTGGCGCCATCGGTTGCCGTTGTGGGGCACGGCTCTCGCGTGGGCGGCGTTTTGCGTCCTCATGTACCGGGCGATCGGCCTGCGGGACCGCCTCGTCGACACGTGGCGGCGCCGGCAGGGCGGGGCCGGATCCACCCCGCGAACCGCGACCGCCTGATCGCCGTCACGTGGCGTAGAATCGCAGAGTCATCGGTAGTGTCCGGCTTCCGCCGGGCCTGCGAGGAGGTTCCATGAATCGTCGCGATTTTGCCCGGCTTCTGGCCCTCGGCGGCGCTGTCCCTTTTGTCACACCGGAGTGGTCCTGGGCGCAAGGCGCGACGCTCCCGCCCACGCCGGCCTCGCCGGACGAGAAATTCTGGCTCAGCGTGCGCGACCAGTTCGTGATGCCGAAAGACCTCACGATGCTGAACGCTGCCAACCTCTGCCCGGCATTCGGGCCGGTGCTCGAGACCATGTATCGCCTGACGAAGGACATGGATCAGGATCCGTCCTCGAACAACCGCGCCAAGCTCGGCAATGGCCGGGAGAACACGCGGAAGCTGCTGGCTGAGTTCCTGCGCGTGACGCCGGAAGACGTCGTCATCACGCGCAACACGAGCGAATCGAACAACCTCGTGTCGACCGGCATCGATCTGAGGGCGGGCGACGAAGTGCTGCTCAGCGCCGACAACCATCCGAGTAACCACGCGGCGTGGCAGGAGAAGGCCAAGCGGTTCGGCTTCACCGTCATCGACGTGCCGACGCCGAACCCGCACCCGGGTTTCGACCACTACGTGCGGGCGTTCACCAGCGCCATTACGTCGAAGACGAAGGTGATCTCGTTCACGCACCAGACGAGCACGGTGGGCGACCTGTTTCCGGCGAAAGAGATCTGCCGGCTCGCGCGCGAGCGTGGCATCCTCAGCCTGGTCGACGGCGCGCAGTCGTTCGGGTTGATGGACGTGGACCTGAGCGACATCCAGCCGGACTTCTACAGCGGCAGCTCGCACAAGTGGGTCTGCGGACCGAAAGAGAACGGGGTGCTCTACATCAACAAGAGCGCGCAGTCGAAGATCTGGGCGAGTATCTTCAGCGCCTATCCCGGCCGCGTGGGCGTGTCGAGGACGTTCGAGGGGTTCGGCCAGCGCGACGAGCCCACGATGATCGCGTTTGGAGAAGCACTGACGCTCCAGACGAAGATCGGCCGCGCCGTGATCGAGAAGCGGTCCCGTGAGCTCACGCAGGCGCTCATGGCGGGTCTGAAGAAGATCGACGGCGTCAAGATCTGGACGAGCCCGGATCCGATGCAGACCGTTGCCGTGCTGTCGTTCCTGCCCGGCAGCCTCGACATCCGGAAGCTGGCGACCGCCCTCTACCAGAACGACCGCATCGGCTGCGCGACGCGCGGAGGCCAGGACCGGCCAGGCATCCGTTTCTCGCCGCACTTCTACAACACGCACGCGGACGTGGACCGGACGATCGCCGCCGTAAAGAAATACATGACGACTGGCGTCTGACGGGCCTGCCGCGGCTTGGCGGCGTGACCTCAGATCACGCCGTCAAGCCATGGGAGTCCGTGACCGCCGCGCGTCAGGGACGACGCGCGGATCCCGTCCGCGCCATTCCCACGTTCGAGCTACGCCCGCGTGTCGAGTTGATGCCCCTTGCGCCCACCTCGAGCGAGCGCGTGCTCGCCCAGTTTCTCTTCGACCATGACTCGAGCCATCTCGGCGCAGCGACGCACGAGCGCGGCCGCCCAGGGTTGCACCAGTGGCCGTCTGGTGCATCACGTGTCGCGCATCCTCCGGACATCCAAATGGGCCCGTTCGTGGCTCATTTCGGCAGAAGCTCACGCACCCGGTCGATCGGAATGGCCTCT
>Ga0214473_10007280_pt1 | contig 13149 bp, 11 predicted proteins | sample RVTome_7_FD_203509 | JGI IMG/M metagenome (GOLD analysis project Ga0214473, IMG submission 203509) | Soil microbial communities from uranium-contaminated site in the Upper Colorado River Basin, Wyoming, United States - RVT98D197 | ecosystem: Environmental > Terrestrial > Soil > Contaminated >...
AGAGGCCCTATGGGCCGGCGGCCAAAGAGGGGTAATTCCTCCCTTTGGTCTCCGACCCAGAGCGGTCTCTGACCCGGAGGGCAAAGGGGAGGGAAGGAGGGATTTATCTTCAGTGTCTATACAATTACTGACTAATAATTATCATCAACCAAAGTAGTATGTCACAAACTTAATTGGGTGGAATTAATAAATAGATTGCCTGATAAATTTTTCATGGTAAAGGAATAAAACTGGTAAAAAGTTGACCACTATTTGGCTTCAAAAAACTTTTAAATTTTTTAAAAGATTTTTAATAATAGATAGTTACAATACTATTGACTGTCTGGTATCAAAATTGCAATAATTGTCAAGGATTTTCATAACTTCAAAATATAATAAAAATTTAATTGTTACGAATCTGAATCGATGGAGAGAGCAATGGAACCTAACGCATTAAATCGCTTAAAAGATCTTGCCATCAGTGAGTCCGGATTTTTGTTCGATCCTTATTCAGGTTCAACCTTCACCTTAAATAATACTGGGAGATTTATTTTGCAACTGCTCCAGGAAGGGAAAGAGATCGAAGGCATAGAGTCTGCCCTGAGAGAGAGGTTTGCTGTCGTCGATGAAGACTTACGAAGTGACATTTATGAATTTGGCAACCTCTTAAAAGAGAATCACCTCTTGCCAAACGGTTTTCCACTATAGCAAGGGAGAGAAAATAAAGAGTGATCATGGGTGAATTTAACTTAGTCATTGGAGTAACCGGTCTCAATGCTACAGATAATCCTGGGCCGGGTATCTCAGTGATAAGGGCTTTGCGGGCCCACCACGATTTCAAAGGGAAGATTGTGGGTCTGGCTTATGATCCCCTGGATCCAGGATTGTACCCCTCTGACCTGATTGATTCAGCTTATCTTTTGCCATTTCCTTCTCAAGGGGTTGACTCGCTTCGACAACGTCTTAAATATATCAAACAGAAATCCGATATCTCCTTGCTCATCCCCACTCTCGATTCTGAAATTTCAGCTTTTATTACCCTCGAGAGGGAGTTGAGAGAGATTGGAATACGATTATTTATACCAACCAAAGAACAGTATGATATGCGTTCGAAGCTTCGCTTGGGAGAAGTTTGTGAGAAAGTAGGTCTCGATTTTCCGCGCACCAAGATCATTTCGGACGCAGAGGTTCTCTACCCATTGTCCAAGGAGATTCCCTTTCCTTATGTTTTGAAGGGAATGTTTTACGGTGCTTCTGTGGTGAAAAGCATGGATGAAGCATTAACCGCCTTTTACAAAATAACTGCCCAGTGGGGATTCCCCGTTATTGTTCAAGAATTTCTGGAAGGCGACGAATATGACATTGTCGCCGTCGGGGACGGTCTGGGTCGTATCGTCGGATCACTACCGATGAAGAAGACCTATCTCACCGATAAGGGAAAAGGGTGGGCTGGAGTGATCGTAAAAGATCCGAGATTGATAGAGATTGCGGAAAAGTTTTGTCGTACGACCAAATGGCGCGGCCCCTGTGAAATCGAGGTACTCAAAACGAGGGATGAAAAATATTACCTTCTTGAAATCAACCCACGTTTCCCGGCATGGACGTATCTCTGTGCTGGGGCAGGACTGAATCTTCCATTTGCCGTGGTCCAATTGGCCATGGGGATCGATCCAACCCCTTTGCCAGAGTATAAGGCTGGGACCATGTTTGTGCGCATTTCTCTGGAGCAGATCGTGAGGATTGAGACCTTAGAGGAGATCATATCGAAAGGGGAGATTCATTATAAGTAACCCCCTTGCTTACCATTGAAACACTTATTCCAAAGGGATGACGATGGATAAAACCAAGGAACATTATCAAAAACCAACTTTGATTAAACACCAGATGGGCCTCATGGATAAATTTGGAAGGATTCAGTCGATCGCTCCGATGACCCATATCGATGGCCTCTCCGTTTCTGATCTGGTCGAAAAATATGGTTCACCTCTCTTTGTTTTTTCTGAACGGACCATGGTGCGTCGCTGCCGTGAATTGAAGGATCTTTTCGCATTGCGTTACCCGAAGTTTCAACTGGCTTGGTCATATAAGACAAACTATTTGGACGCGATTTGTAAGGTCTTTGATCGGGAAGGCTCCTGGGCCGAAGTCGTTTCTGAATTTGAATATGAGAAAGCAATGCGTCTCGGAGTCCCTCCTAAGCGGATCATTTTTAACGGACCCTACAAACCAGAAACTGCCTTAGAAAAGGGGTTTAAAGAGGGTTCCCGGATCCACATCGACCACTTTGATGAACTTTCCATGGCGGAAAAGGTTGCGGACAGACTCGGAATCAAACCGGAGGTGGGCCTTCGAATTAATTTCTCAATCAGCTCCGTTCCCAACTGGGAGAGGTTTGGGTTCAATCTCGAGAGTGGGCAGGCCTGGTCGGCCATCAAAAGGTTAGTGGGTGGAGGAAAACTGAAACTCGCCGGTCTCCACTGTCATATTGGCACCTTTATATTGGATCCTAGCGCTTACCGCGAAGCGACGATCAAAATGACTACGTTGGGAAATCGTCTTCGCCAAGAGCTCGACCTGCCGATAAAATGGCTCGATTTGGGTGGAGGCTTTGCCTCCGTCAACACGCTCCATTCCCAGTACCTCCCTGGAGACCAAGTAGCGCCTTCATTCAGCCAGTATGTTGAGGCCATTGCCGAAGGGTTGGAGAATATGGATACCCCACCCTCCGAACTTCCCACTGTGTTTCTTGAAACCGGGAGGGCACTGATCGATGAGGCAGGATATTTGATCACCACCGTCCATGCGAACAAGCGACTTCCAGACGGTCGAAGGGCATTGATCATGGATACGGGCATCCATCATCTTATCACTTCCCTCTGGTATCGACACGATATGATTCCAGCTCAAGAATATTTTGGTACTCCAGAACCCACGGTCATCTACGGACCCCTCTGTATGAATATCGATATCCTCCGACCCATTGTCCTCTATCCTCCTGTGAGAACAGGGGATCGTCTCGTCATCAAAAACGTCGGTGCCTACAATGTGACTCAGTGGATGCAGTTCATCACTTTAAGACCGAATGTGGTCATGATTTCTCGTAACGGCCAAAGCGATATCATTCGTCGGCGAGAGACACTGGACATGGTTGTCGCTCCAGAAGAGGTTCCACCGTGGATCTAAATGAAAAATGGGGAGGGGTTCTTGATTCATTTCTTTTGAGCTACTCCCAGATCTTGTTTTCAAAGGATCGGTGGGTGGGTGCGATGATTCTTGCTGCCACCGCGGTACGCCGAGACCTTTTCTTCTGCGGACTGATTGCCGTGTGTCTCGCCAATGGCTTTGCTCTTTTCCTTCGTTTAAGCAAAAATGCCATCCAGAAGGGAATGTTCGGCTATAATGGACTGCTGATCGGACTGGCCTTTCCCTCTCTTTTTAAGATCAATGCTCCACTACTGGTCCTATTCGTGATGGCGGTCTTTGCTACCACTCTGGTCACAGCCGCACTGCATGCTGCCTTAGGTTATTATTTTAATCTCCCGGTCTTAACGCTTCCCTTTCTGATTGTGATGTACCTCGTCTTGGCTGCATTTCCCAGTATTTATGGGATGGCTTGGAATAAACAATGGACTGCCTTCAATGCTTTTTCGTTTTCAATGCCTGAATTGGTTGAGGCGTACTTCAAATCTCTTGGGGCCATCTTTTTTACACCCAATGTGTTGAGCGGAATCATCATCTTTATCTCCCTCCTTATTTTTAGCCGGATCGCCACCCTTCTTTCTCTCCTCGGGTATGCCATCGGAGTGGGGTTGATCTACTGGGTCTTTAATTTTCCTTCAGAGCATCTTTATCTGTCGATCGGATTCAACTTTATCCTGACCGCCATTGCCATGGGAGGAATCTGGTTTGTTCCCCATACGACTTCTTTTCTTTTTGCCGGAGGCGCCGTTCTCCTATGTGCGGTTATTCTGGCTGGTACTGCCAATCTCTTCTATTTTTTTGGTCTCCCGGTTCTCATTCTTCCCTTCAACCTGACGATTCTGATCCTTTTGTACGGGATGCGTCAAAGGATCGTCGACCGCTATCCGAAATCCGTCGATTTTCTTTTTGGAACACCCGAAGCCAATGCCACCTATTATCGTACTCGGTTCACCAGATTTGGAACCAATTTTGCCAATCAGATCAGTCTCCCCTTTCTGGGAACATGGACCTGCACCCAGGGGCATGTGGGTGGGTTGACCCATGAAGGGATCTGGGAGCATGCATTCGATTTTGAGGTCCAGGACACCTCAGGGAGGTTTTACAAAAACGAAGGGAAAGAAGTCTCCGACTATTTTTGTTATAAACTTCCGATCCTTGCTTGCTGCGATGGCCAAGTTGTAAAAACAGTGAATCATATATCAGAAAATCCTGTGGGAAAACTTGACCTGATGCAAAACTGGGGGAATCTTGTAGTGATTCAGCACGGACCTTCTCTATTTTCCATGGTCTGCCATCTCGCGGAAGGTTCTCTGAAGGTTAAGGAGGGAGGTTTCGTGAAGAAAGGAGATATTCTGGGCTATTGCGGGAACTCCGGACGGTCCACCACCCCTCATCTTCACTTTCAACTTCAGAATACCCTAAGGATTGGGGGGCCGACCATTCATAGTGAATTTCACGAAATTATTTTGGAAGGTGAAACTCCCTTTCTTCATAGTACTTATGTCCCGAAGCAGGGGGATGCCGTGCGGAATGTCCGAAGACAGGAGGAGATTGCTGAATATTTCAGCCTTTTGATCGGCCAGAAGATTTCCTTTACTTGCCATTTTGAAAGCAAAGAGTGGGAGGAGGTGCTTGAACCGACCATCGATCTCTACGGCAACTTAAAACTTGTATCTCTCACTAAGAAGGCTACGCTCTACTTTGAAAACAAGAATAGCGTTTTTGTCGTCTACGATTATCAGGGGGATAAGCATTCGGCCCTTTTTGTCCTTTATACCTCGGTTCCCCGGGCGCCTTATGAATCAGCGGAAAATTTAACCTACTCCGATACGCTTCCGACCAACCATTTCCTCCATTGGGGTAGGAGAATTCTATCAGATTTGATGGCTCCATTTTTCACTCCTAAGGGGATGACCCTTTGTTATCGCTGCGAGCGACGGAAGAGCGACCTTACGATTTCTGGAAGTTCGACCGACAAGACCCAACGGAAGGGCCCCCAACTCGAAACCAAGGCTGTCTTTCGTGAAGGAAAAGGATGGGTCGAGGGATATGTGATTCATGAGGGAAAGAAGTTTGAAGTGACGAAGAAATAGATCTTTTGCGAAATCCTGTGGGAAAAAGAAGGAGCAAGATATGAAGAAAAGAAAAATTCTCACATTCATTATTCTGTTTGGTGCGTTTTCACTATCCACACTTTCAACGGCCCGGGGTGAATCGATCTCTAAGATCTACCAGCAGTCTTATGAGGAAGAAGGGAAAGGAAACTACCAGGAGGCGATATTCGTTCTGATGCAGGCAAGCCAAGCCGGGGATAACAGTTACCTCTACCATCTGCGCCTCGGATGGCTGCAATACCTCGTTAGTAAGTTCCCTGATTCAGTCAATTCGTATCGGAAGGCCGTGACCATGAGCAAAGATTCGATTGAAGCGAAGTTGGGACTTATGCTACCCCTCATGGCTCAGGGAAAATGGTCTGATGCGGAAAAGGTGGGAAGAGAGATACTCTTTGTGGACAAGTTATCTTATCTGGCCAACAGCAGGCTGGCGTACATCTACTATAACCTGAGACAGTACAAGGAGGCTGAGGTCTATTATAGGAATGTTTTGTCGTTTTATCCTGGGGATATCGAGATGCAAGTGGGTCTTGCCTGGTCTCTGCTAAAACAGGACAAAAAAGAAGCGGCGGGAAGAGTTTTTGATGAAATTCTGCGTTATGTGCCCAATCATATTTCGGCAAACACAGGGATGAAAATCGTAAGGGGAAAATAGATGTTTGGTCCACACAGATTCAGGGTAGCTTTGCTCGTCCCAATTTTATTAGGAATGGTTGGCTGCATAACGCTCAGAGCAGGGATAGAATACAATCAGGCCCTCCAAGCGTTTGAAAATCATCGCTACGAAATTGCCGAGGACCATCTCCAATCCGTTCTCAGAAAGAACCCTGAAGATGAGAGGGCAACCTCCCTCCTGGGATGGGTTCGTTTCAAACAGGGAAGGACCGAAGAGGCAGGAAAATTATTCACAGAAGCCTATCAACGCAATCCTGAAAACATCGGCACCCTGGAGGGACTCGGCTGGACCTATTACCTCTATGGACAAGATGAGAATGCAGAAAAAGAATTCAAAAAACTGATTACCTATACGGAAAAAAATTTCGAGAATCCAAACTGGCCATATTATGAGCCCAATGATCGGGAAACCATTCAATCGATTCACTCTGAAGCCAATTATGCACTGGGGCTGATTGCCAAAAGAAGAGGGATATTGGGAGGAGCTCGCATCTACTTTGAGAATGCCTTAAGCCGACCCAATCAATTTATTGATTGTGAAACCATTGCCGGGGAACTCGCTGATACTCTTTTTCAACTCGGAGAATACAAAGCCGCCGCCATTTTCTATAAAGAATTTTTTTCTAAAAATCCCCAAGACCTTTTTCTTTTGAATCGTTACGCTTGGTGTCTCTATCAAATAGGAAATATAGAAGAGGCTAAAAGCTTTTATCTTAAATCAAAAGAACTCTCTCGACTCGTTGTAGAATTTTATCAGGAATTTTTGGGTAGCCAAAGTGTTACCCAAAGACTTTATGCCAGGAGAATGGCTGAACCCTATTATGGGTTAGCGCTGATTTATGTGAAGGAGAAACGACTTGATGCGGCACAGGAAGAATTGGCCACCGCCTTAAAGATTTCCCCCTTTTTTCATCATCCAAAAGAGATCGCTCTCCTGTTAGACCAGTACCCGGAGTGGCAAGAGACACTCCGACTACGTTCTCTTGGTAGACCCCTTCCTTAAATGTTCGAGAGGACCCTCTACAGTTTTTTGTATAATTCTTCTTTCAGTTGATGAGCCGAAATAAAATGAATGCCTTGCATCCCTAAGGAAACGGCCACTTCGACATGTTTTTTGATGTCATCAATAAAAAGAATCTTTTGGGGTTCGACAGAAGCCCACTCGATTGCCTTTTGAAAGATCTCGACAGCAGGTTTTTTAAAACCCACCTCGTGAGATAAAATCCATTTATCGAAAGTCCTCATCATGGGGAATTTTGAGAGGATATAATTAAAGTGGAGGGGATCAGTATTGGAGAGGAGGCCAAGCCTCCATCTCCCCTTCAAGGAGAGAATGATTTGAGAGACCTCCTGATCTTCTACAAAAATATTGTTCCATATGGGGATAAACACATCAAAGGAAATAGAGAGGTCAAGTTTTTCTTTTATGGATTGGAAAAATTCCGGAGGGGAGACCTTTCCAACATCAAAATCATTAATTATGCCTTTTTGAAGATCGAAGAGGTAAAAAAATATTCTTTTGGGATCTTGGAATTCTTTTTTTTGAACGAATCGGGAAAGCTTTTCTGCAATCTGGTAATGGTTGAAAGGGAGGATGACATTGCCTAAATCAAAGAAGATGACTTTAATGGGAGATTGAGTCATTTTTCCCACGGGTTTAACCAAAAACTGTAGCGCCCCTATTTATTGGGGGCGAATAGAAATCGTCGGCAATAAATGCCGACGCTACATATTTATGAAATGGGGTTGGGGAGATTAAAATACTCAGCGATGGCTCGAGTCAGACCAGGGATGGTGAATTCTTTGGGCTGAATGTGGGTCTTCATTCCCCATTGTTTTACTGTCTTCGCTGTCACGGGTCCGATACAAGCAATAGCAATGCCTTTTAAAAGTTTTCTAAGGTCTTCTTTTTTAAGAAGTTCTGCAAAATGGTTGACCGTGGAAGAAGAGGTGAAGGTAATGACATCGACTTTTCCTTCCGTCAGAAGTTTCTTCAAACGCTTCGAGCCTCCCTTTGGTTTGACCGTTCGGTATGCCTCCACCACATCACACCCTGCGTCCATTTTTCTCAAACCTTTTGGGAGAATATCCCGTGCCTTTTTAGCACGGGCCAGAAGGATTCGTTTTCCTTTGATCGCCATTTTTTTGAATCCTTGAAGGATGGCCTCGGCGATAAACTCTTTCGGGATATAGTGGACGGAAACTCCTCTCTCCTTTAATTGATTGGCTGTAGCAGGTCCAATGGCGCACACTTTAAGGGAAGAGGGGAGATGCACGGACTTCCCCATCTTCCGCAATCTTTGCCAGAAGAAGTTGACTCCGTTGGCGCTGGTAAAGATGATCCAGTCATAGGATTTCAGCTGATGGATGGCCTGATCGAGCTCGTTCCAACGAAGGGGAGGGACGATCTCAATAGTGGGAAATTCAATGATCTCTGCTCCCAGTTTTTTAAGGCGGGTCGCAAATTCACCGGACTGTTCGCGGGCCCGGGTGATTAAAATCGTCTTTCCAGCCAAAGGTTTTTTTTTCATTAGTTAGAAAATAGCATCTTAAAATCCCTCCCAACCTCCCTTTGCCCTCCGGGTCAGCTTCCGGCTCGTAGAGCCTCCAGCTCGGCGAGAGACCGCTCTGGGTCGGGGGCCAAAGGGAGGAGATCATTACCCCCCTTAGAAAAAGGGGGGCAAGGGGGGATTTTCATGGTTCGCTGGTGACGAAGCCGTCATGACCCATTATTCTATTCTTAATCCCCTCACTCCTCCTCTCCCAAGGGGGCGAGGAATAGCGGTGTATTAGGGGATTTCGACGACAGGGCTTGATTTCTGATAGATCTCATCAAGGATCTCTTTGGCTCCTTTGTTCAAAAGGATCTCAGCCAGTTCGACCCCGAGCGATTCTGCTTTCTCGATAGGTCCCTCCCTGTGATGCCGGATCAGTCTCTTTCCGTCTATCGTTCCCACCAATCCATCGATTTGAAGAGTGGTTCCGACGATTCGGGCGAAAGCGGCGATGGGCACCTGGCAGCCCCCTTCCAGTTTCTTGAGGAAGGCCCTCTCTGCTGAAACAGCGATCCAGGAATCTTTATCATTAAGAAATTGGATCGGTTCTTCAACCTTCTTGTCATTCAGTCTTGTCTCGATTCCCAATGCCCCCTGTCCGATCGCAGGGAGAGAAATGTCCGTAGGAATAATTTCTGTGATGTTCTCTTCAAGGCCCAATCTTTTCACGCCTGCGAGAGCCAGGACGATTGCATCTAAGTTCATTGTCTTTAACTTCTTTAGCCGCGTATCTAAATTTCCCCTCAAGGGGACCAGTTCAAAGTCGCTTCTGAAATGAAGCAACTGGGCCTGCCGCCTCAAGCTGCTGGTGCCAATCTTTGCGTGTTGAGGAAGATCCTTTAACCCTTTTCCATCTCGTGAGATGAAAACATCCCGTGGATCCTCTCTTTGGGTGATGACAGAAAGATGGAGACCTTGAGGAAATTCGGTGGGGACATCCTTGATGCTGTGTACAGCGAGGTCGATCCTTTTTTGAAGGAGTGCCTCCTCTATCTCCTTGACGAAAAGACCTTTCCCTCCGATCTTCGCCAGAGGGGCATTCTGAATTTTATCTCCTGTGGTTTTGATTTTAATCAGCGTCACCTTGAGATCAGGATGAGTCTGGACCAGTTGATCCTTCACCCAGTTGGCTTGAAAAAGGGCAAGTTGGCTTCCGCGGGTTCCAATTCTGAGTTCCAATTTTAATCCTCTGTTTCTTTTTCCCTATCAGATTTTTCTGGAAGTTGAAAGAGGGTCCTGAGGGTGTCGAGGTAGAGGTCGGCCATGGTTTCCTCATCCGTCTGTTTCAGAAGGGTGAGTGGTCCATGGAGGATCTTGTTGATGATGGCGGAGGTCATGGCCTCCAGGGATTGTTTTTCTTTTTCGGTGAGGTTTGGATAAAGGGAAAGGATTTTCCCCAACTCCCTGTTGCGGATCGCTTCGAATTTTTCCCTCAAAGCAATGATCGTAGGTGTCACCTCAAGAGACCGATACCAATTGACGAATTTAACCACCTCATCCTGCACGATGGTCTCTGCTTTTTGTGCCTCTTTTTCACGGTCCTTAATGTTATTATTGGCTACCTTTTGTAGATCATCGATATTGTAGAGATAGACGTTCTCAATATCACCCACTTTGGGTTCGATATCGCGAGGATCGGCGATGTCAATGAAGAAGATCGGTCTCTGTTTGCGGTCCCTTATCACCTTCGTGATCTGGTCATGTCCGATGAGGTATTGGGGCGAATTGGTGGCGCTGATGACGATGTCGGTTTTCTTCAAACCCAGCCCCATCTCTTCAAAAGGGATGGCTTCCCCTCTAAATTCCTGAGCCAGTGACACCGCCCGTTCATAAGTGCGGTTGGTTACAAGAATTTTTTCTATCCCTCCGGAGACCAGATGCCGGGCGGCCAGTTCACACATCTCACCCGCTCCGATGAGCAAGACGGTTTTCTTTTCAAGAGTCCCGAAGATTTTTTCAGCTAACTCGACCGCGACCGAGCTGACCGATACAGCACTGATAGCAATCTTCGTCTCGGTCCTAACTTTTTTTGCTACATGAAAGGCTCTGTGGAGGAGTCGATGAAGGATGAGGCCGGAGGTGTTGGCCTGCTGTGCCAAATCGTAAGCCTCCTTGATCTGGCCCAAAATTTGAGGTTCTCCCAAGACCATTGAATCAAGGCTGGAGGCGACCCGAAAGATATGCCTGACCGCCTCTTCTCCGACATGGGTGTAAAGACTTTTTTCGAAGTCCTTCAAAGAGATGCCGTGGTATTGAGAGAAAAAGTCTCTCAAATCGTGAACGGCCTTTTCTGTCTCCCGTGTCGCGGCATAGACCTCTACCCGATTACAAGTGGAGACGATCATGTTTTCTTTCACAGAAGGCAGGGCGTGGACCTTGGAGAGGGCATCTTCCATTTTATCTTCTGAAAAGGCCAGACATTCACGGATCTCAATGGGTGCTGTATTATGATTTAATCCAACGACAAGGAGTTCCATAATAAAATAATAGGTTAAGGTTGAGGTGAAGGTAAAGGTTTAACCTCAACCTAATTATTTCTATTTTCTACCAATTGGAATAGCTATGAAGACCAGGGAGAATAAGGTTCACGCCTAAAAATGTAAAAAGGACAGCCAGGAACCCCACAATGGCCATAATGGCTGCCTTCCTTCCCCTCCATCCAACCGTCAGACGCTGGTGGAGCAGTGCTGCATAGAGAAGCCAGGTGATCAGGGACCATGTTTCTTTGGGATCCCAATTCCAATATCTTCCCCAGGCATATTCTGCCCAAACGGCACCCGTGATGATCCCCAGGGTCAGGAGTGGAAAACCAAACTTGAGGGACTGGTAGCTCAGATCGTCCAGAAGATTCAAAGGAGGGAGTCTTTTGGTGATGGCCCCCATCTTTTTCGATTTGAGTTGATGCTCCTGAATTAAATACATCACCCCACAACAGAAGGTTAGGGTGAAGATGGCATTGCCCAAAAAAGCAAAGATGACATGGAAAGGATGCCAGAAACTTTTTAAGACCGGAGCCAGGGGAAAGATTTCTTTGGGAAGGGCAAAAGCAAAAAGCATGAGGATGAGGGCAATGGGAGTGAGAAAGGAACCCAAGACCTTGATCCTATATTTGAGGTTAGCCATCAGGAGGATGCCGATGATCATCCATGCAAAGAAGGAGAGGGATTCATGAAGATTGGTCACCGGGGTATGGCCGGCTTCGACATACCTCGTGATGAGGGCTAACGTATGGGAGGCGAATCCAATGGATACGACGGTGACCGCTATTTTAGAGAGGGTGCCTTTGAGAAAAAGGATATACGCTAAATAGGCCAATGTCCCAATTAGGTAAAGAAGGGAGGCAAATTTAAAAAAATGGATGTTCATAGCTACTTATTCTACCATTTTCTTGTCAATTTGTGAAACTGCCAATTCATCGCCAGGTAGAAGAGGGGATGAATCCAGGGTCTTTTGAGAATTCTTCTATAGATGGAAGAGGTGGAGAAGACCTCCTTCCAGATTCGCCTCATTCCTTTTTCCAATTCTTCCACAGACATTTGCAAGGGTTGATAGACAACATTGAGAGAATCATATTTCTCCCAATCCCTGCAAAAAATCCTTCCTTCTTTTTCCAATCGGAGAAATGAATCAGTTCCAGGGTAAGGGGCCATGATGAAAGTCAAGGCCCAGTCGAGTTTCGAATCGACGCAGAAATCGATGATCCTTTGAAAGACCCCAGGGTCATCGTCATCCAGGCCTACGATGAAGGTTCCCATGATGCCGATCCCATGATCATGAATCCTTTTGACTGCCTCGCCATATCGGGTTGGCTGGTTGAATCCCTTTCCCATCGTTTTCAGATTTTTTATTGAGAAGGACTCAAAACCGATGTTCATCGCGATACAGCCACTCTGCGAAAATACTTCCAGGAGTTTCTGATCAAAGGCGATGGAAACAGGAGCATGGCCATACCAGAGGAGGTCGAATTCTTTAAGTAGGGAAAGAAAGTCAAGGCAAAATCGCTTATCCCCTGCGACATTGGAATCGATGATGTAGAGAAGCCTCCGTTTGAGGAAGTAGGGGAGATCCTTGTTCAATAAGGAGAGGATTTTTTTTAAAACGGGGTTCATCACCGGTCCCTTTGGGAAAAGGGTTTTAAGTTCTCGCTCGATTTCGCTGATCGGGCGATCGCGGTATCGGAATCCAAAAAATTTTGAAACACCGCAGAAGTCACAGTGATGAGGGCACCCCCGTGTGGTTTCGAGTAACTTCAACGGAAAGTAAAATTTTTCATTGAGAAGATCCCTTCTGGGGAGGGGAAGGTTAGGGGGATCGACAAACTCTCTTCCGACATAAATCCGCCTCAACGGGCCTCTTCTCAGATCCTCGATCAGATCTGGCCAAACCTCCTCTGCTTCTCCAACTACCACCGCATCGACATGTTGAAGCGCCTCCTGAGGAAGCATGCTGGCGTGGACACCTCCCATGACTACAGGGATTCCTCTCTTTTTAAACTCTTCTGCGATCTGGTAGGCCCGGGGGGCAACAGGGGTCTGGGCCGTAATTCCCACCAGTTCCACCTTTTCTTCAAAATTGATTTTCTCAAAGGCTTCATCCACGATCTTCACCTCCACGCCAGGAGGTGT
>Ga0214473_10007281_pt1 | contig 13148 bp, 11 predicted proteins | sample RVTome_7_FD_203509 | JGI IMG/M metagenome (GOLD analysis project Ga0214473, IMG submission 203509) | Soil microbial communities from uranium-contaminated site in the Upper Colorado River Basin, Wyoming, United States - RVT98D197 | ecosystem: Environmental > Terrestrial > Soil > Contaminated >...
ATTTGACATTTGGCAAAATTTTCAGTAGTCTCGGGAGAGAAAACGAAGGGCTGGGGAGAGATGGCTAGGCCATTGCGCATCGAATATGAAGGCGCCTTTTACCATGTTACCGGAAGGGGAAATGAACGGAGGAAAATTTTCCGCAGCGAATCCGATTATAAACAATTTAAGGAGTATATCCGGGGTGCTCAGGAAAAATATGGGCTTATTCTCCACTGCTACGTCCTCATGGGCAATCATTACCACCTGATCGCAGAAACACCGGCAGGAAATCTAAGCCAAATTATGCATTATATAAATGGATCCTACACGACATATTTTAATATCAAGAGGAAGAGAAGTGGTCACCTGTTTCAAGGCAGGTACAAAGCTCTATTAGTGGATAAGGATCGATATTTGTTGCAACTCAGTCGATATTTACACCTCAATCCGGTACGGGCCGGAATGGTGAAGAGGCCTGAGGAGTATCCGTATAGCAGCTATCAATCCTACATTGGGCAGGCCGAAGGAGATATTGTCCATCGAGATCTCCTGTGGAGTATGATTTTCCAAGATCGAAGGCAGGCCCCGCAGAGGTATAAGAAATTTCTAGAGGATGCCATGGGGGTAGAGACAGAGAGTCCGCTCAAGGAAGTATTGGGTGGGGTGATATTGGGCGGGGAAGGGTTTCGAGGGGAAGTGTTAAGCAGAGTGGCGGATGAGAATCTTCAAAGCAAGGAAGTTTCCCACCGCAGAGCATTGAAGAAGACCCCGGGGGCGGAAGCGATCATCCAGGTGATGTGTTCCCATTTTAAGGTTTCGCGGGATGATCTTTTATGTGGCAAGGGCGAAGCCAGAAATATAGCTATTTTTTTGACCAAGAAGAATACCGCGTTAACGAATCGGCAGATAGGCGAGTTGTTTGGAAAGATCAGTTATTCAGCGGTAAGCAGGGTGTATGAAAGGTTATCCCGACGGGCGGTAAAGAATAAGGAACTAGAAAAAGAGATTTCAAATATCCAAAAGACCATGTCAAATGTCAAGGGCTGACCCCGATTTCACTATCAAGGGCTGACCCCGATTTCACGCTAAAATTTTTCCGATTTCTTAACCCTCTTGCTCCGTACTTTCTCAGTTCATGTTGCAGGCGGAGCAAGGAAATGACGGAATGATGGCTGGGCAAATATATTATAGCCAAGCAATCTTCCATTCCGGTTCCAGGGCGCGAAATTCTGGGTCCCCTGTGCAAATTTCACAATTCCTCTGTTTGGCAAGGGCGGCCGCGAAACAATCGGCCAAAGACATCTTTTTGGTTGCTTTGATCTCGCCAGCGATCTCGGCCATGGCTTGATCAGCCGGGATAACCTCAATCGGGAGGGCCAGGATTTTTTGGCGGGTTTCGGCCCATCTCGCCAGCCCTGCTTTCCGTTCGACCATATATCGGACCTCGGCCCAGTTGACGGCGGAGATCAGAAGGGGCTGGTCGGTCTCTAAGGCCTTTTCGAGCAGGGCCGATACTTTCTCATGCCCTTTCTCCTGAAATAAAAAAGCTAATAGGGCGTAACTATCGAGCACCGAGCCTGGCAAGCTTAGCCTCCTCCCGTTTCTTATCTTTCGCCCGCTCTTTGAGCAGCGCCCGGGTTACGGAAGTCCCGCTCTTGAGCAAGCCGCAGACGCTCTGAATGTATTCTTTCGTTACCGGCTGAAGCAAAATTTCATTTTCGCGCTCTATAAAGCGGACCTTACTCCCGGGTTTGATTCCATACCGGCGACGAATTCGGGCGGGGACGACGAGCTGTCCTTTGCTGCTAACGTAAGCTGTATCCATATTTTGAATACCTCCTAAAGATAATAAATATCTTACTTAAAAGGCGAATGTAAGTCAAGAGAAAAAAGTATGATATATGATGTTTTAGAACCCTGTGCGATTTTTGCTTTCGCGGGAATGGCAAAGTTGCATCGCATGAATATTCAGGCAACGTTTGGTTAAAAGATGAAGAAAAAGGAAATTTCTGCTATATTTGTTTGGCGGAAAACCATTTTATAAAATTGGAGGGGGTAGAAGCGTGAAAATTGATCTGGCCAAATTGGATGTAGCGGGGGCTCACGGATTCATGGTGGGGGCAATTTTGCCTCGGCCGATCGCCTGGGTCTCCACGATCGGAGAGGACGGAGTGTGTAATTTGGCTCCTTTTAGCTTTTTTACGGGGCTGTCATCAAAGCCGGCGGTCGTGGGTTTCGGGGTCGGCGCAAAGAGGGATGGGCGGAAAAAAGATACGCTCGTAAACGTCGAGTTCTCGAAAGATTTCGTCATCAATATTGTCACCGAGGCAATCGGCGCGGCCATGAATAAGACATCCGGGGAATACCCGAGCCACGTGGACGAATTCAAGGAGGCCGGTTTGACCGCGATTAAAAGCGATTTGGTTAAACCCCCAAGGGTTGCGGAGTCTCCCGTTAACCTGGAGTGCCGGCTGCTGCAGATCCTGGAATTCGGCGCGCCGCCGCGGATCAACCGCTTTGTGATCGGGGAGGTCCTGCTCGCCCATGTCCGGGACGATTTGTGGAAGAACGGTGTGATTCAAGGAGATAAGTTAAGGGCGGTTGGCCGGATGGGGGAGGATTTTTATTGCCGGACCCTGGACCGGTTTGAGATGAAGAGGCCAAAGATTGGGCCGTAGTGGCCCATTTATCGACGGTGATTGGAGGGCTTGACGTATGTGGGTGGCTTTACTTCTGGCTGCCGGGGCCGGTTTATCCACGACCATCGGAAGCGTGCTCGGGGTTGTGATCAAGAAACCCGGGCCAAATTTCATGGGCTTTGCGCTGGGGTTCTCCGCTGGAGTCATGATCTTCATCTCTTTTGCCGAGCTCCTGGCCCACGCCATAGAAATTGAAGGCGTGGGATTTCTGGGCGCCTACATTGCTTTCTTCCTGGGGATGGGGGTCTTCTTCTTGATTGATGTGGTCGTACCCCACGATTATATGGGTTATCATGACCATCCGGCGCATACGCAAAATGGTGCGCCGGGACGGTCGCCACAAAACCTGGAACGCACGGGGCTGCTGTTGGCCCTGGGGGTGTCGATCCATAATTTCCCCGAGGGAATGGCCACATTCGTCGCCACCCTGGAGAATGTAAGTCTTGGCCTCCCGATTGCCGTGGCCGTGGCCATTCATAACATCCCGGAAGGCCTGGCCATCGCGGCCCCCATATATACGGCCACGGGTAACCGGAGGAAAGCATTTTTCTGGTCCTTTTTTTCCGGGGTCAGCGAGGTCGCCGGCGCCGTCCTGGCAGCGGCCCTCCTCATGCCTTTTCTTTCCGAAACCCTGATGGGTTTTTGCCTCGCCGGCGTGGCCGGCATCATGGTCTTGATCTCACTCGACGAGCTTATACCCTCCGCCAAGGCTTTGGCCAGTGAACACACGCCCATCCTTGGCGTCATCGTGGGGATGATCCTGATGATGGTCAGTCAATATTGGCTGGAGTAGCCGAGACCATGGAAATTTGGATAAGGCTCAAGGCAAATTGCAAAAGGCAAAGTGCAAATTTCAAAGTGAAATGCAGTTTCGATCGAGATTTACATTTTTCACTTTGCACTTTTCATTTTTCAATGAATTGTGGCGGTTCTTACGGATTCTTACTCACCTCCAGTGTTCCTTTTACCCACTCCAGGGTGACGTTAGCAACCAGGTAATCCCGGCGAGCGGTGGCTAGGTTTCTCTTCGCTTGGGTGAGGTTCAGTTGGGCATCATCGACGTCGAGCTTGGTTTTGACCCCGAACTCATAGCCCTTCTCGGCCATCGAGAGAAGTCGCTCGGCTTGTTTGACGTTATCGGAAAGGGCCAGCACAATTTGGGCAGACTCCCGGAACGCATTGACGGCGTCGCGGGACTGCAGGGAGATGGAGTCAAGCTGCTTGGCTTCATCGATCTTGAGGTTGGCCATTTCGGTCCTGGCTTGAATTACTTTACCCTGCGTGCGCAGGCCATCAAAGAAGGGGAAGGTGAGATATAGGCCCGCCGACCACTCTTGCCCATCGCCGGCTGTGGGTCCAAAGACCAATTGACGCCAGCCCCAGGCCGCCTTGAGGTCGAGACGCGGCATGTTTCCGGCGTCATAAATCGTTACCAGTTCTTTGGAGATTTCCAGCCGCTTGCGGAGGTCCGCAAGCTCCGGCCGGTTTCTCCAGGCAATCTCAACCGTTTCCTCGTACTGGGGTTGCAGGGCGAGCGGGCCTTCCAGGCTTCCGACCACATCCACTTGCTCGGCGATACCCAGCAGAAATCTAAGTCTCTCACGGGAGGTGCGTATGAGGTTCTCCGTCCGTATGACAGCGGGCCGGCCATTCTCCACGGCTACCTCCGAAGCCAGGACATCATACTCAGTGGCCACCCCGGCCGCAAATTTCTTGCGCGCTTCGTCCAGGTGGCGCATCCTTTGCTCCAGAACCTGGGCTGCCAGCGAGTTGATCTCCTTGGAGAGGAGGATGTCGTAGAAGGAGGCGGAGACATCCCGAAGCGCAGCCTGACGGAAGATGCGCAGTTGGTCGTCGGCTGTGGCCAGTCCTACCTTGGCCGCCCGGATGGCGGCCCCGATCCTGCCGAAGGTATAAAGCGCCTGGGTGAGGCCGATTTCGCCCGCCCGGGTCTCCTTTTCTACGGGGATCAGGCCCTTAAAAAAGGCCGCCAGACTTTCATCCCGGTCGCGGGAGAGAAGCCCCGTAATCTGCAGTTGAGGCAACACTGCGGCCCGTTCTTCAATATATTTGCCCTCTACCATATTCCGGTATTCCCGGGCTTTTTGAATATCCTTGTTCTTTTCCAGAGTAATCCGCAGGGCTTCATCCAGGGTCAACACCTTCACGCCGGTTTCTTCAGAGGCGAGCACCTCCGGTGCCGTTCCCAGGCATCCGGCAAGGAAGGCGATGAAAACCCAACAAAAGTATTTCTTCCGCCCGGCATCGGTCAACCAGGTCATTCCTGCGCCTCCTTCTTTCCCCCCCAGCGGCGGCGGGCCCACCCGCCGAAATCATCAAGCACCGTATACACCACGGGTACGACGACCAGCGTCAGAACCGTTGAAGTGATCAATCCCCCGATCACCGCACGGGCCATGGGCGCGCGCATCTCCGCCCCCTGCCCGAGGGCGAGCGCCAGGGGAAGCATCCCAAAGATCATGGCAAAGGTGGTCATCAGGATGGGGCGGAGCCTGGTCCGGCCGGCGGCGATCAGGGCCTCCCTCCGGGTCATTCCCCGAGAGCGCAGGGTCTTGGTAAAATCCACCAGAAGGATGGCGTTTTTGGTTACCAGGCCCATGAGCATGATGAGCCCGATGAGGGACATGATGTTGATGGTCCCCCGGGTGAGAAACAGCATACCGGCCATTCCCACGATCGACAGGGGAAGCGAGAACATGATGGCCAGCGGATCAATGAACGACTCAAACTGGGCGGCCAGGATGAGGTAGACGAAGATGACCGCCAGAATGAGGGCTTCCCCCATGTAGCCGAAGGATTCAGCCATGTCCTCCGACTCCCCGGAAAAGACAATCCGGTACCCCGGGGCCAGGGTGAGATTTTTCGATGCCTGCTCCACTCTTTTGACGGCCGTTCCGAGGGGAAGGTTGTCGAGGTTGGTGGTAATAACGACCTGGCGGGTCAGGTCCTGCCGGTTGATCTCCGACGGCGTTGTGCTCATCCCGTAGGTGACCACGTTTCCCAGTGGAACCAGAACCGGAAGGGCGCTCGGCCTGGGAACGGCCAGCCGCAACCTTTCCACCTGGGTCGGGTCCTGCCGCAGGGCCAGGGGCAATCGTACCCTTACGTTGACCGCGTCTCCATCTTCGTCTTCGTACGTACTCACTGCCTGTCCTCCGACCAATGCGCCCACGGCCCGGACGATGTCCCCGGTCATGATTCCGGCGTCCATGGCCCGCTCCCGGTCAACGACCAGGCGGAATTCGGGAATATCCTGCTCCAGGCTGACTTCCATATCCACGATTCCCGGAATTTTGTAGATTTCCCCCTTCAATTCCGCGGCGTATTTTTTCAGCAGGGCGATGTCCTCGCCGCGGACGTTCACCACCAGGGGTTTTTCGCTGCTCCCCCCGGCCCATTCCAGGATCGCCGGGAGGATGCCGGGAATTTTCTCCATCCGCGCCCGGAGGTCTCGCTGGATTTCTTCCTGCTTGCGTTTACGCTCCTTCTTTTCTTTGAGTTTTACAAAGACCCTCCCATCGCGAACGGTTCCGGTGTCGCCGGCCCCTATGGTGGCGTAGGTATGTTCAACTTCCGGTATCTCTTTCATCGCGGCTTGAATCGCGGCCAGCCGGCTCCGGGTCTCTTCGATGGAAGCATCCGGCGCGCTCTTGAAATTCAGCTGGAATTCACCCTTGTCGAAATTGGGGAAAAACTCGTTTTGCAGAAGGGAAAATAAGCCCAGACCCCCGAAGAAGGCCGCCGTGGCCAGAACGAGGACGGTCTTGCGGTGATCGATGGCCCAGCCGATCACTCCCCGGTACCCGTCCGCCGTCCGGTCGAACCAGTGATTGAAGTGATCAAGGAGCCGCGCCAGAAAATGCCGTTTCCCTTTGCGCTCAATGTCCGGATCCACCCAGCGCGAGGAGAGCATGGGGTCCAGAGTGAAGGAGACGAAAAGGGAGACCAGGACGGCAAAAGCGACGGTAATGCCAAACTGGAAGAAGAACCGCCCAACGATCCCCTTCATGTAGGCCACGGGAACGAACACGGCGATAACCGACATCGTGGTGGCCAGCACGGCCAATCCGATCTCGCTCGTTCCTTCCCGCGCAGCGGTGAAGTGATCCTCCCCCCGCTCGAGGTGGCGCACGATGTTTTCCCGGACCACGATGGCGTCGTCGATCAGCATGCCAATGGCCAAGGATAGGGCCATCAGGGTCATCACGTTTAGGGTCATGCCCAAGAAATTCATGACCGAGAAGGAGGAGATGACCGAAATGGGCAGGGTCAGGCCGGTGATGACCGTGGAGCGCCAGGAATTGAGGAAGCAAAAAACGATGAGGATGGTAAGCAAACCGCCGAGAATCAGGGTTTCTTCTACGTCGCGCACGGAGTCCCGGATCATGATCGATGCATCCCGGACCATCTCGACCGTGGTTCCCGGGGGAAGTTCCTTCTGCGAAACTTCAATCTCCTTCTTCACCCGGTCCACCACGCCCACCGTATTCGCCCCCGACTGTTTGAGGATGTCCAGCCCGATGGCGGGGATGCCGTTCACCAGGGCCAACGACCGCTGCTCTTCGATCCCGTCATGAATCTGCGCGACTTCGGCCAACGGAATCGGACGCCCGGCCCTCCGGGCAATGACCATGGTTTTGAACTGTTCGACGGCGTCGGGTTTCCCGGAAATCCGCAAAGGGTATTCCGTGCCGCCCCGATTTAGCCGGCCGAGCGGGGTGTTCACGTTCTCCGACTGCAAACCGGAGATCACTTCGTCCACCCCCATGCCCAGGGCTTCCAGACGGAGCGGGTCGATATTGACATTCACCTCCCGCTTGGACTGGCCGACCAGGTCAACCTTTCCTACGCCGGAGATGTTTTCAAAGCGCCGCTTGACTTTCTTTTCCACCAGCGTCGTCAGGTCCCGGGGGGAGAGTCTTTCCGACCGCACGGCCAGGGAAACGATCGGGAAGGCGGAAAAATCCAGCTTCTGGATAATGGGTTCCTCGATGCCCTGGGGCAGGTTTCCCCGGATGGCTCCGACCTTGGCCCGCACCTCCTGGACGGCATCGTTGATCTTCACCTCCAGATGGAACATGATCACCACGGTTGAGACACTCTCCCGGGAGGTGGACATCACGTGCTTGACGCCGGAGATGGGGTTGACCGCCTCCTCGACGCGCTTGCTCACCTCCCGCTCCACCGTTTCCGGCGAAGAACCGGGGAACTTGGTAACCACGGATACAACGGGGATCTCCACGTCGGGGAACATATCAATGGCCAGTCTGCGGTAAGAGAAAACCCCCAGCGTGACCAGGGCCAGCATCATGACCGTGGCAAAAATAGGCCTCTTGATGGATAGATTGGAAAGAAACATGCTATTTTTCCCCGTTGATCCGGGTAACGTTCACTTTGTCGCCGTCCTTGACGTTAAAACCGCCCCGCGTAATGACCTGTTGCCCGGGCGTTAAACCGGAAGGAATCTCCACCTGGTCTCCCGCAATTTTTCCGGTACGGACGGTCTGGCGACGGGCAACGTCCCCATCGACCACAAAAACCTCCGCCTTCTTGGCCGGCACGTCCCAGGTTAAAAGGGACGCCTGGGGAACCTTCAGCACATTTGCCCGGGTGCCGGTCATGATCCGGCCTTTCACGAAAAGCCCGCCTTTCAACTCTTCGTCCTGATTTTGTACCTCAGCGACCACTTTCACCGAACGGTCGGCTTCGTTCACCGCAGGGTTGATGAACTTGACCTTCCCGGAGAAGGTTTTTCCCGGAAGGGCATCCGTGGAGAAGGTCAGGGGCTGGCCCACGTGGACCGCTCCCATACCGCCCGAAGGCACCGTTACGGTTAGGTCCAGGATACTGTTGTCGACAATCCGGAACATCGGCTTGGCGCCCATCTCTCCCACAAAGTCCCCGACGTTGACATTGCGCAGGGATACCACGCCGTCCATCGGCGAAAGAATGATCCCCTTGGAAAGGCGGGTCTGGGTGTAGCGGACCTCCTCTTCTGCGGCCATTATCTGCGCGGTGGCCGTGGCGATCCGGGCTGCGGCCGCTTCTTTGTCGGTGAGTCCGTCATCCAGCGCTTGTTGGGTCACCAGTCCGGCTTCTTTCAGTTTTATCAGGCGCTCGTACTCCCGGTTGGCCCGATTGGCCGTTACCTCGTCCTTGAGAAGGTTGGCCCTGGCCACATCGACCGCCATCTGCGCCTTCCGGAGGACCAACTCCGCCTCTCGCGCGTCCAGCTTTGCTAGGGGAGTACCCTTGGCCACCCGCACCCACTCCGTCACGTAGACCTCGGCGACGATTCCGGTGTATTCCGATTTCACATCGGTTCCGAATTTGGCCGAAAGCGATCCCACCACGTCAATCCCCTCGGAGACGGTCGAAGCGGTAACTTTGAATACTTCCACCGCAACCGGGGGCTTCCCAGTCTTTTCACTTTTCTTGGGGTCTTCCCCCGTCATCGCCGGGCATCCCAGAGTGATGATCCAAAGTGCGATCAGGACCCATTCAAGTGGGCATCCTCTTTTCATTCCTGTTCTCCCGCCTTATTTCTTTATCTTTTGGAAATTCCCCGAAAGATAAGGTTCAGGACCCGGGCAAGCCCTTCACGCCCCAGGCCCATTTCCGGGTGGCCCAGCTGTACTTCCATGACCACGTTGACGGCCCCCAGAATGGCCCAGGTCATACTCTCCGCTTCCCTCTTGCGGAACTCTCCCTTGCGGATTCCTTCTTCTACCACGCGGCGGATGGCTTCCTGAAACTTCAGGTGGTAGGCGTCAAAATCGAAAAAGGGGGCTCCTTGATGCGGCCCGTAATAGATCGCGTACATGACCCGGACGGCCTCGATGTTCTGCATAAAAAGGGAGAAGGCTTGATCACAGAAGCGCAGCAACTTTTCTCGGGTGCTTCCCTTTTCCTTTCGGGAAAAATCGACAAGGTAATCGACATTGCTGAAAGTCTGCCGCATGAGCTCCAGGTAGATCCCTTCCTTATTCTGAAAATAATAATAGAGGACAGGCTTTGTAACCCGGGCCGAATCCACGATCTCGCGTACGGTCGTGGCGGCATAGCCTTTGCGGGCGAACAAATCCGTGGCCGCCGCAAGCAAACGTTGGCGAACCGGTTCCTTCGATGACTTGTCTTTGATCTTTCCTTCTTTCATCTCTCCACCTTATCGGTTTAGGGTAGAACTTACTTAACGGTAAGTATATAAATATGGAAGGGGTCTGTCAATAGAAATTTAGGCGAATGAGGGCGGAAAAGATTATTGGGGGGGAGAAAAAATTCCCCTAAATCACCCCCACCCCTGAACCATGTTAGGTTCAGGGCTTTGTCCTACAGCCTACGTGGTGCAGGGCCTTCCCTCCGCCCTCAGAGGCTGTGTCGCAATTGGTCATGCCCGCCCTGCCCCAGTCCCGCTCGGAGCGGGATACAGGGCCCGCGTAGGCGGGCATCCAGGAAGATGGAATTATTCAATCCCGCTCAGAGCGGGACTGGATTCCGGCTTCGTTAGAAAATAACTTTCAAATCCCCCCCAACCCCCATTTGCTAAAGGGGGGCGAGGGGGGATTTTCATCCATTCGAGGGTGCCCCGCCCCCAGGCGGGGCATGGAGAATTTCGCCGGGATGACGGCTCTTTTCCCCGACTGCGACACGGTCTCTCAAGGGGGAGGGAATTTATTTCTTATTTCAATATGTTTACCCTCTCCCCCCGCGGGAGAGGGTAGGGTGAGGGGATATATTGCAAATTTTTCACGCCTTCCATTTGCAAAAGGGGACTTGACAGGTCGAAATGATTTATGGACAAGCTCTAAGCCGGGATAGAATAAAAAAGCCAACGCCCTTTCGGGAGATCGGGCGTTGGCTCATTTTTGAAGCATCCTTCCTTGAAGGGGGCTGGTCAGAGGGCTTAGGCGACCTTCTCCATCCACCCGTATGGGTCCTTAATTTTACCATACTGGATGCCCAGGATGTGGTCGTAAAGCTTCTTGGAGAGAGGCCCCACTTTTCCTCCACCGATGATATAGCTTTTCCCGCGGTGGGACAGCTTGCCCACGGGTGAGATGACCGCCGCTGTCCCCGTAGCGAAGGCCTCCTGCAACTTTCCGGATTCCAGGGCAGAGATTACTTCATCCAGGCTGATCATCCGTTCGGAAACTTTGAGTTCCAGGCTGCGGGCGATGTGCAGTACGGAATCACGGGTTACCCCGGGCAGGATGGTGCCGTGCAGGGGAGGGGTAACCAGCTCCCCGTCGAGATAGAAGAAGATGTTACTAGTGCCCACTTCTTCGGCATATTTTCGCTCGATGGCATCCAGCCAGAGCACCTGGGTATATCCCAGCTCATGGGCTTCCTCCTGGGCCAGGAGGCTGGCGGCATAGTTGGCCAGGGTCTTGGCTTCCCCCAGTCCGCCGCGCGCGGCCCGAATGTATTTCTCCGTAACGTAAATGTCTACGGGGTTAAAGCCCTGAGGGTAATAGGCCCCCACAGGGCCCAGCATGATGTAAAAAAGGAATTTCTTGGAGACCTGCACCCCCAGCGCCGCTTCCGTCGCGATTATGTTCGGGCGGATATAAAGAGAGGTTCCGGGAGCAGAAGGAACCCAGTCCTTCTCCAGGCGAATCAGCTGCCGGGTTTTCTCCAGGGCAAGATCAACATCGAATTCGGGTATGCAGAGCCGCTTGGCCGACCGGTTCAGACGTTCATAGTTCATCCGGGGGCGGAAGAGGTAGATGTCTCCGTTACTCCAGTGGTACGCTTTTAGACCTTCAAAGACTTCCTGCCCGTAATGCAGGACCAGAGCTCCGGGGTCCAGGGCAAGGGGGCGGTATGGTTCGATCCGGGGATGATGCCATCCCTGAGTTTGGTCATAGTCCATCAGAAAAAGATAATCCGTGAAAACCTTTCCGAAGCCGAGCTCCGTCCCGGGTGCGGGTTTTTTCTTGAGTTCCTTCGGCGAAGCCTTGATGATTGGAAATCCAGCCATATAAAAAGCTCCCTTTGAGCGTTAGTCAATTCATGAATATTTTATATAACATAATGGAGATTGGAAAGGAAGAAGGAAAAAGCTCTTGCGATTCTATCGCCCTGAATCCTTGACCCGATCGGCCGGATTTTTCCCGAAGCGGATTTGTCCCGGTCACGGAAGGGAGAGGGTCCGATTGCGCGGGGGCCACAATTTTCGAATCCCCCAGGGGTTCACCCCCCTTCTTGAAAAAATATTTCAGGGAGCTTATACTGCCACTCGGGACATAGCTGGTTGAATTTCAATGGATTGGCTGGGTCCGACACCAATCACCGTAAGGGAAAAATAGCAAAAAACCCATGATTTCGTTGTGGAAGTGACTCCGGGGGCAGGTACGTAAAGCCTCTTTGTATTCCTGAAAGGGGGTGGTTGCCAGCAGGTGCGAACGGCATCTATTACAGACCGGCAAGAACAAAGTTGGGGGGTTGCGTTCCAAAAGCGAAATGAGCGAAAGGAGGAGGTAAGATGGATGTATCAAAGGCGATTCTAAAGAGAGCAAGCATAAGAAAGTGGAAGCCGGTGCCGGTGGAAAAAGAGAAGATTGAAAAGGTGTTGGAGGCGGGCAGACGAGCGCCGTCATGGGGAAATGGACAACCATGGCGATTTATTGTGGTTCAAGATAAGGCTAAAAAGGAAGAATTGGCCAAGGCTGCCGGTGGACAACCTGTAGTCAGTAACGCTCCGGTTGTGATTGTTTGCTGTGGGTGCATAGAGGACTATTCTCGCAAGATGCAAAGAGCGGCTTTGAAGCAGCTTATGGAAGCTGGCGCGCTGGACTGGACAGACGATATTTTGGATAACATCGTTTTAGAGAGCGATCTGTTTGCGCCGTACCGTCTGGGGGAACAGGTAATGACTATAAAAGCCGGTGAACAGATTATGATTGCGATCGCGTATATGACTTTGGAGGCTATTAATCAGGGATTGGGTACTTGCTGGGTGGGAGCGATGTCCCCCAAAGATACTCACAAAGTCATGAATTTACCGAGTAATGTATTTGTTCATGATTTGGTTCCTTTGGGATATCCTGATGAGGATCCCAAGCCCAGACCTAGGAAAGATCTTAAGAAAATCACTTTTTGGGGAAAATACGAATAATTGGCTCTGAGCATGCAAGGTGGAAACGGGGGGTGCGTTTGAGCCTACGCCCCCTCTTTCCCGCATGGTGATCAATCGTTTTCCTGCGGGGAAAGTTTGATGGCGACCCGGAGGATTTAACAACGATCTGGAGGTTCAGGGATCTTCCGGAAGAAGTCATAATTGAGGATGCGAATCCACCAAGCTCGGCCCAAATATGATCTAATCAGTACGAATAGGGTAATGTCAAAAAAGTTATGAAAAACCAATCAGGAAGGCGAAGAAAGACGAGTACATCCCTCCCCCTTGAGGGGGGAGGGAAAGGGTGGGGGTGAAAGAACTGAGGGACG
>Ga0214473_10007282_pt1 | contig 13145 bp, 12 predicted proteins | sample RVTome_7_FD_203509 | JGI IMG/M metagenome (GOLD analysis project Ga0214473, IMG submission 203509) | Soil microbial communities from uranium-contaminated site in the Upper Colorado River Basin, Wyoming, United States - RVT98D197 | ecosystem: Environmental > Terrestrial > Soil > Contaminated >...
ACTCTGGAAGCTACAGAAGGAGGTATGGTACAATCTTCAACACGGGATACCCTGAGGACAGCGGGGCCCGCTCTTAATATCGCCCCTTCCCTGTCCTAATGATGGGGTCCACCTCAGACTTCCACCGGCCGGTAGTACAGGCCCGAGCGGCTGATGCCCAGCAACCTGCACTGACGCACCACTGAGAGCGACGGTTGGCTGCGGTCTACCGCGGCCCGCCGCCGCTCAACGCTCAGCGACCCAACCTGCTCTCTAAGAAATCCCGCTCTACCTTGAGCTGGCCAATCTGCTGGTACAGCTGAGGAATGAGGCCCTTGTCGTCTCTTCGCTCATGGTCATCGCCGAAGACGCTGGCCGCACCTTCAGCCAGGTCCTTCTTCCAGGCACGGACCTGGCTCGGGTGAAGCTCAAACCGGTGGGCCAGTTCGGCTGTGGTCGCCTCGCCTTTGAGGGCTTCCAGGGCCACCCTGGCCTTGAAAGACGGGCTGTGCTTCCTGCGGTTCTGTTTCATGTCCTGCTCCTCCTATGCCGCTTTCTATTTTAGGAGCAGAACCCGCTCTTAACCACCTGTCCGAATTTCGGGGACCACCTCATCTTACCATTCTCCGACTTAGGTCTAATGCTACTCCAATACTAGATGTCGTATGGTTAGAGTCAGACAGAGAATCGCAAGACACAGGAAGAAGGAGACAGAAATGGGGCGGCTACTGAGAGTTTTCCAACGTGGCTAGAATCGCCGAGACATGCACAGAATGAGCCTGGTGAGCCTCAGTCCGGCATGGGCAACACCTGTAGGAAAAAGGTCCTGTTTGTGGAGAAGGCTTCTGCAATTCTTCATGAGACTTCGCGCTGAGCTTTGCCCGAGGCAGCACGTCGCAGATCCCTGTTTCCGTGTTCCCCTGTTAGTGCGGGTGGTGGTTAGACGGTAGACGACCCTGTACGAGGCAAACGCTGCTATAGGAGGCAAACGATGCCACTTGAACACTGATTTTGCGCTGTTGAGTACGAGACGAAAGTCGGCAGACTAAAGAAAGAAGGAGGAAACAATGAAACGGCTACTGAAAGCTCTCCGAAGTGACAAGAGGGGCTTTACCCTGATCGAGCTCCTAATCGTCGTGGGCATCCTGGGCATCCTGGCCGGAGTAGTCACTCTTGGCGTCGGCCAGTTTATCGGGAGGGGCGAAGACGAGGCCAAGAACACTGAGCTCCACAATGTCCAGACAGCGGTGACCGCCCTCATGGCGGACAACCAACTGAGGGCCTTGTCGGCGGCTGGCCAGGTGGGTGATGGGGACACCGAGGTCAACCCCGGGGAGGACATAGCTCCCTACATAGTGACAGGCCTGAAGTGGGACTATAACGTCGCTGCGAACGGCCGCGTAACGCCGGTCTAGAGAGGCTGCGAGGGACAGAACTGGGTGGCCCGTTGCCTATCCGGGCAACGGGCCACCGAGGGAGATTGCCGAAGGGTGCAGGGGTGCACCAGACATGTTCTCAGCCTTCGTGTGGGAGATGTGGCCAGGCTAGTGACTAGGAGGTGGAATGGAAGTGCCAGGGTCCAAGACTGATAAGGTGTGCGAGGGGGGCTGCTGTGGTTTCCCGGACTAAGGCGGGAGAGGGGCAACCCTCGGGCAAGCCCGGGGCTGCTCCCTTCTCCATGGACGCGCAGCCGCAGGCTGGCTCCGACCTTCAGCCAACCTCCGCCGGACTGGCTGAGCGCTCACCTCAAACCAGGTCGGAGGCCCAGACCTCTGGGCAGCGGACAGACCTGTGGCGTCATCTCGTGACCCCGGAGGCTCTGGGCAAGCTTCCGGAAGACCTGGCGCGGAAGTGGATGGTGATCCCTATTGCGGTCTCCGCCGGCACCCTTAGGGTGGCCATGGCAGACCCCTCCAACATTGTGGCCCTGGAAGCCCTGGCTGCCAGCACCGGCATGAGGATAGAGGCGCTGGTGGCCAGCGCCGCCGACATTGGGGATGCCATAGACGCCAACTACAATGACTATGAGCATATCGCTGAAGAGGCAGGGCGGATATCTCCCGCGGCAACCGCCGCATATAAGCCGGTCATTGAGATCGATGGACAGGCGCCAGTGACAAGGACCCTCAAATTGCTGCTGGAGGAGGCCGCAAAAAGCCGTGCTTCTGATCTCCTGATTGAGCCCCAGTCCGACCGGGTGCGGGTCCGTTACCGCATTGACGGCATCCTTCATGAAATCATTTCGATGCCCATGGACATCCATGCTCCTCTCATCTCCCAGATAAAGATCCTAGCCAACATGAATATCGCCGATTCCCGTCGGCCCCAGGACGGACAGATGTCCGTCAGTCTTGGCAGCCGGGAAATCGATGTCCGGGTAGGGACGGCGAACACAGTCCTTGGTGAGATGGCAGTGCTCCGTCTGTTGGACAAGGGGGTGGCCCTCTTTCCTCTAAACAGATTAGGGTTCAGCTCGAAGACCCTGCAACGGTATGAAGCTATGGTAAAAGCCCCATGGGGCATGGTCCTGGTCAGCGGTCCTACCGGGGCTGGCAAGACCACTACCCTTTACGCCACGGTGAACAGCCTGGACAAGACAGGAGCCCACATCATCACCATAGAGGACCCGGTCGAATATCGATTTGAAGGCATAAACCAGATCCAGGTGAATGCAAAGGCTGGTTTGACTTTTCCCACGGGCCTGCGTTCCATGGTGCGTTTGAGCCCAGATGTGATCCTTGTGGGTGAAATCCGAGATGCCGAAACGGCGGCAATTGCCACGCAATCGGCCCTCACTGGCCATCTAGTGCTCTCTTCCCTCCATGCCAATGATTCAGTCGGGGTGCTCTTCCGGCTTCTGGACCTGGGGGTCGAACCTTTCATGGTAGGTGCCACAGTCATAGGTATTCTCACCCAGCGGCTGATACGCCGGCTCTGCCCCTATTGCGCGAGCTCGGCACCAGCCGCTGTAGAGGAGCAACTAACATACAGACGTGAGACTGGCGAGGAGAGAGACTCGTTTCGCTATTCCGTCGGCTGCAAGAGCTGCGCCAATACGGGCTACCTGGGGCGCATCGGCATCTTCGAATTGCTAGTGATGACGGACGGAATGAAGCGCCTGATGACGAGCGGAGCCTCCACGGTTGAGATCCGAGCCCAGGCGATAAAGGACGGAATGGTGCCCCTGGTCAAAGACGGCATGCTCAAGGTAAAGGCCGGGTTGACCACGCCGAGGGAAGTACTGCGCAGCGTCTTCTCCGGCGATGAGATGGAGGTGAAGGAAGCGTGAACTACCAGTATGTCGCCTATACTCAAGACCTGAAGCTGTCCAAGGGCAGGGTCTCGGCCACTGACGAAAAGGCAGCAAATCAGACGCTGGCCAAGAGGGGCTACAATCTGCTAAGCCTCAAGCCAGACCTCCCGCTCTTCCTGAGCTTGAGGAAAGCGCTACCCTTCGTGTCGAAGGTGGGCCCCGCAGACATCGTCAGCTTTTCCCGGCAGATGGCCCTGCTCCTTCAGTCCGGGATCAGCATCACCCGGGCCCTGGACCTGCTGTCGCGCCAGACCACCAGCAAGGGCCTGCGGGATACCCTGAAACAGGTGAGTTCAGATATCCACGGCGGCGCCCCGTTGTCGACGGCCCTGAGCAGACATCCCCGCGTCTTCCCTGCCATATACCCCAAGCTGGTAGCTGTGGGCGAGCAAACTGGCGGGTTGGATGGCATCTTGAGGCAGTTGGCCGACTACCTGGAACGGCAGTACATTGCCATCAGCAAAGTGAAGATGGCTCTGGCTTACCCGACCCTGGTCCTTATTCTCGGCATTGTAATTGTCCTGGTCCTTACGACGGTGGCTCTGCCGCCCATTGTTGGACTCTTTGAGAACTTTGGGGCCAACCTCCCGATCCCCACCCGTATTCTAATGGCCTTTGCTCAATTCCAGAGACACTACTGGATGTGGGTGCTCCTGGGCATCCTGCTCCTGGTGACGGGGACCGTGCTATACGGGCGCACTGCTGGTGGCAAGCACAGGCTAGATAAGCTCCTGATTGGACTGCCGCTGGTGGGACGCCTGATCTTGCTCAGTGAGTTGGGGCGCTGCAGCCGGTGCATGGCCCTGATGTTCCACGCTGGTGTGCCTGTGCACGGCGTGCTGGCCCTTGCGACTCAGGCCAGCAGCAACCAGGTGGTCCGCCAGGGCCTGGAGGAGGTGGGCCGGGCCGTCGTGAAGGGAGAAGGGCTGTCACTTCCAATGTCGCGAAACGCGGTGTTCTTGCCCCTCATGGTGGAGATGGCCAAAGTGGGCGAGGAAACGGGAAACCCCGACGAGACATTCCAGACCGTGGCCGAGGACTATGAGATGGAGGTCGAGGACCGAACCCGCCGCCTCATAGGACTAATCGAGCCCGCAATGACCCTGGCCATGGGAGTCATGGTGGGTTTCATAGCTCTGTCAATATTCATGCCTATCTACGGCATGCTGGGGGTTCTGCGCTAGGATGTCTGAAGCGATGAGGCAGCTTGCGATACGATCGTGCGCAACCTGGAGCAGCCCATGAGCTTGGGCCAGAGAGGGCTGAAGCGGTGCTCTTCTTGCTGCATTGCAGAGTCACAGGGGTTCACCCTGATAGAGGTCCTGGTTGCTTTGGCTATACTGGCCATCGTGGCCGTGACCTTCCTGGCCGCTGTTGGCTCCAACTTCAAAGGGGCGTCCCTCGCAGAGGAGCGGACCACAGCCGAGAGCTTGGCTCGCTCCCAGGTGGAGGCCCTGAAGAGTGCTGCTTATGCCAGCAGCTACACGGCCGGAGTCAGCCCTAATGAGGGTTACACAGTGGCCGTGACGGTCACTCCCATCCAGGCAGGCCTCCAGAAGTTCAGGGTGACCGTCTCGCATCAGGGTAGGGAGATCATCGCCGTGGATGATTACAAGGTGGCGCGATGAAAGGGAGGTCTGGCGGGTTCACCCTCATTGAGTTGATTGTAGCCACTGCGGTTGTCGCATTGGTGGCAGCTGCTGCCAGCCCGGCCATTTTCACGGTCCTGACAGGCACCGAGCGCAACAATCACCGGGTCACTGCTCTGACCCAGGTCCAGAACGCTGGAGCCCAGATCAGCCGGGATGCGCTGCAGGCTACGAGCCTGGCCGTTTCAGGCAGCACCGGCTTCCCTGTGACCCTAAGCTGGGGCGACCTCTGGCTCCAAGAGGAAAGAGGCGGCACCACCTGGGTATCCAACGACCACTTTGTCACCTATGCCATGGTTGGCAACGAACTCGAGCGCCAGGAGCGTCTGGTGACGACAGTCTTCGACAGCACGGGCCAGCAACAGGGCCCCGCCGTCGTTTCCGACACCAATTCACTGATTGCCCAGTACCTGACCGCGGCGAGCGCCTCGTGGAGCAACAAGGTTCTTTCTTTGAGTGTGACCGCCAGATTTCCGTTGGCTGGCGAAAGATACGTAATAGAGGAGACGCGCAACTATGAGATCAGGCCCAGGCCCCAGTAACCAGCGGCAGCCCGGCGGCATGCCGGCCCCAGGGGGCGAGTCAGGCCAGGCCCTGCCCCTGGTCCTCATCCTGCTCCTCCTCGGGAGCCTGATGCTGCCGCCCCTCCTGGCCTATACCTCAGGAGCCCTCAAGGCTGCCAGCGCTGTAGAGGCCAGAATGCTGGAGCTGTATGCTGCCGATAGCGGCATCGAAGACGCCGTGTACAAGTTGATGAACGGCGGGGTCTCCGAGTCGACATATTTCTTGGACAACGAGGTCCCCCTGGGAGTCCCAGATATCATCAACGGCACGCAGGTTGAGGTCACCACGGCATCGCGCTGGCTCCTGGAAGGCCTAGAGGACACTGCAAACGGTGCCACGCCTCACCAGGAGTGGGCCGTGGCGGGGAGGTTGGTGGGGCCAAATACATATGCCATCTCGGCCACCTACGATGGGTCGGCGGGCATTATGAGGGTGAATAGGATAGGGGCGTGGCTGCCCCGGCCCTATGAGTATATGCCGGATTCTACCTACGGAGACCTGAGTTCCCCCGGGGACGAGCCCGATGAAGTGTTTAGTATCTCCGGCGGCACCGCCCTAAAATGGGACCTCAAACCGCCTGCCACCTTCCCCATGGGCCTGGCCACGACTAAGTGGTTCTACTTCGAGATTAGACCGTCCATCCCTGCTGGCCGTGTGCCGGAGTGGTTGGGCGACTTTGCCTGGATAACCACCACGCGTCAGGATATCGCCATGGCCTGGGACCCAGACGCAACCAAATGGAGGGTCACCGCCAGAGCCATAGACCCCTCCACTGGGTCGGTCCTGACCGAAGTCCGCTGCACAGTGAACCAGAAGGATGATGAGGTGGCCCTGGCTAGCTGGGAAGTGCAAGTCTTCTCTAGAGAATAAGGAGGATGCTATGCGCATAAGACCAATGGGTCAACTTTTTCTGGTGGTGGTTGTCTTCCTCGCCCTGCTAGTAGGCGCAGGTCTGCTCTACCAGCGGGAAAGGCGGGCCCAGGCTGGGCTGGAGAGCCAGATTGGGGCATTGGCCCCCATTCTTCAGAAGCCGGCTCCCGGTACAGCTTTGGCGCAGGCTAGCCTGGACAGCCTGCAGAGCCGAATCGGAGCTGCCCAGGCCGTTTTCCCTGGTGCCGATCCTAGCATTGAGGTCGTCAGGACCCTGGAGAAACTGGCTAGCTCTTGGGGGGTCAGCATCGTCCGACAGACCGCATTGCCCGGCTGGACAACGGAGGGGAGGTTTGAATTCTACCTGCTGAACTATGACCTCACCCTGGAAGGTCCCGAGCAGAACCTGCTGAATTTCGTGACTGAATTGGAGAAGCAGCTGACGACGGCCCGCATAGCCTCGGTGGCCTTCGACGCACCCACCTTGCGAGCGGGTGTCAACGGGGGGGATGGCAAGGCTGCCTATGAAGGCAGAGCAACGTTGGAAGTCAAGTTGGCTGTCTACGCGCAAGGCAAGGAAGCGGTAGCTGGAAAGTGATGGTGAAATAGCTATGGCAAGAGAGACTGTTACCCTCAACGTGGAAGAGTCGTGCCTGCGGTTGATGGTGCTGAGGAAGAAGCAGGTTCGGCTAGCCATCAGCCAGCCCCTAGAGCCAGGGTTGGTCAGAAACGGCACCATTGTTGACCGCATCAAGCTTAGCCAGGCCATAGGCGACCTTTTTCAAAGGAACCGGATAAAGAGCAAACGGGTCATCGTTTCTATTGGTGGTAATGGGGCCTTCTATCGCCTCATCTCGCAGCCGCCGGTTCCGTCCAGCATGCATGCTGAAGCGGCCAAGCGGGAGGCCGAGCGGCTGATGCCGGTTTCCCCTTCCCAGCTCCATCTCTCGTACCAGGTGATGCCAGTATCGAAAACAGAGTCCATGATGAGCATTGTCGGCCTATCCCGTGGCGCTAGCGAAGGCCAGGTAGAGACCCTGAAGATGGCCGGTCTTGCCCCATATATCATGGACATCAAGCCCCTGGCAATGGCCAGAGCAGTGAACGAGCCCGAAGCCATACTGGTGGATGTGCAAGAGGGCACTTTTGACATCGTACTGGTGACGGGCGGTCTGCCTCAGATAGTACGGAGTATGTCCTTTCCCAGCCCGAGTCTGCCCTTCGCGGAAAAGGTAGAAGTTGTCGCCCAGGAATTGGACCGGACTGTAAAGTTCCACAGCTCCACTCGAAAGGACAACGCGCTTGGGGCTACAGCACCTTTGTTCATCTCCGGAGAGATAGACAGGACAGGAGAGGAGATACTGAGCCAGCGCCTGGGCTACGCCACCAGGCCGTTGCCGGAGCCTGCCCTCGCCCTGAACGGTCTGGATCGACGTCGCTATCTTGTCAATCTGGGGCTGGCACTCAAGGTGAGCCGTCGGAAGGACCGCCTCATGGGCATGAACATGAATGTCCTGCCTGAACTCTACCGTCCCAAACGGCGGTCATTGGCCAGGATCTTTGCCGTTGCCCTATTACCTGTTGGCGTGGCAGCCCTGGTATGGGCCAACTCCTGGTTAGGTGCCGCCAAAGCAGACTCCCGAGCCGTCGAAAAGAGGCTCATCGAGATAGAAAGACAAGTTCAGATGAGGCAGACACAGGTGGCTGAGGTGGGGACTTTGGAGGCAAAGGTGGCGGCATTGGCACCTCTGGCTGCGGACTGGGAAAAGGTGCTGGCTAACCTGCACCAGAGCCGTATGCAGGCTAGCATTGAGCCAGGCCGGGCACTGAAACTGGCGGGGCAGTCCATCCGGCTTATCAGTGTCGAGTACACTGATGGGGGCAGCATGACCGTCACGGGGGCAGCTCCAACAAAGGGGGACGTATTGTACTACGCGGAGAGGCTCAGAGACAGCCGGACCTATCCTCAGACCCTGGTTCAGTCATTGCGCGAAGTCCCTGCCGGAGTGGAGTTCACCCTGGAGTTGAAATAGCCTAGAAGCCGGAATTTGAAAGGAGCGATACAGTGGATATAAAAGCTCTGCTCGCGCTGGCCAGGGAAAATGGTGCCTCGGACCTTCACATGGTACTTTCCTGCCCTCCCCTACTCCGCATTGATGGGGCACTGCAACCGGTGGGCGACACCCCGTTGACCCGGGAGGACATTGACGAGGGTCTTGTGCGGGTAACCACTCCAGCCCAGCGGGACCAGTTCAGCGCGCAAATGGAACTGGACTTTGCCTATTTCCTGCCCGACGTGGGCCGGCTGAGATGTAACGCTTGCAGGCAGCAGGGGTCCACTAGTCTCGCCTGCCGTCTCCTAGCACCTACGACGCCCACCATCGATGACCTTGGGCTGCCGCCCATGTTGAAAGACCTTTCCCGCAGACAGAGGGGCCTTGTTGTCGTCAGCGGCCCCACAGGCAGCGGAAAATCAACCACCCTGGCAGCAATGCTAAACCACATCAATCTCACTCAACAGCGCTACATAGTCAGCATTGAGGACCCGATCGAATACGTGCATTACAATAACCGCTCAGCTGTCTCCCAGCGAGAGCTTGGCGTTGACACCCTTTCCTTCCCCCAGGCCCTGAAGCATATCCTCAGGCAAGACCCAGATGTGATTCTGGTAGGTGAGATGAGGGATATGGAGACAGCCCATGCGGTGCTTACTGTGGCTGAGACCGGGCACTTGGTGATGTCCACAGGCCATGCCCCGAGCTCAGCCGGCGCCATAGACCGGATCGTGGACCTGTTCCCGCCACACGAGCGCCCCCAGGCGGCAGCCAGGCTGGCCTCGGTCCTGGCAGCGGTGCTGTGCCAAGTGCTGGTCCCGCGCATCAATGGTGGCAGAGCCGCAGCTGTGGAGATCATGCTGGGAGTCCCGGCGGTAAAGAACCTCATTCGTGAGGGAAAGACCTTCCAGTTGCCCAACCTGATTCGGACCAATAACCGGGAAGGCATGAAGACCCTGGATCAGGCCCTGGTGGAGCTCTACTTCAAGGAGATCATAGAGTGGGAGGCCGTCAGAAATTGCTGTCACGACATAGATGAGGTGGAGAAGCTGGTCGGAGAGATCAGAGTCCGGTAACCCCTGACCCAAGGGCGTGCAACCTTCACGACAGGCGAGTTGGACTCTGGCCCTACTCCCTGGGCGAGCTTGGGCTTCTTGAGGCCAACCTTTCCCGCGACTGAGGGACATCCTGGCCATAGGCTCAGAACCCGATCGCTTCAGAATCGAGATAGGCCAGTGGTCGTATCTCAGTCCGTCGCCCCGTTGAAGCTGGCAGCTCATCAGTAGGAGCGTCTCTAGCGCCTTCCAGGTCTTGGCAAGAACCGCGTCGGAAATATTGATCCTGAGATTTCCGCGAAGAAAGGCCTATCCCTTAACCAAGTCTTTACCAGTCTTTACGAAAACTTAGCCAGATTTTAGCCGCCCGTCCCACGCCCTTAACCCCATCTTTTACCTTCCCCTGCTAGTCTGGGTGCAGGTTAGGAGGCAGACGATGCTTCAGACGGCCACTATCCCGGCCCCGACACTAGAGGACCTCTTCAACATCATCCCGATAAATGGCGGGCTTTATATGAGGCCCCGCACCTTGGACGAGGAGGAAATCCTCGACACCAACTCCTCCCGGCGGAGCTTGAGGGCCCGCAGTATTTGGCCGACGGCTACTCCAACAATAGGGTCGGTTGACTCCTCCGGACAAGCTAGAGGACGGTGACGAACCATCTCACCTCAGCCATGAGCAGGCTGCAGGCCGTCACGTTTGCCCAGGAGACGGTCCTCGCCCTCCGGGCGGGCAAAGAATAGGGGAAGTAGAAAGGAGCAAGTTGCTACAAGCCAGGTCGGGAGGCCAGATTCTGGTCATAGAAGATGATGCGGAAACGCGGGCACTTCTCGAGGACTTTCTGAGCGCAGCAGGCTATGAGCCTTTGTCAGCCTCCAACGCTCTCGACGGGCTGCGGCTCCTCTACAATTCTCGACCGGCTCTGGTCCTTCTGGATATCACGCTCCCCGGTCTAGACGGGTGGGAGGCCTGCCGGCGCATCCGCGAGGCATCTGGGATTCCAATTATTATCGTCAGTGGCAGAAACAGCCACACCGACACACTGCGCGGCTTTGAACTGGGGGCGGATGACTATGTGAACAAGCCTTTTGACAAGAAGGAGCTTCTGTCCAGGGTGAGGGCTGTTCTTCGACGTAGTAAGAATGACGAGGGGAAAGAGCCGTCGGTAATCAGATGCGACGGGCTGGAAGCTGACCTCAGGACTCACCGTGTCTCGGTCGAAGGGAAGAGGGTGACGCTTTCCCCTACGGAGTTCCGGTTGCTCATCTATCTCATGCGCAAACAGAATACGGTAGTAAGCCACAGGGAGTTGCTGTTCAATGTCTGGGGGCCTGCCTATGTCAATGAAAGCGAATATGTCAGGCTGTACATGTGCTATTTGCGCAAGAAGCTGGAGAAAGACCCCGACAACCCCAGATATTTGGTCAACCTAAGGGGTCTGGGTTACCGACTCGCTGTAGAACCCCGGTAACCCGTTGCCGGCAAGACCACTCTTAAAACGAGTTGCACTCCCCTGAAAACCCCAATGGGAGAAATAACGCTTTGGTGCGATCAGGCCACGAATGACTCGGACTGAGACGATTCAAGTCAGAAACAGGCTCGAGTTCCAGAGCACTATGGTAGAGTAGATGATGACGAGACATGATGTAAAAACGAGTGCCAGCCGTGGATGCCGTCGATACACGTCCCAGAGAATCAGCGCGCAGATAGTGGCACCTACTACTTTGATCATGATGAAGGCAGGGTCGCCGGCTATTTGGAGTAGAAAGGGATTGCGCTCTCTGCCAGTGCCGCTGACAACTGCAAAATGAGTTGTGATTGCATCAACAATGTTAGGCAATACTAGTAGAACAAGTAGATATTTCAATCGCTATTCACCACAATATTTGCACTAGAGAGTACATTTCCTGCAGAAGTCCGTCAACAAGACGTCGGGCGACAGAATGGCTTCTTGTTACCTCTCTTCCGTTTTGTATGCACATGAGGGTTGTCCGAAACAACGTGAGGGGCTACACCGGCTTCCTCGGGTGGGCAACGTGAGATAGGAAGGCAGGCATATCGTGAGGCACGACATCGAGAATATATCTCACTAGTCCGCCCTTGAGCGCACTTTCCGCCGCGCCCTGCAGATCTGGCAAACGGAATGAGAGTCTCTCTTCCAAGAGTGCTTTATGCCAATCGATGTCTTCACCAGCTAGGTATGTAGACCGTCAGCGATAATGGGACTGCGATATTATTGACCAGGCCACCTTTGGGTCGGGCCTGACCCTCAATGGGACCAGCGCAGTGCCTTTATTGTGATCTGTCGACTCGATCTGAGGGTGGTCATGAGAAGTACCCGACCCGGCAAGTAATGGACCTAAAGGACAAGAGATCTATCTGATGAATGCAGATGATACCAGTCAGGGTCGCCGCATCTTCACGTCCACGCCAGGCTGCACAAGTGTGGCACCGGGTTGGTCTCCTACCTGACACCCCAACAGACAAAGGGAGAGGGCTTACTCTTGTGAGCCCTCTCCCCTCTGCGTAACAGCGACTACGGGTTCTGACTCAAGTCGGCTCCCAGGTTGTTGTACCCATCAAGTTCGGAAGCCAGACCGAGTATGGTATCTCGGTCTTGATTGTCGAGGGCACTGTTCACCTGTGTCTGGATGTCCGACAGTGAGAGCGGGTAGTCTACATCGGGGTGAGCCGCGTTCAGCACGGCAGCGATGGCCGCCCGTAGCAGGATCCCGGCGGCTCCCTCGATGGTGTGACCGCCCTTGAAGCTCAGCCCTTCCAGAAGAGTGGCATCGCCCAAGTCAGTGTAAGGAGCCAAACCAGCACTGCTGAAGACACTACTCACCAGGTCGGTGGGTTCGAAGTCGGTCCACTGTGAGGCTCCATGCTTGTCGGCGTTATTCTTCCAGAAGCCGGGCGTCAAGCCTTCATCGCCAGGGGTTTCCCCGAAGTAGTTGCCCGGATCGGTGTCGGTGACGCCCTGGTCAGTCGTGACAGAGCCAATGTTGGTCTGCTGTCCGGCTGCCGCAGGAGCCGTGGCCGTCAACGTCTGGCTGGCACCAACCGCCAAGGACGGGATGGCCCCGATTGCCCCGAGGACGTCGTCCGTAACCACTACGTTGGTCAGAGCGACGTTACCGGTGTTGTTAACCACGAAGGTGAAGGTAACGGTATCACCCACCGCCACCACTGGCCCGGTCGGGCTATCCGCGTCCTCACCATTGACCGTCTTCACCAGGTCCACCGCTGGCTCCTGGGTGACGGTGACCGTCGCCGTGGCAGTATCCGTGGCCCCCTGGGTGCTGGTGAGGGTGGCCACGTTAACGATGGGTGCCCCGGCATCGATCATGGCCTGGGTGATGGCGAAGACCGCCGTGCCCGTGGTCGATGCTCCCGGTGCCAGGGTCGTCGCCGCCAGGGTGATGGCCCCGGCTTTGTCATCAGTGAGCACCAGCCCCGTCAGCGCGACGTTGCCGGTGTTGGTCACCGTGTAGCTGTAGGTGACATTGCCCGGTGCGGATACGGTGGTCGGGTTGACCGTCTTCACCAGGTCCACCGCTGGCTCCTGGGTGACGGTGACCGTCGCCGTGGCAGTATCCGTGGCCCCCTGGGTGCTGGTGAGGGTGGCCACGTTAACGATGGGTGCCCCGGCATCGATCA